>Ga0302324_100004550_pt1 | contig 30590 bp, 27 predicted proteins | sample Palsa_T0_1_FD_201949 | JGI IMG/M metagenome (GOLD analysis project Ga0302324, IMG submission 201949) | Peat permafrost microbial communities from Stordalen Mire near Abisko, Sweden - Palsa_T0_1 | ecosystem: Environmental > Terrestrial > Soil > Palsa > Peat permafrost | place: Sweden: Abisko... | reverse complement strand
ACCTTCGTTCCGTCCACTCGGTACGACATATCGTCAAACACCGAGAAGTACGGCAGCATCACTAGTTGGTGGCGCACCTCTTTATTGAGCCAAGTTTCGTATTTGGCTGTGTCCCGCGGTGAAGGCGGCTGCTCTTGAGCATTGCCAGCGAGCGCCGCGGTCCCCGAGCCTAGCGCCAAGACAGCGACTAATAGAATTTGTGTAGCGAGCTTCTTCATGGGCGAATCTCCTCCGAGTACGCGACCTGCGCGTTACTCCAGTTCGACTGCTTCCAGGTCATTAGATGCGGATGGGTCGAGCAGGGTAACTGCTTGAAGCACAGGACTTACTGGTGATTTAGGGGTGAAAACCCAGTAGTCCGAGGAGAATTTTCAGGTGGTCTGCGCGCCATGCAACCGGCGGCGGGTGGCTGCGGACCACGCCCAGCCCCAGCCCAGCAGACCAGCGGCGGTGAGCGCTGAAATGACCCCCCCGGCGGTGCGGTCCCAGGTGCGGGCAAACCGGATGTCCACTTGGTATGTGCCGGGTGCCAGAGGCACGAGCAATTGCGCGGTATCTTCGGCGGCAACCGCGGTTGCGGCGCGGCCGTTCACTTCCACGTGCCACGCGGGGAAGTACTCGAGCTTGGGCGCCAGGTGCAGCGGCACTTGCGATTTGACCTCGATATGCTTTTGCTCCGGCTCCCAACCCTGCACGTGCAGGCGAACCCCTTCTTCCGCGCCGATGGGATCGCCATCATCGTTGAGCGCGCTGGCCCGCGGTGCGTCAGCGGGCAGGTCAGTGCGGTCGCCGCCCAACGGCGTGTACTCGTCGGTGCCCTCGTAGCCATGACCGGAAGCGATGGCCTGCTTTAGGTCGGGGATGTCTTGGGTATCCCACCACGCGGTTGCGATCATGGCGCTCAGCAAAATCGCCACCGCGGCCCACACCCCGATCCATGCCAGCCACTTTTTCCGGAGTTGGCCGAAACACATCGCCAGGAACATCGCACAGGGAACCCCAAGCGGCCCGAGCCACCGCCAGGGGAATTGCACGAAGCGAAGCTTGGGAAGATGGTCCCACACCGGAAGCGAATATCGTGACATCAAGCAGACCGCCGCAATCATTAGCGTCGCGAGCGCCCACCAAATCTCCGGAGCTGCTCGCCGGCGTCGCGCGGTGTAAACACCGGCGATCGCGGTTGCGCCCAGCATCAGGCACGCGATCACCGACATCCGCCAGTTGAACCACACAAACTCGGGATTGTCGGCATGGGTGAATAGGAAATTCTCCACCGGCTTCAGCTCGATGGCCAGCACTTGGCCAATGTCCACCCAGCGCTGCTCATATGCGGCCGGAAGAATGTAGTACGCCGCCAGCCCCATGCCGCCAGCGAGCGCCGCACCCCCGGTGAAAATGGGCGCGAAGCTTTTCTTGACCGCCCCCAACACCGCCAGCAACAACGCCGCCGAATAGCTCGCCAGTACCGCTTCCGGAGCGTTCGATAGCCATATCGCCGCGAACACCACCGCCACGCCGCCGATCGCTTTCCGGTCATTCCCCGCGATGCGCAGCAGACCCAGCACCAGCAGTGGAAACAGCGCCACGGCGATCAGTTCCGCGTAATCGCTGCGGAAATAAGCCACCATCAGGATGTACGGGTTCGCCGCGAAGAACACCGCCGCCAGAATCGCATCGGTTTCGGGCAGCGCGGAACGGGCCAGCCGCCACATCGATAGTCCCGCCAGAACCAGCGTCAACCAGATCAACACGCCGGGGACCACCGTCCAAGGCAACACGCTGCCCAGCGCCGCACCGGCCAACCACGATATCGGCGGGTAAAAAATGAAACGAGGTTCGCCGAATCCGTAGTTGGCGCCAGCCGTCCACCGCGGGTACAGCACTCCCTGGCGCCATTGCTGCGCCGCGTCCATCCACGACGCGACATGAAATTGCATGTCGTGCCCGGAGACGTTGCCGCGAAATAGCATCGGCAAAACGATCAGCGTAGCAACGCTCACGATCGCGAGCAGCGCCCGCATCGACGGCTTCGTAGCGGTGCCGGTGTCGGCCCCGATGGCGGCGCCAGCGGAAGATTCGGGTTCGAGAGGGTTGTCGGTTATGGCGATGGCTAGTAGTCCTGTTGACGCAGCCCCAACGAAACTCTACACGATTCCGCGCCTCAGCTTGTCGAGCGGATAAAACGTGCCCCGCCAGACGATCCCGCCCTGCCGCAGCGTCACGAACATCGACCGCAGAACCATGTAGATGAAAACCGCCGCGCCCAATGGATGGGTCATCCCATACAGCGGCGACACATCGGTTTCCTTCAGCAGCAGCCCTTGCAGCCCCATGCTGGTGGCCACGCACACCGCGGCCGCGAACTGCGTCCATCCGTGAGTGAAGAAAAGCGCCACGGCAGGCACAATGCTGATCAGCGTCATCCCCGCGATGGCAAAAAGCGCGTAGGCGATCTTGAATTGAAAGCCCGCAAACATATTCTTGGTCACGCCTCGAACAATCTCCCCAAATCCCTCGTGCCAGCGCACCCGCACGGAGTTTTGGCTCACCGCGAGCCCCGAGCGGAAGCCGCTCTCTTTGATCAGCTTCCCCAGCTTCATGTCGTCGATCACTTCCATGCGCAAGTGTTGATGCGTGCCCATCTTTTCATATGCGGAGCGGCGAACCATCTGAAAAGCGCCCACACCCATGTAGCTGTGGCTGCGCGGATTGCTCACCCGCCAGGGCCGCGTGCCCAGCACGAAACCCATTCCGAAAAACGCGATCGCGGTAATTTCCCAAAAACCTTTCATGTCGATATCCGCCAGAATCGTTAGGTGATCCCAGCCTTTCGATTCCATCAGACCCAGCGCCTTGCGCAGCACCGTCGGCGCGAAGCGCACGTCGGCATCGGTGAATACGATCCATTCGCCGCTCGATTCGCGATACGCGGTTTCGAGCGCGTGCGGTTTGCCCAGCCAGCCGTCCGGCAGTTGGGCGATGTGGACCGCCTTGAAATTCGCGTTGCCGGCCGCGGCGGCGTCGAGAATCGCGCCCGTGGCGTCCACCGAACGATCGTCGGCAGCGATGATTTCGTAGTTAGGATAATCGAGGCGCGCGAAGGTAGCCAGCGCCTGCGGCAGCTTTTCGGCTTCATCGCGCGCCGCAAATATGATCGAAATGCGCGGCAGCGGTTCTCCGCCAGGCAATGGAGCTTCGGACATGAACGGAATTTTTGACATTCCGCGCCCGATTACCAGCGCCGCGACGATCCACGCCAGCGCCATCAACGAGAAAAATAAACTGACCAGAGTGGACAAGAGGAATTTCTATCCTGAGCGCAGCACGCGCGAAAAGAATATCGTAACACGCAGCGCCCAGCGCCCTGTTTCGATTGTCCCGCGCGCGTTCTGTGAATTTCACGGCGCACCGGGCCGGTAACTCGAACGCCAGGCACGCGCACAGTGCTCGGTCCCCGGCGAGGCGACTATGCTACGATTGAAAATGATGTCGCGGTTCTCACCACCCAGGCCGCGCGGCACGCCGAACGAATGAAACGGAGATCCAAGAAAATATGCTGCATATTCCCGTGGAACACGCCACCCTCGCCAATGGGTTGCGCGTAGTCATTTCGCCCGACCGCTCCGCACCGGTGGTCACCGTCGGCGTTTATTATGAGATTGGTTTCCGCCTCGAGCCGTTCGGCCGCAGCGGGTTCGCGCATCTGTTCGAGCACATGATGTTCCAGGGCTCGGAAAACGCCGGGAAAATGGAGCACATCAAGCTGGTCAATTCCTCGGGCGGGGTGCTCAACGGCACCACCAACTACGACATCACCAATTATTTCGAGACCGTGCCGTCCAACGCGCTGGAGCGCATGCTGTGGCTCGAAGCCGACCGCATGCGCGCGCTGAAAGTGGACGACGAAAACCTGCGCAATCAGCGCGACGTAGTCAAAGAAGAAGTGCGCGTCAACGTGATGAATCAGCCGTACGGTGGCTTCCCGTGGCTGGACTTGCCGCCGGTAGCCTTCCGGAATTGGCCCAACGCCCATAATTTTTACGGCGATTTCGTCGACCTCGACGCCGCCACGCTCGGCGACGTCCAGCATTTTTTCAAGACCTACTACGCTCCCAACAATGCGGTGCTGCTGATCGTCGGCGACCTCGATCCCGCGGAAGGTTTCGCCTACGCCAAGCGCTATTTTGAAGATATCCCTCCCGGTCCTTTGCCGCCGCGCGTTGATGTGAGCGAGAAATCGCAAACCGAAGAGCGCCGCGGCCAAGTGGAAGAAAGGCTCGGCACGCTCCCGGCGATCGCCATCGGATACCACGGTCCCGCGCGCAACACCCCCGATTGGTTCCGTTTCGCCATGCTCGACGGTGTGCTCCACGGCGGCCGCGCCGGCAGGGTTTACCGCGAACTGGTGCTCGAAAAGCAAATTGCCGTGGACGCTTCCGGAGGCTTCGATACCATCGAATCGAATGGCCCCACGCAGATGGTCACCCGCATTTACCATCACCCGAAATTCGATTCAGACACCGCCATTGCCGCCTTCGATCAAGTGATCGCGCAGGTTCGCGAAAAGGGCGTCGCCGCGGCCGAACTCGAGGAAGTGAAAGTGAAGTTCCGCTCCGATTTTTACAGCATGCTGGAAAGCGGCTACGGAACTTCGATGCCGCGCTTTGGCCTGATGCATTATCTGGCCTGCTTTACCCTCTTTGACAACGATCCTCAGCGCATCAATACCATCCTGGATGACTTTCAGGCGGTAACTCCAGCGCAACTGAAAGAAACCGCGCAAAAATATCTGGTTCCGGAAAATCGTGCCGTGGTGCTGCGCGTGCCCACCCAAAAGCCAGAGCTGGTCACCTCCGAAGCAGGTGCTCGATGAGCGTCCCGGCAATTTCAGATAAGAGAATTCTGCAAGCTCCGCCGCTCGGACCGGAACGCCCGGTTTCCTGGGCGCGCCGCACCGTGCGCACGCTGTCCAACGGCCTACAGGTGGTGGTCGCCGAATCGAAGTTCATTCCCAAGCTCACCGCGCAGCTTTTCATGCGCAGCGGGAACGCCGTGGTCGCGCATCGCTCGCCCGGTTTAGCCGATATGACCGCGGCGGTGGTGCGCACCGGCACCGAATCCAGGTCCAGCCGGCGCATTGAAGAGGACCTCCGCCGGATGGGCGGCGACATGTCCACCACTGCCGGCGCCGATTCCAGCGCCATGGGCATTTCCGGTCTGGCCGAATTTTCGCAAGGCTTGCTCGATCTGATCGCGGACCTCGCACGCAACGCCACCCTCCCGGTGGCGGAATTCGAACGCGAGCAATCCCAGCGCCTGGAAGAATTACGGATCGACCGCACCACGCCGGGCTTTCTCGGATCCGAACGCATGCGCCGGGTCTTATTCGGCGCGCATCCCTACGGCACGATCGCTCCCACCGAAGAGCAGGTGAAATCCTACACGCGCGATGCGCTCGCGGAGTTTTATCGCACCTATTACGTCCCCGCGGAATCTTTGCTCCTGGTCGTCGGCGACCTCGATAGCAACAAAATCCTCGAACAAGTGGAAAGGGCTTTTGGTTCGTGGAAAGCCCCCATGCCCCTGGCCGCGGCGCGCCCCGCCCCTCCGGAAATTTCCGGCCGTCGGGTGTACCTGGTGCATCTGGCGGGCACCGTGCAGACCGATGTAACCGTCGCAAATCGCGCGATCACCCGCACCGATCCGAACTGGCTGCGCCTGGTCCTCACCAACTCGATCTACGGCGGCGCATTCCATTCTCGTTTGGTGATGAATATCCGCGAGCAAAAGGGATACACCTACAGTCCGCGCAGCAGCGCCGTTCCTCTGCGGCAGCATGGTTACTTCACGGTGCACGCCGCAGTGCGCAATGACGTGGTGGCCGCGAGCCTGGCCGAAATGTTCTATGAGCTGGACCGCATGCGCTCGCTGCCCGTTGGCGAAGCCGAGCTGAACGACGCTCGCAACTATCTTTCCGGTGTGTTCTCGCTGTCGGCCGCAACCCAGGACGGATTGCTAGGGCAACTCTCCACGGTCTATCTTGAGCGGTTGCCCGAGGACTACCTCGAAACCTACCGCCAGCGCGTGCGTGCGCTCACCGCCGAAGACGTACTCGCTACCGCGCGCCGCTACCTGGATTCCAAGAACGCGCAGATTGTAGTGGTCGGCGACCAAAGTGTGATCGGAGAGCAGGCCGCGCTATTCGGCGAAGTAGAAACCTACGACGCCCACGGCAACCGTCTGGGCAGCATCTCCTAGCTCTTGTGGCACAGCCACTCCTGGCGGTGGGGCCCGCACAAAATGTATTCCAAGTCACAAATCCGTCCGGTGCCGCAACACAGACACGCCGTAGCGCTACTGGCAGTAATTTTCATCGCTGTCTCGGTAGGCAGCATCGCCACACAAGCAAAAATACCTCCGCCGCTACACTCCATCGAACTCAACCGCGCCACCCTGATCGAATTCGAACAACTCCCGGAAACCGGTCCAAAGCTAGCTACCGCCATCATCCGATTCCGTGAAAAGAGCGGGCCATTTCAACGCATCGAGGACTTGCTCGCGGTTCCGGGAATCACTACGAAGAGACTCGAGAAGATTCGGCCCTACGTTCGCATTGACGCTACACGGTAGGCCTGGACGCCCACCCTAGCAGAGCCCTACAAGACTTGATGGTTGCGATCTAGCTGCGGAATAGCCAGCGGCACTTGCTCGGTAATCTCCAAGCCGTAGCCGTCCAGCGCGACCACTTTCCGCGGATGATTCGTGAGCACGCGAATGCGCTGCAAACCCAGATCGATCAGAATCTGCGCGCCAATCCCGCTTTCGCGTTGAATCCGGCGCTGCCCGCTCAAATCCTGTTCGGCCTGGTCGCGCCGGTGGTAGGTCAGACGCGGCACTCCCGCGTTGCCCTCGGCATCCGGCTCGATTCCAAAACCGCGCCCGGTGTGATGCAGGTAGATAAAAACGCCCCGGCCTTCCCGCGCGATAGCCTCCAGCGAACCCCGGATAATCTGGTGGCAATCGCACGCCGTCGACGCGAAGACGTCCCCGGTTAGGCAATGTGAATGAACGCGCGCCAGCGGCGGCTCCGGCCCGGCCAGATCGCCGCGCACCAACGCCACATGCGTCTCGTGATCCGTCTCGCTGGCGTACGCGATCATCTGGAACTCCCCGAACGGCGTCGTTACCGGCGCCGCCGCCATCCGCTTGACGTACCGCTCGTGCTGCATCCGGTATCGGATCAGGTCCGCGATCGACACCAGCTTCAATCCGTGCAGCTTGCAGAACTCGATCAGCTGCGGCATGCGCGCCATCGAGCCATCGTCATTCATGATTTCGCAGATCACCCCGGAATGATCCAGCCCGGCAATTCTCGATAAATCCACGCTCGCTTCGGTTTGCCCCGCACGCACCAGCACCCCGCCCCGTCGCGCCCGCAGCGTGTAAACGTGGCCCGGCCGCGCCAGATCTTCGGGCCGCGTCTTTGGATCGGTAGCCGTCAGTATCGTCGTCGCGCGATCCGACGCGCTGGTCCCGGTGGTCGTCCCCACCCGTGCATCGATCGGCTCGCAAAACGGAGTGCCAAACAGCGAGGTATTCCGCGGCGTAATCGGCGCCAGGCTAAGCGCGTCGCATCGCTCTTGGGTCATCGCCAAGCAGATCAGTCCGCGCCCGAATTTCGCCATGAAGTTGATTGCTTCCGGCGTTACTTTCTCCGCCGCAATGGTCAGATCGCCTTCGTTTTCGCGGTCTTCGTCGTCCACCACCACGATCATCCGCCCTTGGCGGATGTCTTCCACCGCTTCGGGAATTGACGCGAAAGGATATTTGGATTCGGTCATCTCAACCGCCTCGTCACTCGCCACATCACTTCATCACATAGAGCGATAGATAATAGAACGCCACGCCCATCACTCCGGCGCCGGGAATCGTCAGCACCCAGGCCCAGAAAATTCGTTCGGTAACGCCCCACCGCACCGCGGTAATGCGATGCGCGGCCCCTACCCCGGCGATGGCCCCGGTGATTACGTGGGTGGTGCTCACCGGTATGCCTGCCGCCGCCGTTCCGATCAGCGTGATCGCGGCCGCGGTTTCCGCAGAGAAGCCGCCAAAGGGATTGAGCTTGGTGATTTTTTGCCCCATGGTCTTCACTACCCGCCAGCCTCCTGCCATTGTACCGCCGGCGATGGCCAAGTGGCAGCAAAGGATCACCCAGTACGGCACCTTATAGGTCGTCAAGGTGCCGCTGGAAACCAGCGCGGCGGTGATGATGCCCATGCCTTTCTGCGCGTCGTTGGTTCCGTGCCCCAAACTAAACGCGGCCGCGGACACCAGTTGCAGCCGCCGAAACCACTTGTCCACGCGGCGCGGCGCCTGTTTGCGCACCACCCAACTGGTTATGACCGTTACCACCAGCGCCGCCGCCAGACCGATGAACGGCCCTACGAAAATGAATATGATCGGCAACACCCAACCGTGCACGATGATTGCCCCAAATCCAGCAGCGGCGATCGCCGCTCCCCCATATCCGCCCATCAAAGCGTGCGACGAGCTGGCCGGCAGTCCGATGCGGATGGTGGCGTAGTTCCAGACGATCGCTCCCAGCAGCCCGGCCAGCAGCACGTTCTGGTTGACCATTTTCAGGTCTACCAGCCCGCTGCCCATGGTCTTCGCTACCGCCGTCCCGAAAACGAATGCCGCTACGAAATTCCAGAACGCTGCCCATACCACCGCCCACAGCGGGCGCAGCACCCGCGTCGACACCACCGTGGCGATCGAGCTGGCCGAATCGTGCCACCCATTCGTGAATTCGAACGCCAGGGTGACGCAGACGATCAACACCAGCATGTGATAGTTGTTCACAGCCGGGCCTGTTCCGCGCGAGCGGCGCCGTCGGGGGGGAAGTGGAGGTTCAAGCGTTTTTCAGGGTGACAGTTTCGATGACGTTGGCGACGTCCTCGCATTTGTCGGTAGCGTATTCCAGAGTCTCGATGATTTCTTTCCACTTGATGATCTGCACCGGGTCCTTCTCCTGATCGAACAGCGTGCCGATCAGCGCGCGCGACTGCCGGTCCGCCACGTTCTCCAAGCGATTGATCTCGATGCAATGGTCCAGGATGTGATCCTGCTTTTCGATCAGCCGGACCGCGGCGACCATCTCGGCGGTGGAATCCCGCACCGTGCTGGCCAGATCGGCCACGCCCGGGCGGATACTCTGCACGCGATAGGTCACCAGGCGGGTGGCCACGGCGTCCATGAGGTCGATTACATCGTCAATCTTGCTGGCCAGCTCGTGAATATCTTCGCGATCGAACGGGGTGATGAACGTCTGGTTCAGCCGGGTAATAATGCTGTGGGTGATGGTGTCGCCGATGTGCTCGAACTTCTCAATCCGGTCGGCATTCGCAATGGGATCCTCAAAATTCTCCAGCCCTTGCACCAGCGCGATCGCCGCCTGATGGACGTTCTCCGCCTGCTGCACGAATAGATCGAAAAACGTCGTCTCCCGTGGAAGTATCCTGCTTAGAAGGCCTGGCATGACCGCGATGTCCCCCGTCCCCGATACCCACTGCCCTACCAGATATGAATGGATTGTTACAGTGTCGAGAAGCGCCGACTATACCGGAACCCTTGGTGCGAGGCAACCGGCCAAGTGGGGCCGACCGCTGGCGAAAAACAAAAAGGCGCCCCGGACTGTTTCGGTCCGGGACGCCTTTCAAGGTATTGATTAGGCTTGAGTTGTCGAGCGGTTTAGTACATTCCGCCCATGCCGCCAGGTCCACCACCGCCGGGCGCCGCTGCGGCCTTCTTGTCGTCTTCCTTGATATCCGCGATCAGTGCTTCGGTCGTGAGCATCAGGGCAGCGATAGAAGCCGCGTTCTGCAGAGCCAAACGGGTTACCTTCGCGGGGTCGATGACGCCGGCTTTCACCAGGTCGCCGAACTCGCCGGTCTCCGCGTTGAAACCGAAGTTCTCTTCCTTCGATTCGCGAACGCGTCCTACGACGATTGCGCCTTCGTGTCCGGCATTGAGTGCGAGCTGGCGTGCGGGCTCTTCGAGCGCCCGCTTGACGATGTTCACGCCGATCGCTTCGTCATCGTGCAACTTCAGCTTGTCCAGTGCATTCAGGCAACGCAGCAATGCCGTGCCGCCGCCGGGGACGATACCTTCCTCGACTGCTGCGCGGGTCGCATGCATGGCATCTTCGACGCGAGCCTTCTTTTCCTTCAACTCCATTTCCGTGGCTGCTCCAACCTTGATGACGGCAACGCCGCCTACCAGCTTGGCCAACCGTTCCTGGAGCTTCTCGCGATCGTAATCCGACGTGGTGTCTTCCACCTGCGCGCGGATCTGCTTCACTCGGCCTTCGATCTCTGAGGCCTTACCGCCGCCTTCGATGATCGTGGTGTTGTCCTTGTCGATGGTGATCTTCTTGGCGCGGCCCAGATCCTCAAGCTTGACGTTTTCCAGCTTCAAGCCCAGATCCTCGGTGATCGCCTTGCCGCCGGTCAGGGTCGCAATGTCTTCGAGCATCGCTTTGCGGCGATCTCCGAAGCCAGGGGCCTTTACCGCAGCGCACTGCAGCGTGCCGCGGAGCTTGTTCACCACTAAGGTCGCCAGGGCTTCGCCCTCGACGTCTTCAGCAATGATCAACAGCGGTTTGCCCATCTTGGCGGTCTGCTCCAGCAGCGGCAGCAGGTCCTTCATCGAGCTGATCTTCTTTTCGTGGATCAGGATGCGCACATCTTCCAGCGTGCAATCCATGCGCTCCGGATCGGTGACGAAGTAGGGGGAGAGGTAGCCGCGGTCGAACTGCATTCCTTCCACGACTTCCAGGGTCGTCTCCATGGTCTTGGATTCTTCCACGGTGATGACTCCGTCCTTGCCCACCTTCTTCATGGCTTCGGCGATGATCGAGCCGATCTGCTTGTCGTTATTGGCGGAAATGGTGCCCACTTGCGCGATCATGTCGCCTTTAACGTCCTTGTGCAGTTTGCGGATCTCTTCCACCGCCACTTCGACGGCGCGTTCGATGCCGCGCTTCAGTGCCATCGGGCTGGCGCCCGCTGCCACCGTCTTCACGCCTTCGCGGAAGATCGCCTGGGCCAGTACGGTTGCGGTGGTGGTGCCGTCACCGGCTACGTCGGAAGTCTTCGACGCCACCTCGCGGACCATCTGCGCTCCCATGTTCTCGAGCGGATCGCGCAGCTCGATTTCCTTGGCCACGGTCACGCCGTCTTTGGTAATCACCGGCGCGCCGAACTTCTTTTCGATCACCGCATTGCGCCCCTTGGGGCCCAGCGTGATCTTCACGGCGTCGGCGAGTATGTTCACCCCACGTAGAATCGCCTGCCGCGAATTTTCACCTGTTACGATTTGCTTTGCCATAAGTCCTTAACCTCCTCCGATTTCTTTCTGCTAGCTTTCGCGTGCGGTTGGGCGGGCCGAATTCCGTGGCCCGCGAGGGTTACTTTTTGCCGGCGGCTTTGGCTGCGCCGCTCAGCTTCCCCAGGATTTCGTCTTCCTTCAGGATCAGGAACTCTTCGTTGTCGATCTTCACTTCGCTGCCGCTGTACTTGCCGAATAGAATGCGGTCTCCGGCTTTCACGTCCAACGGGATGCGCTTGCCGTCATCGTTCTTGCGGCCTTCGCCTACGGCGACGACTTCGCCTTCTTGGGGTTTCTCTTTGGCCGAATCCGGGATGATAATTCCACCCTTGATGACCTCTTTCTCTTCGAGCCGCCGCACTAACACGCGGTCGTGTAACGGAGTGACTTGAACTGACATCGTGACTTGACCTCCATGAGCACTTCGAGATTAGCTGGGAGGAGAAGCGCTGAAGAATTAGCACTCACCTACAGCAACTGCTAATATAGCAGACCGCTCGGGGAAGTCAAGGATATGCTTTGCTGACACTCAACTCCCATCATCAATTCGGATGCATGTAAGTACTTTATTTGCACTGCATTATATTGGTGCAAGGAAAACCTTACAGTTTTTATTGCATTCTTTTCTCGCTCCGCGATAGAATTTTTCGACAGGTTGCATTCACTTTTGCCTTACCTCTTCTACTGCCGGCTGGTCGGATTCACCGCAGGCGCGCTGCTCTACCTGTTTCTGATCGCTTTGGTCATTGGCCATCGCCGGCCACGACGCCTCGAGCGCCTTTTGTTCTTCCTGCTGCTCGCGCTCTTCCTCATATATGCCGGTGGTTTACTCGCGCTCAACGCGCAGATGCACTATGGGTCGCCCCCGGCGGCGACGTTGCTTTTTTCTTCGAGCTTGATGACTGTGGGCCTGCTGTTCCTGGTTCCGCTGTTGCTGCACACCCATTGGGAATATTTGCGCGGACTGCGCCCTGCGTTGAATTCGCGCTGGGCGATTCAATTTCTCTACGCGTTCTTGTACGCTTTTGCCGGCGCGGCGGTGATCCGAGTGCTTTACGTTGAGTTCCATGCCGTCCAAGGCGGCCCGCTGGCTCGCGTACCTTGGACGCCCCGTTTTCAAATTCTATTGATGCCGGTGGTGCTGGTTTGCGCCGGCCTGCAAGTGGGTATCTCTCGCGCGGCGAGAGAGGCCTACGAGCGCCGGATGTTCCAATGGTTGAGCGTGATTTCGGCGGCCAGCTTCATGATGCTTGCGGTGTGGACCGCGATGGGCACCGGTGCGGCGGGCCTGGCGGAAGGCGTTCCGCTCGCGGTGCTCATTTGCGGCATCCTCCCGGGCGCAGTTTTGATCCACTACTCGCTGCAGCAGGAATTTTTGGAGTTTGGCGCGCAGAGCAATCTGGTGTTCGCGCTCTCCGCTACTTTTCTCGCGCTGCTCTATCTGGCGCTGGTGCGGCGGATCAGCGGATGGCTGGAGCCGGTTCTCCCTCCGGAAGCTACCGCCAGCATTTTGCTTTTCGTTCTGCTATTTCTGTTTGAGCCGCTCGAGCGTGCCATCGGCCCGGCCCTGCACCGTAGGTTCCGCGAGAGGATGGATCGCCTACAGCATCTGACCGCGGAAATGCACGAGGTGGCGCGGCAAGGCGATCTCGCTCGCCTGGTAGCATTCTCCACGCGGCGGGTGCAGCAGGCGTTTGCTCTTGCGCAGGTCCACATCTCGGTTCCGGCGGACCCGCAGCGACCGGCGTTGAGCTCGCCCGGCGGTTTGGGCCATGTGTTTCGCGCGCCGATCCAGCAAGATGGCCGCGAGCTCGGAATGCTGGAAGCAAGTTCCACCGGCGCGGTGCTCACCGGAGAGACCAGCGCGGGTTTGGAATTCATCGCCGAGCAATTTTCCGGGATGATCGCTCTCTGCAGGCTGATCGGTGAGCGCGTAGAACTCGAACGTGAACTCGCTGAGCGCGAGCGGCTGGCGCTCCTGGGCCAGATGACCGCGAGCATCTCCCACAATCTGCGAAATCCACTGAGTGCGATGAAAACGATTCTGCAAGTTCAGCTAGAAAACAGCAATCTCGACCCGGCAGTGCGCCGCGACACCGAGTTAGTCCTATCCGAAACAGAGCGCTTAGCCCAGAAGCTAAACGAACTCCTGCGCTATGCCAAGTCGGACGACGCCGTTGCCGGTGTGGTCGCCGTTGTGGCGCAGCCATTCCTGGCGGCGGAGACCCAGGCGATCGCCCAGCCCAGCCCCGAAAACGCGAGCGCAACGCCAGGTCCTACCACCGTCGAATTCTTTGATGCCACCACCGTAGCCGCCCAAGTAGTCCGCCTGCTGGCCAGAGATTCTCAAGCCCGCACCGTAAACATCGAATTCGTACCACCGCCGCGCGCCGAAGAATTGATCATCTCCGGCCCAGAGGAATCGTTCCGCGAAGTCCTTTCGAACCTGATCCTGAACGGAGTCGAAGCGCAGCCACGCGGCGGCACAGTAAGAATAGAAATGCAGCGCAGCGGCACGAATTTAGAATTCAAAATAACCGACGACGGCCCAGGCATCCCGGTCGACGCACGCTCCAAAATTTTTCAGCCCTTTTTCACCACCAAGGCCAGCGGGACCGGCCTCGGCCTGGCGATCGTAGCGAAGCGACTCGAAGAGATGGCCGGGAGCATCGAATTTATATCGCCTGTGGCCGGCAGCCGCGGAACGCAATTCACCGTCACGCTGCCATTAGTAGGGAATTAGATTCGCTCGACAGTTCACCACGACAAATTTCTGAGTGGCGCACGCACGCGGCTAAGGACCCCGGAAAAATGAAGAAGCAACACCGAATACTAATCGTCGACGACGAGCCCGCCGCTCGCTACGCCCTTCGCCGCGCGCTCGAAAGCGCCTACGACATCGTGGAGGCCGGCAGCGCAGCCGCGGCCCGCGATGAAATCGCGAAGCACCGGCCGGACCTGCTGATCCTCGACCTGGTGATGCCCGAAGAGAGCGGCATCGAATTTCTCCGCTGGCTCCGTGCCCAGGGCCATCCGCAACCCGTGCTCGTCGCCTCCGCCCTCGATTCGGCGCAAACCGCGGTGGAGGCGCTGCATCAAGGCGCCGGCGATTACGTAGTGAAGGGCTACGAAGTGGAGGAACTCCGCAACCGCGTAAAAAATCTGCTGAAACTCGCCGACCTTGACTCAGAAAATGCGCGGCTGCGGCGTGAGCTGATCGCCGAAGGCCAATTCGGCCGCATGCTCGGCCGCTCGCCGGCCATGCAGCGCGTATTCGAGACGGTCGAGCGCGCCGCTCCCACCGACGCGACCATCCTGCTGCTCGGCGAAAGCGGGACGGGCAAGGACTTGCTCGCGCAGGAAATTCACGCGCGCTCCCCGCGGGCAGGTAGCGCGTTCGTCGCACTCAACTGCGCCGCGCTCCCCGAAGCGCTGATCGAAGCCGAACTTTTCGGCTTCGAGAAGGGCGCGTTCACCGGAGCCACCCAGCAGCGTCGCGGAAAATTTGAGCTGGCCGGCGGCGGCACGCTTTTCTTGGACGAGATCGGAGACATGAACGCAGTCGCCCAGGCAAAAGTTTTGCGGGCAATCGAAAATCGCGAGATCGAGCGGCTCGGCGGCAGCGCCTCGATTGCAGTTGACGTTCGCATCATCAGCGCCACCCACCGCGATCTCCGCGCCGAATCCGCCGCCGGCCGATTCCGCGAGGATCTGTATTACCGCCTCCGCGTGGTGACCATCGAAGTGCCGCCGCTGCGCGAGCACAAGGAAGACATCGCGCTCTTGGCGGCGGCCTTCCTCGATCAACTCGGTGCGCGTCATGGCCGCCGCGCCAGGCTTGCGCCCGCCACGCTGGCCGCGCTGGAACGCTACGATTGGCCCGGAAATGTCCGCGAACTAAAAAATGCCCTCGAGCGCACCATGATCCTCACGCGCGGCGAGGAGTTGCATCCCCAAGATTTGCCCGAAGAGGTCCTCCCTGCCGCGAGCACCGCTCCCGCGCCTTCCCAGCCGAGCGATGCATCAACGGAAAAAATGGAAAACTTTCCAGCGGAATCCGGCTTCCGCGAAGCCAAGCGCCAATTTGAAACCGTCTACCTGAAACAAAAGCTGGAAAAAAATCGCTGGAACGTTTCTCGCACCGCCGCCGAAGTAGGCCTGCACCGCCAAAGCCTCCAAGAGAAGCTGCGCGAGCTGGGAATTACGCGCCCCGGAAAATGACCGACACCACACAAATCGGCTCCTTCATCCTGGCCGGCGGCGCCAGCACCCGCATGGGCCACGACAAATCGCTGCTCGAGCTCGCCGGCGAAACGCTAATCGCTCGTATCCTCCATTTACTCCAGCGCTCGCGATTGCAACCCACGATTGTGGGCGATCCCGAAAAATTCGCGGGCTTGGCCCTGGGCGCCCCCGTCATTCCAGACGACACTCCAGGTCTGGGCCCGCTGGCCGGAATCGCCACCGCGCTGCGCCACACCAAGAAGCCGTGGAATCTAATCGTCGGTTGCGATCTGCCGTTTCTCACCGACGACTGGATCCGCTACCTGATCGCCCGCGCCACCCGCGCGCACAAAGACGCCGAATCACGCTTCGACGTGGTCATCCCTCAGAACCTGGCTGTCCCCGAGCCGCTCTGCGCGATGTATCATCAGCGCTGCGTGGTCGCCATTTCCGAACAACTCGCTCGCGGTATTCGCAAGGTCACCGCGGCTCTCGCCGGCCTGCGCCTGGATTTAATCCTGCCCGAGGAATGGAAAGCGTTTGATTCCGGCGGCTTGCTATTCAAGAATATGAATTCGCCCCAGGACTACCGGCGGGCGCGCGAGATTCTCGAAGGAAAGTTCAAAGGGCAGCGGGCAAATTGAGCGAACACTATTTCGAATTTCAGGGCGTCACGAAATCGTTTGGCGATAACCTCGTCCTTGACGACGTGAGCTTTCACGTCGATCCCGGCGAGACCGCGATCATCATGGGCCGCAGCGGCGTCGGGAAATCGGTGAGCCTGAATTTGCTCATGGGTTTTCTGAAAGCCGATGCCGGCCACGTCATCGTCGCCGGCGAAGACATCACTCACTACACCGAAGAGCAGCTAGGCCCCATTCGCCAGCGGGTGACCATGGTGTTTCAGAGTGGCGCGCTTTTCGATTCGCTCACCGCGGCAGGCAACGTAGCCTTCCCTCTGGAGAGCCGCAAGAAATTTACACCCGAGGAGATAGACGCCCGTGTAAGAGAGCTGCTGGAAATGCTTGAGGTGTCAAATATGGGCGACCGCATCCCCGAAGACTTGAGCACCGGAACCAAAAGAGCGGTGGCCATCGCGCGCGCCCTGGCCGCCGATCCCGAAGCGATCTTGTACGACGAGCCCACCACCATGGTCGATCCGCTGATGGCCGGGCACATCATCCAGATGATCACCAAGCTAAAAGCTAAGTTTCAGAAAACTTCGATCGTAGTCACCCACGATACTCACCTGGCGCAAAAACTCGCCGACCGCGTGATTTTCCTGCAAGAGGGCAAGGTCGGATTTTTCGGCAATTGGGCCGAATTCGAAGCGTCCCGCGAACCGTTCCTGCGAAATTTTCGCGCGCAAGATGAACTGATTCCAGCGCTCGATGCCAAAAGTTGATCCGGCCATCGCCAAGTGTTTTTCAGGAAATGGCGCCGCGCTCGGCGATTTCCCAAATCCCGCAATTCTGATATCGTTCGCCACGCGAACCCTTTTTCTCAGCCGGAGACAACCTTGAGCCAGCCACCATCGCCAATCCCCGCCGACGCCAAAAAGCAGCTCCGGCGAGTGATGGGATTTTGGGATGTGTTGCTGTTCAACATCGTCACCGTGCTCGGCCCGCGATGGATCGCGGCCGCGGCGCACAACGGCAGTTCTTCGATCAGCTTGTGGGTGCTCGCCGCATCGCTGTTTTTTGTTCCCACCACGCTGGTGATCACCGAGCTCTCCACCCGCTTTCCATCGGAGGGCGGCCTGTACGCGTGGTCAAAAGAAGCGTTCGGCGATTTTCACGGCTTCGTCGCCGGCTGGACCTATTGGGTCTACACTTTTTTTTATTTTCCCGGATTGCTGATGGCCAGCGCGGCCATGGCCGCGTACATCGGCGGCCCCGGCGCCGCGGTCCTCGCGCAGAACCGCACGTTCATAATGGCCGGATCGTTCCTGCTGTTGCTCGTCGCGGTGGTGATGAACATCATCGGCCTGAATATTGGAAAGTGGCTGCAGAACGCAGGAGGCGTGGGCACCTATCTGCCATTGATGATTCTGGTGGGCGTCGCGGGAATCGTGTGGTGGCACCACGGTTCGCAGACCGTCTTCACGTGGCACAGTATTTGGCCGCAGTGGAATCTGGACACCGTTAATTTCTGGTCGCAAATGGTTTTTGCATTCACCGGTTTGGAATTAGTCTCCGCGATGAGCGAGGAAATTCGCAATCCCAATAAAGTGTTGGGTCGCGCGGCGTTTGGCTCGGGATTTTTGATCGCGCTGATGTACATCGCCGGAACGGTCGCGGTGCTGTCGCTGCTGCCCGCGGCAGCGGTGGACCCTAAGGTGGGTGTGTTCCAAGCCATCGCCAGCGGCGCCGGGATTTTACGCGTCGCGTTCGTGGGAATGCTGGCTGCGATTATGGTGACCATCGGCAACGCCGGCGGAGTTGGATCCACGGTCGCGGGAATTTCGCGGGTTCCGTTCGTGGTCGGAATCGATCACTATCTTCCCGCGGCGTTCGGGAAAATTCATCCGCGCTGGAAAACGCCGTACGTATCCATTCTGGTGCAGGCGATTATTTCCGGCGCGATCCTGCTGGCGATTCAAGTGAACGAGACCGTGAATGGCGCCTACCAGATTCTTGTCGACGCCGCGATCATCCTTTACTTCATTCCGTTTCTGTATATGTACGCCGCCGCGATGCTTCTCGCGAATCGTCCCGACCGCACCGAGAACCGCAACGCCGTGCTGGTCCCGGGCGGAAAATTCGGAGTCCGCTTTTGTGCCGGACTCGCGTTTGTGGTGGTCCTCGCCGGCATCGGCTTCTCGCTGATTCCGCCCGCGGAAACGCGCAACGCTACGATCTTCGAATTTAAGCTGGTCGGCTGCACCGCCGCCGCGGTGCTGATCGGTCTGGGACTGTATTACCGCGGCCTGCGCGCGAAAAGGGAAGAAGAGCGCGCCGGACGATAGACGGCGATTGCGTGAAACATTCGGAGCCCGGTTTCGATTGAACCGGATCAAGAGTGATTGGAACATACGGAAATTGTTTCACGTGAAACATTCGGCTCTCAGTTTCGATTGGACTCGAGTGTTGGCTTAGAATATCTGGCGATCTTGCGAGGTGTTTTTCGTTTCCAGTGAGAACCGAGGCTCCGCGGCGCCCGAGCCTTGGATCTGTGCCGCCGCGTATTCGCCGAGCGCAGGACCGTGTTTGAATCCGTGGCCCGAGCCTCCGCCAACCAGCCAGACATTAGTAAAGTCGGGATGGCGATCGACAAGAAAATCCCCGCTGGATGTATTTTCATACTGGCAGACCCGCGTCTCGACCACCGGCGCATCGCGTAGAGCAGGAAACCGGCGCGCCAAATAGGTGCGCGCGGTGGCTAACCCCTCGGGTGAAACCACGCGCACCAGGGTATCCGGATCGGCTGGTGGCCCATGGCGGTCGAACGCCAACTTAAAACCGCGGCCGTCGATGTCGGGCATCCCATAATATTCGTCCGACAATATGAGCCAGGTGGGCAGCGCCGGCGAAGTGAACCGCGTATCGCCCGGCGGTACTCCAAAGAAAAAAATCTCCTGCCGCGACGGGAAGATTCGCTGGCCGAGCAGGCTGGGAAAAATCGCCGGCAGCCACGGCCCGCACGCAAAAACATAAGTTCCCGCCGAAATGGCGTCCCCGCTGCTGGTGGCGACCGAGTCTACTGTTCCGCCGCCTGCCGGGGGCCGCACCGACGCCTGCCGGTAGTCCACGCCACTGCGGATGGATTCGTCCAGCACCGCGTGGACCGCGCGCCGCGCCAGCAGCACGCCGCTGTCGGGCTCCAAAATTCCCAGGGCGTCAGAATCGATAGCAATCTGCGGATAGCGCGTGGCGAGATCGTGGTGCGAAAGATTTTCAAATTTCGCGCCGCAACGCTCGAGCCCGGCTCGGGTTCCCTGAAAATAGCGATCCGTCTGCGGGGCGATCCACAGCACTCCGGTGCGGTGAAACAGAGGCGTATCCATCCGCGCGAAGAGCTCGACCCATAGAGACAGAGCGCGCATCGACAACCGCGTGTAAAGATCGTCCCCGCCGTAGCCCATGCGGATAATGCGCGATTCACCGCCGGAGCTGGCCCGGCTGTTCGCCGGCCCATAAGCGTCGAGCAGAATCACGCTGCGCCCGGAACGCGCCAGCCAATGCGCGGTCCAAGCGCCGAAAACTCCCGCGCCAATCACCGCCGCGTCATATTTTTTGCTCTCGGCCATTCGGGGTTTCCCTGGAATTTCGTCAGCGGAACGGGAAGACCTTCAGAATCCCTGTTCCATCAATCTCTCGACGCTCAGCCCGGGGCCGGCGGCAGCAGCTCCCGCTTTACCCAGCAAACTTTCCATATATTTCGCGAGAATGTCGGTCTCGATATTCACCGGCGACCCGGGCAACAGCCGCTGCACGCTGGTTTGCTGATAGGTGAACGGAATCACAGCAATATCTGCGATGCCGCCGGCCCATCGCGCCACCGTTAGACTGATGCCATCGATGGCGATCGATCCTTTTTCCGCCACATACCTTCGCAGGTCCTCTGGAACGTTCACCGACAGCCACCAATTTTCACCTTCCGGCCGCAGTTCTGTCACTCGACCGACGCCGTCCACGTGCCCTTGAACGAAGTGCCCACCCAATCGCGCACTTGCCGCCAGCGGCCGCTCGATGTTCACGAGGTCCCCGGCCAGCCGCTCGCCAAACGAAGTCCGCCGCAGCGTCTCGCCGGAAAGATCGGCAGAAAAGCCGCGCGCGTCGCATTCGACTACGGTGAGGCAGCATCCGTTTACGGCGATGCTGTCGCTGACGCGCAGCGACGCCGCCAGATCGGGCGACGAGCTCAAATCGATGCGCAGCCGCCCGCCGGTTGCCGAATGGCCGAGCGCTTCAATTCCTGCGGTGGCTTCGATGATTCCCGTAAACATCGGTGAAGTATCCCTCCACGACAAAGTCCGGTCCCACGCGCCGCAGGCGTAAATTCGCAAGCGCTCTGACCGCAGCCAGGGAGTGAACTTTTGATTCGCTCAACGCCAACGGCGCCACCGTCGCGCCCAGGATTCGAGGAGCGTAGAACAAAATCATCTTATCGACAATTTTCGCGTCCAGCGCGGCCCCGTTCAACCGGCTCCCCGCTTCGATCAGCACGCTCAGAATTTGCCGGCGGCCCAATTCCACGATTGCCTCGCGGATCGAAACTCGCTGGGCACTCGCTCGCGCACCCCCAATTCGCACCACTTCCACGCCCTTACGCTCGAGCGCCGCCGCTTTGCGGGGGCCCGCTTGGGGCGTGGTAAGAACCAAAATATCGCCGTCGGCGGATTTCACAAGTTTGGAATCGAGTGGGAGGCGCAGATTCGAATCCAGCACCACGCGCAGCAGCGCGCGGCGCCGGGGTAGTCCAGTGCGATCGGTCATCCGGGGATCGTCCGCGATCACCGTTCCCACACCTGTCAGCAGGGCGTCGGAAGCGTGGCGGAGCTGTTGCACTTCGTCGCGCGCCGCGGACGAGGTGATCCACTTTTCTTTGCGCACCGGCGACGCGATCTGGCCGTCGAGCGTCAGAGCCGCTTTCAGTATTACAAACGGCCGGCCGGTGAGCATCCAGTGCGAAAATGCCTCATTCAGCTCCTGCGCTTCCGCAGCGCGCACGCCGACGTCCACGCTCACTCTCGCGCGCCGCAACTGCCGAATCCCGCGTCCACTCACCACCGGATTCGGATCGTGCATCGCCGTCACCACCCGCGCTATCCCGGTGGCCAGAATGGCTGCAGTGCAAGGGCCGGTGCGGCCGGTATGGCAGCACGGCTCGAGGTTCACGTAGAGCGTTGCGCCGCGTGCGTCCGCTCCAGCGCGCGCCAGCGCTAAAGGCTCCGCGTGGGTCCGCCGGTCGTAAGTATGAAAGCCCTCGCCGACGATTCGTCCGCCCTGCACCACCACCGCGCCGACCAGCGGATTTGGATGCGCGCGCGCCACACCGTGGCGCGCCAGTTCCAGCGCGCGCAACATGTACGCGTCGTCTTTTGGGTCAACTATGGCGTCACGGCGTGGATGGCGCTTCATCGCGGTCCTGGCGGCGTCCTTCGCGGGGCATCATGCATTTTACGTTTAGCGTTGAAAAAACTTTTCATCGTGGGAACTCAATCGAACAGAGAATTAACGTACGTCGTCGCGTCGAACGGCACCAGGTCATCGATCTGCTCTCCCGTGCCGACGAAACGGATCGGCAGACCCAACTCGCGCGCGATCGCCACTACGATTCCGCCTTTGGCGGTTCCATCCAGCTTAGTGAGCACGATCCCGGTGACTCCCACGTGGCTGGTAAACTCCCGCGCCTGATTCAATCCGTTTTGCCCGGTGGTGGCGTCCATGACCAGGAGCATTTCATGCGGCGCGCCGGCAACGAGCTTCGATGCGGTGCGCTTCATCTTCTCCAGTTCCGCCATCAAATTCGATTTGGTGTGCAACCGTCCCGCGGTGTCCACGATCACCACGTCGGCCGCGCGCGCTCGCGCGGCCGACAGGGCATCGAACACCACCGCCGCGGGATCGGCGCCGGGTTTCTGCTTGATCAGCTCAACCGCAGCTCTCCGCGCCCACACTTCCAGCTGTTCGATCGCCGCGGCGCGAAACGTATCTCCAGCGGCCAGCACCACCGACCGTTTTTCTTGCTGGTAGCGATGTGCGAGTTTCCCGATCGTGGTGGTTTTGCCCACGCCATTCACGCCGACAATGAAAATCACGCGCGGCGCTTCGCCCGCGGCCTGATCGCCGGCGCGCTTGGGTGTCTCCAACGTTCGGACGATGTGTTTTTTAATTTCGCGCTTCAGATCGGCAGCCGCGACCAGCTTGTGTTCGTTCACCTGTTGCCGCAGCGACGCCAGAATTTCGCGGGTGGTAGCCACGCCGATATCCGCGCCCAGCAGCGCGGATTCCAGTTCGTGCAGCAGCGCGGGATCCACTGGCCGGTCGCCGGTGAGCAACTGCTCGACTTTCGCGGACAGTTCCGTCCGCGTTTTGACGACGGATTCTTTGAGGCGCTCCAGGAGCGTCGGTTCGGGTTTTCCAAATAGTGTGATCATGAGTGGTTCGAGGCGCCAGCGCACGACGCGCGGCGGCCATTGTACGAGCCAACTATTCTAGCAGAGGAGGGCGGACATCACGGTGAATGCAGAAGTGGCAGTAGCGTCCTAATTTGAAATCCACGCTATTTGATTGCGGCCTTCGCCGTGTTCCGAATCCATTCCGAAAGACTTTGTTTTGCAGCCTTGGCGTGGCTGCGACTCCACCGCCCGCAAGTGCGCTCACGGTCCGCAAACGCAGATCCCCGGCGTTTGCTTGGTCCCGCCAGCTGCAGCACCACCTGCTCTTGTCGGAAAAAACGACCAGCGTCTTTGGATCTGAGCCGCACGAGAGCAATCACCCGTCGAAGGGGTGCGATTGGAGACCGAATTGTGCGTTTTGGCGGCTACTTTCGGGCTTCTGATCGGGGGTTTGAGCTTGTCGGGCCCATTTACGATGGCCAGAGAGCCCAATTGCTCGCGAAAGTGGGCGAGTTTGGTTTCCGTGGAGGTTTCGGGATCGCGCATCTTGTTTATGTAAAGATTGCCGGGATTCGGGCGGATCCGGCTGTTTAGAATCAGGCACATGCGTGGGGGTATGCTGGCGCACTGGCAAATCTGAATCGGCGGGTTGTGGGACGGATGCAGGGCCGGAGGCGACCGATTGGACGGGTTCGCCCCTTTCGAACTGGAGCGGCCACCTGGTCATCATTCTTCTTGTTGGTAGTATTCGTCGTCGTCATCGTCTTCTTCGGTTTTGAAGTGGAAGACGAGTTCGGTGTCGCGAGTTACGGTGGTTTGGATTTCGGCGGTGGGGTTGGGGAGGCGGCTGCGGACGGCGCGCTCGAGGCGGTCGATGGCGAACAGGATGCCGCGGCTGGTGATCTGGGTTCGCTGGACCCGCTCCAGAAGGTTTTCGTAGACGCAGAGAATATTGCGGCGGCGCAGGTCGAACAAGCCGGTGGCGTGGGCGTGGTGGTAGATGGAGTCGCGGTCGTAGAGGTCGAACTCATCGGCGATGAGGGATGGACTGTTCCACTCGATGAATTTGAGTTCGATCCAGATGCGATCGGGATGGTGGCAGACGCTGCATCGGCGGCTATGGGGGGCGGATGGTTTGGTCGCGGCCATGGGGAAACCGGGGACTTCGGCTAAGGAAGGGGAAATTTGCTCGTTCATGGTGAGTCCTCCATTTTGGTGCTGCGGGAAAATTAGAGCAGTCGCGGGAGGGAGATGGAAGGGATCATGTTGTGTAAAACGTCGGGAGGACTACGGAGATTGGAGGTTTTTTTTGCGGAGAAGGGGCCGATTTGGGTGCGGGCTAAAGAAGCAGAAAAATTAGGACACTACCTGCCGGTGGATCAGGATCTTTCGCGTTCTGGGAAGCTTATCGTGAGCCTACAGCTGAATGTGCGGAATCGGGTTGGGAATCCCTCGCGCCAGTGCGGAGAGTGATCCGTGTCGATTTCCACTGCACTGGCCGCGAAGGCCTCGTCAAACCGCGACGCAGCACGTAAAATAGCGCTGCACGTGATTTCGTGCGAATGCCTATGAAGGCAAACATCACCCTGAAGCTCGATACCGATATCTTGCGGGAAGCTCGGATATTGGCGGCCGAGGGCACCTCGATTAGTGCCTTGCTTTCCGCCAAGCTTGAAGAATCGTACGCCAGCGGAAGGGATACGAGCGCTGTCGAAGGCGGGCCATGGCGAGGCTGCGTAAAGGATTTCATCTCGGCTGGACACCTCCGCTTTCACGCGACGAATTTCGTGAGCGATAAATTCTTCGTGGACACAAATATTCTGGTGTACGCGCACGATCACGACGCAGGAGCCAAGCACGAACGGGCGCGCTCGGTGATTGAGGGACTAGAAAACCCGCGAGTTGGTGGCTTCTGGTGCGGGGTAAGGGATTTGAACCCCTACGGCCTTGCGGCCAATGGCTCCTAAGGCCATCGCGTCTGCCAATTCCGCCAACCCCGCACTGCCCGGCGCTGAATCTGTAATGAATTCTAGCATAGGGAATTTTGACCGGGTTCTCGGAAACACTTTCGAGAGATCGGCGCTAAGATCGGAGCGACGCACCAAGCTGCTGATGGAGGACCAGGAATGTACATTCATGTGTTTGCGTTCCGCTGGAAGGCTGGTACGTCGGAAGCCCAGAAGGAGCGCGTGGCGGCAGATATCGTTGGGTTCCAGGGGCGGATCGCCGGACTGCTGGAAACCCATGTGGGGACAAACGACTCGCCACGGGGGCAAGGGTACGCCTTTGGCGGGGTGATGAAGTTCGTGGATCGAGCGGCGTTTGAGGCATATGGACCGCACGCAGCGCACGAGGCCCTGCTCAGTTGGCTGATCCCGCTGATCGATCCGCTGGAGTTGGACTTCGAGGCCTAAGGATTTTTGCGGCGGTCCGCAGTGGTTGGTCCGAGATTATATAGTGCCCCAACTGCAAGTAATTGCATGGGTTACCTGGGCACCGCAAGCGGCATGCCCGCTGGCGGGTTAGGCCTTGCCTGAATCGCGAATCTTGCTAAAATGTTTGAATTCTTAACGCCCACCCTGAACGGGCACGTCAACCAAGCGCAAAAATATAAGGGGGAGAACTTGAAGGCTCTTAAAGCTCTAGTTGTGGGCATGCTCTTATTTGCGGCCGCGTCAGTGGCCGCGGCGGATACGGTGGTATTGAGTAACGGGGACCGATTGACCGGCACCATTGTGAAATCGGACGGCAAAGTGCTGACGTTTAAGGGCGCTACCGCCGGAGACCTGACCATCAAGTGGACCGATATAAAGGAGCTCAGCTCGGACAAGACCGTCTACGTGGTCACCAAAGACAAGACGTCGATTGGCGGCACGGTTACCATCGATGGGGCGGTGCTGATAGTGCATTCCACCAGCGCTGGGGACGTTCGCGTGGCCGTCGCCGACGTCACTGCGCTGCGGTGCGAGGACGAAGAGAAGGTGTACCTGCGGACTATCCACCCGACGCTGCGGCAAGACTGGAACGGCGCGGTGGTGTTTGGCTTCAGCTTGGCCCGTGGGAACAGCCAGACCACCAATCTTTCGCTGGGTTTCAACTCCGAGCGCAAGACGCCTAACGACGATTTCAAGGGCTACCTGTCCGCGCTGTATACCAAGAACGATGCTCCCGGTGGCGGCGTGACTGCGGACTTGATCACCGGCGGCGCGGCGTACGACAAGAACTTCACTCCGAAGGCCTTTGTGGTGTTCAGCGCCGATTACTCGCACGACCAATTGCAGGACCTACATCTGCAGTCGATTTATACGGTCGGCCTGGGATGGCACGCCATCGCCACGCCGAATACCACGCTGGATGCCATCGCCGGTATCAACTTCACGAAGGCCGACTACAATTCGGGAATGGTGGGCGCAGCGGGAGTCGACCAAAACGTGGCGGGTGCGACGCTCGGCGAAGTGTTTATGCACAAGTTTGCAGGTTCGACGGTGCTCAACGAACAGTTTTATTTCTATCCCAACGTCACCCACGCTGGGCCGTACCGCATGGCGCTGGACGCCAGTTCGGTGACCAAGCTCAAAAAGTGGCTGGGGTTGCAATTTACGGTGAGCGACCGCTACATCAGCGACCCGCCGATCGCCGGGACCAAGGCCAACGATATTATTTTTACTACTGGGCTGAATATTGCGTTTAGTGATTAAGGTGTTTAACTAGCGGTGCGGAGAAACCCGTTTTGCCGCGAGGAGTGGCGGCCCCACAAAGGCGAGGCCGAAAACCGGAAGAGAAAACCAACCGCCCGGTCAGGCGAATTAGCGCCTGGCGGGGCGGTTTTTTAATTATGGCGATGATGGATGCGCGCGGAGACGTCGGGCCAGAACTCGGCTACCACGTTGCTGGAGAAACGGCCGACGACGCCCAATCCAGTGCGGATGAGCGCGTCTTGGGTGTTGGCTTCGCTGTCGGCGCGCCAGGTATTCGATAGAAAATTGCTGCCGGGGATCGCGATGTAGCGCGCGTAGGCCGGGCCGTAATCTCCGGACGCGCGGCGCGCGAGGAACGTCAGCCTGACGGTGTTGCGAACGCGCTCGCGAAAGGGCCTATCCGGCACGCGAAAATATCGGGGATCCTCGTGCCAGATCGCGCCGAGGCTTGCTTCCATCACGTTTTGGGTGGCCAGTCCGGCGAGGCGCATCCCGTAGCGCTTGGCAAACCCGCTGAAGTTGCCGTGGTATTCGTATGGCTTGTTTTCCGCGGTTCCGAAGCCGGCCGGGAAAATTCCTATGGCCAGGGATTGCAGACCCACGGTGCTGTCCAAGACCCACGCGATGCGGTCGCCTTTAGTGGGCTGGGAGTATCTGGCCTCCTGTTCCTGCACGCGTGGGTTGGGATTTTCCGCGCCGGGGCCGATGTACGGCGCGTCAGCTTGGCGTTGCTGCGCGGGAGTGGCCGCCGCCGGAAGCTCTTTCGGGGCGGGTTGCGGCGCGGATTGCGAGTCCGGAGTTTGCGCAGCGCAGTTCAGCGCCGCCAAAACGAAAATGAGCGGGAGCGAAAACAAAATGCGAAATGCAAGTCCACGATTCATGGTCACTCTGGAAAACCGTTCTAGATTAGCTTACGGGCGAATCCAGCTAGAGACAAGCGTGGGTATTTTAGGAGAGCGGCTGCGCCAGAGCTATACGTAGAAGGGTGTATTTATCGCGAAAGCTGCGGGTAAAACCGCGGAGTTTTGATGTCAAGGAATGTTTCGAATGGCACACACGGCTTGGTTTGTCTGCATGCTCCGCGCAACGGTTCGGGCCTGACCATGGCGCGAAAATTCAGGAGCGGACCGCACCGCTGGCGAACAGCGCGCCGGCGCCGGCGATGCCGGCTTCTTCGCCGTAAAACGCGGGAAGCAGGGGAATTTCATTGCAGCGTTGGATGATCGAAAATTCGCACAGGCGGCGATGGAGGTCGCCGAAGAGCGGCCGCAGCAGAAGTGAGGCGCCACCGCCGATGATGATCACGTCGGGTTCGAGCAGATCGACGATGTTGCTCAGCCAAATCGCGAGAAGATCGACGGTTTCCATCAGAGTTTCGCGGGCGAGCGGATCGCCCGCGGAAAACGCCGCGCCAACCATTTCTCCGTTGATGGCGTCGACGTTTCCGCCCGCCACCTGGAGCAGCGCCGATCCTCGCACGGGATCGGCGGCAACTTTGGCACGCGCACGACGCGCGATGGCGTGGCCGGACGCCAGCACTTCGATGCAGCCCGGCTTTCCGCATCCGCACAGCGGTCCGCGATAATCGATGCTCATGTGGCCGCCTTCGGCGGCCGCGCCGGTGCGTCCGTTATAAATGCGTCCGCCGATGACGATTCCCGTGCCGATGCCGGTGCCGATGGTAGTGTAGAAGACAGTTTGGTAGCCGCGCCCGGCGCCCCAAATCGTTTCCGCGAGCGCCGCTGCGTTCGCGTCGTTTTCGAGTTTTACCGGCACGTTGAAGATGCGCGAAACTTCGGCGGCCAGCGGGAAATTGCGCCAGCACAAGACGTTGGGAGGATTGAGCACCACACCGTTGAACGGATCGAGCGGTCCAGGCGCGCAAATTCCGATACCCGCCAGGGAATGCGATGCGCCCTCGGCTTTGGTGGAAGCCGCGATCACTGCATCGATCGCGGATTTCACCGCGGCTAGACCGGCCGCGGCGCCGTCGTTAGAAAACATAGGCGTGCGCACGCGGTGGCGGATCTCGCCGGTGGGTGCAACGATCCCCGCGGCAATTTTGGTGCCGCCAATATCGACCCCGATCACCGAGCGAGTTTCCGTCATTTGTCAGCCAGCCCTTGGGGGAACGCGCAGTTGCGCGGGGATCATTGTCTCCCAAATATCTTCCGCGAGCATAACTGGATCGGGCGAAGAAAACGAAGGGTGTAAGCCGAACTCCTGCGAAGCGTAGAAATCTGTTCTGGAAAAACCTCCATCGCATCACGATCCCGGCTCCAGCCACACGTCAATCGTGGATGAAATCAGCGTGCGACTAATTACACTTAACGAGGTCTAGCGCCGAACATCAGGAGGCCGAGCGGTACGTTGGTGGATCATGCAGGCTACGACGGCTTCGCGGTGTTGGATCAGCGCCACCAAGTCGTCGAACGGTTGCCGGTAGGCTTCGTCGAGCAGAACCCTGGAGATTTCAAAGGTGTCGCCAGTTTGTACCCAGTTCGTTTGAACCTTGCCCTTGAGCAGCCGTACGAGCCCGGCCATGCCATCTCCGTTGCTGAAGGCCAGGATGTTTTGCCGATTGTGATTCTCGGTTGGTTTCGCCATCGTTCCCTCCCGGGCGCGACACCCATTGTGCGCGGCGAGCAGGGCAGCGAATAGCTGTCCGGAGGGTCAGGTATTCGCGGCAGTAACGCGTACATCTCCGTAGACGTAGCTGCGTGGTTATCCCTCTTCTTCGATGATTTTTTTGTGAAGGAGGCTTCTGGACTCTAGAAACTTGGGGTGAGCGACGGGGATTGAACCCGCGACCCTCGGTGCCACAGACCGATGCTCTACCAGCTGAGCTACGCTCACCACTGAAAACAAAGGCTTTGCTATTTCAAAATAGGGCTATTTCCTACCGTGTGATAAATCTGTGATAAGTCCTGTCGCCGATTTCTCCACCATTGCCCGCTCGTATTGGGCTTCGTCCGTGTCGATGTAGATGTTGTCCATGTCCACGTCAGCGTGCCCCATCCATGCCAAGCGGTGCGCTTCTGGCACTCCCGCCTTTGCCAAGCTCGTTGCTCGAAAACGACGGAACGAATGCCAGCCGAGTCCGCTTCTCTGGATCCCAGCCTTTATAAATATAGCATCAAGTGCCCTGGAAGCGTTCCGTAATCCTATGGCGGTCCCGGCTGCGGTCTGAAACACATATCCGCTCTTGCAAGCCTTGGCGTACCGAAATGCCAGCCAATCTCGTAAGCAAGAAGGAATATCGAGGGATCAACTTATTTCTTCTCGCTGTTTTGGGCTACGGCTCTCGGTTTTGGCTGACCTATCGCCAAGCCCGAGCACTCGGCGGAAACGTCAAGAAAGGACAACACGGCTCCCAGGTTGTCTTCTGGAAGTTCGGCGAATACTCCAAGGAAAACGAACAGGGCGAAGCAGAGAAGCACACGAGCATTTTGCTTCGCCACTACACCGTCTTCAACCTGGAACAGTGCGAGGGGATCAAATCCCCCGCACCAGTCCCGGTAATCAATCCCATCGAGCAATGTGAAAGCATCGTCCGGTCCATGCCGAATCCCCCGAGATTCGAGCAGGATTCGCACGCCTGCTATCGGCCTTCGAACGATACGGTGGGGATGCCAGCGAGATCGGCATTCCATTTCGCGGAACAGTATTACTCGACGTTCTTCCACGAGCTGAGCCATTCGACGGGACACCCTTCTCGCGTAGGTCGGGAAGGGATCATGAATCACAACCCGTTCGGAAGTGAGGACTACTCGAAAGAGGAGCTCGTCGCCGAGATGGGTGCCGCGATGCTCTGCGGCGTTGCCGGCGTCGAGTCCCGTACGCTCGATAACTCCGCGGCCTATCTGCAAACCTGGATTAGCAGGCTCAAATCCGATTCCCGCTTGATTGTTTCCGCTGCGTCGCAGGCGCAGAAAGCGGCGGACTACATTCTCGCCAGGTCTGCAGCCGGAACCGAAGCCGATAGCAAAGGAGGAAACGAAGCCGAGACGCTCTAATGGCCAAGTACCGCTGAACCATCCCCACCGCAGTTGACCCACCTGCAACTCGATTTCGAACTCCAAGGAATGAACCCATGACAAATCTAGCTGTTATTCCTATGCCCGTTAAGGCTATCCGTGTGATCCGCATCAAGCGCGGTCGGATGGTGATTCTGACGCCTCCGGAGATGCTGGCCTTGCTCAAGGCCGCACGGAAAC
>Ga0302324_100004547_pt1 | contig 30614 bp, 27 predicted proteins | sample Palsa_T0_1_FD_201949 | JGI IMG/M metagenome (GOLD analysis project Ga0302324, IMG submission 201949) | Peat permafrost microbial communities from Stordalen Mire near Abisko, Sweden - Palsa_T0_1 | ecosystem: Environmental > Terrestrial > Soil > Palsa > Peat permafrost | place: Sweden: Abisko... | reverse complement strand
GCGTCGATGGGGATTTTGCTCTCGGAAGGGATCGGCGACACGATTCGCGTTTCGTTGACGCCGCGCCCAGGCGGCGACCGGCGCGATGAAGTGTATGCGGCGTGCGAGTTGCTGCAGGCGCTGGGGCTGAGGTCGTTCGCGCCCAGTGTTACCGCGTGCCCCGGCTGCGGACGCACGACCAGCGACACATTCCAGCAATTAGCGGAACGCATCCAGGGATACCTTCGCGACAAAATGCCGGAGTGGAGGCGGGAGTATGAAGGGGTGGAGGCGATGACGCTGGCGGTGATGGGCTGCATCGTCAATGGGCCGGGAGAATCGAAGGCTGCGAATATCGGAATCAGTCTGCCAGGGACGGGCGAGGCTCCGTCGTGCCCGGTTTATATCGACGGGCAGCACTTTGACACACTGCGCGGAAACTACGATGAGTTGTCGGCAGCTTTTCAGGCGCTGGTTGACGATTACGTTTCGACAAAATATCACAGGCGCGCGGTGCCGCTGGCTGCGGGCCCGGTGGTTCCGGATCGGGCTCCAGTGTTACGGGTGATTGCTTAGAGTCATCGCGTGTGGATTTCTTTGTTCGATCTTCCCCCTGTTGTTTCCCCTTTCGCCGTGGTACCGCGTCGATGTTGCCGCCCACCGTTGCACAAAACCGGGAAGAGTGGAGCAAGCGGAAAACATAACACCGCAGAACCGTAGAACGAGGACACCGGCGTAGTTCCCCTGCAGCTCACCTTATCGCTACAAAAGGCCACTTTAATATTCTAGACTTGCGGCGCTTTGCAAAACTAGGTTGAGCGAAACACCCCTCACGTCCGAAGCTGTCGTTCCCGGGACCACTCCGTCTCCGCACCATCGTGGGCTCTTTGGTTTTTGGAGTCTGATCGTTACGCAATTCCAGGGCGCGTTCAACGACAACGCACTCAAATTCCTGGTGATTTACATGATCGTGGGGATGAACCTTCCGAAAGAGCAGCGCGATTTCCTGGTGTTGGTCGTAGGAGCGTTGTTTGCGCTGCCGTTCATTTTGTTTTCGATGGCCGGAGGATGGCTGGCGGACCGCTACAGCAAAAGGGACGTGACCATCGGCACCAAAATCATGGAAGTGTTTGTGATGTTTTTTGCAATTGGCGCGCTGGCGTTGCACCGCCTGCCGATGGAGTGCGCCGCCGTTTTCCTGATCAGCTCGCAGGGGGCGCTGTTCGGTCCCGCGAAGTACGGTTCGTTGCCGGAATTATTGCCGCCGCGCGAGCTTTCCTGGGGAAACGGGATCATCGAGCTGGGTACGTTTGCGGGCAGCATCAGCGCGACCATGGCTGCCGGAATCATGGCCGAGCGCTACCGCGGCACCGAGGCGCGGGCGGGAGTGATTCTGCTGGGCTGCACGATATTCGGACTTGTTTGGAGCTTTGGGATCACTCGGGTGCCCGCGGCGCACCCCACGAAAAAATTCCGATGGAATCCACTGGGCGACCTGGCCGTACAGCTGCGCATGGTGGCGCAGGATCGCGTGCTGTCCTGGGCGGTGATCGGAAACTCGTACTTGTGGTTTTTGGCGGCGCTGTTGCAGTTCACGGTGGTGGTGTTCGGTCACGATACGCTGCACATCGACGAAACGCACATCAGCTACCTGCAAGCCGCGGTGGGCATCGGGATTGGCGTGGGCAGCGTGGCGGCCGGGTATCTTTCTGGCGGGAAAATCGAGTATGGGCTGATCCCGATCGGCGCAGTGGGCATGACCATTTTCGGCGGGCTGATGTACCGGCCGGGCCACACCGTTGGCACCGCCGGAGTGCATCTCGCGCTGCTCGGATTCTTCGGCGGCTTTTTCGCCGTCCCGTTGAACGCGCTGATTCAACACCGGCCTCCTCCGGAAAAGCGCGGAGGGGTGATCGCGGCGGCGAATTTATTGTCGTTCGCGGGAATCTTTTTGGCGGCGGGCGCTTATTTTCTTTTCTCGAGCGGGTTTCACCAAACGCCGCCTGGCGTATTCCTGGACGGCGCGGTGCTCACGCTGGCGATGACGGTTTATGCGATCTATTTGCTGCCGGACTCGTTGATGCGCATGGTGCTGTGGATGGCGGCACAGTCGGTGTACCGCATTCGTGTGGTGGGACGCGAGAATATTCCGGAGTCGGGCGGGGCGTTGTTCGTCGCGAACCACACTTCCTGGGTGGACGCGATGCTGCTGATTGGGGCGACGGATCGCCCGGTGCGCTTCGTGATGTTCCAGGCGATCTACGAACTGCCGTTCATTCGCCCGTTCGCCAAAATGATGAAGGTGATTCCGATCTCGAAACATGCGCGGCCGCGGGACACCATTCACGCCTTGCGCACGGCTAGCGAAGCGATCCGCGCGGGCGAGATCGTGTGCATATTCGCGGAGGGCCAGATCACCCGCATCGGGCGGCTGCTGCCGTTTCGCCGCGGGTTCGAGCGAATCATGAAGGGGCTCGATGCGCCGATCGTGCCGGTGGACCTGGACGGCGTGTGGGGAAGCATTTTCAGTTTCGAGCGCGGCAGGTTTCTTTGGAAATTGCCGCGGCGAATTCCGTATCCGGTGACGATCAGTTTTGGCAGGCCGTTGCCGTCCGGCGCTAGCGCAACGGAAGTGCGCGCCGCGGTGCAGCAATTGAGTTCGGAGGCCTACGCGCTACGCAAGCCGCGCCTGTTGCCACTGGGCCAAGCGTTGGTGCGCATGGCGCACCGGCACCCGCGGCGATTTGCCATGGGCGATACGCGGCGTCCCCAAGTAAAAGCCGGCGAAGCGCTGCTGGGCGCGATTTTTCTGGCGCGGCGATTGAAGCGGGTGTGGGCGGGCCAGGAGATGGTCGGGATCATGCTTCCGCCGTCGGTGCCCGGCGCGCTGGTGAATTTCGCGGCAACGCTGAGCGGAAAGATTGCCGTCAACCTGAACTACACCGCGTCCGCCGAGACGCTGGAATCGTGCGCGCGGCAGTGCGGACTGAAAACAGTGATCACCACGCGCGCGCTCCTCGAAAGGCTCCCGGTGAAACCGCCCGGCGAAGTGGTGATGCTCGAAGATGTGGCCGCTTCGCCGGGACGTGGCGAAAAAATTGCGGCGCTGCTGTTGTGGTTCTTGCCAGCGCGCTGGCTCGAGAGCCGGCTCTCCGGGAAACCTCCGCGCACGCTGGACGATCTGGTGACGGTGATTTTTTCGAGCGGGAGCACCGGCGATCCCAAGGGCGTGATGCTCACGCATTTCAACGTGGCGTCGAACATCGACCAGATGGTGCAAGCGTTTTTGCTGGACCGCCGCGACCGCCTGCTGGGCGTGCTGCCCTTCTTTCATTCGTTCGGCTTCACGGTGACGCTGTGGCTGCCGGCGGTGCAGGGCGTGGGCGTGGCGTACCACCCCAGTCCGCTGGATTTTGCCGCGGTGAGCGATTTGGTGCGCGACTACAACGTTACGCTGTTGCTTTCAGCGCCGACGTTCCTGCAGGGATACTTGCGGCGATGCTCGCCGGAGGATTTCGGCGGCCTGCGTTGCGTGATTACCGGCGCGGAGAAATTGCCGGAGCGCCTGACCGCGGCGTTCGAGGATCGCTTCGGGCTCCGCCCGCTGGAGGGGTACGGCTGTACGGAGTGCTCTCCGGTGGTGGCGGTGAATACGCCGGATTACCGCGCGGCGGGATTCTTGCAGGTGGGCAGCAAGCGGGGGCGGATTGGACATCCGCTGCCGGGAGTGAGCGTGCTGATCGTTGATCCGGAAACGCGCGCGCCCCTGCCATTGGGTGAAGCCGGTTTGCTGCTGGTGCGCGGGCCGAACGTGATGAAGGGCTACCTGGGCCGGCCGGAAGAGACGGCCCAAGCGATGCACCAGGGATGGTACAGCACCGGAGACATAGCCGCGCTGGACGAGGATGGATTTCTGACGATCACCGACCGGCTATCGCGGTTCAGCAAGATCGGCGGCGAGATGGTGCCGCACATCCGCGTCGAGGAGATGCTGCATGAAATGGCCAGCGCGACCGAAGAGTTGTTCGTGGTGACTGGAGTGCCGGGCCAAAAGAAAGGTGAGCGGCTGGTGGTGTTGCACACGCTGGATGAACCCGAACTGAAAGAGGTGATCGCGAAGTTGGGCGCCAGCGGCCTGCCGCCGCTGTGGCTGCCGCGGCCTAACCAATTTTTCCGTGTGGAAGAATTTCCACGGCTGGGAACCGGAAAACTGGATCTGCGCGGAGTGCGCGAGGTGGCCCTGAAATTAACAGGGGACGATGCGTAAGCGAGTTTGGCTCGACTTTAGAAGAGCGGCAAGGCTAGGAGAAGTTGAGCGAGCGCTTGAAACTGCCACGGTCATTATCGATTTTCTTCTGCAACTGCATAACCGCGTACATCAGGGCCTCGGGGCGCGGCGGGCAGCCAGGAACGTAGACGTCCACCGGGATCACCTGATTCACGCCCTGCACGACAGCGTAGTTGTTGAAGATTCCTCCGGACGTCGCGCAGGCCCCCATCGAGATAACCCACTTGGGCTCCGGCATCTGTTCCCAGAGCTGGCGAATTACCGGCGCCATTTTCACCGAGACGCGTCCGGCGATGATCATCAGGTCCGACTGGCGCGGAGAACCGCGAAACACTTCGGCGCCGAAACGAGCGAGGTCAAAACGAGCGGAAGCGAGCGACATCATTTCGATGGCGCAGCAGGCCAAACCGAAGGTCATCGGCCAGATCGAGCTGCGCCGGGCCCAGTTGACCACTTTATCGAGCTGCGCAAAGAGGATGCCTTCGTCCTTCAGGAAGTTGGCGTCTTCTCCGGGCCGTTCGAGGGTCACACCCTGCGCGAGTTCCACACTCATTCAGTGCCTCCAAAGCTCCATTGTCCCACGCCACCGCGCCGCATGTAAATGGCCGGCTCATCGCGCTTGGCAAACGCTTGTGATTATTATTGCGCTTTGGACCACGAAACTATTGCGTTGGCATTACTGCATCGCTGACGGCGGGCGGCGGCGTGGTGATTAGCTTCACGTCCTCCAGCAGCGCGGTCATTGCTTGCTCGAAATTCTTGCGACCCGTCCCTTTCAGGTTCCATGCCTTCACTTCTTCGAGTAACGGCCATAGCGCGACGTGGGTCTTGGGGTCGGAGATCACCAGGCGGAGACTGGGAAAGGGCCCGCCCTCAAAACGAACCGCGAAAACCAGGTCCGCGTCGGCGGCAGTCGACACTAATTCATACTTTCCCCACGCCTTCATTTCCGCGTAAAACGAGTTGTAGGCAAGGTTCGGAAGTCCCAGCGGATTGGCGCTCTCCCCATTGGAAACGAAGACTCTCTTTGCGGTGAGCACTTGCGTGGGCACGGGAGCGGCCGGTGGATCGACCACTTTTTGCGCCTGAGCACTTAAGACCACGAGCAGCACGAGCACGCCGATAATACAAAAGACTCGAGGGCCGGTGAATGTCTTCATAAGTCCTCCGTTCAAATGCGGTTGAGCAGGTAGACGCCCAGCGGGTGCGGCCCGTTTCACGCGCCGGTCACGGCTGCAGGACGATTTTTCCGAAGATGTCGCGGCGCTCCAAGCGGGATTCGGCGACAGCGCATTCAGCCAGAGGCAGGACGGAATCGATGACGGGGCGGAGTTTGCCTCGGCGCACCATTTCCAGTACCGCGAACAGCTCCGATTTTTCACCCATGTAGGAACCCATGATCGAGAGTTGGCGGGTGAATAGGAAACGAAGATCGATTTTAGCTTCGTAGCCGGTGGTTGCGCCGCAGGTAATCAGGCGGCCGCCGGCGGCGAGACTGCCTACGCTGTCGTCCCACGTGTCCGTGCCGATGTGCTCGAAGACAACGTCGACGCCGCGGCCGGTGGTCAGGCGCTTCACTTCCCTTCTGAATCCGGCGGCGGAATGCAGGACCACCTCGTCGGCGCCTTGCGATTTCGCTTTTTCGATCTTAGCTTCCGAACCTACGGTGGCAATCACGCGGGCACCGATCATCTTTCCAATTTGAATCGCGGCGCTGCCTACGCCGCTGCCGCCGGCGAGCACCAGGACCGTTTCGCTGGGCGCGAGTCGTGCCCGTGTGAGCAGCATGTGCCACGCCGTAAGGAAAACCAACGGCATCGCCGCAGCTTCCGGGAAGGAAACATTTTCGGGCTTGGGGATCACGTTCGCTTCAGGTACGGCGACCAATTCCGCGCACCCTCCGTTCCCGCGATAGCCAAGCACGGTGTAGGCCGGGCACAGGTTATCGCGGCCGGCCAGGCACTCGACGCAATGGCCGCAGGAAATTCCGGGCGCCAGGATAACGGAATCGCCGACGCGGATGCGCGAAACGTCCGAGCCGACGGCGGCAACTTCGCCGGCAACATCCGCCCCGGTGATATGCGGAAACGAAAAGGTGACGCCCGGGATACCGCGGCGAACCCAAACGTCGAGATGATTCAAGGCACAGGCTCGGACCCGCACCAGCACGTCGCCTGGACCGATCACTGGATCGGGGACTTCACGATATTCGAGGACTTCGGGCCCTCCGTGACGATCGAAGGCAATGGCCTTCATGAACACTCCCTTTGCACAAATGCTAGGCGCTTGGCGCCCTTGCGCACCGGGAAAGATTACGTTTGGCGGCGTGCGCAGTCAATTCTCTATCGTGACACGTGGCGTACCCACCCGCGACTACAGTAGGCAAATTGTGGCCTTCGCGCGATTGACACTACCCATCAGGCACCGTAACCTTGATGCATAAATGGACCTCTTCGAGGAGATCGTGCGGATGCGGCGCGCTGGGGAGCGCGGAGCTCTGGCTACGATCGTGCACACCAACGGATCGATTCCCAGCTTTGAGAGTTCGCGGATGCTGGTGCGCGAGGACGGTTCCATTGCCGGAACCATCGGCGGCGGATGCGTCGAGGCGGATGTGTGGGCGGCGGCGAAAGAAGTGATCGAGAAAGAGACGCCGCGCAAGATGGTGTTCAACCTGAATCACGAGGCCGGTTACGATTCGGGCCTGATCTGCGGGGGCACACTGGAAATCTTCGTGGAGCCCATTCTGCCGCAGCCGGTGCTGTATCTTTTCGGCGGCGGACATATTTCCGGAGCAGTGGCGCGGATTGCCCACCTGAGCGGGTTCGCGATTGCGGTTGTAGACGATCGGGAAAGCTTTGCGAACGCAGAGCGCTTCCCGATGGCGTCGGAAGTGATCGCCAGCTACGAGGAAGCGTTCGCGAAAATTCGGCCGAACCCATCGTCATACATCGTGATCGTCACGCGCGGCCACAAGGACGACATGCGCGTGCTGGAGTGGGCGGTGGACACCGAAGCGCGTTACATCGGGATGATCGGGAGCAAGCGAAAAGTTCTGGCAGTCTATGAAGCCCTCGGCAAGCAAGGCGTGACCGCGGAGAAATTCGACCGCGTGCATGCGCCGGTGGGGCTGGAGATCGGAGCGCTCACTCCAGAAGAGATCGCGGTAAGCATCGTGGCGGAGCTGATCGCGGTGCGCCGCAACGCGGAAGGCTTCGCGCCGCACAAAAAGCTTCAGGCCGGCCCGCTGGCGGCGCGGCGCGGGTAGCGATGCTGGCCGCCGCGATTCTCGCCGCGGGCGAATCGCGGCGAATGGGATTTCCCAAGGCGCTGATGCAAGTTCGCGGCGCTACGTTTGTGGAGAATCTGCTGCGCGCCACCGAGCATCCGCGGATCGGTTTGCGGCGAGTGGTGTTGGGCGCGGGCGCGGCAGAAATTCAGGCGCGGCTGGGCTTGAGTGCCGAGCAGGTAATATTCAATCCGGACTGGGAAGCTGGCCAGCTTTCCTCCATCCAATGCGCGGTACGGAATTTCCTGCCTGTCGATCCTGAGGGAATCGTCATTTGTCCGGTGGATCATCCGCTGATTTCGCCACGGTTGGTAGTGGAGTTGATACAGGCGTTTGATCTTCGCAGGAGCGCGGTCACGTTGCCCACTTACCTCGGGCGGCGCGGGCATCCGGTTATTTTTCGGCGGGATCTGTTCGAAGAATTGCAGCAGGCTTCGGCGGGCGTCGGGGCGCGCGAAGTGGTTTGGGCGCACGCGGACGATGTCGCGGAGGTGCCGGTGGAGGAAGAAGGCGTGGTATTGAACCTGAATGATCCGGCGGCGCTGGCCAGAGTGAACGAAAGCGACGCCGATGAATTGGGCTCATGAGGATGTCGAAGAGTCATACGAATCCTGGGGTCCGCTCGGAACCCTTGATGCGCCAAAAACCATTTCTTATTTGCGCTGCCGTCGCGCTTGTAGCGGTCTGCGCCGCGTACGCGAATCATTTCCACAACAGCTTTCATTTCGACGACTCACATTCGATCCAAAGCAACATTTACATTCGCGACCTGCACAATATCCCTCTATTTTTCAAGGACGCCCGGACAGGCAGCTCTCTGCCGACGAATCAAACCTGGCGTCCGGTGCTTATGACTTCCCTGGCGATCGATTACCACCTCGCCCACGGTCTCGGAAACACTCTCTGGTTTCATCTTTTTACGTTCTTCTGGTTTCTGGCGCAACTGTTGCTAATGTTTATTCTTTTTCGCGATGTGTGCGACGCCGCTGCGCCGGGACCCGCCAACCGGTACATCGCGCTCTGGGGAGTTATCTGGTACGGCCTGCATCCGGCGATCGCAGAGACGGTGAACTACATCTGCCAAAGCGCCGACCTGTTATGCACGGCCGGCGTTGTCGCCGGGATGGTGATGTACACTCGCCTACCCCGGCTCCGGAAGTACGGACTGTACTTGATCCCCGTGACGATAGCGTCGATGGCCAAGGCGCCGGCGGTGGTTTTCTGCGGCATTCTGCTGTTCTACATTTTTCTCTTCGAAGAGGATGGCCAATGGAGCCGGCTGTGGCCGGCAATTCGGAGTGCGATTCCCGCCATCATCGTCTGCGTAGTGTTCGCCGTTCTGAATGTAAAAATGGTTTCCAAGTCCTACACGCCGACGGCAATGCCGTCGTCCGCTTATTGGGCGACGCAGCCGTACGTGATCCTGAGATATTTCCGGTTGTTCTTCGTGCCGCTATGGCTAAGCGCGGACACCGACCTGGCTCCCCTTACTGGTTTCACGGCACCAGCGGCGTTACTTGGCATTGTCTTTTGTATTGCTCTCTTGCTGGCGGGAGTCTGGGCGATGCAACGGCGAGAGCATCGCCCGATTTCCTTCGGCATTTTCTGGTTCTTTGTCGCGCTCGCGCCGACGTCCGTGCTCCCGCTCTCTGAAGTGGAAAACGACCACCGCATGTTTTTCCCGTTCGTCGGACTGATGCTCAGCGTCACTTGGACGGCGTTTCTGGTGGTTTCGCGCTGGACGTCACGCCAGCCCGCCGGGCGTAGGAGAAATGCGATCGTGGGCATCCAGGCGGTGACCGCGTGTCTGCTGCTGGCGTACGGTCTGGGCACCTGGAAACGGAACGAAGTATGGCGAACGGAAGACACGTTGTGGAAGGACGTGACCATCAAGAGCCCGCGGAATGGCCGCGGATGGATGGTTTACGGCCTGACCAAATATAAGCGCGGCGACTTTAACGGAGCGCTGGCAGATTGCACCCGCGCCGCCGTCTACGCGCCCAATTCCTTTTTCCTGGAAATCAATACCGGGATCATCCTCGGGGCCATGGGCCGCAATCAGGAGGCCGAGCCGCATTTCCGCCGTGCCATTGCGCTGCGGCCTACGGAAGTGGAGACCTATTATTATTACGCGCGCTGGCTGTTCCAGCAGGGCAGAATTCCCGAGGCCATTCAGACCGCGCAAACGGCTATGGCCGTGAACCCCTCATTCATTGAAGCGCGGTATCTGCTGATGTACATCTACGCAAAGCAGGGGCAATGGCCGGAGTTGCGGGAATTGGCGCAAGACACGCTGAAGTTAGCGCCGGGGGATCCAACCACGTTGTCCTATCTGAACCGCAACCACTCGTACCAGCAGCAAGTGATTCCGCAAAATCCGCATTCGGTCTAATGAGCTGGTCAAGAACCCCGCACCCAACCCTCGCAGGAGCCCTTTACTCCAGTTCGGCAGGCAAGGACGCCAGGACGCTTCGTAGCGCATCCGCGGCTAGCTGGGCTGCGTGGTAGGTCGCGGCCGGCAATCCCCCCAGGGCTACCGAGATGGATTCGGCGTTAATATTCCGGGCTTCGCGCACGGTCTTGCCGAGCAGCAACTCGGTCAGGATAGAACTGGCGGCCACGGCGCTGACGCAACCTTTGGCTCGGAAACGGGTCTCAATAATGTGACCATTCGCCACACGAATCGCCAAGCTCAGAATGTCCCCGCAAACTGGGTTGGAAACGTCGGCCCGTCCAGTGGGATGGGGAAGTTCGCCGGCGTTGCGAGGGTTTTGGAAGTGGTCCAATACGGCGCTGGTGTACATAAAACTGAGTATATCGCGGTGTGAAAACCTGTCATAAAAAAGGCATCTATTTTGGAAAAAAGCTGTGATAAATGATTGACAGGAACGGAGTAACAAAGCTAGGCTAACCCGTCACCAGCCCTACGATTATAAAGACTTTATTAGAGGTAATTTTTCTAATTTGCTCAACAGCGGTAGCCCGAAGGAGGGCTTAGCGAAAATGTTGAATCGGCGCTTGTGCTCGTTTCTCACTGTTCTTACCGTGGCAATCGGATTGTTTGCCGCGCCGTCGTTCGCTCAAGACGGCAAATTGAAAGTAAAGGTCATGCCGAAGCAGGCTTACGTGTTCCTCGACGGAAAAGCGATTCGTGAGGGGAGTCACACGATCTCGGTTGCCGCCGGAAAACACACCGTGGTGGTCGTGAATTATGGATACAAGATGGTCACCAAAGACGTCGACGTCACTGCGGGCAAAACCACCGATGTGGACGTCACGCTGGAGGCCTACGGCGGCAAGGTCGCCGGGCCCTGGGGCCGAATTCTGATCGAGGGGGACTCGCGCGCGGCGGTATTGCTGAACGGCAAGAAGCCGGATTACTTCGTAGGTCATGTCGACGAGTTCAACAACGATTTCATCTGGCACCAGGAACTGCTGGTGCCGCCCGGCACGCACCAAGTTACGGTGATCCGCGGCGACAAGGAACTCTTCAGCGGGCCGATCACTGTGGGCAACAACCAGAAGATCATCATCCGCCTGAACACCGGCAAGACGGAAACCAAGGACTGGACCGGCCGCGAAGCATCGTTGATGAAGAAGGCTCCGTTACCGCGATTCAAGGTAGGCATTGCGAGCGCAACGGTAGTCGTGGCTCCCGCGAAGATCAACAGCTTCAGTGCCGCGAACGCGAAAATTGATTGCGGACAGTCGACCAACCTTACTTGGCAAGCAGAAGACACCGTTGACGCATCGGTCAGCGATGTGGGCGCGGTGGACGCTTCGGGAACCAAGTCGGTTTCGCCGATCCATCCCACAACTTACGAGCTGACCGAAACCGGCCCCGGTGGCGTCGTTAAGCAGTCCACCAGCGTCGATGTGAACAAGGAGATACCGGCCACGCTGACCGCAAATCCTTCCGAACTGCACTATCGGAAGATTGGCGACAAGGTGATCAAGCAGGAATCCAGCACGTTGACCTGGAGCACATCGAACGCCAGCACGGTCGCCATCGATCCCCTCGGCACAGTTACCCCCAGCGGCACCCAGACGGTTCAGGGCGTTCCGAAGGCAACCGAAATCGGTCCAGTAGACGAGAATACCAACTACGCTCTGAACGCCTCGAACGTATGCGGCGGAACGGCCACCGCGACCGCGGCCATTCACATCGTGGGCTCGATTGAACCGATCCCCGAAGTGATCCTGGCGAGCGTGTTCTACCCAACCGCATATCCCGACAAGAAGAATCCCGAAGCGGGCTTGTTGAAGAGCCAGCAGGATTCGCTGACCACCGCAGCGACCGGATTCAAGAAGTACCTGGAATACGATCCGGACGCAAAGCTTTCGATCGCGGCACACGCCGACGTTCGCGGCTCCAAGAAGTTTAACCAGGAGCTCACCGAGCGCCGCGTCACCCGCATCAAGGAATTCCTGGTCGTGCAGGGAGTTCCGGCGGATAAGGTCGAAACCGCGGCCTACGGCAAAGAGCAGGAAATGGACCGCAAAGACATCAAGGAACTGGAAACCAGCAACCCGAACCAAGCTGAGAAGAAGCAGCACCACAATGCTCAGGGCAACTACTACGCTTACAACCGCCGTGCAGACGTCGTAATGCTGCCCTCGGGTAAGAAGTCGTCGCAGTATTATCCGAACAACGCAGCGGACGTGAAGGTGCTGTATCAGGTTCCCAAGCCGAGCCTGAAGGTGGTTGAAAAGAATCAGTAAGCGAAGTCGGTTCAAACTTCCGCGCCGGAGAGTTCCCCTCTCCGGCGCTTTTTTTTGTGCCGGCGAACTGCCGAGGCTAGAATTGTATGCGGGTATGAATCCCTCACGAAAAACCGCGTTGCCGCGAATTGTGTCGCTGGCTCCGAGCGTCACCTCGATTCTAGTGGGCATCGGCGCGCGGCGCGCGCTCGTTGGCGTGAGCCGGTGGTGCGTGGACGTGGCGCCAGAGGTGGTCGGGCTGCCACTGGTAGGCGATTGCTGGAAGCTGGACGTCGCCGAGGTGATGAAGTTGCGGCCGGGCCTGGTGATCGGATCGGTGCCATTTCGGCCGGAGGTTGTGGCTAAGATCATCGAACAACCCGTCGCGTTCCTGGCGATCAGTCCGCGCAATCTGGCCGGGATTTGGAGTGACATTCGTTTGCTCGGCCGTTTAGCGAACCGCGGTGACGCGGCCGAGAAGCTGATACGGCGGATGGAGCGCGCTTTTAAGGCGGTGGCGCGACGCGCGGCGCGAATGGCATCGAAAAAACCGCGGGTGTACGCCGAGGCTTGGCCGAATCCCCGGATCAGTTCCCCGCCATGGGTGGCCGAGTTGATCGAAATTGCCGGCGGGATTCCGGTGACCGCGGCAGGACAAAAGGTGCGAGACGAAGATGTGGCGCTGGCGCGACCGGATGTGATTGTGCTGGCTTGGACGGCAGCCGGTGACCGCGCGAAGCCTGGCCGCGCATACGGCGTAAAGGCGTGGAAGGATGTGCCGGCGATACGAGACCGGCGCGTGTTCGTGGTGCGCGATGAACTGCTGAATACCCCCGGACCACCGCTGATGCAGGGGGTTCGCGTGCTGTTTGGCGTTATTCACGAGCCGGGGCGCGCCCTGCGTTAGGCGCCGATCAGTTTTGCGCCCGGAACCGCTGGTCCGGAAGCAATTCGTCGAGGATGAGGGATCGTGATCGCACCGAAAATTGATGCTTTAGGCCGGAGACAAAGATGCTAACGGTGGTGGCCGCAATTATCGTGAACGGTGGCAAGGTGCTGATATGCCAGCGAAGTCGAAACGATTCGTTTCCTCTAAAGTGGGAATTTCCGGGCGGCAAGGTGGAAGCGGGGGAAACTCTCCGGCAGGCGATCGCGCGGGAAGTGTTGGAGGAATTAGGCGTGCCGGCGGTGGTTGGAGCCGAGTTCCAGCGGGTGCGGCATCAATACCCGGGGAAGAAAGAGCCGATCCAATTGATCTTCCTTTGGGCCCAGATTGAGGCTGGCCGCGAACGGAATTTGCAGTTCGAGCAGATGGTTTGGGCGGCCCCGGCGGAGCTGGAGCAGTACGACTTTCTGGAAGCGGACCATGAAGTGGTGCGCCGGCTGACGGTGGAGCTGACCGCTGGCGGTACTGTATCCCGACAAACAAGAATCGAATAAACACACGGCAAGATCCTGTCGTTGGGGCTAGACAATCTGGCGGCCGCCATCCACAACCATCACCTGACCGGTCACGAAATCGGCACTCAACAGGTACTCCACGGCGTTGGTGATGTCTTCGCCTGTTCCGGTGCGGTGGAGCGGAGAGCGGCGAATGAATTCTTCGTGAGGGACTTCTCCCGGGAATTCGATGGTGCCGGGCGCAATGCTGTTGACGCGAATTTCGGGGGCTAGGGCACGAGCCAGGCAGCGGGTGAGCATGATTACGCCGGCTTTTGAAACGCAATAGTGTGTGTACGTCGGCCAGGACAGCAGACCTCCCAGCGAGGACATGTTGATGATCTGCCCGCGGCTGGCGCGCAGCAAAGGGGTCGCCGCCTGAGAGCATAGGAATGTACTTTTTAAGTTGGAGTTCATGATTCGGTCCCACTGGTCTTCCGTGAGCGATTCGAATTGCGCGGGGAAGAAAATTGCGGCGTTGTTGATTAGAACGTCGAGTCGTCCGAATTCCCTGCTGACCGCTTCAAACATGCGCGCCACCTGATCGCGACGCGAGACGTCCGCCTGCCAGGCGATGGCGCGGCCGCCGGCCGCTTCGAGTGACTGCACCAATTCCTCGGCTTCGGATTTGGAATTCTCGTAGTTGACGACCACCGCGGCGCCCAGCGACGACAGTTTTTCCGCGATGCTTCTCCCGATGCGTTTCGCTGCGCCGGTGACTAGCGCGACCTTTCCTTCAAGGCTTTTTGGCACGATCGCTATTCTAGCGAAATAGAAGGTAGAGGGTAGAAATTAGATGTCCGACGAGAACGTCAAACGGTGTTCGACTGCGCGCGCGCGCCAGGTATTCGGCGCCGCAGCCTGGAACTGACTCCTCAGATGTTCGTCGCTCGGGGCCTGATACAATCGATCGCTGTAATGCCGCGCGACACGTGGCATGTGCTGTGGGCCGGCACGATGGAGACACAATGGAGCTGGACTTGCTTGCGATTGCCCCACACCCGGATGATGTGGAACTCACCTGCGGCGGCACGCTCATCAAGATGGTGCAACGGGGCTATAAGGTGGGTGTGCTGGACCTTACCCGCGGCGAGATGGGTACGCGCGGAACGCCGGAGATCCGTCGCCGTGAGGCTGCTGCGGCAGCGCGAGTGATGGGGCTAGCGGTCCGCGGGAATCTTGGGCTTCCCGACGCGGGACTCGAAGTAAACGAAGAGTACAAATTGGCGATGGCGCGAAAGATCCGAGAGTGGCAGCCCCGCACTGTGATCGCGCCGTACTGGGAAGGCCGGCACCCGGATCACTACACCGCGTCGCGATTGGCCTACGAAGGATGCTTTCTGGCGGGCCTGAAACGGCTACCGATCGAGGGCGAGCCCTTCCGGCCGTTCAAGATGCTGTATGCCGCCGCCTACGACGAGAGCGTGCAGCCCAACTTCGCGGTAGATATTACCGCGCAATACAAGCAGCGCCGGCGGGCCATCCTGGCCTACCAATCGCAGTTTCAGCCGGCCCGCAAGGATCGCAAATCGAAGGTGTTCATTCCCTTGGACGCGCTGGAAGAGCGCATGAGCGTGATGGCCCAGCATTATGGGCGGATGATTGATGTGAAGTACGCGGAAGGGTTCGTGGTGCGGGAGATTGCCCAAGTGGAAGACGTGGTGGCGCTGACGGTGCGTTCGATGTGAGTAGAAACAGGCGCGCGCGGACGTAGAGCTAGAACTCGTCAGCTTCCTGGGTGTAGGAATAGCCTTCGAGGGTGTGGCCGGTTCCCTTCCGTCCCACGTGGGCGCGGACCGGTGCCTCGTTTTCGGCGCCGGTTTTGCGGAGCAGGGCGAAGGTAGCCAGGGCCTCGGTGTAAACCTTTGTAACTAAAAAGGTTTCCCCAGTTGCGTCCTTCTTCCAGACTTGGCCTACCTGGATCTTGGAGGGAGCCATAACAGAGCTTTAACTTTAGACACAAACGCGGCGAGCGTCAAATGCTTTGGCACGGTGCGGGGTGAAACCGGGTGTTTTTCGGGAATCGGCCGCTGGGAACAAACTCTTTACGCGCCGGTGACATCATAAAGGTCCAGAGGGGCGAACCCGCGGGTGTATACTGGCCGCGTCCGGTCCGCCTGGAGGTACGAAATGACATTATGGGGACGACGATTTTTTGTATTGCCTCTGGTAACAGTGCTGCTGTTCTTGGGTCTTCCTGGATCCGCGTCACTCGCCGCGCAAGACACGCAAACTCCGCCGCAAAGTTCATCCACTGCGAGCGCTCCGGCGCAGACCACTCCGCCGCAAGCTACGCCTCCGCAAACTTCGTCGTCGCAGGATGGCGCCCCCGCGGATAGCACGCCCGCCAACGTGGATTCCACTGCGCCAGGTACGAAGGAGACATCTGCTAAGTCGGGGAGCGAAGCCGACGTGGATGCCATCGGCAACCGCAAGGTCGGTCATGGTCCTGATTTTTATTCGTTGGAGCACGAGATTGCGCTGGGGAAACAGCTCGCGCAGGAAGTGGATCGCTCCGCAAAGTTTATCGATGATCCGGTGGTAACCGAGTATGTGAACCGCGTGGCACAAAACCTGGTGCGGAACTCGGATGCCCAAGTGCCATTCACGATCAAAGTGATCGATTCCGATCAGGTAAATGCGTTTGCGCTGCCCGGCGGATTTTTCTACGTGAATAGCGGGCTGATCCTGCGGGCCGATGAGGAATCGGAGATGGCCGGGGTGATGGCGCATGAAATTGCGCACGTTTGCGCGCGCCACGGCACGCGCAATGCTACCAAGGGCGAGTTGATGCAGCTGGCCACGATCCCGCTGATCATGTTGGGTCCGGGGGGCTGGCTGGGCTACGGAATCTACGAAGGATTGAACGTGGCGCTGCCGATCACCTTCCTGGAGTTTTCGCGAACGGCCGAGGCCGAAGCCGATTATCTGGGACTGCAGTACATGTACAAGGCGGGATACGATCCCAATTCGTTCGTGACCTTCTTTGAGAAGGTCCAGGCGGACGAGAAGAAACATCCGGGCACGATTCCCAAGATTTTCTCGACGCATCCTCCGACGCCGGCGCGCATCGCCGCGTCGCAAAAGGAAATCGCCACCATTCTTCCCGCGCGCGAGGAATACATTGTCACCACTTCGGAGTTCGATGTAGTGAAGCGGCGCCTTTCGGCGATCGAGTCCGGACAGAAAGTGAAGAGCAACGACAAGAACAAGCCGACGCTGCGTAAGCGCACCGAGCAGGACCCCAATAAGACCACCACCACCGGCACCAGCGGGCCGAGCGGCGACGACACCTCGTCGGACGACGACCGTCCGACGCTGAAGCGCCGCCCATGCAACCAGTAGCGGTTTAATTTCAGACGGAATAAAAAAGGCGTCCCGCGATTCGGGACGCCTTTTCTATTTTCCGATCTTCCAGAGTTCCAGACGCTGCTCGCTGGTTTGGCTACTAGCGTTCGCGGTGTTCGCGAGAATCCGCCACGCCCATCCGCGTCAGCCCCTCGGCGTAATATCGGCGATAGAGGACGTCCCACTCCTCGCTTCCTTCCATGATGGGCTTTTTCTGCGAGGAAATTTTCAGGCGGGCGTCCGTGTCCACCTGCTCTTCAAGCTTGAGCAGCCCGGTGAGGATGTTGACGATCTCCAGGCGGATGGTGTCGCGGTCTTCCACGAAATCCACGCTTTCATTCGCCACCAGTGCATCCAGGATGCGGTGGGAGATCCGAACCGTTTTTTCTCGAGTTAGTCGCATTCGATGGGGGTCAACCTAGGTCAGGGATTGCGCAAAACGTCAGCGCAGGATCAGCTTGCGCTGTCGGGCGAGTTCGCCTTTCACTTTATTGTACATTTCCTGGTAAGAGACGCCGGTGCGACGCATGGTTTCGGCGTGGTCATTCAAAATGTTGCGCACTTCGTCGTTCAGGCGATCCTCGATCGATAGCTCTTCGGCCATCAGCGCGCGCACCTGCTGGGTGACGGCTTCGGCCGCCTTGGTCTCGATCATTTGGCCGGCGATCAGCTTCTTCACCAGTTCCTTGGACATGTGCGAGATGTAGTCGCGGTTCAACAGCATTTCGGGCGCTCTCCGGCGAAACACAACTCAACAACTCAGTTTAAAGGTTGAACGAGAGGAGGTCAAGGCAAGGCCCGGAAATGGCCAGAAATGCGATGATTTATGGGCTCCCAAAGCGAAGAGGAAGGTCGTGGAGGCCGATGGGTCCTGCGCAGGGACGCGAGAATAAAATTGCGGACTCCCCAGTCCGCTAAAACGGGATGGTTTGCGACCAAATTTGCATACTCAGGCCGTCGCGGGTGTCTGACCACGCCCCATGCACTACCCCGTCGGGTTCGGATACCAATTGGTTGTAGTCCCCGAAGTAGCCACAACCGGGAAAGCCAGTGCATGGGTTGAAGGGGACATCGTTTACGGCTTGCTGGATTGGGAACGTGTGGCCGCCATCGAAGGACTTGCCAACGAAATATTGGACGTTGGTGTTGGCGGGATCGTTGCGGTCGTCGTACCAGCCCACATAGACGGCGCCTGCGGGTGTGGCGGCGGCCCACGCGAAGAAATGGTCCTTTTGGTTATCGAACTTGTCGCTGTTTACGCGCACCACCTTGGAAGCGCCGCTGGTCACATTAATGGTGGCCAAGTAGACGCTCGGAGTGCTCTCGATATTCCCTCCGGCCACTTGGTCGGCTGAGAATGCGCAGTAGGCGGTGTATCCGTGGATCGCACATCCGGGCATTGCGGCTCCGCTGTCGGTGAACGCCCAGTTGGGGTTATTCAGGCCGTTGTACACGAAGGTGGCCACCGGGTTCTTCGAGACCGTCCATACACCGCCGGTCAGGGTGGACTCCCACATGTTGATGGTAGGCGTGTTGGTGAAGTCGTCGAAGAAAATGTGCGGTGTGCCGGCGGAATCAATCACCATATAGCAGAATTGGGCGCTGGCCAGCGAGCCGCTCACGAGCGCCGGCGTGCTGTACGGTTCGCCGGGGCGTGGCGAATGGGATTCCAGAATCGCCGAACCGTAACTGTGGATGTTCGCGGCACCGTCGGTGCACGCACCGGAGGGAAGGTTGCAGAAAAACGTGTAGTAGACGTAGTTGGTCCCGGCAGTAGGGCTGCCGCTATTCGCATCGGTCGAATTCTGCGGCTGGTTCAAGGTCCCATTGCATACGAAAGGACCTACCAGCATTCCGCTACACGATTGGGAGTCAATCACCGTGGGAAATATATCCGAGTAAGCGCCCTGAGATAAGCCCTGGACTTGGTCCACTTCGCTGTCCAGGTTGAGGTAATTGTTGGTGAAATCAACGATCACATTGAGGCCCAGCGCGGAAAGGCTGCTGTTTCCCGCATCGTCAAAGGAGATTGCCGGATTACTCTGGAACGAAAGCGGTAGAGATCCGATATTTGGATCGGCGCCTCCGACCATAAGGTCGTCGGTCCAAGTCTTCCCGTGAGTGCTCGAGACGTGATAAAAGAGGCGGTTTTGGTTCACTCGAAAGTCGTTGGACACCACCACCCAGTTGTTTGGAGCGGATGGGTCTACCGCGGACGAGATCCCCGCTTTTGGCCACGGATTACGGTCCTGGTTCACTTGCACGTTTTGGTAGGCGTGCCGCGCCGCCGTCGCGCTGGCGGCCTGCGCTTTCGCCTGGGCCGCCACAAGAGCTTTGGCGCCGGCTTGCGGCATCACCGCGCCGGCAGCGTTGAAGGGCGCCTTGTGATTCTTATGCATCCACGCAACGTAGCTTGGATAGTCGGTGAACGGCGGTGGGTTGACCGTTTGCGCCCACAGCGGCGCCGCCATCAGAAGTAGCAGTGCCCCGCTTACGAGTTTGGCCTGAATTCTCTTCTTGGATTCAAGTTCATTCATCGGTGGCTCCTTCTTACGTTCTGGCGGGACAGCCTATTCGGAAGGCTCGTGCGACCATTCTTGCTGGCGCGGATTATTCTCTGGGTAAGCTGGGCTGTCAACATGCGGGCTAGTACTAAACATGATCGAACTGCAGTCAGGAAGATCAGGCAGCATCCGGAATATCTCTGTGGCCCATTGCAACACGTACCGGCGGCGGTGTGACAGGCGGATTTGCGCCGAGCGGCTTTTCGCCACAGCAGAAATCAAGCACCGGATGGTGGGATTTCCAACCCACTAAAACGGGACGATTTGGGACCAGATTTGCATGCTCAGGCCGTCGCGGGTATCGGACCACGCCGCGTGCACTACGCCATCGGGTTCCGATGCCAATTGGGTATAGTCGCCGAAGTAGCCGCAACCTGGATAGCCGTTGCAGGGGTTGAAGGGCACGTCGTTGACCGCTTGCTGGATCGCGAAAGTGTGCCCTCCATCCAGGGACTTGCCGACGAAATATTGCACGTTGGTGTTAGCGGGATCGTTGCGGTCGTCGTACCAACCCACGTAAATCGCTCCAGCGGGCGTGACCGTTGCCCACGCAAAGAAATGGTCCTTCTGGTTGTTGAACTTGTCGTTGTTCACGCGGGCGACTTTGGCGGCTCCGGTGTTCACGTTAATGGTGGCCAGGTAAACGCTCGGAGTGGTCTCCAGACTTCCTCCGGCCACCTGGTCCGCTGAGAATGCGCAATATGCCGTGTATCCGTGGATCGAGCACCCCGGCGTGGCTGCCCCGCTGTCGGCGAACGCCCAATTGGGGTTGTTCAGGCCGTTGTAAATAAAGGTGGCTACCGGATTTTTCGAAACTGTCCACACGCCGCCGCTTAGCGTGGATTCCCACATGTTGATGGTGGGCGCGTTGGTGTAATCGTCGAAGAAAATGTGCGGCGTGCCGGCGGGATCGATAACCATGTAAGGAAATTGCGTGTTAGTAAGCGAACCGCTAACCAGCGCTGGCGTGCTGTAGAGTTCGCCGGGCGCGGGCGAGTGCGACTCCAAAACCGCGGTGCCAAAACTAGGAACGGTAGCCGTTCCGTCGGTACATGTACCGGACGTGAGGTTGCAGAAGTACGTGTAGTACACATAGTTGGTGCCGGCGTTCGGACTGCTACTGTCTGCATCCGTTGAATTCAGCGGCTGGCTGAGCGTGCCGTCGCACACGAAGGGGCCGCCAATGATACCGTCACAAGCTTGGGCGTCAATCACCGTGGGCGTCAGGGCCGAGTAAGCGCCGTGAGAGTAGCCCTGCACCGCATCCACCTCGCTGTCAAAATTCTCGTAGTTGCTATTGAAATCCAGCACCAGGTTGCTGCTGAGCGCGGAAAGATAGCTGTTGCCGGCATCATCGAACGACAAACCCGGATTCGCCTGAAACGTCAGCGGAACGCCGCCGATGTTGGGATCGGCGGCTCCGGTCATCGAGTCATCGGTCCAGGTTTTTCCCCGGTTCGCCGACACATGATAGAACATGTGGTTGTAGTTGTTTCGAAAGTCGTTCGACATCACCACCCAGTTGCTCGGAGCGGAGGGGTCCACCGCGGACGCAACCCCCGCTTTCGGCCATGGATTTCGGTCCTGGTTTACCTTCACGTTCTGGTAGACGTGCTGCACCGCCGCTGCGTTGGCGGCCTGCGCTTTGGCCTGCGCCTGTTGCAGCGCGTTGGCTGCGCTCTGCGCCAGCATCGCGCCGCTACGGTTGAAGGGCGCCTTGTGGTTTTTCTGCATCCACGCAACGTAGCTGGGAAAATCCGTGAACGGCGCCGGCTTGCCATTCTGCGCCCACATCGGAACGGCCATCAGCAAGAGAATTGCCCCGCTCACCGCTTTGGGGAGGAGCGTCTTCCCACATTCAGCTCGTTTCATCGGTGTGTCCCTCGGCCTTCTGGCGGAACGGAGCGTCCCGGAAGGTTTAAACGATCACGCTTGATGGTGCGGATTATTCGCTTCGTTAGCTGAGTTGTCAACGTACGTACTGGTACCTGGAAATGCGACCGGACGCCATTGGCAAGCGCGGAACAAAGATGAATTACAAAGAAAGGCCGGCGCCCGGCGACCTGGATTGAGCAGGGGCCAGGCGCCAGCCCGAACTTAACTATGCGCTCCTATTTTCTTTCCTTCCGCTTTATACCGACCGAACCGATCGAGATGGTGCCTTTAATGCTTGCGGCAGGGTCGTGCATGGATGGCGGAGGAGATCCAGCCTTCGCCGCCGAAATATTGACCTCGGAGTCGTAGTACGCCGTGGCAGGCGTGTAGTTGTTAGAAGTTCCACCCGGGGTGCATTGCACGTAGGTTGTTGTCTGCCCACCGAAAACACCACTCACCAACTCGCCATCATAGTAGGTATATACCCAGGCGCTTTCGTTCGGGGAAAATTGGACTGTGCCGTTATTGGCGACATCCGAGGTTTCCGGGCTGATTACGTAACCGGTAGCGTTCAGGACGATGGTGATTGGGTCGGTAGCCGGTGGTGTTTCGGTTCGAGCTTTTGCTGGTTCTGCCATTTTTATTCTCCTTTTGCAGTTTTCACTTCTTTGGATTTGGCCGGAAATTCGGGTCGGACAACAAATTTTTCAGCTCGGGCGTGTCTTTGAGGTCGTCGAGGGAATAACCCTTTTGCAGGGCCTTCTCGACATTCTCGAGCGCGTGGCGGCGATCGCCGAGGGTCTCGTAAGTTTCCCCCGCGAGCTCAAAGACGTTTGGATCATCCGGTGAACCAGCCAGCGCCGCCTGAACCCGGGTGAGCGCTTTCTCGCGAAGCCCTTTTTGCGCGTAGATGTCGGCCAGCGAGACTTGCGCCAGGCTGTCGTGAGGTTCCGCTTGCACCTTCTGTTCCAACAGACTCAGCACACGCTCCCGAGCGGATTCGAAGTTCGCAGTTTGATTGAGCGCTTGGTAAGCGGTCATGAGGTTGGCCCACACCAGGTAATTCTGGTCGTTCATCTGCAGGGCTTTTTGGCTCATGACCACGGATTCGGCATACCGCTTTTCGCTCATATAAAGATATGCAAGGTTGGTGTAGGCCGGATAACTAGGACCAAGTTCGATGGATTTCTTCAGGGCCGCCTCGGCCGGCGGTAAGTCTTTCGGGTCTCCGCGATTCAGGTACGCGACTGCAATATTGGTATAAACGACGGAATTGTCGGGAGTCAGTTGAGCCGCGTGCTGGAATTGGGCGATGGCCTCCGCGTACTTTCCCTGGCCCAGGTAAAAGGTGCCCAGCGAGTTGTATCCATCCCAATAGTCTGGCCGCAGCGCCGCGGCCCTTTGGTAGGTCGCTTCGGCATCGCCCTTGCGTCCCATCTTTTCATACGCCCTCGCCGTGCCCATTAGGGCATCGGCATTATGAGGCTCTCGTTGCAGACCGTGCTGGAATTCCTGCAGGGCAAGTTCGAACTTCCCGGTATGCGTGTGAAGCTGTCCGAGGGTGATATAAGGCGCCGGAAGGTGATCGTCCAGTTGCAGAGCGTGGTTGCAATTGGCGGCGGCTTCGTCAAGCCACCGGGGATTCGGATCCAGCTGATTCTTCAGACGGTAGGCCTCGCCCAGTTCGGCGAAACCGAGAGCGAATTGCGGATCGGTCTTCACCGCGCCGTTCAGCGCGGTGACGGCCAGATCCAGATTCCCTGCCGTGTCGTAGCGCGCCACGTAGCCCACCGCCTTGAGGTAATCCTCGTATGCTGCGGGATTCATGGAGCCGCCGGTGGTGCGCAGCATGTCCACAGTGACGTTGATATGCATCAGCTTGGCGAGTTGAGAGACAGCCTCGTCCTGCAGTGCGGCTAGATCGCCGGCGCGGTCGTCGAGACTGGCGGAGCCGATCTGGCGGAGATTCCTGGTATCGATCAGGTTGACGGTGAGATGAACGTCCTGGCCGTCGCGGGCGATGCGGCCCTCCACCACCACGGTGGCGCCCCATTCACGCAGGGCCGAGGTCGGGTCAGAAATTTTGCGTTTGCGCACCTCGCTGGCGGGAACCACCCACAGCGATTTGCCGCCCACATCCAGGTTCGATAATTTCCCCGCCAGACTGTCCATTAGTCCTTCGGCCAGCGGCTCGTTCGCCGGATCGTTGCCGATGTTGTCGAAGGGCAGTACCGCGATGTGTTCCTCGCTTGGTACCAGAAGGCTTCGACCCAGTCGGCTCCGCACCGCGGGCACCAGGAGCAGGGTGACCATCGCCAGCGCCACCGCTGCGCCGCCGCCCAGCCACCATCTCCACGCGCCACTCTGGCGCGGGACGGCGATCGCCAAGGCCGACTGCGATGCATGCGAGATGTATTCCTGAATCTGCGCCGACGAGAGCGCCGCCGTGAGCGCCGACGGGTCGATCGCGGCAGTTGCTGGAAGAGTGTTGCGGATATTCTCGAGATCGGCACGCATCTCGGTGCAGCTTGGATAGCGGTGATCGGGATCCTTCGATAGCGCGCGGTAAACGATCTGCTGAAGTGCCACCGGGACTCCCTGCAAAGAGTGCGGAGCCTGGTGCAAGATAGCGACGACCGTCGAGGACAGGCTGTCGCCCCAGAACGGATTTTCGCCGGTAAGCATTTCGGCCAGGACCACCCCAAGCGCCCAGACATCGGTGCGCAGGTCAACGTGCTTCCCCAGGGACTGTTCCGGGGACATGTAGCCCACGGTGCCGACGCTGCCGCCGGTCTGGGAAGTGGTCCGGGAAAGGACCACCCGGGCGAGCCCAAAGTCCACGATTTTCGCCAGGCCCTGTGGGGTCATCAGGACGTTCGAAGGCTTGACGTCCCGATGCACGATGTTGCGAACGTGGGCCGCTTCTAGACCGTGGGACATTTGGATGGCGATGTCCACCGCTTCGCGCATGGGAATGGGGCCGCGGCGAATCGTTTCCGCGAGCGATTCGCCTTCATAAAACGCCATGACGATGAACGATCGGCCGTCGGCGGTTTCCTCCACGCCATGGATGACGCCAATATTGGGATGGTCGAGGGAGGAGGCGGTGCGCGCTTCTTTCATGAAGCGCTCTTTTTCCTTTTCGGTAGCGTTCAGTTGGGGAGGAAGGAACTTCAGGGCGACGGTGCGCTGGAGCTTTAGGTCCAGCGCCTTGTAAACCACACCCATGCCGCCAGCGCCGGCCATTGCCAGGATTTGGTAATTGCCAATGCGTTCTCCGGCTAACGGGTGGTTGCTTGGTTCGGTCATGCCCTTCCCACGCGCTCGAGAGCGAGCGCGGCGCGCTAGGTGTTATCAGGCGAATCGCTGGGGCCGTACGGCTGGAATCATAAGCCGCGCGGTTCCACCATTGCAACAACTCTTAGTCCCGAGATGAGCACTTCACCTTCGAACAAACGTCGTTGGCCCGAGGAGGGAGATCCTGGATGCGAGGGATTTCTCATATCACGGTGCAGGCACGCAGAGATGGGACCCGGCGCGGGACTTTGAAGCGGGATTTCAAGCGAGTAGGATAGTTGGTTATGACCAAAAGATTCTTCCTCAAACTGATCTCGGCCATGATGGCGACGCCGCTTATCGCTCCGCTGCTGGCCTGGGCGCTAGGAGACAAATTGACGAACTGGGCCGGGAACATCCAGTACGGCACCGACCGTTTGTACCCTGCCACCTCGCTCGAGCAGGTGCGAGAATTTGTCAGGAAGCAACCCCGGCTGAAAGTGCTGGGCACGCGCCACTGCTTCAATCACATTGCGGACAGCACGGATACGTTCCTCTCGTTGCGGCCGATGGATCAGGTGGTTGCCCTGGATCCACAGGCGCGCACGGTGACCCTCGGCGCGGGTATGAGCTATGGACAATTGGCGCCGTACCTTCACGAGCACGGCTTCGCTTTGCAGAACCTGGCTTCCCTGCCCCACATTTCAGTTGCCGGCGCGTGCAGCACCGCAACTCACGGATCGGGCGAGAAGAATGGCAACTTGTCGACGGCAGTGTCCGCGCTGGAACTGGTTACTGCTTCGGGCGACGTGGTGAACATCTCTCGCAAGCAGGATGGCGACATATTTTTGGGTGCGGTGGTGGCGCTGGGTGCGCTGGGGGTGATCACCGAGGTCACGCTGGACCTGCAGCCGACGTTTATGATGAAGCAATACGTCTACGAAAATCTTCCGCTGAGCCAAATGAAAGAGCACTTCGACGCCATCGAAGCCAGCGCCTACAGCGTCAGCCTGTTCATCGATTGGCAAAACCAGCGGATCAATGAAGTTTGGTTCAAGAGCCGCGTGGAACCCGGCCAGGCATTCAATGCCACACCGGAACTTTTCGGGGCCAAGCTGGCAACCAAGAATCTGCACCCCATCGCCGAACTTTCCGCGGAGAACTGCACCGAGCAGATGGGAGTGCCGGGGCCATGGTACGAGCGTTTGCCGCATTTCCGCATGGGATTTACTCCTAGCGCCGGAAACGAACTGCAATCGGAGTACTTCGTTCCGCGGAAACATGCGGTGGAGGCCATATTGGCGGTGGAGCGGCTGCGCGATCAGGTCAGTCCGCATCTGCTGATTTCAGAGATCCGAACCGTCGCCGCCGACGACTTTTGGATGAGCCCGTGCCACAAGCAGGCCTCCGTTACCATCCATTTCACGTGGAAACCGGATTGGCCCGCGGTGAGCAAAGTGCTGCCGGTGATTGAGCGGGAGCTCGCGCCGTTCCAAGCGCGCCCGCATTGGGGAAAGCTTTTCACAATCCCTCCGGAACAATTGAGAGCGCATTACGAGAAATTACCCGATTTCATTGCGCTGGCTAAGAAATATGATCCGCAAGGCAAGTTCCGCAACGACTTCTTGAACAAGAATATTTTCGGCGCCTAACGATGCTGCAAGCGGCGATCGAGCGCCATTCCGGGGGTATTGGGTTGAGAATTTTGTTAACGGGAAAGAACGGGCAAGTTGGCGCTGAGCTGGCTACATTTCTTCCGCGCCTGGGAGACGTGGTGGCTTTCGGTCATCATGAGTTAGATCTTTCCAACCCCGATCACATCCGCCAGTCAATCCGTGACGTGCAGCCTACGGTGATCGTCAACGCCGCTGCCTACACGGCTGTGGACCAGGCCGAAAAGGATCCAGAGCAGGCCCGTATCATCAACGCGGATGCTCCCGGTGTGATGGCCGAAGAGGCCAAAAAAATTGGCGCAACTCTGGTGCATTACTCCACCGACTACGTCTTCGACGGTTCGAGAGACGTCCCTTACGCCGAGACGGATCAGCCAGGCCCCATCAGCGTTTACGGCAAGACCAAGCTTGCCGGGGAAGAGGCAATCCGAGCTGTTGGGGTTCCTCACCTGATATTCAGGACGGCGTGGGTCTACGGCACAAGGGGCCGAAATTTCCTGCTCACGATCCTGCGCCTGGCGACCGAGCGCGAGGAATTGAAGATCGTAAGCGACCAATTCGGCGCGCCTACGTGGAGCCGCGAAATCGCCAAAGGCACTGCGAGCGTCCTGGCGCAACTCTTTCAACGAGACCCGCAGGCAATTTCCAGATTGGGCGGCACATATCACATCACCGGTGGGGGCAAGACGAGCTGGTTTGAATTTGCGGAGTCAATTGTTGAGCGAGCCTCCCGAACGCCACATAGTACCGCGTGGTTTGCCGCTACCACCGGCGGACGCCCATTGGTCGTGCGGCGTGTCACTCCAATTACCACCGAGCAATATCCAACTCCGGCTCGCCGTCCTGCCTATTCGGTGCTATCGAACTCCCGCTTGAAGCAGACGTTTGGTTTGGAACTACCGAGCTGGAAGGCACAACTGGACTCGGTATTCGCGGATAGTTAGTCGCCGAAGACCGGAAGCCTTCTGCGGAGCAAGACGGAAACACTGTCCGGTAATCCGGGTGGTCCTCGACTTGGCGGGCTATTCGCAAGCGCAGCTCGACCAGGTCTCGCTGCGCTTGAATCAACGCCCCAAACTTCGGGCGAGCGTTGCGTCGACCGTCTGAGCCGGCACGACAAATCGGGCATTACTTCCGGTTAGGCCGTGATGCGGGAGGAACTGCTCGCCGGACAGCGCGGAGCGCGTCCCACAAGCCGGCTTCCCATTACTAATCGCGGTAAGCGAGCATCAGCTCACTTCCGGTTAGCCGACCCCTCTCTCAGGATTGTCAAGTCGGCTTTAGGCACTGCGCTGTCAAGCTAAGCCTGGCCTTCGGGTCCGAAAATGGAGAGGAGATGGCCATCTATATCTCGGAAGTGGGCGACCCAGTCGGTTGGCGTGACCTGGCGCGGTTCAGTGGTAAAGGAGACTCCCTTAGAGGTTAAGTCCCGGTGGGCTGCTCGTACGTTCTCCACCTGAAAGACAACTTCCGTTGCTCCAGTGACGTTGGGCACAGCATGGACATGTCCGCGACTTAGCCCCAGCATCACAGTTCCGCATTGCAACAGGGCCAGCTGGGGCTCCTGCATGATTACCTTAAGACCTAGTTTTTCCTCATAAAACGCCAGCGCCAGGGGAAGATCGCGTACGCCGAGCATGATTGCGCTGATCTGTGAAAGTTGGACATGTTGCTGCATAAAGGCCTCCTGCTTGATCTATTGAGTCGAACCCCTTAAACTACTTAGCATTGCTAATTAGTACGCCGCGCCGGAATCTGTGTCAAGGTGATAATTAGCATGGCTAATTGATGGTGGAAAGAATCCAAATCGAAGACCTGGCTGACCACCTACACAGTACTGCCATCCGCTTGCTCCGCCTTGTACGTGTGCAGGACACGGCCACCGGCATCGCCCCAGCTCGGCTGTCTGCGCTGTCAGTGATCGTTTTTGGTGGGCCGGTTTCTCTCCGTGCTCTCGCCCAAGCGGAACAGGTAAAGCCTCCAACCATGAGTCGCATTGTGGATGCACTCGAGGCTGATGGCTTGGCACGACGGCGTGTCGATCAGCAAGACCGTCGAGCATTGTTGATCGAAGCAACGGAAAAGGGAGCGGCTATGCTGAAGCAGGGCCGCAAGCGACGAGTGAAATTTCTGGCCTCGTATCTCTCCCGGCTGGACAACTCAAAACTTTCAGACATTGAGCGCGCCGTGCAGGCAGTCCAAGAGGCATTACAACAGCAATGATTCTAGTTTGGGTCTTTGAGTTTCGAAAAAGGTGCCCTCTTCTGCCCGCCTGCCAATTCTCAGTTGACCCCCATGGGCTAGCGTCGGTACTGGCATCCGTTCGGCAGATCACTCTCCGGGCGCATTGGTATTTTGCACCGGTCGGGGAAGCCCACTTGCTCCGGACAATCTTAGAAAGCGGTCTTTACGTCCCGCATGTGAAATGGCCGGTCTGCTGCGGATTGACTGGCATGCGCTTCGTCACGCGCATGGCACGCTCCTGCACGCGCAGGGAACAGCACTGAAGGTTGCACAGGCTCAACTGGGACATTCGCGCATGACGACAACTGGACGTATACACGCACACCAATGCGAATGCGCAGAGGGATGCCGTTGCACTACTCGAAAAACGATTGTTCCCAAGTTGGGCGAAGAGGAAAAAAACGCGGGCGTCAAACCGGCGCACTATCAATGACTCGGATGGCGGGGCCGACGGGGCTCGAACCCGCGACCTCCTGCGTGACAGGCAAGCGCAGAAACGCTAAGTAGTTGGTTCGTCTAGCATTTTCCTATGTCATATGTCACGGTTTTACACGGTATTTGGCAGCGTTTGTTCCCAAGTTGTTCCCAAGTTCTGAGGTGACCCCCTCAGATGGCCCAAAGTATTTGGGCACAGCTTCCAACTTTATTTCTACGTTCGTCATCTTGAACAGGAGAGATCTGGGACGTGTAGCTTGATTTTGATTGACGCTCGCTCCTGATCCCTACGCCGTCTATGATGCTCTCCGAGCAAACGAACGGATACTGATAGCGGCACGCGCCTACCCGAACGGAACACGCATAAACTGCCCAAGACCGGACGCACCAATCGACAGCGTAATGCTCGTAACGCTTGACAGCAAAACCATGAACGCTGAGGGATTTTGGGAAGTCAAGTGTGCTGGCCTCAACCAGATCCATCCGCGATTCCGAATCCAGGGTCTGCCTATTGAGCAATTCAAGAAAATTGCAACGCAGCTCTGGAGCGGCGCATGGCCGTCTTACCAACGGAAGTGTGGTTAAGCGGCCTAAGCCTCCTGTTTCGCCACCACGTCGGTACGTTTCGGATTTACGAATCCGCATCCCCCTTTAAATTACACCCCGAATGTTCCTCCTGCTGATGATCCCCTTCCGTGCTCGGCTCGCTTGCTAACCGGCCCGCTGAATGTTCCAATGCTGTACGGAGGATTCATGGATATCATTGAGGCCCTGAAGCGAGAAGAAGCGAAGCTCGAAAGGAACGTGAAGAACGCCGTAAAGCACCTTGGTATCGTGCGCGCGACAATGAAGTTCTTCGGCGGCTCGGCGAAGCCGCAACATGCCGGCCGGAACCGCCGCACAATGTCGGCTGCTGGGCGAGCGAGGATCGCGAGAGCGACGAAAGCACGTTGGGCTAGGTGGCGGGCTGCGAAGGCCAAGAAGGCCGCCTAACCGTAACTCAGGTATTCATCCCTCTCGGCGATCGGTCATGGAGGTACTTCTTATGGGATCGATTTCAGTGGCATGTTACAAACCGAGACCGGGTTTCGAGGAAGCACTGCTTGAGCTGGTTCGCAACCATCTACCGCCGTTACGCGCGCAAGGTCTCGTGACTGAACGCGCCTCGATCGTTATGCGCACGGCGACCGGGACAATCGTCGAGGTCTTCGAGTGGGTTTCACAGGAAGCGATCGCCGGCGCCCACAGCAATCCTGCCGTCCTGGATTTATGGAAGCGATTCGAGGCGGTATGTTGGTATGAGACGCCGTCAAACCTTCCAGAATTCCAGAACATGTTCGCGCATTTCGAGCCAATTTGAACACCAATGCCAAAATCTCCTCCCATCAAAAAACGAAATGAACCGGCTTTCGCCAAGGATCGGCGCCGGAAGCATCATCACTGGCAGGTGACCATTTTTTATGCGGATGGGGAAAAATTCGCTCGCGTCTATCTCAACAAGG
>Ga0302324_100004543_pt1 | contig 30617 bp, 27 predicted proteins | sample Palsa_T0_1_FD_201949 | JGI IMG/M metagenome (GOLD analysis project Ga0302324, IMG submission 201949) | Peat permafrost microbial communities from Stordalen Mire near Abisko, Sweden - Palsa_T0_1 | ecosystem: Environmental > Terrestrial > Soil > Palsa > Peat permafrost | place: Sweden: Abisko... | reverse complement strand
TCCAGACGGGTTGGCACAGGCTTTCTTGATCGGGCGCGATTTTATCGGAGACGATACGAGCGCGTTGATTCTTGGCGACAACATCTTCTACGGTCAATCGCTTTCCGGGCACTTAAAGCGCGCATCCAAAGTGCAGCACGGAGCCATTGTTTTTGCCTATCCTGTGCACGACCCTGAGCGCTACGGCGTGGTGGAGTTTGACGATCATGGCCATGCGGTCAGTATTGAGGAGAAGCCAGAATCGCCTAAGTCGCGTTATGCGGTCACTGGCCTTTATTTCTATGACAAGGACGTAGTGAGGCTGGCTTCTTCATTGAAGCCGAGTCATCGAGGCGAACTTGAGATTACAGACCTGAATCGCCTCTATCTTAATGCCGGACATCTCAAGGTAGAAGTCATGAGCCGCGGGATGGCGTGGCTGGATACGGGCACACACGATTCTTTATTCGATGCGGGACTCTTCATCCAAACGATCCAGAGGCGGCAAGGGTTGAAGATCGCGTGCCTGGAGGAGATCGCGTTTCGTCTTGGATATATCAGCCTCGAACAGGTTGAGAAGTTAGCTCAGCCAGTGCTCAAGAGTGGATACGGCCAGTATCTTTTGTCGCTGCGGCATGAGCCGAGTTACTTGCCGGAGATGGACGACCAATGAAGACTGAGGAGACCTTCTTAGCTGGTGTGCTCATCATAACGCCCGATGTCTATCGCGACAATCGTGGAGCTTTTCTGGAGACATGGAACCTGCGTGCGATGGAGCAAGCGGGACTGCCCACTGTCTGGGTGCAGGATAATTTCTCACTTTCGAAGAAGAATGTTCTTCGTGGTATTCACTATCAGGTAACTCAGCCGCAAGGGAAGCTAGTGCGAGTTACCCACGGTGCAGTACTTGATGTGATTGTGGATCTACGCCGCAGCTCGACCACTTATGGGAAGCATATCGCAGTGGAACTGGACGGCGAGAGCGGGCGGATGGCATGGATTCCCGCCGGATTTGGCCATGGGTTTCTCGCGTTGACCGACATTGCCGGCTTTGCTTACAAGGTGACAGACTATTACTCGCCCACGGGCGAGCGAACGATCGTTTGGAAAGATCCGGATCTGGCGATTCCGTGGCCGGTCAGCGAAGGAGAGGCCATCGTTTCCGGGAAGGATCAAGCCGGTGTATCGTTTCGCGAGGCTGAGGTCTTTGCATGAGTCCAGGTCCCCGCGTGCTCATCCTTGGATCGGCGGGGCAGCTAGGGCGTCAGCTTCAGCTTAAGTTCTCGGGCGCCAGCGAAATCCGAACATGCGGTCGGGATTCTGTAGATCTTGCTGACCACGAGCAGGTGCGCAAGTCTGTGCGCAACACGGCACCCGATATCATTCTCAACGCGGGAGCCTATACGGCAGTGGATCGCGCCGAATCGGAGCCCGATGTGGCAATGGCCGTGAATGCGCGCGCCCCTGAAGTGCTGGCTGAAGAAGCTATGCGCCTTGGCGCCCTGTTGGTTCACTATTCGACAGATTATGTCTTCGACGGATCGAAGGTGGATGCGTGGGTAGAGGCGGACTCTCCGAATCCGCTCAACATTTATGGAGCAAGTAAGCTGGCAGGCGAGAGAGCCATCGTGCAAATCGGCGGAAAGTTCCTCATCTTTCGGACGAGCTGGGTGTATGGCCCGCTAGGGAACAATTTTCTGCTTACGATGCTCCGTCTTGGAAGGGAACGCGATCGGCTGAATATTGTCGACGACCAGATCGGCACGCCGACGACGACAATTGAATTGGCGAATGCGACGCGGTCCATTGTTGATGGAGTAATGGACGATAGATTTGGGGATGTTGAGCGCTGGGCCGGCATTTACCACATGACCTGCGGCGGTTCGGTCTCGTGGTGCGGGTTTGCCAAAGCGATCTTTGAACGCGCGCGTCTTCTGTTGCACGGACGGTTTCCAGCAGTGAATCCGATCGGAACGAGCGAGTATCCGACTCCGGCAAAGCGCCCGCAGAATTCAGTCCTGTCCAATGCGAGACTTCGAAATCGCTTTGGGATTCAGCTTGCAACCTGGGAATCCGCGTTGGATGCCGTCATCGATCAGCTGAAGACAGAAGATCCAAATGTTTCCAAGTGATTGTGTGGAATTCCGCTAAGGCACCAAAGCCAAGTTGTGCTTCGCGGAGGCGGCCACTTCGCGGAGCGATTGCGCAATGTAATCGATCATCTCGTCAGTAAGTCCGGGATAGACTCCGACCCAGAATACGTTGTTCATGACGAAGTCCGTATTTTTGAGATCGCCAACGACTCGGTATTCGGAATCTTTGTATGCGGGCTGCCTAGTTAAATTTCCGCCGAAGAGAAGACGCGTGCCGATCTTTCGGCGTTCGAGTTCGCCAGTAACCGCGGTACGCGTCAAGCCGGATTCAGGACGAACGGCGATGGGAAATCCGAACCAACTTGGGTCAGATTCCGGAGTGGGTTGCGGGAGAATATAGATGTCTTCAAGCCCCGAAAGCTTCTGAGTCAGAAGCCGGAAGTTTTGCTTCCGCCGTTCAATGAAGCCTGGAAGTCTGCGAAGTTGTGCGACGCCGACGGCAGCCTGCATGTCAGTTAGCTTGAGGTTGTATCCGATGTGCGAATAGGTGTACTTGTGATCGTAGCCGTGAGGCAAGGAACCGAGTTGCCAATCGAAACGCTTGCCGCAGGTATTATCGCAACCTGGGTTGCACCAGCAATCTCTTCCCCAATCACGGAACGACTCGATCAATTTAGTTAGTGCAGGCTGCTGTGTCATCACGCAGCCGCCTTCACCCATCGTGATGTGGTGTGCCGGGTAGAAGCTGACGGTCGCGATATCCCCGAAGGTGCCGACAGCCTTTCCCTTGTAAGTGGAACCAAGCGCATCGCAGCAGTCTTCAATGAGCCAGAGATTGTGGCGCTTCGCGAACTGTACGATGGCGTCGAGATCGAAGGGGTTGCCAAGAGTGTGCGCGAGAAAAATGGCGCGCGCGCGCGGGCTTAACGCGGCTTCGAGTTGACGCACATCGATGTCGTAGGTGGGCAGCACGACATCGACAAAGACCGGAACGAGCCGATTCTGAAAGATTGGATTGACAGTTGTCGGAAATCCGGCAGCTACGGTAATTACCTCATCGCCGGGTTTTAGCCGGCGGTCCCCTAAAGAGGGCGAAGTTAAAGCGGAAACTGCAACCAGGTTCGCGGAAGAGCCCGAATTCACGAGGCGGGCGTCGCGGACGCCGACAAAGCGTGCGAACTCGCGCTCGAATTGGGCCGCAAAGCGGCCCGTTGTAAGCCAAAAATCGAGGGAAGCGTCGACAAGATGCTGCAATTCCTCCGCACCAAACACTCGGCCAGAGACCGGAACCGGCGTTTCTCCCGGCACAAATGCGGCCTTGCCTGAGGAAAGCGCATGATATTCGGCCACTAACATCGATATCTGGTTGCGGAGTAACTGTTGTTGATCAGTCATGGTGTCTGCATCGCTGCAGAGAGAGAACCTCGGATCTCACGGTACGAATCAATCTGATGGTTAGTGAAGCGGAGCATGTCGGTTCCGTGAAGAAACTCCTGGTACCATTCCGCTGTCCTTGAGAGAGCCTGTCTGATATTGAGACGCGGAGTCCAACCAAGTTCGCGCGCCGCCTTGGAGCAGTCGAGGCGGAGCATCCCAGTTTCGTGAAGTTGAGGCGTGGAATCAAAATCCCAATTTGCGCCGTTGCCCCAGAATTCTGCGAAGGTCTTCACGACCTCTCCGACCGAGATTGTGTCATTTATCTCGGGACCAAAGTTCCAGGAGGAAGCGAAGTTCTCAGGGTCGTCCCAAAGCCGCTCGGCGAGGTGAACGTACCCCGCGATCGGCTCGAGTACGTGCTGCCATGGACGCACCGCCTGCGGATTGCGGATCGCAACTGGGCGATCGGATGAGAATGCGCGAACCATGTCGGGAATGAGGCGGTCCTCCGACCAATCCCCACCACCGATTACGTTGCCAGCTCGGGCTGTGGCGAGCGCAACGCCGTGTTTTGCAAATTCCTGCGGATGAAAATAGGAAGAACGGTAGGCCGCGGCGACGATCTCGGCTGCCGCTTTGCTTGCGCTATACGGATCGTGTCCGCCGAGGCGATCGCTTTCCTTGTATCCGTCGGGAGATTCATGGTTCTCATAGCACTTGTCGGTTGTGACGACGACTATTGCGCGTGTTGATCCAGTGCGCCGCACTGCTTCAAGGACGTTTGCCGTTCCCATCGTATTGACTGCGAATGTTTCGAGAGGCTGCGCGTAGGAACGGCGTACCAACGGTTGCGCGGCAAGATGAAATACAACCTCGGGCTGGATTTCTTCGACGGCTTTCAACAAGGAAGGAAAGTCTCGAATGTCCACGATCATGGAATTCATGATCGATCCGATCTTTGCTGCGGAAAAGAGATTCGGATCGGAATTAGGGTCGAGGGCTACGCCGAATAGATTGGCTCCCTGGGAAGCAAGGTCGAGCGATAGCCATCCGCCTTTAAAGCCAGTATGGCCTGTGATCAATACGCGCTTGCCATGCCAATTCATGGTTACCAGACTTTCCACGGTGCTTTTCCGCTCGCCCAAAAGCCTTCTAAGATCGTGCGGTCGTAAATGGTGTCCATGGGCTGCCAAAAGCCCTTATGCCGATAAGCCGAAACCTGTCCTTCGTGCGCGAGACGCTCGAGTGGCTCCTGTTCCCAGGCAGTGTCGTCGCCGGCGATATACGAGAACACTTTCGGAGTCAGGACAAAAAAACCGCCATTGACCCAAGCGCCATCCCCAGCGGGTTTCTCCTTAAAGTCGATGACCTTGTCTTGCTCGATTTTCAGAGCGCCGAACCGGCCACTTAGCTGGGTTGCGGTTACTGTGACAGCTGTACGCCGAGCCCTGTGGAACTCAATCGCTTTGGTGATATTAATATCGGAAACCCCGTCGCCGTATGTGAAACAGAAATCTTGTTCATCCTTTAGGTAATCCTGGGCTCGCTTCAGCCGCCCGCCTGTCATCGTAGCGTCTCCAGTGTCGATGAGGGTGACCCGCCATGGCTCAGAGAAGTTACGGTGCACTTCGACTTTGTTGTTCGATAGATCGAAGGTGACGTCGGAAGTGTGCATGAAATAGTTTGCGAAGAACTCCTTAATCAGGAAGCCCTTATATCCGAGGCAGATGATGAAGTCGTTCACGCCGTGCGCGGAATAGATCTTCATGATGTGCCACAGGATTGGTTTGCCCCCGATTTCGACCATCGGCTTTGGCTTGAGTGCCGTTTCCTCGCTGAGTCGACTCCCGCGCCCACCGGCAAGAATGACCGCTTTCACCTAATTCTTCCTTTCAAGAAATCGCTCAAATCCACTCAGCCTCGGTTCGACCCAAGGATGGAGACTTATGACGACTATATCCTGCGAAGCCAGGCGAGCCAGGAGGTTCGACTTACATTCAACTGTGATCCGTTTGGTCGAGACTTTGTTCAATGTAGTCGCAAAGCATATGGCCGCAGAGGATGTGACCCTCCTGAATGCGCGGAGTCTCAGTCGATGGAATCTGCAGAGTCTCATCTGCGACGCGTGCCAACCCGCCACCATTCTTGCCGGTGAAGGCAACTGTATACGCGCCGATTTCGCGTGCTTTCTCGAGAGCGAGGCAAACATTTTTGCTATTTCCCGAAGTCGAGATGCCAACTACCACATCGCCGGGTACGCAAAGCGCCTCCACCTGGCGCCGGAAGACGAGTTCATATCCGTAGTCGTTTCCGATTGCTGTAAGAATCGAAGTGTTGGTCGTGAGCGCGATGGAGGGCAATCCGCGGCGCTCGCGAAGAAACCGGCCCACAAGTTCCGCCGCCATGTGCTGCGAATCTGCCGCACTTCCGCCGTTTCCGCACCAGAGGATCTTCTTCCCGTTCAGCATCGCTGCGCTCATCTTTGACGCGATGCGCTCGAGAAGGGAGTGGTCGTCGTGAATGGCCTGCACGACCCTAATATGTTCGGCAATGGCCTTCGCAAATATCTCCGAGGTGTGTTGCATGCAATCTCCCAATAGATCGAATCTGCTTTGCTCAACCGGGCGGTCTTCGGCGCCAGTTATTGAATCACGCTGAGGTATGCAGCCCCCAGCGCAAACTGGGAAAACATCGAGGACCAGTCCATAAACCCGCGCAAAGCTGACGGCTTGAACGTCTTTTCCGGGACCACGATTGTGTCCCCCGGATATATGGGTAAATCGTCGAACTGATTCCCCCATAGTCCCTTTCGAGATTCATAGCTCTCGACCTCGCCGTCCGCGCGGATGACAAAGGAGCGTTTCCGATCGGCATCCTTTGTGGGACCACCAGCGATTCGAAGGTAAGAGCCGACCCGGCGCCCCTGTGCATAGAGGAAGGAATTCTGGTCGTTGACCGCGCCCACAACATTGATACTGGCTGGAACGTGGGGAATCACAAAACGGTCTCCATCTTCGAGAGCGATATCGGGCAAGCCGTTGGTGCCTGTGCTGTTCGCTTTGAAGTTTAGAACAATGCGTCCCGTAGCCCGAATCTGGCGCAGCCGCCAGATGAGTTCCCGTTCGCTGTTTTGAGCCGAACTGCCGCTGGCCAAGTCCGTGGGGTTGGTTGAATTCGCGGCAATCGAAAGATTGCTTCGTTGGATCCGCATGTCCAGGCTTTGGACGTACTCATCGATTCTTGCCTGCTGGACTGCGCGGGTGGATTCGCGAGTGAGCTCCGAGCCGTAAAGATAGGCATTCGGGGTAAGTCCCCCGGCGCGATCGACTATATTCCGCAGCGTCTCCCCGGGTTGCACCGTATACGAGCCGGCGTGGGCGAACTCCCCTTCGAGTGTCACTATCTTTGTTTGCTGCGCGATCGGGACCCGGATATCGGCTTCGGAGAGAATCGAGACAATGTCTCCGGGCTGCAGTTCCAGGTTTTGAGCTTCGTCATGTCCCAGGACCAGCTTGCCCAGGTCAAAAGAAAGCAAGACGGTTTTCAGATTATTAGGATCGAGTCGCTGGATGACGGCGTAGTCCCAATCGACCTCTGGCGCCGTTTGGGTGATGGTTGTCTTTTGAAAGTTACGTGCAAACCGAGAAGAAGACTCCGATTGCTCCTGCGCAGCGAGAGAAGAACTGGATCCACGCTGTTGTGCGGATAGATATTGGTTTTCCTGCAATGCTTGTTGGGGAATCTGTTGCTGCGGACAGCCGTATTGGTCCAGCAGCGGTGTGTATGTGTATTGATTCTGCTGCGGTGTGTATGTGTATTGATTCTGCGGCTGGCTGTTTGGATTATATGGATATTGATTTTGATACTGTGGCTGGACGTTCTGGTCCTGCGTTGAACCTGGCATATCCAATGGCGTCGGATTCGAAGTATTTCTTTCCGGCTGCGGGGGCGGCAATGTGCACGGGTGATTCTCGGAAGGTTGGCGCATCTGAGCAAATCCTGGTACCGGCTCAAATTCCGGTGCCGGCAATCCCAGTTGTGCGCGCTTCCACCAGTAATTGCGTGTGATGAGTGACTCCTTGTCTGGAATCAAGTCGCTGATATGCATTCCAGGATGCCAGGCAAAGCGACCTGGGTTGGCGATGTTGCCGCGAAGAGTGACGGTTTGTTTGTACTTGGGCACGATGGAAAACACCCGGACAAGATCGCCCTCGGCGACTGGAGTCGCCAAACCCGTTGGATCATAGGCGACCTCCATGGCATGGCGTTCGTTGTGGTCTTCGATGCGTTCGATCGAGACTCGCGCCTCGGCTGCCACTGTCGAAGGGCCGCCGGCGTCAGTGATGAGATCGTTCAGCGATTCGTTGGGTCGAAGTTCGTAAATTGCTGGATTTCGGACGCTTCCGGTAACTGCGGCTTGCGGCCCTGCCGGAGGAATGAAGATAACGTCGCCGGAGACGAGCCGGATATCGCTCGACTTGTCGCCTCGAATCAGAAACGTATAGAGGTCGAAATTCGTCACCACGTCACTTCCGCGACGCAACTGGATCTGACGAAAGGAGCCTTGGACAGAGGGGCCTCCACTGGCAAACAGAGCATCGATGAGCGTGCTCAGGGAACTGATCGTATAAACACCGGGGCGCCGCGCTTCTCCTGCCACATAAATCTGAATCGCGCGGATTTGGCCTATATCCGCTTGGAGGTCAAAATTGCGATAAACATGGCCTATGGCCTCCCGCAGATGCGCCTCAAGCTCGGAATAGGACATTCCTGCGACATGGATTGGTCCGACCTGGGTGACAGGGATATAAATCTCGCCTGATCGATCCACTCGAACGTTGGCCTGGAAATTCACTTGTCCCCAAACCCGGATGCGCAGCTCGTCGCCGGGCCCTATGACGTAATTGGGCGGAACCGGCGCCATATCCAGTGGCGCGAAGGTCGAGGGGACATTCTGAAAGAGATTGGCGCCAAAGATCGGGAGGACCTGGCCCGATGTGGACGCGGTGAACTTCTGAAATTCAGTTAACGGTTCGGGGCGAAGGGGCAGGGTCTGTGTCTGGTTTCGCGCGGCAGGCTGACGTGCAGTTTGAGACTCGGCGTCGGAGTAGGTCCGGGTTTGCACCTGGGGCTGGTTCGAGGAGCCGCCGGCGGAAGGCAACCGCATCTGCTGTCCGAGCGTCCCACTCCCATCTTCGGACGACCCTCCTGTGCACTGGGATGTGCTGGCCAAAAGGGGGTCCGAACAGTCCCAGGTGTTCGTGTTCTGGGATCCGTCAGAAGGATTGTTCTGTTGTTGCTGAGCGAATAAGGCGGTGGCAAAACAGAACGCAGTGGCGAGGGGAGCGATTTGCTTGATCATGTGGGTGCGCATCGGAACTGAAAGGAAAACAGGCGCGGAATAACCGGTTCTGTGGCCTCTGCGCAGATGCAGAAAGCTCATATTGTTCGAGTTTAACATGCCTATGGTGGGTCACTTCGGGGTCCCATGGCAGGTTGGGTGAGCAGGATGGTTCCACCTATCTTTTTCAACATCCAGAGTTGGCAGAAGTTCAGAAGACGGAGTGGCCGCGCAAGGCGGAGAGGTTGCATGGTATCGGCAGAAATCGAGGACTGAGGCATCTGCACGAGGCGCATCGTTCCTCGGCTCATATTAACCAAAAAGGTAATAATGGATAAGATAATCAACTTCCTAAGACCGCCGATCTCCTTTTCTGCATCTCAATGATGGTGATTGTCGTGCCGCTCGAAAAGAAAATCGTGCTGCAAGACGCAACTTTATTGAACTTCTAGGGTTGCTTAGTCAGTGTGACTTACGTCACAGTACAGGAGGAGTTCGCGTCATTAGGTTTTATGTGGCGCTAATTGCCCTATTGGGCGAGCATTTAAAGGTACCCGGAAATTTGGGAGCAGAGCCTAGGCCCATAAGGTTTTTATCAATTTTGTAAATTTTGACGATTTGATGTCTGCTATCCTGTTGGCATGAAATACCAAAGCTAGTCACTAAATTTCAGATGGCTTTGAGTGATGCCACGCGCAAGGTCTGAATAACTGCGAGACCTCTGCCAATGAAAAACGTGACCAGTTGTTGGGCGCCAAATCTTGCAACTGCGGGAAGCAGTTTGTGGCGTGCTTTTGCTGCATGCAAGAGAATTCTGTGATTTGACTCCGGGATGGAGCGACGGTAACTGAACGACCCAACTACCGAAATCGCATCGAGCGAGTCCTAGTTTCTGACTATTGATACCGATATTGAAGTTTGTCACTCTGTGGAGGGTGAATTGAGTCCGAAGTCGCTTCTGCCTGCAGCTCTTGACGCCGCCCCGGAACAAACCGCGCAGTTTAGAATCTCAGAGGGTGCTGATGCGTTGGAGAAGCAGGCTCCGGTTCGAAAAACGTCGACGAATCCCCGCTCCTCAATTCATCTGGTGCGGACGCGAGTCAGCGCGTGGTCACGATCCGGCGCCAAGCGATTCTTTGACTGCGCGTGCATTATCCCTCTAACGCCTTTGTTAATTCCGGTATTTCTGCTGATTGGTTTCGCCGTCCGCTTGACTTCGACCGGTCCGGTTTTGTTTATGCAGAAGCGCATGGGTCGCAACGGACGCACGTTCACGATTGTGAAGTTCCGGACTTTAGAGCATTGCGAGGACAGGGCGCATCACAGCGTGACAACCGCAGACAACCAGCGGTTCACGCCCGTGGGCCCATTTTTGCGCCGCTGGAAGCTGGATGAGTTGCCCCAGCTTTGGAACGTGCTCAAAGGCGATATGAGCCTGGTAGGCGCCCGTCCCAAGCTTCCGGAGCATCAGATTGGCGAATTGCAGTGTCGGCCCGGAATCACCGGTGCTGCGACAATTGCCTTCGCTCGCGAAGAGAATTTTCTTGCCCGTTTGCCCAAGCACGATCTCAACGATTACTACTGCGAGAAAATCCTTCCCGCGAAGCATCAGATCGATGCCGAGTACATGGCGCGCGCGACATTCTTCTCGGATTTCAAGCTCCTTGTCGACACCGTGATGCGGCGTTGGGATACATCTGTGATGGAAAACCTCATGAGTGTAGCGATTCTTTCAGAGGACAGCAACGCGCATGTTCCAGTGATCACTCACACCCACGTCTCGATTCTGACTGGGGACGGCGATTTATCTGGCGAGCAGCAGTTTACAGAAGCCTAGACTCATCTCTACGCCTGGAAACCCTCAATTCCACACCCTTCGATTGGGAATCGTAACAGCGTAAGGCGCCGTTCCGGAATAGGGCTGCGCATGAGTCCGCTTTGTCTCCGAGCGCTTGAGTGAGTCTGCGACGGGCCCCTTCGAATATCTCCTACTTCCTTATGTCGCGCGGAAACCATGTGATCTGGAGCGTGCCGACGGCATCGCTCTGGGCGCCGGTCTGGTAGATCGGCGCCTTCCAATTCTCGTATTGCAAGGAGCCGCGTATCTCGAAGTCTTTAAGAACTCGTTTGCAGGCGAAGAATTCGAAATCATTTTGTGTGGTACCGCCCGGAATGAACTCGTTCGATGCCTTGGCATTTCTGTACATGATATGCACTTCTTCCTGTGGCGACAGGTGATAGGTCAACCAGGCCTGACCTCCCTTGCCTTGCCGGCCTACCCAATCGCCGACGAGGAAGCCCTTATTCGTCGGCCCCTGTCTTTGGACAGATTCGTAGTAGAGGAACTGGCCGCTTTCGATGGACGCGCTGACCGTATCCGTGCTGGCGCCCTCCACGCGAAGATCGAGGTGCTCCAAGCCAGGGAACCTGGCCAAGTAGATGCCGGGATGGTATCCGGCACGGCGCGGCGCGGCGACCGGACTGACATCGTCATGCACCAGAGAATCGGTATAGAGCGTTATCCACCTGTTCAGGAACGGGAGCCGATAGCTGAAGTCGAAAGTCCCGAAGCGCGCCCCAGGGTCGTTGACTGAGAGCTTTTCCGCGCCGGTCACGTTCTGAAAACTAAAGAAACTGTGCAGGAATGTGTGTAGCGTAATGGGCTCGTGTCCCTTGCCACCCCAGATGGTCAAACGATCGAAGCCGATTTCCAGGTCACGCGTTGGCTTGAAACTGATCTTCTCCATGTGGACCCATGGATCATTGGGATAGGTATGGCCTTTCAGGCTTCCCACAAAAAAGTCATACCGGAAGGGACCTGTGACGGTGGATAAGAACGGGATGCGCAACGGTTCTACGCGATTGATCTCAAAGTCGTAGATGTTCTCGGCGTTGTTGCTCCATAGCATCGAAGCGCCCTTATCCGGACCGAGCCAGTGGTCGTCTTTGCCGAAGGAAACTTCGTGACCGAGCAAATGATAGGAGAGGTTGGCCTCCATAACGCGTGCGTCGTTTGTAACAGCGATCGGACCCTCGGGAATCGTGTCCTGCTGCGGGTTGGTCGCGAAGGGGATATTGTCGACTGTGTTTGAAAGGAACGCTGCGAGCGTGGGGGAATAGCCCGTCGCGGACGGGGCATGTTGAACTTCACCGCGGAAATAAAGAGAAAAGCGCCCAGCCTCGGCACGCGCGCTGAAGCCCGTCGAGTTGTTGAACCCGCTTTCGTAGGGACGTCCGTAATCGTTAATGATGGTCTGGCCTAGATGGAAGCTATCGCGAAGCGGCGTGCCACCGATCCCACGAATGTCGGTAAACACGCTTTCAAGCTCGGTGCCGGGGCGCTGGAGCGTCGTGGTTCGGTCGAGGTCGGGTTTGACCTCATGGAGCACGGCCAGGTAAATCGTCTTCGCCTCGTCGTCGTTCGCGTCTGACTCAATCTGGTCGGAGCTCAGCTGCAACATGTGCGCAATGCTCAGGCGCGTCCAAGGCCGCAGGCCCAGAAAGGCGCTATCCAGGTATCCCAGAGCATGCAAACGGTCAAGCGCGGGGTAAATCCAGCTGTCGACGGGCACGTAGGTTGAACCTTGCGTGTCGTTGTCCGAATCGGGTTCGGCATCGACGGAGGGCGGTGATTGATTCGGAGTCTGGGCCCGGGCACCTGAGAAGGATCCCATTCCGAGCAAGAGAGTAATGCTGAGTATAAAAGTGCGTTTCACCAACACCTCAGGGCTGCCGGGAATCCCCTTTTTGGGCCACCCTGTGCCTTCCTATGGCCGTCTCAGCCTGCGAAGTTAGACTCGGCCGATCTGCGACTGGCATCCAATCGCGCAAAAGCGCCATTCTCATGAGGCCATGAGCTTAAACTCGCGCCGCTTCGAACGATCCCATCGGGCTGAACGGCGTTTCAGAATGGTCGCATCAAACGGGGTTGATTTGCCTGGAATGGTCAAAATGGAGCCGACGATCGGACTTGAACCGATGACCTGCTGATTACGAATCAGCTGCTCTACCAACTGAGCTACGTCGGCGTCCTCCTGAAAGATTGTATCGTTGTGCCGGGCTTCGGTAAAGTTGAGCAGTCACACCAGCTGCCGGCGGAATTGCAGCAATCGAATGGCAGGGGGCAACTCAATGGATCAGACTATCCAGCTAGCGTATCGAATCGCGATTGTTTGGGCGGCGGGCTTTCTTCTGGCGGCCGCCGTGCGTGCGATGCTTCCAGAGCAGAATGGTTTCACGCTGACCGGGCACGAAGGAACCCTGTTTATCCCATTTAGCCGGATCGGCTTTTGGACGTGTCTTCTGGCGGCCCTCACGGTCACGGCGCTGGTGGTTGGCCGCGCACTGCTCGCTGACATCGGCTGGGGCAACTTTCGCTAGGGCCTGTTAACACTTATGGGGCCGATGGCCCCGCCCTTGCTATGACCGCGCTCCTATCTGATGCCGCGACCGTTCAGACTCGGGCCATACTGATGGTCGACTTCCAGAATGTGTTTGGTGAGCCAGTCGCGTAGGAAGTTCATAAGATGGAGATTCAACGTGGCCTCACCCCGCTCGAAGCGGGCGGATTAGTCCTCGACCTTCTTTATGAGCTCGCGATGCTTCACCTGGTGTGCGGACAGCCCTGAGTAGTTCGCGGCTTTCATCATCTTCTCTTCCTCGACGAAATGTGTTTGCGTGTAATCGGCAAGCTTTTTCAGAAGCGAACCGGTCATGCTTCTCCCCTCGCCCTTCAACATTGCGTCGTGAAGATCGTTGAGGAGCCCAAATAGAACTGTGTGTTGACTGTCGATCGACTTAACCCCTACGGAATACCTTTTGTCCCACGTCATGAGCGGCATGCGCATCTCCTGCCGGAACACACCGGCAATGTCGTTATCGGACGGAGGGGCAAAAACGTTGAGTGGGATAGGCGAGTGTATGCTGCCGGGTGGGGAGTCTATTCGCTTCGGGAGCGGTGAAGGAAAAAGTGGTGAAGCGGTTATGCCGCGTGACGGTTTCGCTTGCTGGACGTCAAACCAAAGTGGTTTTCGCCTGCGCGCGCTCCAATCCATGGGCCAGAGGATCGCCGGCTTTTTTTTAGGACTGATTGTGTCGAAGGGCCGGAATGCGGGATGCGCAGAAGCGGAAGGAGCCGCCCGGCAACAGGGCAGCTCCTTCCTTAGGGAGAATAGTTCCAACGGAGGCAAAGCCATCAGAACTTTCTGGCTGCATACTAGGGGCGTGGGGGCGGGGTGTCAAGAATAAATCCGACACGAAATAAGGCTATTATTTACTTGGATTTACAGATGCTGTGGATTTCCTGAAAACGGTCCGAAAAGTGCCGTATTTTGGCCATTTTGCCTAGTCTTCTTGCCGTCATTTAGGGGAGTTTTCTAGGGTTTTAACCTTATTTTCCACAGACTTATGGGCGAGCGGGAACGCCCGTAACCTTCCGAATTCCGGCGGCCGAAAGCCGAAGCTCATTTCTCCAGATTCAGACTTATAAATTCCGTTTCGTATACAGAAGATGCCGGCTTTCCTCGGGCAACGCGATACATGGCTCGACCGCCGCCTAGGAACAGACCGAGGAGAATTGCTGCGGCCGATCCGACAATCACGAGTTCGGCGATGCCGAGAAGGAGTTTACTGGTCTTGTTGACTTCGGATTCGGTCGGCTGAGGGATCGAGACCAGCTCTTCCTGGAAATGGACCGACCCAAGCAGCTTGTGGCTTTCGTCAGGAATGGCGTCGCCGCTGACGAGAATAACGAGCGGTCCGCTGCGGCGCACCTCCAGCGACGCCTGATCGGAGTCGGCGAGCGGCTTGGGAAACGCGGGCTGTGCATGCGCGCCGGCTTTGATGTAGTCGCGAATCTTCGTTTCCTGCGCGGCGGCCATCTGCGGTGTGGGGTAGTCAATGATGGTCAGCGTGGCGACATTTGATGGCAGAGAGTAGTTGGCCGTCACCGCCTCAGCGCCGCGATCGAAACCTACAAGTTCCGGCGGCAGCACCCCCCCTGTGTAGCCACCGGACCCCAATGCGTAGTGCGTGGTTTGCTTGTCGAGCGAAGCCTGCGGCAGATTGGCCAGAATCGGGGGCGCAATGGCCTTGTTGCCCACCGCAACTGGCAACTGCTTGGCTAGTTCACGAAGCTCGGCGGCGGACATTGGTCCGATGCTCGAAAAAGTAGCGTCGACTACCGTGGTGCCTTGCCAAAAGAGCACGCGGTTATGGTTCGATGTCGCGCCGGTTCCGATCTCTTCCTTCGGCCAGCCATTCTGGCGGTAGAAGGTGTAGGCGCCGTAAGAGCCGCTGGAGTCGAAAAAGCTGAGCGCACGCACGGTGAGCGTTTCGCCATCGCGCTTATACGAGGCGAGCGCAGCGTGAGTGAAGCCGTACTCCTTGAGGGCAGATATGCTGGCGCTGTCGGCCTGTGCTGGGTCTATGACGATCTTGGGCGGTTCGGCGGCGATCCATCCAGCGAATGCATCGGGCAGCAGCGGCTTGGGCGGCGGGGGTAACTCAACTTTCACTGGAGCCGATTTTGGGGGCGCAGCTTGCGCAACCGCGTGGGCACAGCTCAGCGAGAAGGCTGCCGAACAAACCAGGATGGCGATCCAACGCTGCAAGATTTCTGCTCCAATGACAAGACTACTACTTCAAGACTCAAGCCGGCCGGCCGTGGCTTCGGGAAGACAGGTCTGTTGTAGTTCTAGGGAATTCGCAGCGCACACGCCCGTGCAGCGCATCCGCCTTCAACGGCCATCCCCCGATTCTCTTCGCCTTACTCATTGGACACTGGCAGAGATAGAAAGGTTCCTGTCTCAGGTTCTTTTGTCGGTCAAGGATGTCAGCTGCTGCGACGCCCGGTTTCGGTCGGAGTTTAGGGAGCCGGTGGGTACAGTATGTTTCCCAGCGCCTGGTAACGGCCTCCATAGAAAATCAGCGCGTACTCGCGTGTTCCTGTGCTAAGCGGCCCTCCAAGGCAGATGCTCGCCAACACGGCGTAGAAGAACGCAACCACTCCAAAGAAGACCTGGATCGCAATGCCGGCAGCTGCGGCTCCGCCCGCTGCGTTGGCAAAGGCCGAGTGGATCCCGTACTCCAACGCTCCTAATGAACCGGCTACGGCAAGCCCCGGAATGATCAACACGATAAACACAGCGATCATTGCAATTGTCGGAAGCACCAAGCGCAGCAGCGCATACGCAATGAACTGCCTTTTCTCGGCGATGATGCGAGCCCACACTTGCGACCACGCTTCGCCAGCCGTTGCGTCTTCCAAAGCGAAATGGGGCAGCATCCAATCGCGCAGAACGAGGTCGGTCAAAACTCCAGCGAGCGCCAGCAGAATGATGATCGGAATCAAAGGAAGCACGAGCGACAGCAGCAGGCCGATAGGGAAAGGTCCGCCGCGTTGTGTTTCGTGGAACAGCCGCACGAATCCGGTAACGAACGGCAACGCGATCATCACCATTAGCAGCAGAAAGCAGAATCCCACCACCACGTTCAGCCAGAAGAAGCGCATTGCCTGTGCTCCATAGAGCCACCAACCTGGCCTAATCTCCTTGGTGTTGTGGATGAGGCAATAAAAGAAGGCAAATCGCAGGCGTGTGATCAGATAGAAAATCACTATCGACAAAAGAAACACGAGCAGCACAGCCGCTATAATTGCCGCGACCTGGACCGGCGGGAGGTTGAACGGCGCATTGATCGTCGGTCCATGTCCCGACGAATGGGTGTGGTGCGCTGACGAATGGAAGTTGTTCCCAAGGCCTTCCGTGACGATCGCGACCAGGCCGAGCTTCAGAAAGGTCCCCCAGCGGAATGGCCGGAAGAGGAAATCCCTGGTGCGTTGAATGGCAGCCGAAACGGCGTCTACTGCAGAAATGGCGCGCATAGGGACCTTTCCGGGAAAAGCACAGCGTACCAGCGAACTACGCAAATTCTATGCGCGTAGTTCCGCAGTTGGGTGCGGAATCGTGCTCCACCACGCATCGAAAGCCGCAAGGGATCGTTCGCACTGGATGCGATGGCGTTCTTTTTTGTCCCGGACCTTCTTGCGTGTCTCATCATCGAGCGGCTCCAGCAGGTCGAAGGTGATGTTGGCGGGCTGGAAGTCTTTGGGGTCGGCGTGGGTGACGTAGTGAACCAGCGAGCCGAGAGCGGTGGTACGCGGGATGGGCGTTGGGTCTTCTCCGCGCGCGAGGGATGCGGCGTAGAGGCCTGCGAGCAGCCCGGTGGCGATGGATTCGATGTAGCCCTCGACGCCGGAGAGTTGGCCTGCGAAGAGGATCGTCCTCGGTTCAATCTTCAAGCGCAGTGTTTCGTCGAGCAATGCGGGTGCGCAGATGTAGGTGTTGCGATGGATCTGGCCGTAGCGGAGAAAGCGCGCATTTTCAAGGCCGGGAATGAGACGCAGGACGCGGGCCTGGTCACCCCACTTGAGGTGATTCTGGAAACCCACAAGATTGTAGCTGTCGGCGCGCAGATTCTCTTTGCGCAGTTGGACGACGGCCCACGGTGTTTGGCCGGTGCGCGGATCGCGCAGGCCTACGGGCTTCATGGGTCCGAATCGCAGTGTATCGCGGCCGCGGCGGGCTAGGATTTCAATCGGCAAGCAGCCTTCGAAGTATTCGAGCTTCTCCCAGTCTTTCGATTCCGCGGCTTCGGCAGCGATCAGCGCATCGAGGAAGCGGTCGTATTCCTCGCGATTCATGGGGCAGTTGATGTAGTCGGCGGTGCCTTTGTCCCAGCGAGCGGCAAAGTAGACGCGCTCCATGTCGATGGTCTCGGCATCGACGATGGGCGAGATGGAATCGTAAAACGCGAGGTGCTCCGAGCCGGTGATGCGCTGAATTTCTGCACTGAGCGCGGAGGAAGTGAGCGGGCCGGTCGCAATGATCGTGCACTTCGTGCCGTACTCGTTTTGGACGAGAGTCGTGACCTCGCGCCGGAAAACGCGAATGTTGGGCTCGGCGGCGATAGCCTCGGCGATGCGGCGCGAAAACTCGACGCGATCGACGGCGAGCGCGTGGCCTGCCGGCACGGCGGTTTCATCCGCAATGCGCAACAGAGTGGAGCCCGCGCGACGCATCTCCTGCTTCAAAAGCCAGGGCGCGGTGTTGGGCGATTCGCTCTTAAGCGAGTTGGAGCACACAAGCTCGCCGAAGTCGATGGTCTGGTGGGCAGGTGTGAGGCGCGGTTGGCCATCAACGATAGCGCGCATCTCGTAAAGGTCCACCTCGCAGCCATGGCGTGCCGCGGTCAGCGCAGCCTCCGGGCCAGCAAGACCCCCGCCGATGACGCTAATTCTCATTTTGCGGCGTCTTTCATTTGGAGCCGTCCAGTTGTTGCGTCATGACAGGATTTGGCGCACCTGCGGCGTGATCTCCCACACTTTCATCGGACCACCCCACAGACGAAGACCTGTCTCTGGGGACCCCGGGGCGATGAAACGATGGGGCACCTGAATTTTCGGAATTCGACTCTGCGCCAGCCAGTTTCAGCAGCGCTTCGCCAGTCATGCGTACATTGCGCCAGGTATCCAGGAATTCGGCGCCCATGGCCTGATAGAAGTCGATGGCCGGAGTGTTCCAATCGAGGACTTCCCACTGGAGACGCTGGCATGCTTTCTCGACCGCGATGGCTGCGACCCGTTGCAGCAGAGCCTTGCCGATGCCTAAGCCGCGATATTCGGGAGGGACAAAGAGGTCTTCGAGGTAGAGCCCCGGTCGACCGAGCCACGTTGAATAATTAAAGAAATAGAGGGCGAAGCCTGCGGGGACGTTGTCGGCTTCCGCTATCAGGCAGAAATAGAAGGGGTTTGGGCCGAAACCATCGCGAAGCAAGTCGGCTTCGGTAGCGGTAACCGCGTCCGGCTCCCGTTCATAGGTGGCGAGGGCCTGAATGAACGCTAAAATCTGTGGAACATCCTCCGCAGTTGCTGGCCGGATCGCTATTGCCATGCATCCATTGTAGGGTGTGATGTACGCCACATTGGGCTTGCACACGGCACACTACATTGAAGAAGAATTGCTTACGCGCGAATCGGCTGCTGGGTACGGCAAGGCAGTTGGCGGAGTTTGGTGGGGGATACTAGCCAGAAGATGAGCCGAAGTGGAGGCCGGAGAATGGCTTCCGCGGCGATGGTCTTGTCTTCGATAGTCGATTGGATTTAACTTGGGTCCTGCCGCGATATGCGGTCTGCTCGTATGCTTGAACAGCTCGGTGACTACATCGGCAGGAGTGCAAGCGGATTTTGGCGTGTTGTATGCTTGGCGTCTGGTCCCAATGTGTGAGCACGGTATTTACTTTGGTGCGACATAGATCGCATGGGATTGCAATTTTGTTGATGGAGCCCTGCGGGTGGCGGCGTTCGCCCCAGCTCCCAAGGAGAAGAAAATGAAACGCAACATTTCACTTTTGCTGGGCGTGCTGACATTCGCCCTTGTTCCTTTAGTTGCGCAGCAGCCTGCTGCGGCACCGAACGGCGTTCCAACGGGAAAAGTTCACGGTCATGTGACCAACCCGACCGGCGCGCCGCAGAATGGCGGCACGGTTGAATTCCGCGAGACCACGCGTGCGGCAGCGGGCCCAGGACTGTCGGCACAGACGGAAGACCGAGGGACCTTGACCGTCGATGCCAACGGCGACTATAGCGGAGAGATACCTGCGGGATCCTACACCGCGATTTACCGTTCGCCAGGAATGGAGAAGGACAAGCAGGCAGACCAGCTTGAAAACGTCAAGGTTGTGGCAGCCCAGGATGTGGCAGTCGACTTGGACATGTCGCGTCCGGACTACATTGCGAAGTTGCCAGAAGACCAGAAAAAGCAACTAGAGGATCTTCGCAAGAAGAACCAGGACGCGCTCAAGGCAAACGAGGTGATCAAGAACCTCAACGCCGATCTGAAGGTCGTAGCCCAGGATCTGAAGGACGCCGATGGAGCGCACAACGCAGCCGTACAGCAGCTGGGTGCAACAGCCGCGAGGGCCGATGTGGATGCAAAGACCACGGAGATCAAGACGGCAAAGTACACCGACATTGAAACCCTGATGAAGAAGGACACGGAGATGAGGCCAACGGAGCCAGTCCTCTGGTCCTATCTGGGACAGGCAGAGTCTGGGCTCAAGAAATACGACGATGCGGAGACTGCTTACAAGAAGGCTTTGGAAGTGGATGCCACGGCGAAGAAGCCGAACCCCGCAATCGAGGGCATGGCCCATTCCGGCTTGGGCGAGATTTATGCGCGCGCCGGGAAAGTGCCTGAAGCGAATGCCGAGTATGATGCGGCAGCCAAGGCCAATCCGACGTCGGCGGAAACTTATCTACGCAACCAGGCAGTGATTTTCTTCCAGGCCGGTAATGCCGATGCGCAGGTGGCAGCCGCAGAATTGGCCCTTAAAAACGACCCGAACGACGCTCTCGTGTACTACCTCAAAGGGCAGGGACTCGTTTCAAAGGCCACTGTCGATCCCAAAACGCAGCGCATTGTGTTGCCGGAGGGGTGTGCCGAGGCGTATCAGAAATACCTCGACCTGGCTCCAACGGGTCCCTATGCGGCCGAGGTGCAGGCAATCCTGCAGCAGGCCGGGCAGAAGATCAACTCCACCTACAAGGCCGGCAAGAAATAGTCTGGTGTTGCATCCAGAGAAATGGGCCTCTCCGCAGGTTGGAGGCGCTCTTTTATTTGCAGGCGAGAATTGCTGGAGGATCCGCGACACCTGCCCACGGCCACTCCCATCTACAATCCATGGCATGAGTGCGGAGTTGCTGAGCTATTCGGAAGCTGCCACAATCGTCGCTTCGTTTGCGCGGAGATTGGGCCGGTCCGGGCTTGCGGCGGAGCGGGTCGGGCTTGCAGGCGCACTCAGCCGCGTACTGGCAGAACCGATTTTTGCCGATCAGGACCAGCCGGCCTTCGCTCGTTCAACGCGGGATGGCTTTGCATGCCGGGCGGCTGAGGCTTCGGCGCACGGCTTCTTGCCGGTCGCCGGTGCGACACATGCCGGGGAAGCCCCCGCCGGGCCGTTGCCAGCCGGTGCTATGTGGGAGATCATGACCGGCGCTCCTGTGCCTGCAGGCGCGGATGCCGTAGTGATGATCGAGCATGTGGAGCGGGAGGCCGAGCGGGTCCGCTTGCTTTCGAAACGGTCGATTGCATCTGGTGACAATGTCGTGGTGCAAGGCGCACAGGCGCGTCAAGGTGACGAGCTGGTTTCAGCAGGAGCCGTAGTCGGTTCGGCGCAAATTGCGCTTGCTGCCGCATGCGGATTTGCGGAGCTTGCAGTCTACAAGCGGCCACGCGCGGCGATCCTGACGACTGGGGACGAATTGGTTTCGGTTGAGCAGGAGACTGGTCCGGGGCAGATTCGCAATTCGAATGCGCCGATGCTGGCAGCGCTTGTAGTCGCAGCGGGTGGCGAGCCTCGAGTGTTGCCCACGGCCGCCGATACGGCGGAGGCCCTGGATGCCGCGCTGCGCCATGCGATGGATGCGGATCTGCTTTTGATCTCGGGTGGCGTTTCAGCGGGGAAATTCGACTTAGTTGAGCCGGCGCTGGCGCGCATGGGAGCGAAGTTTCATTTCACCGGAGTGCGCATTCAGCCGGGCAAGCCGCTGGTCTTCGGCGAGGTGCCGCGCAGGGAAGAGAGGCCGCTGCCGTTTTTTGGGTTACCCGGCAATCCGATCTCATCGGCAGCTACGTTTCTGTTGTTTGCCGCGCCCGTGGTGGCGGCGTTTGCGGGCGCGACGGAGGTTGGGCTCCGGTTTGTCTCGGCGCAGCTCTCGCGAGCCACGGATCGAAACGCGAGGACGGGCCTCACACGCTTCCTGCCCGGACTGTGCGATTTCAATCCGGTGGGCGGCGGGCTTCCGCAGGTGGCTACGGTTCCCTGGCACGGAAGCGGCGACTTGCCGGCATTTGCGCGGTCGAATTGCTTCGTTGTCTTATCGGAAGAAGTGAGCAGCCTTGATGCTGGAACGATGGTCCGAATTCTGATGCACTGAGGAGATCCATGCCTGAATCTGCGCGCAATCAACTCTCGCATTTCGATGAATCCGGCGACGCAAGCATGGTGGACGTCAGCGCCAAGCAGGCCACGCGGCGCACGGCCACTGCTTCTGCGTTTGTGGAGTTATCCGCAGCGGTGTTGGCTGCGCTGCCTGCGAATCCCAAGGGCAATCCGCTGGAGGTTGCGCGGATTGCTGGGATTCAGGCGGCGAAGCGTACGTCCGAGTTGATTCCGATGTGCCATCCGCTTGCGCTGACGCACGTAGACGTGCAGGCAGAGATCGTTGAGAGAGGCGTGCGCATCACAGCCACTGCGGCGACGGTGGGGCCGACGGGCGTGGAGATGGAAGCTCTGACTGCTGCAGCTGTGGCGGCGTTGACGGTCTACGACATGACCAAGGCGCTCGACAAAAGTATTGTGATTCGCAACGTGCGGCTTGAGGCGAAGACGGGCGGGAAGAGTGGCGAATTCTTGCGCGAAAGATTGAGCGATCCGGTCTCCTGAGATCGCTCAGCACTGTTCGACCGAACCTTACTGTCCAGCGCCTGGATGCGCGCCAGCCGGAGGAGGGGCTCCATGCTCGTCATGATCCGGCGGGGCGACGAACGCTGGCGGATCGAGGTGGCCGCGATGACAAGTGCTGCATGAGACTGGCTGTGGTGGTTGGCCATGGTCGTCGATTTTGCCGATGTACTGCGTGTTGATCTCCTCGACCATTCTCACCATCAGGCGGGCGGTGGCTTTCTCAGGTTTCGAGTCATCAGCGAAGTTGAGGCGCGGGCGACCGTTGGGTCCGATGTTCTTCGGGTCGGCAGAATGGCAAGTGCTGCACTCGGTGCCGAGGCTGGCCTCCCACTTGTGCATCAACTCGTGAACTTGATCTCCGGTCATCGTCTTAGGCAGAACCTGCAGATTGGTCGGCGCAGGCGCGGGACCGTGAGCATGTTCGTGTTCATGGGCTTGCGGGGTGGCGGCGGGTTGCTGGGCTGACAGACCTGTGGCAATTGAGAGGGCTGTAGCGAGTGCGGCTGCAGGGCAAAGGGAAGCGATCTTCAAGCGGAGGATTCCTCACTGATTGAGATGGAGTCGCAGAACCAATTCAAATTAACAGACGATGCTTGTTCGACGGAATCCTACGTTAGATGGACTCGGCTGCCAGTTAATTTTCGTGAACCGGAGACGCATGCGTGTTCCGGAAGAGCGAACCGAAGCGGCGAGTCGACCGCATGCTTGATGCCGATGCGCACGGTGACGAGCACTTCTGAGGTGCTGTAACCATCGTCCCGGACTTGCAAAGGCGAAGCGGAACTGGTGACGTCGAGGGCGTTGTGCGTCTTCCGCGTAAGGCCCATGGCCTGGCACAGGCGGCTGGGTCCTGCAGTCAGGAGCCGGGGTGCGGCACCTGAAGGCAAGCCGCGGTTAGCTGCCATCAGCTTCGCTCCGGCTACAGGTTCGAGAGCCCGCAACAACACGCATCCGGCCAGGCTCTCGGACTCGCAGCTGATGTTCATGCAAAAGTAGCGGCCGTAGATGCTGTAGACATAGGCATGGCCCGCCGGACCAAAGAGAACCAGGTTCCGCGGAGTGGGTCCGCGATGCGCATGCGCGGCCGGATCTGGCGGGTCGTTATGTGGGCCGAGATAGGCCTCGACCTCGACGATTCTGCCCGCCATGACTCCGCCTGCGCTCCTGTGCACCAGCAGCTTTCCCAGCAGCCGGGGGCCGACAAGCTCGGGCGAGCCCTCAAAGAAGCTGCGCGGCAGCAACCGGCCTGGCAAAGCCGCCGCGCGGGCGCCCTTTCGCTTTACTTGTGCGCCTTTTGCCATTCCTTCAGCAGCTTAAGCACTTCCTCTGCATGACCTTCCGGCGTAACTTTGGGAAAGACGTGGATGAGGGTCTGGTCTGGGCCGATCAAAAACGTTGTGCGCTCGATACCCATCACCTTCTTGCCGTACATGTTCTTTTCCTTCATCACGCCAAACTGATTGCAGACTTTCTCGTCTACATCAGCAAGGAGTGTATAGGGAAGGTCGTATTTTGCGCGGAACTTGGCCTGGGCCTTGGGCGTGTCGCGCGAGATGCCGAGGACCACGGCGCCGGCGGCCTGCAGCTTCTTGAACGTGTCGCGGAACCCGCAGGCTTCAATTGTGCAGCCTGGAGTATCGGCTCTGGGATAAAAGAAAAGAACAACGGGTTTGCCTCTAAAATCAGAGAGGCTTACTTTTTTCTCCTCGTCGGTTTCCAGTGTAAAATCGGCGACTTTGGTGTTGAGTTCCATGGGGACTTCCTTCGTATGTCGAATCGATTAACCACCAGCTTGCATTATGGCCGAGCGGGGCACGGAGCGTCCTCGAAGAGGACAGGTTTTTCTGGGATCGCAGGGAAACTGGCAATCCTGGCGGGGCTTCTTGTTGCGGTGAGCGCCAGCGCGCAATATCCCGGCCAGATTACAAAGAAAGACAAAGACACTCCTGAATTGCGTGCGGTGGCGGTGCTTGAGTGGACAGGCGATCTAAGCAAGCCGAAGACGAGCCGTCTTGTTCCCATCACAGTGTTTGATGGGGAGCAATTGCAGGATGGCGGAGTTTATTTAGCGCGGCCGCAGCCGCTGGCGGTGGGCGCCGGTGTGGAGTACATGCTGCAGAAGAACGGCGCGCGACTTGGGCTTTTCGACGTTCAGAATGCAGGCCAGGAACAGGGTTCGTGGGTCGGCTTTGGAACGTGGAAGCCGACGCCGGTTGCGAAGCCGAAGCCTGCGCCGGTGATGGACCGGGGAAAGGTGGACGAGGAAGCGAGCGATAAGCCTACGCTGCACAGAAAGCATTCCGGGGACACGTCGGCAGGCGGCGATTCAGGATCGAGTTCCGGCGGGCAGGCCCAAGCGCCCGACCCTGATCGGCCCACGCTACACAAGAAATCGTCAGATGACGAATCGGGGAACGCCAATTCGGGCTCGACCCCGAGTTCGACATCGGGCTCAACTCCCGCTCCAGATCCAGACAAACCGACCTTGCACAAGGCTCCGAACGCGAGCCAGACTTCAGGCACGGATACCAGCAATTCTTCGGCTTCTGCATCCGATCCCGATCGGCCACAGCTGAAGCGAGGCAAGCAGAAACAAGCAGCGGACGAGGGATACGTCGAGTCCCTGAACACCACGGATCCCGACCGGCCTCGCCTGATGCGCGGCAAGTCCACCAGCGGCGGACCGGAAGTGACGCCGACCTTGATGGGATTGCCGTCGGACATGGAGCAGGCCGTTGCTGTTTCCGATCCCAAAAACAGGCCCGAACATCCGTGGGACTATTCCTGGGCCGATCCCGCGGACGAAGTCAAGATGAAGGCCGCACTCGAAGACATCGCGCGCACTGCGCTAGGCATTCAGCCAAAACCGGCGCCCGCGCCCAAACGGACAACAACTGCAAGAGTGAGGTCGAAGCCGGCTCCTCCAGCGCCGCCTCCTCTCGCCGACGAGGAGTTTCGTGTTTTTGAGCTGGCTTATGGATCCGGAGCGACGCTAGTGTTGACGGCACACACCGATGGGCTTCCTGCGCAACAGAGGTATGTCACTTTGATTGCGCAACCCGACTTGTACGGCAGCCTGCTGGTGTTGTTCAAGAGCGTGACCGACGGTGCGCATCTGGACGATACGCCACGGATGCGTCTGGTCGACGCAGTGGATGCATTGGCCGATAACCGTGGGGAACTGTTGTTTGAGTTGCGAGGGCAGACGCAGCGCCAATTCGCTCTCTATCGGGTGCTGCGCGGCACCGCGAAGGAGCTTTTCGTCACGGGCGGGGGTTCCACGGCGGTAGCGGAGCGGAATTAATCGCCAGAGCCCTCGCCAGATCCCGATCGATCAGAGCCTAGGCCAGGAGCCTCACAGCGGGCGTTGGGCGATGATTCGATGGGCGATCGGCAATCGAGCAGCTTAATACAAGACAAAGCCTCTGGTTCAATCGCCGATGAGCTTTCCCTTTTGTGATAAGTGACACCTGGGACAAAACAAACTCTCCATCAGGCGGGTATACTGGCGTTATCTCTTATAGAATTGAGACAGCAAGAGTGGGATTTGAACCACTTTTGAAGGACTTATCGAAGCATGGCGTCAGTTATCACTGCACCTTCCCCTGCCAGCACCGGCGAAGCACAATCCGACTCCAATACAACGATGCCCGAGGCTGCAGGCGCACACACCGTGGCCGCACGCGATCTGGTGCGCATGGGCAAGGCTGCAACCCTGGGAGAGGGCATCAACTGGGTCACGTTGACGACCATCATCCTTTTTCATGTAGGCGCGCTCGCGGCGTTCTTCTTCTTCAGCTGGCAGCGGCTCGCAGTGATGGTGATCCTGTACGTGCTGGCCATCAATGTCGGGATCGGCATGTGCTACCACCGCCTGCTGACGCATCGCGGCTACCAGACGCCGAAGTGGGTTGAGTACCTGATGAGCATCTGTGCCACTTTGTCGCTTGAGGGCGGCCCGATCTTCTGGGTGTCGACACATCGCGTGCATCACCAGCTCAGCGACCACGAAGGCGATCCGCACACCCCGCGCGAAGGCGGCTGGTGGGCCCACGCCGGCTGGCTGCTTTTTGGCAAAGCACTGCATGCGCAGACCGACGTGCTGGCGCGCTACTCGCCCGATCTCAGCAAGGACAAGTTCCACGTCTGGCTGAGCAAATATCATTGGCTGCCGCTTGTAGTGAGCGGGCTTCTGTTGCTCGGTGGCGGGTGGTTGTGGGGCGGATGGGTCAACGGCGTTGCCATGGTGCTGTGGGGCGTTCTGCTGCGTGTGACTCTCGGACTGCACGCTACGTGGCTGGTCAATTCGGCGACTCACCTGTGGGGCAGCCGACGGTTTGAGACGCGCGACGACTCGCGCAACAGCTGGTGGGTGGCCTTGGTGTCGGGCGGCGAAGGCTGGCACAATAACCACCACGCGCACCCCGTATCGGCGCGCCATGGCCTGCGGTGGTATGAGATCGACCCCAACTTCTACGGCATCTGGCTGATGTCAAAACTTGGATTGGCACGCAAGATTCGCGTGGCCAAGTACGATCCCGAAAATCCCAAGCCGGCTGGGCTTTGAGCTCGATCCGTTAGGTCAACACGATCGGCTACGCCAGGCGCGCGCCCGCCATTTTTTCCAGGATTGCGATAGGGGCCGACTCCGGCGTGACCATCGCTGCGGGGTCGACGAGAAATGTCTGCTCCAGTGCGTATTGGCCGCCGAGCACGGCGTGGGGCACAGTCTCCGTGTAGACCATCCAGCTTGAACCCGGCCCAAACTCTACGTTTTCGCGGTTGCAGCTTGCCTGGAAGGCGCTGTCTTCCTTCATCGCGTTGTGGAGCTGCATCATGAACTCGTCGTAGGGAGTCCGCTTCCACTGCGGAACCAGGCTGGCTAGTCCAGAAGATTGCGCAAGCTGCTTGGCGGTGCGCGTAGCCGCGCTATCGGGCTTCGGCGTCGCGAGCTTGCCCGACGCAAAAACCTTGACCACCTTCGAAAAGGGATCGCCCACTACCCAACCGCGCGTACGCGTGGGATGAATATTGTGAAAGAACCGCAGAATCCGCCAGCCGCGCGTGGGACGCGTTGGAAAAGCGTCGGTGTGCAACAAATCATTGCGCCGCCGCACCGGCAGGTCCCGGCCTTCTTCCTCGAGCGGACGGAAACTGGCGTAATCCAGACGCCAACGCCGCTGATAGGGCGCCAAAAATCCAGCCAGAAAATTGTCGACGCTCGCGGAGTAGCGGCGCATCACGGCGTGCAGTTGTTCCAGATCAGCAGGTGTCGCCGTTTTCCTGTCGACCCCGCTCAGCTGATCGCGATCCGGCTTGTAGGCAATGTTCTTATGCAGGCGGCTGCCGGTTTGCTGCTGGCCTAAGAGAAATTGCAGGTCGGAAGGCGGGATCGGAATCGGTGTTTGCGGAAAGTAGAGAATGCCGCCGGCTTCCAGAAGCGCACACCAGGCACGGGTCTGCTCGTTTATTTGCGGTGAGCCGCTTTGTATTGCATTGAGCTGGATTGTCTGGATCGCCATGAAGCAGACCTAACTCCGAAGCCTTGCCCGTACCCACAGCGTGCCGAAGAAGGGGAGAGCAACCAGCAGCACGACGAGCCCTGCCGGAAAGCCGACGTACAGATAGGTGTCCGCGTAGTTCACCGAATGGCCGCCCAAGCCGTTCCAGACGAGCAGCGAGACGATGGCGAGAAAGGTGCAGGCAAAGAACGTGAAGAACGCAGCCGCGACTGAAAGCAGCAGGCTCTGGAAGAGGCTGAAGCCCTCCAGGGGAAAGCCAAGAAAACTGCCCCCGGTAGCGCGCGGAGAGTGGACTGTTTGCGGCATCACTTTCGCGACCTCCCTCGTGTAGATAGAATACAGATCGATGGCTAGCAATGTGCAAATCGAGTTGTGGCAGGCAGAAAAGGTCGCAACTCAGTCGACCTCGGGTCAAGCGCCCAATGGGATCCGTTTCGCCGCGTGGGGCGAGACACGTGTTCCCGAGGCTGATTTAGAACATATGGTCGGAGCTGTGCCTGCCACCATGTCCGCCGCGCTCGCGAACCGCGCCTATTATTTCGTTCCTCTGGCCATCGCCGATACCGGCGAGACCATGGTTGCTCCGTCGTACTCGGTCGAGCTCGGGGATCGCGCGATCTGCCACCGCAACGCGGCTTTCGGGACGACCGAAGCTGTTTTCATTTCGACTCGGCTGGTTGAGGACCGATTTGGCCTGGCCTTCGAATTCTTCATTAACGTCGCGCACAACTTTGTCGCCGTTGCGGGCGTGCCAGATAGCTTTTCGTCTTTGGTGTGGTCGCAGGCTGAGGCGCAGGTGCGTGGCGAATCGAGCCAGGATGCGTGGGAGACGCGGCGGCGGGCCCAGGATCCGCGCAGCGGAAAGGCCATCGACGAGCGCGCCCGGAACAGCTTCTTCGAAGCGGCTTTTTCCGACGCGTTGGCGGTTTATATGCTTTCTCTGGCCGTGGATTTCGACTATCATGACCTGCGGGAGCGCGAGTATCCGTTGCTTGCCGCTCCTGCCCTGGCCGAGCGCCTGCGTCATGTTGCGAATCTGTTCCCCGCCAATCTTAATTACGAATTCCAGATTCACTATCGGCGCAAGGGGTAATCCCGCTCGACTCACCGTTGGCTGTCTCTAGCTTGCATAGAGATTTGCGTAGATGAATTCATTGCGGAATTTGCCGTCGGGGTCATAACGCTGCAGCGAGGCTTTGAATTCCACCAGCCGCGCGTACTGCGCCTGAATGCGCGCTGGCGGGATGGTGAAAAGCTTGGCCCAGTGCGGGCGCGGGCCGAAGGGTTCCAGTTGCGCTTCGATGAGGGGGAGAATCTGGCGGACCTCGGGCCACTCGGGCTTCCACGTGAAGTGAATGGCCATCGAGGGGCGCTGGTACGCTGTGCTCATCCACAAGTCGTCGGCTGCAATGGTGCGCAGCTCAGTGACAAAGAGGTGCGGCGTGATGCGGTCCCGCAACTTCTCGACAGCGAGAATCGCCTCGTAGCCGCGCTCGCGCGGGACGAAGTATTCGGTTTGCAACTCGCGGCCGCTCGAAGGTGTGAAGTTCATTTTGAAATGTGGCAGGCGTTCATACCACGGGCCTGGAATGCCTTGCTGTTCCGTGCAGGCGTCCGCGGCGTGGCCCTCGATTGGGTGAAGTTTCTCGGTGGCGAGTTTGGCGCCGAAGAATTCGAGCTGCCAATCGTTTGTCACGCCGGGCGCGAGGCGGCGCTTGATCCAGACCTGGGTTGCGCGATGATTCTGCCAGTCCGTAAAGAGGCTGACGCTGTAGCCGGCGCCGAAGATCTCGTCGAGATGATGCTCCAAATGATCGAAGGAAAGATTCCCGTAAACGGACTGGGCGACTTGATAAGTGGGCTGCAGATTGAGCGTGACGCGCGTGACGATGCCCAGCGTGCCGAGACCGACGACCGCCCCGAGGAACCGATCGCCATCCTTCGCGCGTGAGAGGTGAAGAATCTCGCCGCTGGCGTTCACAAGTTCGAGCGCTTCGACGGCTGTGGCAAGGTTGCCATTGTGAATACCCGAGCCGTGCGTGGCCGTGGCGATAGCGCCTGCGACCGAAATGTGCGGAAGAGAGGCCAGGTTATGCAGCGCGTAACCGCGCGCATCGATGACTGGCGCAAGCTGGCCATATTTGATCCCTGCGCCGACCGTAACTGTGTGCGCCTTGTCGTCGATGTCGATCTGATCTAAGTGAGTGAGCGAAATCTGATTCTGGGTGCTGTCGGCGATGGTGTTGAACGAGTGGCGCGAACCGAGAGCGCGAAGTTTGGTACAGCTCTTGACCACCTCGCGTACTTCGTCCATGGACGCGGGAGTATGAACGTGATCGGTGCTGTAGGTGATGTTACCGGCCCAGTTTTCGCGTGGTGCGGGCTGCTGCTGGCTGGGAGATAACTTCGATAACATCGAGCCTGCCACTATCGCTCCTGACGTCTTGAGAAACTCCCGCTTGTCCATTCCGATTTACGACCTCAAATTAATTTGACGGCATTGGCAAGAGCGCGATGCGGCCGCCTCCGGCGCAAAGAATGGTCAGGTTCATCACGACGAACAGCGAGTCGTAGCGCCAACCCGACGCTTTCTCAACCCAGAATCCAGTCTTCCACTTTACAACCTTCCTGTAGATTGCGCCGAACATGATGATGATCAGCCCCGCGGCGGCCCATTGCGTGAATACACCGAAAGCGAGGCGCTCGGCGCGCCTGCAACCTCGGATGCTCCGAGGAACACTGTTAATCCGACGCTCAATCCAAGGCTCTCAGCCGCTGGCG
>Ga0302324_100004542_pt1 | contig 30618 bp, 18 predicted proteins | sample Palsa_T0_1_FD_201949 | JGI IMG/M metagenome (GOLD analysis project Ga0302324, IMG submission 201949) | Peat permafrost microbial communities from Stordalen Mire near Abisko, Sweden - Palsa_T0_1 | ecosystem: Environmental > Terrestrial > Soil > Palsa > Peat permafrost | place: Sweden: Abisko... | reverse complement strand
GTGTAGAGGACCGTGCTGTTGGAGAGCGAGAGCGTGCCGATCATGGCGGCGATGAGCATGGCCGCGCCCAGCGCGGGACCGCCGATGTGGCGCGAGGCGGTGACGATGTAGTCGGTCTTCCATTCGCTCCAATTGCCGAGGACGGCGAGGGCCAGCGTCAACGGGAGGACGAAGGTAAGGACGTTCATGGGCGTATTCCAGACGAGAATGCGGGGGAAGGTTTTCTGCGGGTCCTTCATCTCGCCAGTGCTGCTGGAGAGCTGCTCGTAGCCGGCGTAGTTCCACATGGCGAGGGCCAGGCCGCGGCCGAAGACGCTGCCGAACGGGGCTCCCGGGGGAACGAACGGCACGAGCGGATTGAACTTCAGATGGAACAGCGACAGAACGCAGAGCCAGACGACGGGAATCATCATGGCGACGAGCAGCGCGACGGAAAGCCAGCCGGCGATCTGAATGCCGCGGGCGTTGAGAGCGGCGACGAGGATCAGGACGGCGCAGGCGCCTGCCCACTTTGTGGGGCCAGCGATGGCGGGGATGTAGATGCTGAGGTAGTCCATGAGGAGGACGCCGTAGAGGCTGTTGAGCAGGAAGGTGCCGGCCCAATTCCACCAGCCGCACTGGAAGCCCCAGAAGTCGCCGAAGGCGGCGCGCGTCCAGCGGTAGAAGCCGCCCTGGACGGGGAGGATGCTGTTGAGTTCGGCGGAGGCGAAGGAGATGGGGATGCTCCAGAAGAATGGAACGAAGACGAGGAAGACCAGGGCCATGCCGGGGCCGGAGTCGTGGAAGATGCCTTCGTAGCCGAAGGGCCCGCCGCAGGTATAGCCGTAGAAAATCGCGAGCAACGGAAGAAAACCGATCTGGCGGAGGCGCGAGCCTTCGGTGGGCAGAAGAGAATGGCTATCGCTGGACGTTTTTGGCATCGAGCCGGAGCGCTGGGCCGTGAAGCGCGGCATGTTAGTGAAGTGGACCGGGTTTTACAATGGGATTCACAGTAGCGGAAAAGTTCCGCTTGACGAAAAGAGGCCCTCGATAAGAAGATTTCCGCGCGTCGTCCCTGCCTGCCAAGGCTGGCCAAACAACACCATAGTTTGCACGACACGAGCCTCCGATCGTGCCCGGGTGCGATACATGAATCGTGAAATAGGCGAAACGTTTTCCCATTCGCTATACATGGATTTAGCAGGAGCCAGCACAGTGTTCGAGCGTATCGCACGACGCGCGTATACACTCCTAATCGTATTGATGTTATTGCACCTGTCCGGCGCGCTGGGCCAGAACTGCCTTCACGCACAGACGCAGCCGGGCAATGGCGTGGCCACGTTTACGCCAAGCAGTGTGGATTTCGGCGCCGTGGCGGTCGACTCGACGAGCGCGACACAGCAGATTTCGCTTTCGAACACCGGCACGGGACCGCTGGGGATCATCGCGATATCGGCGACTAACTCCGATTACGCGATAACAGCCAATACGTGCACCGCGTCGCTAGCCGTGAACGCAACGTGCGTTATCACGGTGAGTCTGACGCCGAGTTTCGAGGCGCCGGATCCCGGCGGAATCGTCGTCACCGACGACGGCGCTGCGGGGACTGCGACGGCTTTTCTGTCTGGCACTGGAGTGGAAGCGCTTTACGTTCTCCCATTTCAGATGGTTTTCGATGGACAGGCGGTCGGCACGACGAGCGCGCCGCAGCAGGCTATATTTACGAACACGAGCGACGGGCCGCAGGGCATTGACACGCTTACGACGGTGGGAAACGCGACGGCTGATTTTACTTTTCAACAGAATTGCGATCTGACGATCCCGGCATCCGGGACATGCCCGGTAAGCGTCGTGTTTAAGCCTTCGGTCGCGGGACCCCGGACGGCGGATCTGGAAGCGGCGACGAACAACGGAACGATCGTCAGTCATTTGACAGGGAACGGCGCCATCCGGCATCTTCAGGGATTTACAGCGAACATCCTTTCCCCGAACGACGACGAATCTTCACCGGAAGTACCGCTGCCATTCTCAATTAATTTCTTCGGGACGACATTCAGTTCGTTGTTTGTAAACAATAATGGAAACGTGACTTTTACCGAGCCGCTTTCCGATTTTACGCCGAGCGGTTTAAGCGGCAATAACGGTGGAACGCCGATCATCGCAGCATACTGGGCCGACGTGGACACGACAGGAGCGATAGAACAAGTGGATCCGGGCAGCCCCCCTTCCGGGGTTGTGACGTACGGTGTGGACACCGTGAATGGCCACCAGGCATTTGGAGTCGATTACGAAAATGTCGGCTACTTCGCATCACACACAGATAAATTGAACAGCTTCCAGTTAATTCTGATCGACAGGTCCGACACCGGCGTGGCGGGCGCGTTCGACATTGAATTTGACTACGACAAGATCCAGTGGGAGGTCGGTGATGCGAGCACTGACGTGGAAGGCACAAACGGGCTCTGCGGCAATCTTTCGATAGCGGACTGCACGCCAGCGGCAGTGGGTTACTCGAATGGGACCGGCGACGCCGGGACAAATTTTCAGCTCCCCGGTTCGTTCGTCGCCGGCGCACTTCTTGATAATGGGCCAATCGCGACGTCGTTGATCCATCAGGCGCTCAACGGCACAGTACTTGGCCGAACGACTTTCCAGGTGAGAAACGGGACTGTGCAATCAGCGGATTTGGCGCTGACGATGACACAGGCGGCTGCTACGGTGCCGGCGGGTTCGCAGCAAACCTACGCAGTCACGGTTACGAATACAGGACCAAACGACGCGACGAACGTAATCGTGATGAACACGTTGCCAAGCCAATCGACTTTGGTGTCGGCGACGCCTTCGCAGGGAGCGGCCTGTAGCGGAGCTTTAACTCTGACATGTAATTTGGGAACGGTGGCGAACGGCGGGAGCGCGACCCTGAGCATTATCGTTAGCATAGTGCCGGATGGGGTTGGGACGATAACGAACTCAGCTACCGTGGCTTCCGATTTGCCGGATCCCAACACGGGCAACAACACGGCGAGCGAGACTACAACCATCGGCGCGGCGACCAATTTCACGCTTACGGTTACCGAGGGCGGGGCAGGAACCGGCACAGTTACAAGCACGCCGGCTGGTATCCTCTGTCCTTCGACTTGCTCGGCGAGTTTCGCAAGCGGGACGGCGGTTACACTCACCCCGACGGCGACGGTGGGATCGACATTTGCGGGCTGGGGCGGAGCGTGCAGCGGAAGCGCCGCCTGCGTCGTGACGCTGACTGCAGCGGAATCGGTGACGGCGACATTTAATACCTCCAACACGGTCGCTTTGACAATCACAGACGCTGGAACGGGAACTGGAACGGTCACGAGCGCGCCTGCCGGCGTCAGCTGCAAGCCGACATGCACGGCGAATTTTGCCAGCGGAACGCAAGTGACGCTCACGCAGGCTGCATCGGAAGGATCGGTATTCGCCGGATGGAGCGGGGCGTGCAGCGGGACGGGCGCTTGCGTGGTGACGATGGCCGCGGCGGAAACAGTGACGGCAACTTTTAACAGCGGGAATTCGTCGATCATCATATCTGTTCCTACGGGCGGATCCACGACAGCCACTACGACTCCCGGAGGAAGTGCTTTTTACGGCCTGATCATTTCGGGCGCGCCCGGCGTTACCGGAACGGTGCAACTGACGTGCGTGTCCTCTTCACCGTTGATTAGCTGCACGGTGATTCCGAGCACGGTCAAGCTTAACGGCGGCGCGACGGAAGTGGCGTTTGGCATCCAGACTTACTGCCAGGGGAATGCGCCGGTATCGGGTTCCGTGCCGGCAGGTTTCGGCGGCGGCATCGCGACGCTGCTGGCGGCGCTTATGCTCGGCGGAATCGGCTGGACGTTCCGGCGGGACCGGCGCATGGCGCTCACTTTCGCGATGGTGATGTTGATGATATTGGGAGCGGCGGCTTGCGGAGGATTGCCCCAAGGACCGAACGGAGCGACGCCCGCGGGAACGTATTTTATTTCGCTGAGCACGACGCTGAATGGGCAGACGCAAACGCTGCCGAATTTCCTGACGCTGGTGGTGAAGTAGGTGGTTGCGCGCGTGGTGCTATCGACGACGATGGGCTGCGCGTGCGTTTGGGCGGTGGGTCTTCGGCGTCAAAAGCGGCGGCGAGCCCCCCCACTCCAAAGTTGATTTGTGATGCGGCGAGAATGTGGTGAAGTCGGGGTTGCGTGCGTGGTGCTATCGACGACGAGAGCTGCGCGTGCGATTGGCCAGTGGGTCTTCGGTGTCAAAAGCGGCGGCGAGCCGCCGCACTCCAAAGTTGATTTGTGATGCTGAGAGATTGTGGTGAACGGTGACGAGGTTGCGTGTGGGAGAATCATGCATCCTGGACGGGGGGGCCTGAAACCCGCCGCTACAAGAAGCGCGTCCGCGATTCGTTTACCGTGCAACCTTGACGTCGAGTACGTGCCCCTGGAAGGGGTCGCGGCGGATGAAGAGGCCGAGGTTGCGAAGCTCCTCACGATCGCGTGCGTAAGTGACGTCGTTTAGTTCGTCATATAACGTGTAATGCGGCGCGGGAAAAACGTTTTCAGTCCAGCGCACGCGGCCTTGGGAAACCCTCGCGCTCAGATTCACGGCAATTATTTTCCACTCCTTAGCTGACTTCCATTCGTAGACGATTAGGCCGTCCGGCGATGCATCGCCTTCCGCGGCGATTTGCAGAAGATTCCATTTTCCTTCGTGAAAAACGTTCTGTTGGGTAATTTTCAGGATTTTCTGAAAGAACGCCACGCTGAAAGGATCGGGCGGCTCGTCGGCGGAGAGCCGCAGAGTGATGGGAAGGCGAATGGTGCGGCCCTCGAGTTCGCCTTGATGATAGAAACGCACGCCAGGCAGCGTGCCCATGAGGGTGCCATCGGCCAGCAGGCGGTGGTTTGGGAAAATTTCCGGGCGGCGCGCCTCGTCGTGATTTTCCAGGAAGCGCGCGAAATCATTCGGATACTGCGGCAGGGAGTTGAGCCGGTCGCGAACCTGCTGGGGATTCACGTCACGCACGGCATCGTACATCGCTTTGTCGTAGGCGAATTCGAAACCCAGGCCGAAGAGCCGCGGCTCGGTGTCCCAGTAGGCTTCCGCGAGCAAAGTCAGATCGGGCACAGCCGATTTTACTTCCGACCACAATTCATCTTTCGGCTGCGGTGTGTCGCCAAGCAGATGACGCCAGCCATTCGCGAAAATGTCGTTGAGGAGCAGCATGGCCATGTCACAGCGCAGGCCGTCGCAATGATGGGCGATGGTGCGGATTTCGGTGAGTTGCGCCGCGCGCGCTCCGGGATGGAAATGATTGAGCTGCGCGACATCTTTCCACGGAGGAAAGTACGGGTCTTTCGCGAGCGCGATGAAGCGAGCGCCTTGCGGCGCCTGCACCGGATAATAGAACGAGGGGTTGCTGTCGAATTCCTGCCGAGACGCTTGCACGTAGTATTCGGCGTGTTCGCGAGTCCAGGGATGATCGAGCGCGGTGTGATTGCCGACGAAATCGAGGAAGAGAGCCATGCCGCGGGCGTGCAGTTTGTGGCGCACGCGATCGAGCGAATCCCAGGTTCCGATGCGCGCGTCGGGAACGTATCCCGCGACAGCATACGGCGAGGCGATCACATCGCTTGGCTTCCATCCGGGCAGGGCGCGATCGAATTGGGGAAAATTCGCGGGATCTTCGAGAGCGATGCGCCGCGATTCCGGGCTCCGCCGCCAGACACCCATGAGCCAGACGATGTTGAAGCCGCGTTCGGCGATGGAATCCCAGGTCGAGTCCGGAACATCTTCGAGGTGGATCATGCGCCTTAGCTGGGCCGACATGCGTTCCAGCCAACTCCAGGTATTGATTTCGTAGAGGTGCGGATGGGGCTTGATGCGAAAGCGCGACGAAGGATTTGCCGCGGTGGCCATTGCGATGAGACTAATTGGCAAGATGAGAGGGTGTCAATGGGACGATGGGACAGTTCGAATCCATTGCCGATTTTCATGTGGGCAACGCCGTCTTGCGGGGATCACAAAAAGCAGGTTCCGCGCTGCGGTCGGGATGACAACGCGGTTTTAGATTTTCTTGGAATGGTGGCGGGCAGTCGGCAGAGGGGGCCGCGGCGGGGATTGAGGGCACGAATCTTGGTTGGCGGAAACTTTGCTATACTGCGCGGCCAATCGAGAAAATAAATTCGGGAGGGCCTGGTTTCGATGACTTTTCGCAATTTCTGGGTTGGGTTCGTGGCGGCTGCAATGTTCGCGAGTGTGGTTGGAGCGCAGGAGCCGGCTGAGGGACCGGCGGCGCCCGGCGCGAAACGCGTTTTGAGCGTGGATGATTATTTTCGGTTCAAAGAGCTCGAAGATCCGCAGGTTAGTCCCGACGCGCAATGGGTTGCCTACACGGTAAAAACCGCAAACCTGAAGGAAGATAAGAACGACGAGCGGATCTGGATGGTCCCGGCTGCGGGCGGGGCGGCGATTCCGCTGACGGCCGAGAAATCGTCATCATCGCATCCGCGCTGGAGTCCGGACGGAAAATATCTGGCGTTTCTTTCGGCGCGCGGCGCCGGAAAGGATGATGGCGAGGAAGCCAACGCGCAAGTCTGGATTCTGAATAGAGCGGGCGGCGAAGCGCAGCAGCTCACCGACACCGCGCAGGAAGTGAAAAGTTTCGAATGGTCGCCGGCGAGCGATCGCCTGGTGCTGGAACTGCAAGACGCGTCGCCGGACGAAATCGAAGCAGCGAAACAAAAAGATGATTCAAAAGCGAAGCCCAAGCCGCGGCCGTGGGTGATCGACCGGTTGCACTTCAAGGAGGACGAGCCGGGATATTTGAGCCGGAGGCGGACGCATTTGTACGTGTTCGCGATGGCCGATCATAAGTTGATGCAAATCACTTCCGGGGATTACGACGATTCTGGCGCGGCGTGGTCGCCGGATGGAACGAAGATCGCGTTTGCGAGCAATCGGACTTCGCCCGACCCAGACTTGAATTTCAATGAGGATATATGGGTGGCCGAGGCGAACAACACGGATCAGGGCAAAGCGCTCGTGCAAGTGACGACGAACGAAGGGCCGGAGGATGCGCCGGCGTGGTCGCGGGATGGGAAATGGATCGCTTACACTACGCAGCTCGAGCCGAAATTGTTCGACTATTCCACGATTCAAATCGCGGTCTCGCCTGCCGGGGGGGGAGAGGCAAAGGTTCTGACGCGGTCGCTCGACCGCAATTCGACGGTTCCGAAATTTTCCGCGGACGGAAAGTGGATTTATTTTATCGCGGACGATGAGGGGACGCAGAATCTGCTGCGAGTACCGGCGACGGGCGGGACGATCGAGCGGCCCATCGGCGGAAGAAAAATGGTGGAGGCTTATTCGTTGGGGAAGGATGGAAGCGCAGCCGCGACGGTCGGAGAATTGACTCATCCGGCGGAGTTGTACGATCTGCCGGCGGGCGGCGAACTGAAAAAACTGACGACGACAAACGACGCGGTGATGGCGGAGTTGCGTTTGCCGGAAGTGGAATACGTGCATTTCAAGAGCAAAGACGGGACGACGGTCGCGGGATATTTATATAAACCGGTCGGGTATCAGGCTGGGGTGAAATATCCCACGATTTTGCGGCCGCACGGCGGGCCGGTATGGGCGTACTACGCGGAATTTCAATTCGACGCGCAGTTATTTGCGGCGAATGGCTACGCGGTGCTGACGCCGAACCCGCGAGGATCTTCCGGGTACGGACTCGATTATGCCAAGGCGATTTTCGCGGACTGGGGCCACAAGGATTTCGAAGACGATATGGCCATGGTGGATTGCGCCGTGGCGCAGGGAATTGCTGATCCGGATAAGCTCGGCGTCGGCGGGTGGTCGTATGGCGGGATTTCGACAAATTTTATTATCACGCAGACGACGCGATTCAAGGCCGCGATTTCCGGCGCGGGGGAATTTTTGTACATCACGAATTGGGGACACGATCTGTATTCGCGCTCGTGGGAATACGAGCTGGGGCTGCCGTGGGAAAATCGCGCGCTGTGGGAAAAGATTTCGCCGTTCAACCGGGTGACCGCGATTAAGACGCCGACGATGATCATGGGCGGGGATGCGGACGGAAATGTTCCGCTGATTAATGGAGAACAGATGTATCAAAGCCTGCGGCGGCTGGGCGTTCCGACGCTGCTGGTGGTGTATCCCGGGGAATTCCACGAATTCACGCGGCCGTCATTTATTAAAGATCGCTACGAACGGTATTTGTATTGGTATGGACATTATGTGAAAAGCGAGGGCCCGGCGATTCCGCCGGACGATGTGGCGGCGGATTAGTGATGCTCGATCGCGGGCGCGCAGAGGAAATCGAACCGCTTGAATCTTGGCAAGACGTGCAAATCGAAGAGAGATCCTTCGTCGCTGCGCTCCTCAGCATGACGGCCAAAGGCGGATTTGCGAGGCGGATGGATTTCGACGAGCGGCGGACTTTTTGGTGTGAGTTTGCATCGCAAAGTCGGCGGCACGCTTCGCAGATTGTTGGGCGAGAAGGACGTAGAGGCGAGAAGGACGCGGAGGGCGAGGCGGGACCGGCCTTAGACCGGCACCTACATATGTCCCGCCGCACTCTTGCGTTATCGTTTGGTGGCCGCGTCGATGAAGGCGGCGATGTTCGATTTCAACTTCACCAGATCTTCGGGATGCAGGTAAATCATGTGGCCGGAGCTGTAATACTTCAGGTCGATGTTGCCGCGCAAGTTTCCGGGAAGAAAAAGATGATCCATGGTGTATTCGGTGCCGAAGAATGGCGTGGCCATGTCGAAGAAACCGTTTTCGACTTGGACGTGGAGATTCGGATTGGTGAGCAGAGCCTGGACGAGATCGCCGGCGACATTCGCCGAGCCCGGGAAAAAGCCGGAGCCGCCCGGGCCGTGATGCTTCCAATCCCAGCCGCCTCCCGCCTCACCGCTCAAAATCTCGTAGGGCCTTTCCTGAACGACTTTTAGTTCGTCGCGTTCGTAGGTGTTGAATCCGGCGGTGAAGGCGCCGCGTACGGCGGTGTAGGAGGGATCGTCCTCGGCGTACTCGGTGAGCAGGTCGTAGGTGGGCATGGTGTAGCGGGAATCGTAGCGGCCGGTAGTTAAGCCGCGCTCGCGCTCGAGTTCGACGTTGAATTGCGCGAGATTCACGCGCAGGTCGGCCTTGATCAGATATTCTTCGTTGAGGCCGGTGAAACGCGAAAGTTTTTTGGCCATGTCCGATTTTTCGGCGGCGGTGATGTTGGAGCCTTTCACCAGCGCGTCGGTGTATTCGGTGGCGGCGAATTTGCGGGCTTCCAGCAGAAAGGCGGGCAGATCGGGCGGAGGATCTTTCAAGGCTTTCTGGTAGAAGGCGGTGGCGGCGTAGCTGGGGAGATACAAAACGTAAGGGAGATCGTCACTGGGATTGAAGGCAATCGTGCCCAGATTCAGGACGCTTGAAATTAAAACGACGCCGTTGATGTACATGCCGTCCTGCGATTGCAGGTAATTCGCGAGCGCGGCGGAACGGAACGTGCCGTAGCTTTCGCCGATCAGAAATTTCGGGGAATTCCAGCGATTGTTGCGGCTGACGTAGGTGTTGATGAATTGCGCGAACATTTTCACGTCTTGATCGACGCCCCAGAAATCCTTGTTCTGCGCTTTGCCCACCGCGCGGCTGAATCCGGTGCCGACCGGATCGATGAAAACCAGATCGGCTTTATCGAGCAGGGAATTGGCGTTGTCTTCGATTTGGTAGGGGGCGGGCGGCGTGGGAGCGGCGTCGGGGTTGACGACGCGGCGCGGGCCGAACGCGCCCATATGCAGCCAGACGGACGAGGAACCCGGGCCGCCGTTGTAAATGAAGGCGATCGGGCGCGCGGGGACGTCTTTGAGGTCGGTGCGCGTATAGGCGGTGGAAAAAATTAACGCGGTCGGTTCGCCTTTGTCGTCTTTCAGCAGAATGAGCGACGCGGTGGCTTTGTAGGCGACGGGCTGGCCGCCGATGCGGGTGGTGTGGTCGGTGATCCAGGTTTCTTCTTTCGGAGCGGTGGCGTCAGCGGGAGTTTTTGCGTCGGGCGCTTTCGCGTCTGCGGCCGGCTTGGCGTCTTTGGGTGGTTCCTGCGCGGCGGCGGGGCGGGAGTTCAGCCCAAAGAACAAGAATCCGAACAGGCACATGGTGAAGAACTTTTTCATCTCGGCTCCAGTGGATAGATGGTGGCCCCAATTATCGCCGCAGGATTTTACGCAGCATGGGAACGGCAAGTCAAACGGGTTGCGGGATGGGGCACGGGTGCTTGGACATTACGAAGGCTCGCGCGAGAAGGCCGCGCGAAAGGAAATTTCGACGAAGTGCATTTTTCTTTCCCGGCCCTTACGGACCGGGCTAACCTCTGCCGCCCCTACGGGGCTGGGACTGGGCGAGTTCCTGTTCCACGAAGGTGGGTGCGTTGGCTCATCGGGCTCGCGTTCACGGAAAAAGCCAGTCGAAATAAACACGACGCGCGGGGAAAGCGCAGGGTTAACGATCGAGGCAAGCGGGCCGCAGTCTTGTGCCGAGTGTAAGCAGCGGGTCCCTCGTCGGGCCAAACGGGGGCCCTCTGTCGGGATGACAGGGTCCTCTATTTTTGGGGCAATTGTGACGGCAAAACGCGCGGCGAAAGCACAGGATGCAATGTAAACACAAGCTGCGGGCGGCGCTTCCTCTGGCGGATCGTAAACAGCAGATCCCTCGCTGCGCTCGGGATGACACATCATTTTATTTTTCGGAAGATTGGGAAGCGGTGACGCCCCTCAGTTCTATTTTTCGTCTTTATCGCAGGGCGGATTCACGAAAGTTAACGTGATGGATTTGGCGTCTGGGTCGGCGCCGTCTACGCTGACGGTGTTGGAGTTGATTCTGGCGGGGATGGTGCAGGTTGTGTTGCCGCGGCGCTGGGTGGCGTGTTGGGGGTCGAGATCTTCCCAGGCGGAGAAGGTGTAGCGAGTGGATTCGAGAAGCGTGAACTCGTAGAGGCCTTCGCCGAGCCGCTCGGCGGCGGGATTATCGCCTTGCTCGGCTTGGGCTTTCACGGTGACTTCGCCGATGGGGCGGCCGTCCTGCCATTTCAGTTGGACTCTTAGTTTTCGCGTTGGAAAGCCGTCGTGAAGTTTGATGTTGGCGTTGAGAATCTGCTCGCCATCTTTCATGCGGATGATTTTTGTTGAGGACTGGTCGGATACGCCGGGATAAAACGAGCGCGGGAAAGGGGAATTGGGATCCTGGCGATTCATGCGATTGAAAACGAGAAGGTATTCGCCGGGCCCGATGTGATCGAATTCGAATTTCCCCTGGCCGCCCTGAAAAGCCCAGAGTCCCGGCTTGGAATCGTCGTAGCGATCGGCGCGATAGAGTTCGACGGAAGCGAGCTGCAAAGGTTTGCCCTCGGGGCCGAGGACGCCGCCGCGGATTTTGCCGGTGGGGAGGGCACTCACGTTGTACTCGAAGCAAGCGCCGTTGGGAATTTTGAAGGGAGGCAAGCCGCCTTTCAGGGCTTTCTGGGAAAATTCAAAACGAGCGGGAAGATCGGCGGTGTATCGATACTCGCCGGCGTGCACATCGTAGAAAGAATAGACGCCGTCGGGCCCGGTGCTGGTGGCGAAGCGATCGTCCTTGGAGCGCAATTTTAGTTTGATATTGGGCAGCGGATCATCGGGATCGTCGGAAGGCGCGAGCAGCGGAGGGTTGGCGCGGTGAAGCAGGCCGAAAACAGAGGCAACGCGATCGTGATTGCGCATGGCGCGCAATTGCGGGAGCAGCGCGCGGCCGTCGGCGGCGCGGCGCGTGCCATTGCAAATGGTGGCGAAAAGGCGGCCTTCGGTTTCCTGCTGGGTGTAGACGATGTACTGATCGCCTTTCTTGAAATTGTAGCCGCAGTCGCCGTCATCGCCGCCGGAGAACACGTCGATGTCAGGGGAGTCCGGTCCGGCGAATCTTTCGTTGACGTGAAAATGATAGCGAGTCACCGGGGTATTGCCCTGGGAGGCGGGATCGGCGCTCGCCGCGTTCGCGCTATTCGCATCCGCGGCGGCGTTGGCATCCGGAGAGGCGGATGGATTGGCCGAGGAATCCGGGGCCACGGCGGCGATGTCTGTCACCGTGCCGAGAAAAACCACGTCATCCGACTGCAGGCCGGCACATTTTCCCGGAGGCTCCTTCGAACAGGTGCAGGCCCAGAGACCGGAAGGAATAAAAAGCAGAAGAAGAGTGAAGGTAAGAAGTCCGCGCGGAATCATCGCTCTTATCGTACATGGTGAGGCAATTGGAAATCGAGAAAAGACGCGAAGAATTTTAGCGCGGACGCAAAAGTCTCAACAGCCATTCACGGGACCATACAGGGAATGCGGGGCGGACGAAAACAAGTCCGGGAGTGCTGCGCCATTTTGGTACAATCGCTCGGGAACGCGCGGCGGGAAATCAATCCGTGAACGGTTCCCCCCTAACCAAAGGGGAACATCCGCCGATGAGCAATGGCGATGGAGCGCGAGTGAAGCAAAGGAGCATCTGAGATGGGAAATACGAAGCGGGCGGCACTTGTTCTGGGACTTCTAAGTTTTTCCATGGTTGCGGGAGCACAACAGCAACAGCCAACGGATCAGCAGAGCCAGTCGATCTATCACGTTACGTTGGTGGGTAAGACGATCACCTCGGTCAGCTACCAGCACCGCGGCGGTTCGACGATGATCGATTTCCGGGGGACTCCGCTGCTGCCGCTGGCGAAAGGCGACGCGAAAGTCGACAGCAAGCAAGGATCGATCGTGGTGAGCGCGAATTTCAAGAACCTGCAATCCGCGCAGATGTTTGGCAAGGAATATTTGACGTACGTGCTGTGGGCCATTACGCCGGAAGGGAAGCCGAGCAATCTTGGGGAGTTGGTGCTGGATGGCACGAAAAGCAAATTGACGGCGACGACGAACCTGCAATCGTTTGGGATGATCGTGACCGCGGAGCCGTACTTCGCGGTCAATGTTCCCAGCGACGTGGTAGTGCTGGAGAACGTGCTGCGCGCGGACACGGCCGGAACGTCGGAGCAAGTCACCGCAAATTACGAGCTGCTGAAGCGCGGGCAATACACGTACGACATGTCGAGGGCGCGAGAACCGATCTTGGATATGTCGCCCAAGACGCCGCTCGAACTGTACGAAGCACGCAACGCGGTGGCAATTGCGCAGAGCGCCGGCGCGCCCACGCTGGCTCCCGATGCGTTCCAAAAAGCGCTGGCCTCGTTGAACAACGCGGACAGCCTAATGGCGCGCAAAGCGAATCGAAAAGAAGTGATCGCCGCGGCGCGAGACGCGGTGCAAACGGCCGCGGACGCCCGGCAGATTGCGGTGCAGCGCGCAGACCAAGAGCGCCTGGCGGCGGAAAGAGCCGCCGCGCAAGCCGCCACCGACGCCGCGCAAGAGCGGCAGAGGGAGGAAGAAGCGGCCCGCCAGCAAGCGGATATGCAGAAGCTGCAGGCCGAACGCGATGCGGCACGCGAAGCGCAAGCGCGCGCCCAGGCGGAAGCGGCACGTTTGCAAGCCGATGCCGCCGCGCAGGCTGCACAACAGCAAGCTCTAAGCGCACAACAGCAAGCTCAAAGCGCGCAGCAGCAAGCGCAAGCCGCGCGGGACGCCGCGGCGCGAGCGGAAGCGGACAAGCAGGCTTTGCGCGCCGCGTTGCTCGACCAGTTCAACCGGATTCTTCCCACCACCGACACGCCGCGCGGCCTGCAGGTGAATATGGCCGACGTGCTGTTTGCATTTGGAAAATTCGATTTGCAGCCGCCGGCGCGCGAAGCGTTGGCGAAATTTTCGGGCATCGTGCTGGCGCATCCGGGATTGCACCTGGCGATTGAGGGGTACACGGACAGCGTGGGTAGCGACACGTTCAACCAAACGCTTTCCGAGCAGCGCGCCAACACGGTTCGGGCCTACTTGATTAATCAGGGACTGGATCCCAACGCGATCAGCGCGACAGGATTCGGGAAATCGAATCCGGTGGCGAGCAACGACACCGCGGCCGGACGCCAGCAAAACCGGAGAGTAGAAATCATCATCTCCGGCGAAGTGATCGGCACGCAGATCGGGGGTTCGAGCGCGCCGCAACAGTAAAATCGCGGGCCGTGGTTGATCGACGGCGGTGGAATCGCGGGAGGGCGGCTCAGAGGTTCCGGGCACCCTCCCGTCGCTATTTTACGCGCGATTTTTCCTTCGTTTCCGGCGTATGAATTTTCCCTGCTCGTGTTTATCATCGACCTCTCGAAGTGCGCTGGAAGTTATCTCGCCTGGGGGCATTTTCCTGTTTGCCATCTGTGGATTAGATTTGAGCTTCGCGCCACCACCGTGGCGCTCGGGGGCGCAAGCGAGTGCGCCCGCCTGAAGGCGGCCGCTACAACGGCAGTCGCACCGGGCTACAGGTGGACGCGATGCGTGAATTTAGCGGGTGCGGGCGCTGTTGGATCGCCACAAGCGAAAACCGCCGATGAAGGCGTTGTTGTTGTTCCCCAGGCGGGCGCCCGGGGGAAGTTTTTTCAGTTTTTTTGAGTTCCCGCCGCCGAGCACGACGTAATCGGCTTCCAGGGCGGCCTTCAATCGTTCGGTGACCTTGAAGACTTCGCGTCGCCATTTTTTCTTGCCGTACTTTTTGAGGCCGCGGATGCCGAGGTAGTCCTCGTACGTTTTTCCTTTCTTGTAGAAAAGGTGGGCGAGTTCCATGGGTTCGAGAATTCCATCCGAGATCATGGCGGAACCCAAACCCGTTCCCAGGCCGAGGAACAGCATTTTGCCGCCTTCATAGCTTCCAAGCGCTTGCATGCTGGCGTCGTTAATGACTTTCACCGGATGGCCGAAGGCTTTGTGGAAATTGATGCTCATCCAACCGCCCCCGAGGTTATGCGGCTCGCGAAGAGGGTGGCCGTTGATGATGGGACCGGGATAACCGATGGAAATGCAATCGAATTTCCAGCCGTGAATGGCCCGCTTCACCTCCGCAACCATGCGCTTGGCCGTCATTCTTGGCCCAGAAACGAACTTGATGGGTTCTTTTTGGCCGGTCATCAGGAGTTTCACGTGAGTTCCGCCTACGTCGATGGCCAGAACCTGGGGATGTTTTGCGGCAGGCGGCTTCGCGGTCATTTGCTTCCTCCGGTGAGGCTGACGTTATATCGCGCGATGGCGGGAGTCAAACGAGGAATGGAGATTCGAGGGAGCGGTGGAAACGATCTGGCCGCTGTTTTCTTAAGATTCCACGTTGAATGAGTCGTGTTAGGGACGTACGATCCCGCCAGGCGCGGCCGGCAGTGGGATGGTCTGGGTCAACACGGACTCCGGCGTGTACCACAAAGAGGGAACCCGGTATTACGGGAAAACCAAGAGCGGAAAATATATGTCGGAAGCCGACGCGCAGAAAGCCGGCTAGCACGTAGCCAAGAACGATCTATCAGCAAGTGAAGCAAAACGCCGCCGGGCCGGAAAGCGATTCTCCGGCTCGGCCGCGTTTGGACTTTTATCCCCGGCACGCCTCCTGAAATCCTTGTCCGACATCCAAGTCGAGTTCGAAAAGAAGGCTGTTATCATCGGACATGATTCGCGTGGAGTGTCTTGGTGTGCTGTTCGACCTGGATGGCGTGCTGATCGATTCGAACCCTGCCGTCGATCGCGTGTGGAGCGGCTGGGCCATCGAGCACGGCTTTGATCCGGGCGAAGTGATTCGCAAGGCGCACGGCCGGCCGAGCATTACGACAATTCGCGAATACATTTCTGGAGAAAGCGCCGAAGCTGAAAACAAAGAAGTGGAGCGGCGGGAAATCGCGGACCTGGAGGGGATTGTGCCGCTTCCCGGCGCGATGGACCTATTGCGGGCGATTCCGAAGGAGCGCTGGGCGATCGTAACCTCAGGGACATATTCGCTGGCGACCGCGAGAATCAGAGTCGCGGGCCTGCCGGAACCCAAGAATTTGATTACCTCGAGTGATATCCGTCGAGGCAAACCCGATCCTGAACCCTACTTGAAAGGCGCGGCGAAGCTGGGTTTTGAGGCGCGCGATTGCGTGGTGCTGGAGGACGCAGGCGCCGGGGTTCGAGCGGGGAAAGCGGCCGGCGCGCGCGTGATTGGTATTCGAAGCCCCACGGCTTCCGATGCGGAGTTAACAGCCGCGGGCGCCGACTGGCTGGTGAACGGCTGCGCCGACGTGGTTGCTGAAAATCTCAAGAAAAACAATCGAATCACGCTTCTGATCAGGGCCCAATGAAGAAAGGGCCGCGCGACGCGCAAGGGAACCTGCCGCCGGGTCCGCGCGGAAATTTTCTGCTGGGCAGCGCCGTCGAGCTGGGACGCAGTTCGATGAAATTTCTGACGCGGTGCGCCCGACAGTATGGCGACATTGTTTACCTGCGATTTTTCGGCACACCGCTTTGCCTGCTGACCCATCCGAATGACATCGAATATGTATTCGTGAAAAACCCCGCGAATTTCGTGAAATCGCGCGACTACCGGGCGCTGAAGACCGTCTTAGGAAACGGCTTGCTGACGAACGAAGGAACAGCGTGGCAGAAACAAAGAAAACTGGTGCAGCCGGCGTTTCGCCACGAGAACACGCAGAGATACGCGGACGTGATGGTTCGGGCGGCGACGCGCATGCTGGACACCTGGCGCGAGGGCGAGACGCGGGACATTCATCAGCAGATGATGACGCTGACGCTTGAGATCGTCGCCGAGGCTTTGTTCGGCTCGAATGTTTCGGGACACGCGAGCGGGGTCGAGCAGGCGCTGGGCGTGCTGATGAATCAGTTCGAGGGCATGGCGGGGCTGGCGTTTTTGCTGCCGGAGAAATTTCCGCTGCCGAGCACGCTGCGGTTCAAGCGCTGCGTCGCGCAACTAGACAAGATTATCTACGCGATTATTCACGAGCGGCGAACGACGCGGCGGCGGTCGAATGATCTGCTCGAAATGCTGGTGCGTTCCCAGGATGAAGAGGGCAGCCAGATGAGCGACGAGCAGTTGCGCGACGAAGTGATGACGTTGTTTCTGGCCGGCCACGAGACGACCGCGAATGCATTGTCCTGGACATGGTATCTGCTGGCCCAGCATCCGGAAATTGAAACCCGGCTATTTGAGGAACTTAACAAGGTGCTCCACGGGAAGGTTCCCACGGCCGCCGACGTGGCGCGGCTTCCCTACACGGAAATGGTGGTGAAAGAATCCATGCGGCTGTATCCGCCGGCGTGGGCGGTGGGGCGCCAAGCCGTTGGAAAATTCGAACTGGGAGGCTACAAGTTTCCGGCCGGCACGAATATCGCGATTCTGCAGTGGAGCACGCAACGCGACGCGCGGTTCTTCCCCGATCCCGAGAAGTTTGAGCCGGAACGCTGGAGCGCGGAATCGCTGCGCCAGAATCCATTGCCGCGTTTTGCGTATTTTCCGTTCGGCGGCGGGCCGCGGGTTTGCGTGGGCGCGGGATTCGCGATGATGGAGGCGATCCTGCTGCTGGCGACGATGGCGCAGCGGTTCCGCATGACGCTGGTGCGGAATCGAAAAGTAAAACTGTTACCGTCCGTCACGTTGCGTCCGAAGAATGGAATTCGGATGGTGCTGCACGAAGTTCGCCCTTAACCTCAGCGGAAGCGCCAATCCTGGCGGTGCCCGTGCGCATCTTGTCCGGCGCGATTGCTATGAAGTAGGATGGACTCGCAGTTAGGGAGGATTTTCATGCGAATTCGCGCAACACTTTTGGCATTGCTCACGGTGGTTCTGTTCGGCTCGCTCGTGGCTCCAGCGTCGATGGCGCAGGCCGCAGCGGCCAAGCCGGCACAGGACAGCGTGCTGAAGGCCAGCGAGATTACCGCTGCGCTGTTTCCTGACAGAGTTTTCTTCCGGGGAAAGACAGCGGCGACGCAATTGCGCAACTCGGGCGGCGTGCACTTCGCGGACGGCATGTATTTTCTGGCGGCGCTGGTCGATAATTCGGGGTATTCGACGGCGATCAAGGAAAAATATCAGGGGTATATCCTCTCGGAAGTAGCGGTGGAAATTGGCGGGATCAAGCTGCCCGCGGGCGCGTACGGAATCGGCTGGCTGAAGGATGGAAAATTCGTGGTGATGGATCTGGGAGCGCACGATATTTTCAGCGTGGATTTGAAGCACGATGATGGCATGAGACACGCGGTTCCGCTGCAAGTGCTGGCGGGCGCGTCGCCGGGAAGTTACTTCCTCTACAGCGGACGCGAAAGCGTCGAAGTAAAGCGCGCGGATTAATTGCGGAGCCGGCGCATCCCGGAAGAACACTCGACGGCAACGCTGAAATCCCCGGCAAGAACAATTCGCGGTTTGCGAATCGGCTTGTTGGGGATTTTTTTGTGGCCCGGCCGGCGCTGGAGCGGGCTGCCCGCGATGCTGGTGCTTACGTGCGTGCTGGGATTGATCGCTGCCGCCCGGTCGCCCGCAGCTCCTCCGCACGGGAGCGCCCTCGCGCCGGTAGCAAATTTCACGGACATCGCCAAAAAAGCCGGGCTGACGATGCAGAACGTCTTCGGCGGCACCGACACGAAGAAGTTCATCATCGAAACCACCGGCACGGGCGTGGCGATTTTTGATTATGACAATGACGGCTGGCCGGACATTTTTCTGGTCAACGGCTCGACGCTGGAAGGCTTTCCTCCGGGCAAAGCCCCCACGAATCACCTCTACCACAACAATCACGACGGCACGTTCACGGATGTGACGGCGCAAGCAGGGCTCGCGGCGAGCGGCTGGGGCCAGGGCGTGTGCGTGGGGGATTACGACAACGACGGCTGGGAGGATTTGTACGTCACCTACTACGGGAAGAACCGGCTCTACCACAACGATCACGGGAAATTCAGGGAAGTGGGCGCGCCGGCGGGCGTCGCGGGCAACGGCAAGGCCTGGGGGACTGGCTGCGCGTTCGTCGACTACAACCGCGACGGAAAACTCGATCTGATGGTGGCGAATTACGTGGATTTCGATCCCGCTACCGCGCAAGCGCCGGGCTCAGGATCCAATTGCATCTGGAAAGGGATGCCGGTGATGTGCGGTCCGCGGGGGCTCGCCGGCGCGGAAAATATTTTGTATGAGAATTTGGGCGGCGGGAAATTCAAGGACGTGACCAAGGCCGCGCATATCGACCGCACCAACGGCAAATTTTGCTTCAGCGTGGCGACGCTCGATTATGACGATGACGGCTGGCCGGACATGTTCGTGGCCTGCGACAGCCAGCCGAACATTTTGTATCACAACCATCACGACGGCACGTTCAGCGACGAGGCGCTAGCGGCGGATGTGGCGTTTAATGAGGATGGCCGGGAACAGGCGGGGATGGGCGCGACGGTGGGCGATTACAACGGCGACGGACGCCCGGACATTTTCAAAACCAATTTTTCGGAGGATACGCCGACGCTGTATCGCAACGACGGAAGCGGCGAATTCACCGACGTGACGCGCCGCGCGGGCCTCGGGAAGCACATGCAATACCTCGGATGGGGAACGATGTTTTTCGATTTCGACAACGACGGCTGGCCGGATTTAATTCTGGTGAACGGGCACGTCTATCCCGAAGTGGATAAATTCCACCTCGGCAGCGACTACAACGAGTCGCGCTTGTTGTACCACAACAACGGCGACGCGACGTTCACGGATGTGTCGGCGGAGACGGGAGCCGGGATCACCGCGCCCGCGGCATCGCGCGGCATGGCGGTGGGCGATTTGTGGAACGACGGGCAAATTGCAATTGTGACGAACAACATGAATCAGACTCCGAGTTTGCTGGTGAACAGCGTGCGTACCGGGAACCATTGGATCGCGTTGCAACTGATTGGCACCCAGTCGAACCGCGACGGCATTGGCGCGAAAATCACGGTCCGCGCCGGTCGCCGCGAGCGCGTGGACGAAGTGCGCAGCGGCTCGAGCTACATTTCGCAGAACGATCTGCGCGTCCATTTTGGCCTGGGGGCGGCAACGAAGATCGATTATGTGGAAATTCGCTGGCCCAGCGGCCTGATCGAACGTTTTGAGAACGTGCCCGTCGACGGAATTCGCCCGCTCACGGAAGGCATGGGCAAGGCGAATTCCCTGTCGCTCGCTAAGTAGTAGCGCGAATCACCTTCGGCTGGTCGTTGGTGCTGTGCCGCATCTTGGCTGCTCCTCTCGACACGGCACTTCGCCCGCCTGAAGGCGGCCGCTACAAAGGCGAGGCCGCGGCGGATCGCATTTCCATCACAGCGAGCGCAGGAAATTCAGGAGATCCTGCTGGGCCTGCGGCGATAGACGGTTGTAGTTGGAGATCACGCGATTGGCTTCGGAGCCCGAGCTGGAATGTTGCTGGATGGCGTGGACCAATCCTCCGTTTGCGGGGGTCGAGCGGCCATCGTGCATGAAAAAGATGCGCTGGCCGACGCCCCACAGCGGAGCGGTGCGAAATTCATCGCCGGCGGCGGAACCCTGCGAAATGTTGTCCGCGAGACCCGCGCCCATGTTGTGCACCAGCAAATCCGAATAAAGGTTGGCGGGCTGATTGTTGAGCGCGGCGGTGAAGGTTGAACCCGCCGTTTGCATGGTCGGCGTGTGGCACATGTTGCAGCCGATCACGCTGAACATGGCCTGGCCGTTTTGCAGGGACTGCGGGGAAGGATTGGTGGAAATTCCCTGCGCGGAAGGAGCCGGAGGCGCGAGGAATCGCGAGAACATGGCGAACTGCACCACGTCGCTGGGGATCTGGGCGCCCGAACTGTCGAAATTGGTCTGGTCCTCGGGAGTCGCGTTGTACAAGCACGAGGCCGGGGGACTGGCGCGCTCGGTTTGGAAAAGTTCGTTGGTGACGCCCATTTCGACGTTGTAGGCTTCGCCGGCGAAGATCTCGAGGGATTTATTCTGCGCTTTCCAGCCGAAGCGGGTGATGGAGCCGTCGTTGCCGCTGTAATTGGGGTGGCCGGAAATGCCGAGGCTGCTCTTGGCTTGCTCATTGGCCTGCATGTTGGCGACGATTGTAGCGTCGGCGATATTTTCGATCAGTCCGGCGCCGAAGGTGGGCGTGGGAATGCGGAAAATCAGGTTGTTGAGACGCTGCATCTGTTCGTAGTTGGGTTGCGGTATGACGCAGCCGGCCGCGTCCGACCTGCCGGCGATGGTGTAAATGTCGTGAACGCCGCCGTCGGGCGTTTGGGTCACCGATCCGTTCGAGCTGACGACAAAAGGAAAGCGCGCTTCGCGGACCGGGCCGTCGGCGGTGATGAAGGAAGGAATTTGGTTCGAAGCTCCGGCATCGAAGCCGACGGTCATCTGCGGATTCTGGCCAATGAACGGGTAAATGGTGGCGCTGGGGCTGGTGCCGCCAACCGATGGTTGGGCATGACAACTGCCGCAGCTGGTCGAATTGAATCCGGGGCCGAGGCCGAGCCCGGGTTCGCCGGCCACGGTGCCGCCGACCGAGTCAACTTGCAGGAAGCGCGCGAGGCCATCCTGGAAAAATTGGAGCTGGGAGGGAGAAAGAGTCGAGAGCGGCTGGCCGGCATTGACGCTGCCCGCGCGTACGCCAGGATCGCGCGCGGTCGAGCTGCCGTTGCTGGCGGAGCTGGTGGAGTCGGGATTGTCGCGCCTTTGCGCGGCGGTGGTCAGGGCGAGAGCGAGAGTGAACAGCGCGAGCGCCAGTAAAAACTTGAAGAGCCTTCCAAAACGCATCAAAGCCTCCTTCTTACGCGGACGTGGACCTGCATCGGCCTGATAGGCGCGGTTCCTGCTTTGCTTAGGTCCTTGAGTTAGATGGCGGGGAAATAACTCGTGGAGATGGTGGTGCCGTTATTGGGTTAATCGCCGAGGCTGGAACCTCAACGTGATTCGGTGAGCGCGACAATAGAGCGGCGAGGAAATTCGTGCAAGCTGGCGAGAGTACAGTTTTAGTACAGGGAACAGAAGTTGGACGAAGGACATACGCAGGAAAAGCGAAGTTGCGGTTTGAACCCGCGACCCTCGGCGCCACAGTGACGTTCACGCGAGCATTTATCCGCTAGAGCTAACCTATCGACGCGCTGATCGGAACTAAACACCCGACTTGGCTATTCGGTCCGGCGCGGGAGCGTCGAGACGCGGAAGCCATCCCTTGCTGAACCCAGCTCGCCGCAGCCCGCTCACGATATAGGAACAGCGCTGCATCAGTCTCCACAGAAAATTGGTTCGATAATTTTCAATCATCATAACGATTGGCCCCTGATTCAGCGCAAAGTGCCAACGTGTAACCCAACCGTAGGGCCTTCCGCCCTTGTGCGGATACGTAGGGTTGAACGTTGCTCGAAAGCTGTAGGGATTTCCTTCGGCCAAACGCAATTCGTTCAGATGTCGAATCGTAGGCAGGACGACCTCCGGCGCAAATGGCAGTGAGGCCACGACCGCCCACGGCGCAATCGTGCCATCGTCAGGGCCGAACGGCACGCCCCGCGCCGCGTAGTCTAAAAATTTCCGCTTGACGCCGGCGACGCGGGCGCTTGCGGGCCCAGGCCCGTCGCTCGCGGTAATCCCCCAGCAGTGTTCGCCGTAATGCGCGAATCGGCGGGGATTACGGATTGCATATCGTTGCTGTATGAGCGTCGCTCGGCGGCTATTCTCGAAGTAGTCGATGCCCTTCTCCCGCATGAAATCATCCTGGATCCCGCGCAGGTCCAGCCATAAATGCGAGTATTGATGGATAAAGAGTGGTCCTCCGTACAGAAATTCGACGCCGTAAATCTTCTTCCACTTGTATGTTGAACACCACGCCGGATAGCTTTCGCAGGCCAGTGGATGAGTTGGCGAGCCAAGTCCCAACGCGTACATCAGCAAAGCTTCGCTATAACCCTGCCAGCGATTTCTTAAGAATCCAATTTCTGGTTTCCAGCCCTGACTGATCGTGAGGCCCCGGTCCTGAGCCCACTGCCAGTCTGCGCGAAGGTAGAGCACATCGGAAAGATCGCGAATTTCGCGCTCCTCCGGCGTATCGCGGTCGAAGTAGGCACCAGCCGTGAGGGCGCCCGCGAGAAGGAATGCGGTGTCAATGGTAGACAGCTCGGATTTCCAGGCGCGCCGACCCGTCTGCATGTCCAAGAAATGGTAATAAAATCCCTGATATCCGGTCGCGTCCGCTTCGGTTCCTTGCCGGCTGCCCGAGAAAAATCTAAGCGTCGCAAGGGTTCGTTTGATCGCGTCATCGCGAGTAAGACAACCGCGCTCGACTCCTATGGGGTAACACGCCAGAGCGAGGCCAGTGGCCGTGATACTGGCAGGCCATCCCTTTTTATTCTTATCGCGGATCAGTCCGTTCTCAAGGTTCGATTCTTCGAGGAAGTAGGGGAACGATTCTTGCTGAATCTGATCCAGCATTGTGTCATCGGATGGACTGTGTGAACTGATGATAGGGTTCAGCGGCACTTTGAGCCTGCTTTCAAGAAAACCGGATTGCGATTGTGGTGACCGCCCGAGGCAGGTGCTCGAAGTGCCGATCTACATTCCATCGTTCGTATAGGCCTAGCCAGAAGTTCTCCGCACCCATTGCTATCAGTGAATGGTACACAACTTTCATCGAGTGTTTTCACTTCGACCGGTATCTGCTACGGAGGCCTCGGGCTTTTCGTCGCATGGCGCTTCGGAGCACCGCTCTCCCATGAAACAACCTTGATTTCGCGGCGGCTACCGAAATCCCCATCCTTCCCGCCGCTTCCCTTGTCGACATTTCCTGCATCTGCTGCATCTCAATAGCGGTTCGGATCGTTGGACGCAAAGCGCGGATTTCCGACGCAAGAATATTCTCGATCTCGCGCTGGGCGTAACTCTGTTCCGGATTCGCCGCATGGTCCGTGACGTCCCACTCGAGTTCCTCCGCCGCGAGTTCCACGGGAATTCTCATGCCGGTTAACCGCGATCTGCGTCTCTTCCGAATAATCATCAGTGCGGAGTTGATCGCGATGCGCGTGAGCCAGGTGGAAAAAGCGGACCTGCCATCAAACTTATTGATGTGGAGAAAGGCCCTTAGAAGGGAGTCCTGAAGTGCATCTTCAGCATCTTCGCGATTTCTGGTGATGCGATATGTATTTCGCAAGAGCCGCCGCTTGTGCGGCTGGCACAATGCGTCGAAGGCTTCTGAATGTCCGCCTCGAGCCTGCGCGAGCAAGCCGAGTTGATCGCAATTTTGCAACATGCTGGTTAGCTCCACTCATCGTGCCGCTGAACTTCAGCGACAGCAACCGATGTGTGCACTCACCCTAACAAGCAGCGCCCTTCGTAGCTGTGCAAAACGACACAGTGCCGACCATGAATTCGCCTTACGGAAACGCCGAGGCTGGACCAGGTAAGTTTTTTAAGAACAAAATCGCCGATACGGGGGATTGTGCATCGACTCAACGAAAACCAAAACTGTGTTCTTTTGCTCAGTTTGGCGGAAGTTTTGCTGGTACGGTTTTGCTGTGGCGCTCGACGGTTCGGGTGCATCGGACAGGTCGAACAGGCTCCGATTGACGCACAAACTCTACCTCAAAGCGTTCCGTGGGAAGTCACGGCAATTACTAACGTTAGGGGTCGCGAGCCATGACGACGCTTGAGGCGCCGCCCACCACAAGCGATCGCATTTTGAGCTACGCCACGATCGAATTCTGAGGACGGATGGCAACCGCTGCGGCCGACCAAAAAAACTGGAAGCCTAAGTTTAACCCGTGGCTGATCGCGGGGACCGTAGCGCTTGCCGCTTTCATGGAGGTCCTTGACACCTCGGTTGCAAACGTTGCGCTGCCGCACATCGCGGGCAATCTAGGCGTCAGTACGGATGACGGAACTTGGGTTCTCACCAGCTACCTGGTATCGAACGCCATCGTCCTTCCCATGGGAGCTTGGGCGTCCAGCGTCATGGGGCGTAAGCGGTTTTTCCTGTCGTGCATCGCGCTCTTCACCGTTTCCAGCTTTCTGTGCGGCATTTCACCGTCGCTCTCGATACTGCTGATGAGCCGCGTCGTTCAGGGAGCTGGAGGAGGCGGCCTGCAGCCGATGGCCCAAGCGATCATGGCGGATTCGTTCGATGAAAAGAAGCGGGGCCAAGCCTTCGCCCTGTACGGCCTGGTAGCGGTACTGGCGCCATCGATCGGGCCAACCCTGGGAGGCTGGATCACCGACAACTACTCCTGGCGCTGGATTTTCTACATCAATATTCCGGTCGGGATTATTGCCTTCATCCTGGTTATGCATCTCGTAGAGGATCCACCCTGGATTAAGGCCGATCGTTCCAATCTTGGAAAGCTTGACTACATCGGTCTCGGCCTACTCACCGTGGCCATGGGCGGCATGCAAATCATGCTCGACAAGGGAGAAGAGAATAATTGGCTCGCCTCGAACTTCATTCGAGTTTTTGCCGGCCTGTTTGTCTTCGGCATGATCGGACTTATCTGGCGGGAGTGGCAGGCGAAGAATCCAATCATAGACATCAAATTGTTTAAGTTTAAGAATTTTGCGATTTGCACGCTGCTCATGCTTATCGTCGGTGGAATTCTCAACGCCGCCACCGTGCTACAGCCGCAGTTCTCCCAGGCGCTCCTCGGCTACACCGCAACGGTGGCGGGCGAAGCGCTCACCGGTGGCGGAATTGCACTTCTGATCCTCATGCCTCTGGCCGGGCTGGCGCTGGGAAAGTTCCCGGCCCGTAATCTGATTGCCGGCGGCTTTGCGGGTTTCGCCCTTGCTTTTTATTACTCCTCGACCCACATCACGCTGGGAATCAGTTTCGCGTTTTCCACCTGGCTGCGCATCCTTCAAATGGCTCCGATTCCGTTCTGCTTTATCGCGATCACCACCGCAGCCTACGTCGGACTGCCGAAGGAGGCCACGGATCAGGTTTCGGGGATCATCAACTTCGCGCGGAATGTGGGAGGGAGCGTATTTATTTCCGTCACCGGAGCGATCGTCACGAACCGTTCGCTGTTTCATCAGGCCCGCCTTGCGGACAACATGCAGCTCGGCAATCCGGTCTTTGCGAATCGGCTGAATGCGCTCACGAATGCATACAGCGGCGTGAGCGGCGGCCAGGGCGCAGCAGCCATGGCTCGAGGACAGATTTACAGGCAACTGAATGCGCAGGCTTCCGCGATGGGATATCAGGACATCTACCGACTGCTTTGCTGGGTGGCGGCCGTAATGATCGTCGTTTCTTTCGTGCTGAGCAAAAACGATCCCAGCGCGAAAGCGCCGGCAGCAGGATGAGCCGACTCGGCAGTCCTTACTATATGGAGACAAGACGTGAAACTGGCCTTAACGCGAACGACCGAGACGACGGATCCATTTGCCGGCGCCATGTCGCGAAAATGCCCAAGCCCAAATCGGGGAGCTGCAGCATGAACCTTCAGCAATTCCGCATCCGGCTGATTCCTTTTGTCATCCTTGCGGCGGGCATAGCTTTGCTCTCCGTCGACACCTTCGCTCAACAAGGGGCGCCCGATGCCTCTTCACTTCCGAAGGCTCAGCAGGTAACCCCTTCCGGAAGGGCGGCAAGCGGCGGGGGCGTTCAGGCGGCGCAATCCTCCGACGGGAACGGAGGGAGTTCCAGCGTCAACACAGTGAACAGCACCATCCAAGTCACCGGTCCCTACCAAGGAAGTATTCCCGACCCGCACGCACCTCAGGGTCCGCTGACCCTAAACATCGCGGATGCGATCGGGCGCGGGCTCCGCTTCAACCTGGGCAGCGTCAGCGCGAATGCCTCGGTGAAGCAATTGCGCGGAGAGCGCTTAGCGGCGCTCAGTCAGTTGCTTCCGAATATTTATGCGACCGTGAGTGAGAACGCAGCGAAAATCGATCTCGAGAGCCAAGGTCTGAGCGCTGGCACATTTGGGAGTGTGGCGCTTCCCACGACCGTGGGCCCGTTTCATTACTACAGCGCACTTGCCAATGTGAGCGAGAGCGTCAGCCTGACCGGGCTGCACAACCTCCGCCAGGCGCAGGCGTCGGCCGACGCGGCGCAGATGAGCGCCGAGGACGCGCGCGAACTGATCACTCTCGCGGTCGGCGGAACCTACCTGCGAATCCTCGCGACCAAGGCGAACGTGGTCTCGCAGGAAGCGCAGGTAAAGCAGGCGCAATCGACCTTCCGGCAGAGCGAGAACCGGTATCTCGCGGGAACGAAACCGGTAATCGACCGAAACCGGAGCTTCGTGGAATTTCACACGCAGGAACAGAGACTTACCTCCTTACGCGGCGATTTGTTGAAACAGACCATGCAACTTGCCCGGCTGATCGGTCTGCCTGTCGGGCAAGTGCTCACGCTGAGCGAAGACTTGCCCGCGCACGTTCCCGAGACGCTTACGGTGGAAGATGCGGTGAAGCTCGCGCTTGCGGACCGAGCCGATCTGAAGGCTGCTCGGTTGCAATGGAAGGCGGCGAGCGAGGCGCACAGAGCCTCCAAAGCGGAATACCTGCCGGCGCTCGGCTTCACTGGAAACTACGGACTCGAGGGAGTAAACCCGAACAAAGGAGTTACGGTTTTTCAGGCCTCGGGCACCATCACCATCCCGATTTTTCAGAGCGGCCGCGTGAGAGCCGACGTGGAACAGGCCGACGCCGCGCTGGAGCAGCGGCGAGCCGAGTACGCGGATGAAGAGGGCGTGGTCGAACTGGATGTGCGGCAAGCGTACGTGGACTTCCAAGTGGCAACCGAGCAAATCGCCGTGGCGCAGGAAAATCGCAGAGTCGCCGCCGAAACTCTCACCGAGTCGCTCGACCGGTTCGCCGCCGGAGTTGCCGATTCGGTGGAAGTCGTGCAGTCGCAGGAAACCGTCGCATCGGCCGAGCGGGATTATGTGAGCAGCCTGTTCTCTCTAAATCTTTCCCGGATCAGCCTCGCCCGGGCGACGGGACAAGCCGAAAAATTCATTCCCAATATGCTGAAAGGAAATTGACGATGCCGACCGAAGAATTGAAAGATCAAAAAGCACCTGCGCCCGCTCAGCAGAATGGTGACAAAGCAGTACAGCCGAAGCCGGGTGAACAGGAAAAAAAACCAGAAGACGCCAAACCTTCAGACGGAAAAACGGAAGGCGAGGACCCGAACAAGAAGGCCGGCGATTCGGGCAAGAAGGACGACGACACCGAAAAGAAAAAGCCCTTGGACCGCGCTACCAAACGGCGCCGAATCATCATCGGAGTCGTCGTCGGGATCGTTGTGCTGGTGGCCGGAGTCGCGTGGTGGCTTTATTCCCGGACGTACGAGTCAACAGACGATGCGCAAATCAACGGGCACCTGAATTCCATCGCCTCACGCGTGGAAGGAACGGTACGAGGTGTGTACGTCGAGAACGATCAGCCGGTGAAGGCTGGTGAACCGCTGGTGGACCTGGATCCCCGTGACTATGAAGTGCAGGTGGCCCAGGCCCAAGCCACCTATGAACAGGCCGTCGCATTGGAGGCGGCGGAAGGCCCCAATGTGCCCATCACGGTGACATCCAACCGGAGCACGGTTGATGTGGACACCGAGGGCGTTACGAACAGCGACGCGGCAGTGGCTGGTGCGCAGCGCGACTACGATAGTAATGTCGCGAAGCTCCGCCAGACCGAGGCGAATAACCAAAAGAGCCAGTCCGACCTGGTGCGTTACAAGCAGCTGGTTGATAAGGGAGAAATTTCCTTATCGGATTACGACCAGTATGTGGCCAACGCCGGCTCGGAGGCGGCGGCCGTTGAGGCGAGCCGATACGCGGCAGCGTCTTCCGCGAAGGTTGTGGAGGAGCGAAAAGCGCAATTGCTCCAGCAACAGAGCCGGCTTACCGAGGACAAAATCAATTCACCGCGTCAGGTCGCCATTCGACAGGCCACCGTAAATTCCCGGCAAGCCAGCGCGGACTCGGCGAAAGCGCAACTCGATGCGGCCCTGCTGAATTTGAGCTACTGCCATATCGTTTCCCCCGTCGACGGGATCGCCAGCCAGCGCAGCGCGGAAATAGGTTCCCGAATTTCGCAGGGCCAGCAGCTCATCGTGATCGTTCAAACGGCCGGTGTGTGGACGACCGCAAACTTCAAGGAAACACAACTTCGCAAGATGCATGTCGGCCAGCGCGTAAACATCAAGGTGGATTCGCTGGACGAGTCCTTCGAAGGTGAGGTCGAGTACATGCCCGCCGCGACCGGCGATCGATCGAGCCTTTTTCCGCCCGAGAATGCGACCGGCAACTACGTCAAGATCGTTCAACGGCTGCCCGTGAGGATACAATTCAATCCAAATCAGCGAGACCTCGATAGGCTGCGCCCCGGCATGTCCGTCGAAGCCAAAGTTCATTTAGATTGACGGCTCCCGTTGGCTCCCGTGCCATCACCCGGGGTCTCTTCACACCGGAACGTCAGTTGGCAGATCCCCATTGGGATTCATATCCATTCAGGCGAAATGACTTCGCCCGGTTCACACCAGGCGATGGCGTAATACACGCCTTGAAACTGCGTGGCGGAAAAGCACCTAGTCCGTGATCAGCAGGGCGCTGACGAGCGTACAAGCAAATGCCATGACGCCGATCCAGGTTCTCAGCCAATGGTTGCGAAGCCACTTGTCTCGGGTGGTTGTCCACCCGGCGGGGGCACTGCCGGGAGTCCACTTTACAATTTCATTATTGAGGAGGACTTCCCACCCTGCGGTCACGATGATCACCGCAAGCGCGCTAGCTGTCGCAGCGGCCATGGCGATTTTCGAACGACCGTGCAGAAGGAAGATTGATGCAATGAGAAGAAGCATCATCGTAATGAAGGTAAAAGGCATCACCTTCCGAAATAGACCATCATCATTTTGCTGTCGTAGTGTCCATGCAGCTTCGGGTAGTTTCTGGGCGGTCTGTTGTTCCATGGCAACTCCCAACATCACGCCTGCTAGCAGGCCGGTTACGAAGATCGAAAGCGGAACCACAATTGAACGGATTATGGAGAGATTCGTCACTAGGACTCCTTAGGTGTGCTTGTAAGTGTGTTTTCATCATATTGTCGCCTACCCGCCGAACGGAAAGGTTTGGGAGCGCGGCGTCTAAACCGTAAGCGCAATCTTGCCCTGAATGTGCCCTAAAGCAGCCCGCTCATGCGCCTGCTTTGCTTCTGCGAGTGGAAACGTGCTGTCAATTGCTACCCGCAGCGTTCCAGCCTCAAGGAGGTTACCCAGCTTCGCGAGTTGCGGGCCGTTCGAGCGAACCTGTGTCGTGGAAACAATGATTCCGCGCTTCGCAGCTTCTTCTGCATCGGAGAATCCGAGGAAGACGGGGAACAGATGCCCGCCGCGTTTCAGTGTCTGCAGGAAGCGACCTGTGGTGGGACCGCCCAGGGTATCAAGAACGACGTCGACGTCACGAACAACATCCTCGGGAGCTGTCTTCTTGTAGTCGATGAACTCGTCGGCTCCCAGTGCTCGCAAGAATGCTTCGTGCTTCGTCGATGCGACGGCGATCACGTACGCACCCTCCATCTTCGCGATCTGCACGGCAAAGTGCCCGACTCCACCGGCGGCACCGTTGATCAGAATCCTTTTGCCCTTCAAAGGCACCGGACGGTGAAGTTCGGGTTGCAGAGGATTGGCCACCTCGTGCCCTAGCTCAATCAGAAACTGCCATGCCGTGAGCAGAGACATCG
>Ga0302324_100004540_pt1 | contig 30647 bp, 26 predicted proteins | sample Palsa_T0_1_FD_201949 | JGI IMG/M metagenome (GOLD analysis project Ga0302324, IMG submission 201949) | Peat permafrost microbial communities from Stordalen Mire near Abisko, Sweden - Palsa_T0_1 | ecosystem: Environmental > Terrestrial > Soil > Palsa > Peat permafrost | place: Sweden: Abisko... | reverse complement strand
CTCCAGCGGATGCGCGCCGACGATCTGCTCGCCGCCTGCTTCCCCGACGCGGCGGCCTGCGCCGAAAACCTGACCGGCCCGATCCGCATCCCCGACCACGTGCTGGTCAACGAGACGATGGCGAACAGCCTGCACGAGGCGATGGACCTCGACGGTTTGACCACGATCCTGCAGCAGCTCGAGGCCGGCGAGCTGCGCACGGTCGCGATCGATACGCCGGAGCCGTCGGCGTTCTGCCATGAGATCCTCAACGCCAACCCGTACGCCTATCTCGACGACGCGCCGCTGGAAGAGCGCCGCACGCGCGCCGTCACGCTGCGCCGCACGACCCGCACCGACCTCGACGGCAGCGGGATCCTCGATCCGGCCGCGATCGCCGAGGTCGCCGAGTCGTCGTGGCCGTTGGTGCGCGACGCCGACGAGCTGCACGACGCGCTGGCGACGCTGGTCGTCGTCGCGCCGGTCGAGGCCTGGCAGCCCTGGTACGACGCGCTAGTCGCGCAGCGCCGCGCGACGACGCTGACGCTGGGCGACGGCAGTGTGTTCTGGACCTGCGCCGAGCGGCTCGACCTGGCGCGCCTCGTGTACGCCGACGCGACGCTGGCCCCGGCGATCGCCTCCGTCGCGCCGTCGACACCGTTGCCGGAACGCCGCGAGGACGCGTTCGCCGAGATCCTGCGCGGCTGGCTCGAGTCGAGCGGCCCCGTCACCGTCGCCGAACTCACCGCGCGCTTCTCCGTCGATGTCGCTATGATCGAGGCCGCACTGGTGCGGTTGGAAGTCGATGGGCAGGTGTTGCGCGGTCGCTTCCGCGGCGGCGCCGACGAGGAGTGGTGCAACCGCCGTGTCCTGGCCCGCATCCACCGCCTCACGCTGGGCAAGCTGCGGCGCGAGATCGAGCCGGTCAGCACCGCCGAGTACGTGCGTTTCCTCTACCGCTGGCAGCACGTCGCGCCCGGTGCGCGGCTGCACGGTCTCGATGGGACGATGCAGGTCATCCGCCAGCTCGCCGGCTACGAGATTCCGGCCGCGGCGTGGGAAGCCTCGATCCTGCCGGCGCGCATCGCCGGCTACAAGCGCGAGTATTTGGATCGGCTCTGCTACGCCGGCGATCTGATGTGGGGCCGGCTCGCGCCGCATCCAACCTTGCGCGGCGAGGACGACGAACGCGCGCGCAAGATCCGGCCGACGAAGCTCGCCCCGATCGCGCTGTTCGCGCGCGAGGACGCCGAGCAGCTGATCGTGCGCCGCGACGCGAGCGAGACCACCGGCCTCTCGGCGGCGGCGCGCGAGGTCCTCGAAGAGATCGCGCGCCGTGGCGCACCGTTCTTCGCCGACGTCGTGCGCGGGACGAAGCGGCTCGCCGCCGAGGTCGAAGAGGCGCTCTGGCAGCTCGTCGCCGCCGGCCTGGTGACCGCCGACGGCTTCGATGCGCTGCGCTCGTTGATCGACGCCAAGCGGCGCCTGGGCGAGAAGGGCCACCGTGCGCGGCCGCGCTCGTCGAGCGGCCGCTGGACGCTGCTCACCTCGCCGACGCCGGCGCTCGACGCCGACGCGTTCGCGCGCCGCTTGTTGGCGCGCTGGGGCGTCGTCTTCCGCGACGTCGTCGCGCGCGAATCGCTCGCGCCGCCGTGGCGCGAGCTGCTCGGCGCCCTGCGCCGGATGGAAGCGCGCGGCGAGATTCGCGGCGGACGCTTCGTCGCCGGGTACGTCGGCGAGCAGTACGCCCTCCCCGAGGCGCTCGACGCGCTGCGCGCGGCGCGCCGCGCCGGCGAGGACGGCGCACCGCCGACCGTCTCCGCGTACGATCCGCTCCACCATGCCGCCACGCTCCTCCCCGGCGCCCCCGCGCGCCCGAAGGAACTCGTCGCGGTCTCGTAAGCGCGCGCGACGGGGGTTCCGTGCGAGGGCGAGAAGTCCGAAGTCGATGCGCACGGTTCGGTTGGGCCGCACGGGGCTCAAGATCTCGGAGATCTGCCTGGGGACGATGACCTTCGGGCTGCAGACCGACCGTGAGGAAGCGTTCCGCATCCTCGACGTCGCGGACGAGGTGGGGATCGACTTTCTCGACGTCGCCGACGCCTATCCGGTCGGCGGGACGCTGGAGACGGTCGGGCGGACCGAGGAGATCGTCGGCGACTGGCTCGCCGGCCGGCGCGACCGGTTCGTCGTCGCGACCAAGGTGAACGTCCCGGTCGGACCCGGGCCGAACGACCGCGGCAACTCGCGCCGCCACGTGCTCGACGCCTGCGATCGTTCGTTGCGGCGGCTGAAGACCGACTTCATCGACCTCTACTACATCCACCGCTGGGACCCCGAGACGCCGGTCGACGAGACGCTCGGCGCGTTCGACGACCTGCGGCGCGCCGGCAAGATCCGTTACGCCGGCTGCAGCAACATCGCAGCCTGGCAGATGATGCTCGCGCTGTGGACGGCGGATCGCGCCGGCACGGTCCGGTTCGACGCCGTGCAGCCGCGCTACAACCTGCTCTTTCGCGCGATCGAGAGCGAGCTGCTCCCGGCCGCGCGGGACCAGGGTGTCGGGGCGGTCGTCTTCAACCCGCTGGCCGGCGGCGTGCTGACCGGGAAGTACAAGCGCGGCGAGACGCCGCGCGAGGGGACGCGCTTCACGCTCGGCACCGCCGCGCAGCTCTACCAGCGGCGCTATTGGCAGGACGCGCAGCTCGACGTCGTCGAGCGGCTCGCGGCCTTCCTCGCCGCGCGCGGGAAGTCGATCACCCACGTCGCTCTGCGCTGGGTTCTCGACCAGCCCGGCGTGACCAGCGCGATCGTCGGCGCCAGTCGCGCCGAGCAACTGCGCGACTCGGTGGGGGCGCTCGCCGTCGAGCTCGACGAGGGCGACCGCCGCGCCTGCGACGAAGCCTGGTACGCGCTGCCGCGCCGGCACCCCGAGGAAGAACAATGATGGCCCGCACCTTCATCCGTCACGGCAGCAACCCGCTGCTGCTCGCGCTGCTCGTGCTCCTGGTCGGGCTGTTCGCCACCGGCGTCATCGGCTTCCATCTGCTGGGCGCACTGATCGGCGCGGTCGTGTTCTTCGGCTCCGAGTACACGACGCACCGCTTCATGTTGCACGCGCCGCCTTCGAAGAACCCAGCGGTGCTGCGGCTGCAGGCGCGGCTGCACTACGACCACCACGTCACCCCGAATGATCTCGAGCTGCTGTTCTTGCCGTGGTGGTTCGCCGTCCCGGTCACGCTGCTGACCGCGGCGATCTACGCCGTCGTGACGCGCGACGCGGGCTGGACGCTCTCGCTGCTGTTCGGCAGTCTGGCCGGCCTCTTCTGGTACGAATGGGTGCACTACGTCGCCCACATCCCATTCGTCCCGCGCACGCGCTACGGCCGTTGGATCAAGAACTACCACCTCTGGCACCACTTCAAGAACGAGCAGCTGTGGTTCGGGGTGACGAATCCGAGCGTCGACGTCCTCGCGCGCACCTATCGCCGCGGCGTCGCCGACGCCGAGCGCTCGGAGACGACGCGAGTGCTCTTCCCCAAGAACTGACCGGCTGGTCGCAGGAGGGTGTGAATGCGTTCGGTACTGCTGGCTGTGGGAATCGTCGCCGCGACGGTGATCGTCGTGGCGCAAGCATCGCGCGGCGCCTCCCCCGCGGCGCCGAACGCTCTCCCGGCCGGCGGGTTGCCGGACCCGTGCCCGCACGCGCGGGCCGTCCCCGCCGAGCTGCAGCTCCCGGCGAGCGTCCCACCCGGCGATCCGGTCGCGCTCGAGCAACGCATCCTGGGCTACCTGCGCAGCTACAAGTACCGCGAGCTGGGCTGGTGCGTCGACAAGTCGGTGCGTGACACCGGCCCGTACGTCCACGGGCAATACTTCGGCACGCATCCGGCGGTGCGCATCTACTACTCGCCGCAGATGATCGCCTGGCTGCGCGGCGGCCGGCACGGCGACCCCGAAGACGGCGCGGTCATCATCAAGGAGCAGTACAGCCCGACGCCGGCGGCGCGCTACGCGGGGTTGCGCGATGGCGACCTGCGCCCGACCGACTGGACGTTCATGATCCGCCGCGCGTCGGGTTCGCGCGACGGCTGGTTCTGGGGCGAAGTCTGGACCACGCTGTTCGCCAACCCGCCGAAGGCGACCGCGTACCAGAACGCCGGCTTCGGCTTGTACTGCCTGCGTTGTCACGGCTCGGCGGAGCAGGCCGCGACGTTCGCCTCGACCTCGAACATCAAGGGCTTCCCCGGCGACCCGCTCACCTTCTACGTCGACGATTCGTGGCGCACGCCGCTCCCGAACGTCGCGGCGACGCCGAACACCCTGCCGACGAGTCTCGAGCGCGAGCACGAGAAGAACGCGTCGGCCTCCGAACACACCGGTCGCGTCGAAGAAGCGTTGCACGTGCTGCCGGCGCCGGTACAGACGTTCCCGGCCGAGCCGCTCGACACGGTCGTTGCCGCGCAGCACGGCCCGCATGCGTTCCTGACCTCCGACCAGTGCATGGGCTGCCACAGCGCGGCCTCAGGGCTACCGGCTGGACCGCTGATGTGGCTGACGCCGCCGCCGTTCGTCCCGGCGACGCCGGCGCCTGCCGCCGCGGCCGGCCCGATCGGCGTCAACGTGTCGGAGTACGGCGAGTGGCGCTGGTCGCCGATGGGCTTGGCCGGCCGCGATCCGGTGTTCTTCTCGCAGCTCGAAGGCGAGCAGGCCGGCATCGACGCGATCCCCGACCACGCGATCGCCGGGCACGATCCGGCGCGCACGCGGGCGATCCTCAAGCAGCAGATCGTCGACACCTGCATGCGCTGTCACGGCGTGATGGGGAAGCGCACGCTCGACGCCGACCACGGCCCGGACGCCCACTTCCAGCAGGCCTGGGTCTTCGCGGCCGATCCGGCCTCGCCGAATTTCCACTACGGCGGTTTGGCGCGCGACGGCATCAGCTGCACGGTCTGCCACCGCATCGTCCAGACGCCCAAGGAGCGCGCCTCGCTCGCCTACGTCCTCGAGACGCGCTCGACCGGGTTGTTCTCGGTCGGTCCACCCGACCGGTATCACGGGCCGTTCGAGAACGCGACCCTCGCCACCGCGCCGATGAAGGAGTCGCTGAACGTCAAGCCGGTCTTCAACGACCTCACCAAGTCGGCGCGTTTGTGCACCAGCTGCCACAGCATCAACCTGCCGGTGATCGACGCGCCGCCGAAGATCCATCCGATCGTGGCGACGATGGAGCACGACGTCGAGCAGAACACCTACGTCGAGTGGGTCAACAGCCGTTTCCAGACCGAGTACGCGCCGCTGCGCGGCGCCAAGTCGTGCCAAGACTGCCACATGCCGCCCTCGGTCACCAACACCCGGCTGCACGTCGACGACCCGCAGATCCAGACGCGCATCGCGCTGGTGCAGGACCAGACCTACCCGCAGGCCGACCACCGCGCGCCGCTCTCCGACATCACGGTCAGTTGGCGCGAGCAAGGGTATCGCCGTCACGAGCTGCTCGGCCTCAACGCCTTCCTGCTCCAGACGTTCGGCCAGAACCCCGACGTGCTCGGCGTGCGCCTCGCCGACTACATGTCGGGTTCGATCAACGATCTCCCCGACGCGATCGCCAACATCGTGCACCAGGCGGCGACGGCGACCGCGACGGTCGACCTCGCGACGCAGGTCGAGCACGGCACGCTGGTGGCGACGGTCGACGTCCGGAATCTGACCGGACACCGCTTCCCCAGCGGCGTCGGCTTCCGGCGCGCCTTCCTCGAGCTCGCGGTGACCACGCCCGACGGCTCGCCGATCTTCCGTTCGGGCCATCCCGATCGCTACGGCGTGATCGTCGACGACGGCAAGCCCTTGCCGAGTGAGTTCTTCACCCACCTCCCCGACGGGCAGCAGGCGTATCAGCCGCACTACGACACGCGGCGGCCGATCACGCGGCCCGATCAGGTGCAGATCTTCGAAGAGCTGGTGGCCGACAAAGCCGGCGCGCTGACCGACAGCTTCGTGATGCGCGACCACATCGTCAAGGACAACCGGCTGCTGCCGCAGGGTTGGCGGCACGACGGGCCGGCCGGGATCCCACTCCCGCAGAACTGGCTGGTGGCGACGCGTCCGGTCGGCGTCGACGGCGATCCGGCCTATGCCGACGGCTCGGGCAGCGCGCGGACGGTCTATCGCATCGCACTGCCGTCCGGCGTCGATCCGAGCACGCTTCACGTCAGCGCGACGCTCTGGTACCAAGCGTGGCAGCCGGATTTCCTCAAGCTGCGCACGAGCGGCAACGGACCGGCGGCGACGCGATTGCGTGCGCTGGTCCGTTCGCTCGGCACGCTCGACGGAACACCGCTGGCCGGTTGGAAGTTGAAGATCGCCGCGACCTCGCGAGCGGTAGACGCTCGCTGAGGAAGCTTACCGGGTCGAGTCGCCGCCGGGCGGCGGCGTGTGCGGGCGGTGAGCGAAGAATTCCCAGGTGAAGCCGGCGACGACGCCGGCGGCGCCGATTCCGATTGCGATCTCGAGCATGACATCCCACACGACCGCGGGCAAAATGGGGAAGTTCCCGTGCAGGAACGGCCTCGCGCGGCGGCAACCGGCTGCACCGCGGGCAGCGAATCCGACTGCGGCGGCGAAGGTGTCTTCCGCACCAGAGCAGCCATCATCAGACCAGCCATCATCCGATCGAAGGAGTTCCCATTCCCCCACCGCGCAGACGGGGCGGCGGCGGCAAACGACGCCGCCGAGCCCCCCTCGAACAAGCCACACCGAAGGAAGACACGCTCAGCCTGGTCGGCCGCGTGATCGAGACCTTCCCCAGCTCGACCTTCAAGGTCGAGCTCGAAAACGGCCACACGATCCTGGCCAGCCTCGCCGGTCGCTTGCGGCGCTTCCGCATCCGCATCACGCCGGGTGACGACGTCGACGTCGAGCTTTCACCGTACGATCTGACGCGCGGCCGCATCACCTATCGCCGACAAGGCCGCAACGCGACGTAGCGGGCGGGGGCGCTCGGCGCGTCGAACGCTTGCGCTCCAAGATGCGAGCGTCGCGCGCCTTGGTGCTGATCGCCCTGTTCGTCGTTGCCGTCGCGGCGGCGTGGTGGGCGACCCACCGCCAGCCGCCCGGCGTCGGCGACACGATCGTCGTCTACTCGACCAAGACCGACGGGACGACGCTCCTGCCGTGGCGGGTCTCGCTCGGCTCGGCACGCGACCGGTCGAGCGTCGCCTTCTATGCCGCGACGCAGTGCGTCGCCGGTCCGCCGCCGAGCGTCGAAGCGGTTCGCTTCCCGCCGGGAACGCACGTGCGCACCGTCGACGTTGAGGGAACAACGGCGGACGTCGACCTCTCGCGCGAGGTCGACGCCTCCGCGGCGGGTGGTTTCGCCGAAGCCGCGGAGTTCAAGGCACTCGTCTGGACCCTCACGCAGCCGCAGCTCGGCATCGACGCGGTGCGGGTCCGCATCGACGGTGCCCGCGTCGCGACGCTTCCCGGAGGACACCTCGAGCTCGATGAACCGCTCACTCGCGCGTCGTTCTGATCGCGCCTTCGCCGCGCTCGCGTGCCTGAGCCTCGTGCTCGGTCCGCTCGCCGCGCGCGGGCAGGAGCACGCCTCGCCGCTCTGGTTCCAAGGGACGCGACTGATCTTGAGCCGCGCCGTCCCGCTCGACGGCGACCTGGCCGTGCCGACCCGCGATCCCGGGATGCGCCACTTCCTCGAGCGACTCGGCGCGAGCGTCTCCTACGATCCGCAGCAGCGCTACGTGGTCGTCACCAGCGAGGACCGGCGCTCGATCGTCTTCACCGTCGGCGATCCCAGCTACGCGGTTGGCGGCGTGCGCGCCCGCGCGCCGTTCGCACCGCAAGCCGACGGCGACGACGTCGACTTGCCGTTCTTCACGCTGGCGCGCGCGCTCTACGTCGAGCCGCTCGACGACGGCGGCGAGACGGTCTTGCAGCCGCGCATCGGTGCGCTCGACGTGCGCGCCGACGGGCCGCACACCAGCGTCACCGTCACCGGCGCGATGCCGCTGGTGACCGATGGGCAGCATGACAGCCCCGAGCGGTTGCAGTTGGCCTTCGTCGGCCAAGGCAGCGCGCTCGGCCCGCTGCGTAACGCGCTCGGCCCAGCCGTCAGCGCGATCGACGTCGCGGTCGGCGGGACCGCGCGCGTCCCGATCACGACGCTGACGCTCGCCGGCGCGCCGGGTTCGACCCATCGCGTCTTCCCGGGCCCGGCGCCCGACACGCTGATCATCGTCTTCGATTCGGCGCCGACCGGCGCGGTCGCCGCCGCGCGGACGCCGCCGACGCCGCCACCGCCGGCCGAGGTCGGCGCGGTGAGCACCGACCTTACGCCGCCGCCGTCGGCCGAACCCGGCCCGACCGCGGCGCCGCCGATCGTCGCCGGCCGCGCGACGGTGACCGATCTGGAGATCGCGCCGGGCGCCGACGACGCGCTGACGGTGCAGGTTACGCTCAGCGGCGCCGTCCCGTACACCTGGCACCGGCTGCCGGACCACCGCTGGTACATCGATTTCGCCAACGCGACGCTGACCGGTCCGGGTCGCGAGGAGCATCCGTCGTTCGGTGCGGTGCAGTCGGTCCGCGTCGCGCAGATCGGCGGCGACGACGCGCCGGCGGTGCGGATCGCCTTCACGATGAGCGGCGATCAGCAAATCGACCTGACCCCGAGCGCGAGCGGGTTGACGATCGCGGTCGGCACCGCGCCGAACACCGACCTCCCCCGCGCCGGGGGCGGGCAGACCGGCGGCGTGCCGCTCGTCGCCAGCTCGGTGATGCCCGGACCGGAGCCGACGCCCTCGGCGCCGAGCGGACCGGGCTCGCGGATCATCGTGATCGATCCCGGTCACGGCGGCGACGATCACGGAACCGAGCACAACGGCCTGAGCGAGAAGCAGATCACGCTCGACATCGCCGACCGCCTGCGCGCCCTGCTGCTCGCGCAGGGCTGGACGGTCCGCATGACCCGCGAGACCGACGTCGATCCCGTCAGTGCGGCCAACCTCACGCGGATGCGCGCTGACGGTATCCCCAACCCGACCGACCGCGCCTATCTGCAGACGCGCTGCGACGTCGCCAACGACGTCAACGCGCGGCTATTCATCAGCATCCACGTCAACAGCGCCCCGATCCCGAGCGCGCGCGGGACGACCGTCTACTGGTACAAGCCGCAGGACCTGCCGTTCGCGCAAGCGATCGAGAAGAGCGTGATCCCGGCCGCCCAGACCCAAGATGACGGAACGCGTCACGAGAACTTCTACGTGATCCGCCACACGACGATGCCGGCCGTGCTGATCGAGACGGCGTTCATCACCAACCTCGACGACGTCGCGCTGTTGCGCCAGCCGGCGTTCCTCCAGCGTCTCGCGCAGGGGATCGCGAACGGGGTGAAGGCGTACGCCGGCTCGCCCGCCGCGAACACGGTCAGCCAGCAGCAATGATCGGGCTGTACGACTCGGGACTCGGCGGGCTGACGGTCCTGCGCGCTCTGCGCGCCGCCGGGATCGACCAGGACGTGGTCTACTTCGCGGACCAAGCACACGTCCCGTACGGCGACCGCAGCGACGCGCAGATCCTCGGCTATCTCGGCGACAATCTTTCGCTGCTCGTCGGCCTCGGCGTCGCGGCCGTCGTGACGGCCTGCAACTCGAGCTGCGCGATCGCGCAGCGCGCCGGCTGGCCGGCCTGCGTGGTCCCGGTGCTCGACATCGTCGCGACCGCGGGGGCGTCGTTCGCCGGGACGCCGCTGCGCCGGATCGGCGTCATCGCGACCGCCGCGACCGTGCGCAGCGGCTCCTACGGCCGCGCGATCCGCGCCGCCGCACCCGACGTCACGGTCGTCGAGCTGGCCGCGCCGGCACTCGTTCCGCTGGTCGAAGCCGGCGCAGCCGAGAGCGACGCGGCGCGCGATGCGGTCGCGGCGGTGGTCGCCGCGCTGCCCGGCGATCTCGACGGGCTGGTTTACGGCTGCACCCACTATCCGCTGCTCGACAGCTGGTTCGCGCAGGCGCTCGGTCCGCAGGTTGTGCGCATCGATCCCGCCATTGCGCAGGCCGCCGCGGCGGCCCGCCTGATCGCCGACCGGCGATTGCCGCGCGGCAGCGGCACGACGACCTACTACACGAACGGCGAGCCCGTCGCGTTCGAAGCCGCCGTCCGTCGCTGGACCGGCGACCGCACCGGCCGCGTCATCGGTTTAGTGGCGCCGTAGTTTGATCGCGCGCTAGCATCCGCGTCGCGCCGGCGCGGGTCGAACGGGGCATGAGTACGATCACCATCCCCCGCCGTCGCCTCGGCCAGCTGGAAACCTCCGCGCTCGGCCTGGGCTGCATGGGCATCTCGTTCGCCTACGGTCCGCCGGCCGAAGAGTCGGGGACGCAAGCGATCCGCCGCGCGCTCGATCTGGGCATCACGATGATCGACACGGCCGAGATCTACGGTCCGTTCCGCAACGAAGAAGTCGTCGGCGCCGCCATCGCCGGCCGCCGCGATCAGGTGCAGCTGGCGACGAAGTTCGGTTTCGCCTTCGTCGACGGTAATCGCATCAACGGCGCGGACGGGTCGCCGGCCAACGCCAAACGCGCGCTCGAGGGCTCGCTCAAGCGGCTGGGCGTCGACCATGTCGACCTATGGTACCAGCACCGCGTCGACCCGAAGGTGCCGATCGAGGAGACCGTCGGCGCGATGGCCGAGGCCGTCGCGGCCGGCAAGGTCCGTTACCTCGGCCTCTCGGAGGCGTCGGCCGCGACGATCCGCCGCGCGCACGCCGTGCACCCGATCACCGCGGTGCAGAGCGAGTACTCGCTCTGGACGCGCGGCGTCGAAGAGTCGGTCTTGCCGACCCTGACCGAGCTGGGGATCGGGTTCGTGCCGTATTCGCCGCTCGGCCGTGGCTTTCTCACCGGCACGGTCACGCCCGACACGCTGGACGCGAGCGACTTCCGCCGCACCAACCCGCGCTTCACCGGCGACGCCGCGGCGCACAACGCAACGCTGGTCGAGATCGTCAAGGCGGTCGCCGCGAAGCACGGCGCGACCCCGGCGCAGATCGCGCTGGCGTGGGTCCTCTCGCGCAACGAGCACTACGTCCCGATCCCCGGTACGACGAAGGCCGCCCGGGTCGACGAGAACGCCGGCGCGCTGCGGATCGCGCTCGACCGCGACGACCTGGCGAAGCTCGATGGCATCGCGAGCAGCGTCGAGGGCGACCGCTACAACGCCGCCGGCCGCGCGCTGATCGAGGCCGAGCAGCTCAGCGTCTAGACGACGTGAAAGATGCGGAAGAAGATGAGCGTGGTGGTGAGGGCGAGGAGCGTCCCCGCGATCACTTGCAGCACGGTGTGGGCGCGCAGGTAGACGCGCGACCAGCCGACCAACGGGATCAGCGCGTAGAACGGGGCTGGTCGCGCGCCGAACAGGACGGTCAGCGCGACCAGCGGCGCGGTGATCCCCAGCGCGTGCGTCGAGATCTTCCAGTAGCGGGTGATCCACTGCACGACCAGGGCGCTGGCGGCGTAGCCGGCCATCGAGGCGGTCATGATCGGCGGCGCGTGGATGAGCCACAGATCGAGCGCCCCCAGCGCGTAGAAGATGACGAAGGCGATGAAGACCCGCTCGCGCTCGGCCCGGATCGACATGTCGAGATCCGAGATCCGGTCGGTCGCGTAGAGGCCGAAGATGAACAGCATCGGCGCGATCGAGGTGAAGAAGGCGCTGTTGAAGAGCAGGATCCAGAAGTCGTGGGTCCCGCGCGAGCTGGCACCGGCGAGGATGACGAACAGCGCCAGCGAGGTGAGGAACGGGTTGCAGACGGTCGAGAGGATCCGCGCGACGTCCGTCCACGCCCGCTTGCGCAACCGGAGCGGGGTGGGTGCCGAGGGCTGGGCCTGCACGGGAATGGGCCTTCGGCCCTCCCTGTCGAACCCCCCTAGATGATTCTGGAGCGCATCGCCTCGCCGGCCGACGTCAAGCGGCTGGCGCGCCCCGAGCTCGACCGGCTCGCACGCGAGATCCGCGAGACGCTGATCCGGGTCTGCGCCGTGAACGGCGGCCACCTTGCCCCGAACCTCGGGGTCGTCGAGCTGACCATCGCCCTGCACCGGATCCTCGATCTGCCGCGGGACGTCGTGGTCTGGGACGTCAGCCATCAGAGCTACGTCCACAAGCTGCTGACCGGCCGGGCCGACCGCTTCGACACGCTGCGGCAGGGCGGCGGGCTGAGCGGCTTCGCGATGCGCAGCGAGTCCGAGTTCGACCACTTCGGTGCCGGCCACGCCTCGACGGCGATCTCGGCGGCGCTGGGGATGGCGACCGCCCGCGACCTGGCCGGTGGGCACGAGACGGTCGTGGCGGTGATCGGCGACGGCGCGCTGACCGGCGGCCTAGCCTACGAGGCGATCAACAACGCCGGCCTGCTCAAGACGAACTTCATCGTCGTGCTCAACGACAACGAGATGTCGATCGCCCCCAACGTCGGCTCGATCGCCTCGTATCTGGGCGTCCTGCGCTCGAAGCCGCTGTTCACCAAGGGCCGCGAGTTCGTCAAAGGCGTGCTCGATCACGTCCCGCTCGGCGAGACGGCGCGGCGCGCGCTCTCGACCGCCGAGATGGCCGGGATGCGCTTCGTCTCGCCGGAGCACAAAGCACCGGTGATCTTCGAAGAGATGGGCTTCCGCTACATCGGGCCGATCGACGGCCACGATCTCGACACGCTGATCGACGTCCTCTCGAACTCGCGCCGCATCCCGGGCCCCGTGCTGCTGCACGTGCGGACGGTCAAGGGCAAGGGCTTCGACATCGCCGAGAGCGACAGCCGGACGTTCCACGGCGTCGGCCCCGGCGTCTACCACCCCGACGAAGGGCGGCTGGAGAAGAAGAGCGCGCGGCCGACCTTCGCCGCGGCCTTCGCCGACGCGCTGATCGCCGCCGCCGAGCGCGACCGGCGCGTCGTCGGGATCACCGCCGCCATGCCCGACGGGACCGGGCTGGCGAAGTTCGCCAAACGCTTCCCGGAGCGCTACTTCGACGTCGGGATCGCCGAGGCGCACGCGGTCTGCTTCGCCGCCGGCGCCTCGACTCGCGGCTTGCGGCCGGTCTGCGCGATCTACTCGACCTTCTTGCAGCGCGCCTACGACCAGGTCGTCCACGACGTCGTGATCCAGGGGCTGCCGGTCGTCTTCGCGCTCGATCGCGCCGGTTTCGTCGGTGACGACGGGCCGACGCACATGGGGCTCTACGACATCGCTTACCTGCGCACGCTCCCCGGCATGACGATCATGGCGCCGCGCAACGAGCAGGAAGTCGGGCCCATGCTCGACCTCGCGCTGACGCTCGACGGCCCGGCGGCGCTGCGCTACCCGCGCGGCTCGACCAGCGGCCGGCACGACGAGCCGCCGGCGCCGCTGGTGCTCGGCCGCGCCGAGGTGCTGCGCCGCGGCAGCGACGTCGCGATCCTGGCGCTCGGCAACACCGTCGACGCCGCCCTCGACGCGGTCGCGCTGCTCGAGGCCGAGGGTGTGCGCCCGACGGTCGTCAACGCGCGCTTCGTCGCGCCGCTCGACGAGACGCTCCTGCTCGAGCTCGCCGAAGGGCACCACCGCTTCATCACGCTCGAGGAGCACAGCCTGGCCGGCGGCTTCGGCTCGGCGGTCGCCGAGTTCCTCAACGACCACGGGATCGCGATCCCGGTCGAGCGGATCGGCGTCCCCAACGTGCTGGTGCAGCACCACAAACAGGAGACCCAGCGCGCGCAGTTCGGCCTCTCGCCCGAGAACATCGCCGCCCGCGTTCGGGCGCTCGCTCCGAGCCGAACCACCTAAAGCCGCCCTCGCGAACAGGGTTTTGCTTGGAGGGGGGCCAAACTCCGGCGGTTCTTTTCTAGCCAGGAGTCCCTCATCGTGCTGCCCGCCCTGCTCGCCGCTGCGACCACCACATCCGGCCTCGTCGCGCCGGTCGCCCAAGCCGTCACCCACGTCGTCAAGACAACCGGTGCGGCGACGAAAGCGGCGACGCAGCAGCTCACGCTGCCGCCGAACTTCACCTTCGATACGACGCCGCACTCGCCGCTGGCGCTGCACGCGCCGTGGCTGACGCACCTGTTCGCGGGGCTGTTCCTGGTGCTGGGCGTGCTGCTGGTCGTGCTGCTCGCGATCCAGACGACCAAACAAGAGGGGCTGAGCGGGACGCTGGGCGGCCGGGTCGAGTCGTCGACGCGGCGCTTGGGCCTCGACCAACAGATCGCGCGGGTCACCCAGTTCGTCGCCATCTCGTTCGTCGTGATGGCGACGCTCGTCTCGTTGTCCGGAATCTAGCGCTTGGCGCTACTCGAGGTCCACGACCTCAAGACGACTTTCAAGACCGACGACGGCGTCGTCGCCGCCGTCAACGGGCTCTCGTTCTCGGTCGAGCCCGGTTCGACGCTGGGGATCGTCGGGGAGTCGGGCTCGGGGAAATCGGTCACCGCCCTCTCGATCATGCGGCTGATCGCCCAGAACGGGCGGATCGCCAGCGGTCGCATCCTCTTCAAAGGCGAGGACCTGCTGACCAAGACCGAAGCCGAGATGCGCGCGATTCGCGGGCGCGACATCGCGATGATCTTCCAGGACCCCATGACCTCGCTCAACCCGGTGCTGACCGTCGGCGACCAGGTCGCCGAAGCGTCGCGGCTGCACCTGGGCCTCTCGAAGGAGGACGCCTTCGCGAAGGCGGTCGAGATGTTGCGCCTGGTGCGCATCCCGTCGGCCGAGAAGCGGGCCCACGACTACCCGCACCAGTTCTCGGGTGGGATGCGCCAGCGGGTGATGATCGCGATGGCTCTCTCGTGCGACCCCGCCGTCCTGATCGCTGACGAGCCGACGACGGCGCTCGACGTGACGATCCAGGCCCAGATCATCGAGCTGATGAACGAGATGCAGGCGCGGCTGGGCTCGGCGATCGTCCTCATCACCCACGACTTGGGCGTCGTCGCCGAGACCTGCGAGAACGTGCTGGTGATGTACGGCGGCAACATGGTCGAGTACGGGACCGCCAAGCAGATCTTCGCCGCGCCGAAGATGCCGTACACGACCGGCCTGCTCGACTCGTTGCCGCGGCTGGATCAGGCCGGCGCGCGGCTGGTCCCGATCGAGGGCCAGCCGCCGAATCTGCTCCGCTTGCCGCCGGGCTGCGCCTTCGCACCGCGCTGCCCGTACCGGATGCCGCTGTGCGATGAGCCGGTCCCGCTGTTTGCGTTCGACGCCGGCCACGTCGCGCGGTGCTTCCTCTACGACCCGCGCGCCGAGGGCCAGCGGGCCGCGACGCCGCCAGGGTTCGCCCGGTGAGCGCGGCGGTCGGCGTGGCGACCGACGACCTGGTCGTCGTGCGCGATCTGACCAAGTACTTTCCGATCACCGCCGGCTTGCTCTCGCGCCACGTCGCCGACGTGAAAGCGGTCGACGGCGTCGATTTCGAGATCCGGCGCGGCGAGACGCTCGGGCTCGTCGGCGAGTCCGGCTCCGGGAAGACGACGGCGGGCCGCGTCATCCTGGGTCTGACCGACGCGACGAGTGGCAGCGTGCAGTTCGAGGGCCGGGAACTGATCGGGCTCTCGCGCGCCGAGATGCGCCCGCTGCGCAAAGAGATGCAGATCATCTTCCAGGACCCGTACGCCTCGCTCAACCCCCGCATGACGGTCGGCGCGGCCGTGCGCGAGCCGCTCGAGATCCACGGCATCGCGCACGGAGCGGCGGCCGACGCCCGCGTCCAGCAGCTGCTGCGGCTGGTCGGACTTCAGCCGTACCACGCCAACCGCTACCCGCACGAGTTCTCGGGCGGACAGCGGCAGCGGATCGGGATCGCGCGGGCCCTGGCCGTCGATCCCAAGTTCATCGTCGCCGACGAGCCGGTCTCGGCGCTCGACGTCTCGATCCAGGCGCAGGTGATCAACCTGCTGCAAGACCTCCAGCAGAAGCTCGGCCTGACCTACCTCTTCATCGCGCACGACCTGTCGGTCGTCCGGCACATCTCGAACCGGGTCGCCGTCATGTACGTCGGCAAGATCGTCGAGATCGCCGACCGCGACCGGCTCTACCACAACCCTCTGCACCCCTACACCCAGGCCCTGCTCTCTGCGATCCCGATCCCCGACCCCGACGTCGAGCGGCGCCGCAAGCGGATCATCCTGATGGGCGACATCCCCTCGCCGGTCAACCCGCCGTCGGGCTGTCGCTTCCACACCCGCTGTCCGATCGCGTTCGCGCGCTGTTCGGTCGAGGTGCCGGAGTTCCGGGAGTACGAGCCCGGCCACCGTGCGGCGTGTCACTGGGTCGAGGAGCACGGGGGCCGCGCACCCGACCTGCAGGCCGGCGTGGCCGTCGCCGGCTGAGGCGCGGCGAGCGAAAAAAAGAGAGGGGAGCGCCGCGCGCTCCCCTCGTCTCGGAGTCAGGTCTACTTTTTCTTCTTGCGAGAAGTCTTCTTGCGAGCCTTCTTGCGAGCGCCGGTCTTCTTGCCGGCCTTCTTCTTGCGGGTGCCGGCCTTCTTCTTGCCGGCCTTTTTCTTGCGGCTACCGGCCTTCTTCTTGCCCGCCTTTTTCTTGCGGGTACCGGTCTTTTTCTTGCCGACCTTCTTCTTGCCGGCCTTCTTCTTGCGGGTGCCGACCTTCTTCTTACCGGCCTTCTTCTTGCGAGCCGGCGCCTTTTTCCGGGCGCTGGTCTTCTTCGCTACGGTAGCCTTTTTGCGGGACTTTTTGCGGCGCTTCCGCGGTTTAGCAGCGGGCGCTGCCGCCGGGTCGCCAGGCATATCCGAACTCATTCAACCTCCTCGTCCGCGCGGACGGAGTGTCGTTTACGGTGTGCGTCGCCTTCGACGCTTTGATCGCAGAATACACGCATTTCGAGTTTCGTGCAACTCTTGGCCCGGCGCCGAGGTTTTACGCGCGCGTCCGTGGGGTGCGTTGGAGCCGCTTGACATCCGGGTTTATACTGTGGCCCGAAGCTCGCCGAGACGAGCCCGCACCCCGCTGGAGACCGCTGTGGCGAAGCCCCTGATCATCGTCGAGTCGCCGACCAAAGCCAAGACCATCAAGAAATTCCTACCCCCGCGCTACATGGTGAAGGCCTCGGTCGGGCACGTCCGTGACCTCCCCAAGTCGACGCTCGGGGTCGACGTCGAGCACGGTTTTACCCCGCGCTACCTGACCATCAAAGGGAAGGGCGACGTCATCCGGGAGCTCAAAGCCGCCGCCAAGTCGGCGAGCGAGGTCTTCCTGGCGACCGACCCCGACCGCGAGGGTGAGGCGATCGCGTGGCATCTCGCCGAGCTCCTCAAGCTCGAAAATCCCAAGCGGATCGAGCTGCACGAGATCACCAAGGACGCCGCGCTGGCAGCCCTGCGCGATCCGCATCCGATCGACATGCCGCGGGTCAACGCGCAGCAGGCGCGCCGCATCCTCGACCGGCTGGTCGGCTACAAGATCTCGCCGTTGCTGTGGGCCAAGGTCCGCGGCGGCCTCTCCGCGGGCCGCGTGCAGTCGGTCGCCGTGCGGCTGATCGTCGACCGCGAGCGGGAGATCCGCGCCTTCGTCCCCCGCGAGTACTGGACGATCACGGCGCAGCTAACCACACGGGATGCGGAGCATCCCCAGACGGGTTCCGGTAACGGAACCCTCCCGATTGTCTTCTCCGCCGACCTCCACCAGATCGACGGGGAGAAGGCCGAGATCGCCAACGGCGAGCAGGCGCAGGCGATCGTCGACGCGGTGACCGGGGCCGCGTTCCGCGTCGCGTCGGTCAAGAAGCGCGAGACCCGCCGCAATCCGGCGGCGCCCTTCACCACCTCGACCCTGCAGCAAGAGGCCTCGCGCAAACTCAAGTTCCGCGTCCGCAAGACGATGCAGATCGCCCAGGCGCTCTACGAGGGCGTCGACCTGGGCGGCGCGGATGGGACGCAGGGGCTCATCACCTATATGCGGACCGACTCGACCCGCATCGCGGACTCCGCGCGCGACGCCGCGCGCGACTACGTGATCGGGCGGTTCGGTGCGGCCTACCACGGCGGCGGCCGCCAGTACAAGGTCAAGGAAGGCGCGCAGGACGCGCACGAGGCGATCCGCCCGACCTCGGTGCTGCACACGCCCGAGTCGCTGAGCCGGATCCTCAAGCGCGACGAGCTGCGGCTCTATCAGCTGATCTGGGAGCGCTTCATCGCCTCGCAGATGGCGCCGGCCGTCTACGACCAGACGACGGTCGACATCGCCGCGACCCCGCGCTTCACGTTCCGGGCGACCGGCAGCGTCCTGACCTTCGCCGGCTACACCGCCGTCTACGAGGAGGGCGTCGACGACGTGCCGGTCGACGGCGCGGCGCTGAACGGCAAGGCGAAGCGCCCGATCCTGCCGCTGCTGACCGAGGGCGAGACGCTGGTGACGAAGGCGATCGAGCCCAAGGGGCACTTCACCGAGCCGCCGCCGCGCTTCAGCGAAGCCTCGCTGGTGCGCGCGCTCGAAGAGAACGGGATCGGACGCCCGTCGACCTACAGCTCGATCGTCGAGACGATCCAGGCTCGCGGCTACGTCGAGCAGCTGGAGCGCCGCTTCCATCCGACCGAGATCGGCGAGGCGGTCAACGACCTGTTGGTCGAGCACTTCAAGGAGATCGTCGACCTGACGTTCACCGCCTCGATGGAGTCGCAGCTCGACGCGCTGGCCGAACAGGGCGGCGACTGGGATGCGACCGTCAAGGTGTTGAGCGCGTTCTACGACGGCTTCGCGCGCGAGCTCGAAGAGGCCGAGCGGAAGCTGCCCAAGTTGGAGCAGCGCGACGAACCGACCGACGAGGTCTGCGTCAACTGCGGTAAGCCGATGGTCATCAAGACGGGACGCTTCGGACGGTTCATGTCGTGCACCGGCTATCCGGAGTGCAAGACGACGAAGCCGATCCTCAAGGACAGCGGCGCGATCTGCCCGACCTGCGGCGGGATGATCGCCGAGCGCCGCTCGCGCAAAGGGCGCACGTTCTACGGCTGCGCCAACTACCCGAAGTGCGACTTCGTCTCGTGGGACAAAGTCGCCCCGGAGCGCTGTGCGGTCTGCGGCGACTACGTGACCGAGAAGTCGCGCCGCGGCGGGACCGTGACCTATTTCTGCCACACCGACAAGACGCACGCGACGGGTCTCAGCAAAGCTGAGGACGCCGAAGAGGCTGAGCTGGAGCCGGTGTAATGGCCGAGGGCGCACCGGACGTCGTCGTGATCGGCGGCGGTCTCGCCGGCAGCGAAGCCGCTTGGCAGGCGGCGCGCCAGGGCGCGCAGGTCGTGCTCTACGAGATGCGGCCGCACAAGTTCGGGCCCGCGCACCACACCGCGTCGTTAGCCGAGCTGGTCTGCTCGAACTCGCTGCGCGGCGCCGCGCTCGAGAACGCCGTCGGCCTCCTGAAGGAGGAGCTCGCGCGGCTCGACTCGCTGATCGTCACCTCGGCGCGCCAGGCGGCGGTCCCGGCCGGCGGCGCGCTGGCGGTCGACCGCGAGCGCTTCGGCGCGCTGGTCGAGTCGCGCCTCGCTGCGCTGCCCAACGTCGAGATCCGGCGCGAAGAAGTCACCGCGATCCCGCCGACCGGGACGGTCATCGTCGCCTGCGGCCCGCTGCCTTCGGAACCGCTGGCCGCCGCGATCGACGCGCTGGTCGGCGGGCGGCTGCACTATTATGACGCGGCCGCACCGATCGTTGCTCTCGACTCGCTCGACCTGGAACCGATGTATCGCAAGTCGCGCTACGACAAGGGCGAGGGCGACGACTACCTCAACATCCCGCTCGATCGCGAGACCTACCTGCGGTTCGTCGCCGACTTGCGCGCGCTCCCCAAGCACCAGCCCAAGGGGTTCGAGGCGGACGAGGCCACGGGTGACGTGCCGTACTTCGAGGGCTGTCTGCCGATCGAGGAGCTGGCCGCCCGCGGCGAGGACACGCTGCGCTACGGACCGCTCAAGCCGGTCGGGCTGCGCGACCCGCGGACCGGGAAGACGCCGTACGCGGTCGTGCAGTTGCGCAAGGAGAACGCGGCCGGGACCGCGCTCAACCTGGTCGGCTTCCAGACCCGGCTGACCTGGCCGGCGCAGCGGGAGGCGTTCGCCAAGCTCCCTGGTCTGGCGCAGGCCGAGTGGCTGCGTCTGGGCGTGATGCACCGCAACACGTTCTTGGATGCGCCGCGGCTGCTCGACGCCGACCTGCGCCTGCGCTCCGACCCACGCGTCTTCTTCGCCGGCCAGATCACCGGCGCGGAGGGCTACGTCGAGGCTGCCGCCTGCGGGACGATCGCCGGACTCGCGGCGGCACGCGAGCGGCGCGGGGCACCGGCCGTCGCCGTCCCAGCCGACACGGCGCTCGGCGCGGTCGTCGCGCATCTGCAGAACACCGCGAGCCCCGACTTCCAGCCGGCGAACGTCACCTGGACCCACTTCTCGCCGCTGGCGCAGCCGCAGCGCGACAAGCGCCTGCGCCGGGCACAGCTGGCCGAACGGGCCCTCGCGCGCATCGACGCGTTCGCGGCGGCCGTCGCGGCGCGCCCGCTCGCCGGCGTGTAGGGCTCGCTCCCTGGGCGGCTCAAGTCGTCCCCTGCACTAGCCGATACGTTCAACGAGGGTCACGCGAGGTGATCCACCAGGGTGTTGGACCGTCAGGGTGTTGACGAATGAGCCTCAGACATTCCGTTGCCGCGCGGCTGTATGCGCAGGCATTGCTAGCGGCGCTGGCGCTGGCAGCCGTCGTGGGTGTCGCGGTCGCCGAGATGGGTGCGATGGGTGGCCGGGTCACGGCGATTCGCGACGCCGCCGCCTTCAACGAGACCGTCGGCGATCTGCGCCAGGCGCTGACCTTCAAGGTCGGCCTGGTCCGCGTGCTGGCCTACAACGGCGAGACGCCGATCTTCGTGAAGACCTACGGGCAGGTCACCCAGCGGATCGCCGGCGACGTCGCCGAGCTCGACCAGCGCGCCGCGCTCGTGCCGGGGCTGCCGGCGCTGGTCGACGCCGCCCGGCCGGTGGTCCTGACCAGCGACGGGCAGATCGACGGGCTGCGCCTCATGGCGCGGCGGCACGACCCGCGTTTGGTGCCGGCGCTGATCCACTTGAAGATCACGCTGGTGATGTCGCGGCTGGCCGGGCTGACGGCCGGCGCCGCCCGGACCGCCGACGGCGCCGGCGCGCAGTTCGTCGCCGCTCAGCGCAGCGCGCTGGTCTGGATGGGCGCGGTCGGCGCGCTCGCGATCGTCGTCTTGGTCGGGATCGCGCTGGCGACGGCGCGCAGCCTGGTGGTGCGCTTGCGCCGGGTCAGCCGCGGGATGCGCGAGATCGCGACCACCGCGTACGCCGCGCTGGGCGCCGCCTACGACGGGCTGGCTAGCGGCGACCTGCGCCCGCGTGAGTTCCCGCGCCTCGAGCCGATAACCGGCGGAGGTCACGACGAGATCGGCGCCTTGGTCGAGAGCTACAACGTCTTGGTCGCGGGGTCGCGCTCGAACGCCGAGCGCTTCGCCACGACGACGACTCGTTTGCGCGAGACGATCGCGGCGATCGCGCACTCCTCGCAGCAACTCTCCGCCGTCGGCGAGCAGGTCGGGATGGCGGCGCGGACCTCGAGCGAGGCCGTCACCTTCGTCGCGCAGGGGAGCGACGGCGTCGCCGCCGCCTCGCGCGAACAGGCGACCGGCGTCGCGGAGATCGACCACGCCGCTCGCGAAGTCGCCGCGACGGCGCAGCAGATCGGCAGCGGCGCCGCCGAGCAGGCGGTGGCGGTGCGCAAGGCCGGCGACGAGGTCGCGCTGCTCGACGAGCAGATCTCGCGCCTCGCCGCGAGCGCGAACGAGTTCCTGGCCGCTGCCGAGCGGGTCGATCGCGAGACCGGGACGGCCAGCGACGTCGTCAAGCGGACGGCCGACGCGATGGCGCGTTCGTCCGACCAGGCGCGCGCGACCGAGCAGGCGATGGCGCTGCTCGCGCAGCGCTCGGCCGCGGTCGCCGACGTCCTCTCGGCGATCGACGAGATCGCCGACCAGACGAATCTGCTCGCGCTCAACGCGGCGATCGAGGCCGCGCGTGCCGGCGAGCACGGGCGCGGCTTCGCCGTCGTCTCCGACGAGGTGCGCCGGCTCGCCGAGCGCGCCGCGCAGGCGACGCGCGAGAGCGGCTCGATCCTCGAGGAGATCCGCGCCGAGACGGCGCGCGTCGCCGAGTCGATGCGTGGCGCCGCCGAGGCGATGGGCGAGGGGCGCACGCTCGCCGAGGATGCCTCGCGCACGCTCGACGGTATCGGGCAGGCCGTCGGTCAGACGCGCGCGCTGGCGGCCGCGCTCTCGGCCGGGGGGACGCACATGCAAGAGGTGAGCCGCGAACTCAGCCAGCACGTCGGTAGCGTCTCGGGGATCGTCGAAGAGAATGCCTCCGCCGCGCGCCAGCTGGCGGTCACGACCGGCTCGGTCTCGCAGACGGTCGGGCTGTTGGCCTCGGCGGCCGAACAGCAGTCGGCCGCCGCGAAGTCGCTCTCGACGTCGTCGGTCGAAGTCACCGCTCAGATGGATCAGCTAGCGGCGGCGACCGAGACGATCCGCTCGGAGGCGGGCGCGCTAGCGCGGATCGTCGGCACGTTCCGCATGGGAGACGCGGACGCCGAACCGGCCCCGGCCCGGACGCCGCCGCGCCTCCAGCGCCCCGCGCTCGCCAAGCGGCTGCTCCTCGCCCCCTAGTGGGTTCGGCGTAGCCGCTGCAACCCGGCGCGCGGCCGGGGAGTAGTGAGCCGGGATGCGCATTCGATCGACGACGATCTGCGCCGTCCGGCGGGACGGGAAGATCGCGATGGCCGGCGACGGTCAGGTGACCGTCGACAAGACCGTCATGAAGCACAGCGCGCGCAAGGTTCGCACGATCGCCGGCGGCAAGGTCTTGGCCGGTTTCGCGGGCAGCGCGGCGGACGGCATCACCTTGCTCGAGAAGTTCGAGGGCAAGATGAGCGCCTACAAGGACAACGTCGTGCGCGCCGCCGTCGAGCTGGCGAAGGACTGGCGCCAGGACCGGGCGCTGCGCCGGCTCGAGGCGCTGTTGATCGTCGGGACGCCGGATCACCTGTTCGTCCTCTCCGGGACCGGCGACGTCATCGAGCCCGACGAAGGCGTCGCGGCGATCGGCAGCGGCGGGCCCTACGCCCAGGCCGCCGCCATGGCGCTGCTGGGCTACTCGCAGCTCGATGCCGCCGCGATCGCGCGCGAAGCGCTGCGCATCGCCGGCCGCATCGACATCTACACCAACGACGACGTCGAAGTGCTGTCGCTATGATACCGGTGCTGGCCGCGCCCGATACGTTGACGCCGCGCGAGATCGTGGCGGCGCTCGACCGGTACATCGTCGGCCAGGCGGACGCCAAGCGGGCCGTCGCGGTCGCGATGCGCAACCGCTACCGGCGCGAGCGGCTGCCCGAGCACGTCCGCAAGGAGGTCGTGCCGAAGAACATCCTGATGATCGGCCCGACCGGCGTCGGCAAGACGGAGATCGCGCGCCGGCTCGCCTCGCTCGCCGGCGCCCCGTTCGTGAAGGTCGAAGCGACGAAGTACACCGAGGTCGGCTACGTCGGGCGCGACGTCGAGTCGATGGTGCGCGACCTGGCCGAGGCGGCGGTGCGGATGGTCTCCGAGGAACGTCACGCCGACGTCGCCGAGGCGGCCGATGCGGCCGCCGTCGAGCGGATCGTCGACGTGCTCCATCCCGAGACGCGCGCGCCGCAGCCGCAGCAGCAGACCCCGTTCGCCGCCTCGCTGGGCTCGATCTTCGGCAACGCTTTTCAGCAACCGCAACCCCAAGCGCCGCAGCAGGCCGCGGCCAACGCGCGCCAGCTCCCCGATGACGAAGCGGCGCGGGTGCGCGCGGCGGCGCGGACCGACGTCGAGCGCGGCTTCTACGACGTGCGGTTGATCGAGATCGAAGTCGAGGAGCAGCCGCAGCTTCCGCTTGGGATGCTCGGCGGCGGCGATCCGAGCGGACAGGGCGGCGACATGAGCGAGATGCTCGGCGGCCTGCTCCCCAAGAAGCGGGTGCGCAAGCGGGTCACGGTCGCCGACGCACGGCGCATCTTCACGCAACAGGAAGCGGACAAGTTGATCGACATGGACGCGGTCAAGCGCGAAGCCCTACGACGGGCGGGCGAGCATGGGATCGTGTTCATCGACGAGATCGACAAGGTCGCCGGGCGCGAAGGCTCGCACGGACCGGACGTCTCGCGAGAAGGCGTCCAGCGCGACATCCTGCCGATCGTCGAGGGCAGCACGGTGCAGACCAAGCACGGTCCGCTCTCGACCGATCACGTGCTGTTCATCGCGGCCGGCGCCTTTCACGTCTCCAAGCCGTCGGACCTGATCCCCGAGCTGCAAGGGCGCTTTCCGGTGCGGGTCGAGCTGGACTCGCTCACGGCCAAGGACTTCGAGACGATCCTGACCCAGCCGGAGAACGCGCTGATCGGGCAGTACAAGGCGCTGCTCGGCGCCGACGGCGTCGCACTCGAGGTCACCGCCGACGCGATCACCGAGATCGCCGAGATCGCGACCCGGGTCAACGAGCAGACCGAGAACATCGGCGCTCGCCGCCTGCACACGGTCCTCGAGCGCGTCCTCGACGAGATCGCCTTCCGCGCCCCCGAAGAAGGCGGCACCGTCGTCGTCGACGCCGCCTACGTCCGCACCCGCCTCGAGGGCATCGCCGGCAACAGCGACCTCTCGAGTTATATCTTATAGCGCGCTGCGCCGCGCCTAATGCGCGCGCAGTGACGTTTCGATCAGAATGCTCGCGCCCAGGGCGTTGGTGAGGGCGTGGAGGACGACGGGCACGGCGAGGTTGCCGGTCGCGGCGTAGGCGAACGCGTTGACGAGGCCGACCGTCACCAGCCAGGGGAAGAGGACCGGGTCGCCGTGCACGGCGCCGAAGAGCAGCGCGCTGATCGTCGCGCCGCCCAGCACGCCCAGCCGCGAGGTCAGCGCGCCGAAGAGCAGCCCGCGAAAGACGATCTCCTCCACCACCGGTCCGAAGCCGACCATCGCGACCACGGTCAGGCCGATGCCCAGCACCGTCACCGCCCGAGTGCGGCCGACGACGTCGAAGCCCTCGAAGCCGCTCTGGACGTGGCCGCCTTGATGGAGCAGCGTGAGCTGCCAGGTTAGCAGCACCTGGGCGCAGATCAGCGCGCCGATCGCGATCGCCAGCACACGCAGATCGCGCGCGGTCGGGCGGCGGAAGGCGTCGGGGCGTAGGGCGCGCAGGCGCCACCAGCCGAACGCGCCGGCGGCGGCGTAGAAGATCAGTTCGGTCCCGGCGAGCAGCGGGTGGCCGGACTCCGTCGAGGGGGTGTTGCCCAGCGCCAGGATCGCGACGATCGTCAGCACCAGCACGCCGACGAAGGCCGCCAGGATCCCCAGCGCGCTCGCGCCGAGCGCCGCCAGCAGCCCGCCGACCAACGGGACGGCGACGCGCTCGCGTCCGTCGGTGCGGTCGGACGAAGTCGCCGGTGACGCGGCGAGGAGAGCGTCAAAAGGAGCGCGCATCGGTATACTCATCCTACCCAAGGTCACCTTACGGGTCGCTTACGAAGGGAGCGTGCGTCATCTCAGCCGATCAGCACTCCGTCTCGCGCCGATTCGTCCTCCGGCGCCTGGCCGCCATCCCGATCACGGCGCTTGCGGTGGGCGCCACGCTGTCAGCCGCCCAGGCCGCCGACAACAAGAAGCAGTTCCACTATCAAGACAAGCCCGGTCCGGGCGGTAAGAAGTGCGCCGGTTGCCGGTTCTTCAGGCCACCCCACGGTTGCTCGATCGTCACCGGGACCATCAGCCCCGACGGCTGGTGCATCGCCTGGGCGAAGAGGTAAGCCGAGCGTCAGCCGCACAGGATTGACGAGGGAACGGGGAAAGGGGGCCGGCCGGGCCCCCTTCAACCGTTTCGGGGTTGGACCGGTTATACGGGGAGCAACCGCCATGGCGTACATCCGCGAGATCATCACCGAAGGTCACCCCACGCTGCGCAAGGTCGCGAAAAAGGTCGATCCGGCCGAGATCGCCGACCCGTTGTTCCAGCAGTTGCTCGATGACATGTGGGCGACGATGTACGACGCGCCCGGGATCGGTCTGGCCGCGCCGCAGATCGGCGTCTCGAAGCGCATCTTCGTGGTCGACATGCAGGACGACGTCCCGGGCCGCACGCCGTTGGTCGTCATCAACCCGAAGTTCGTGCGGACCGAAGGCGAGCACATCGCGGTCGAAGGTTGCCTCTCGGTCCCCGGGATGGTCGGCGACGTGACCCGCTACGAGCAGGTCACGCTCTCCGCGCTCGACCGGCAGGGGAAGAAGTTCACCCTCGAGGCCGACGGGTACTTCGCCGTCTGCCTGCAGCACGAGACCGACCACCTCAACGGCGTGCTCTACATCGACAAGGCGACCAACATCCGGCCGGCGGTGACCGCCGACGAGCTGGCGGCGGCCGAAGGCGCCGGCGCCGAGAGCGGCGCGCGACGCCGCAGCGACGAAGCCGAGCCGGTCGCGAGCTGAAGCTCGTCGTCTTCGGGACCAGCGCGTTCGCGGTCCCGACGTTCGAAGCGGTCGCCGACCGGTACACCATCGTCGCGGTCGTCACGCAGCCGGACCGTCCCGCCGGGCGCGGGCACGCGCTCGCGCCGACGCCGGTGAAGGCGGCCGCGCGCGCGCGCGGCCGCACCCGCAGCACGCCGGAACCGCGGCACCCGGTCGCCGCCGAGCGGCGCGCGCTCGCTCCCGACGCCTACGTCGTCGCGTCGTACGGTCGGATCGTCCCGCCGGCGGTGCTCGGCCTCGTCCCATTGGCCGTCAACGTGCACCCCTCGTTGCTCCCGCTCTACCGGGGTGCGACGCCGTTGCAAAGCGCGATCCGCGACGGTCGCCGCGAGACCGGCCTGACGATCATCGCGATGGATGCCGGGATGGACACCGGCGACGTGCTGCTTCAAGAACGCACGCCCCTCGGCCCGCACGAGACCTACGGTGAGCTGCACGACCGGCTGGCGCTGCGCGGCGCCGCGCTCGCCGTCGAGGCGCTGGCGCGCTACGCCGACGGGACGCTCGAGCGCCGCCCGCAGGCAGAGGTCGCCCGCGCGCTCGAGATCGACGCGGCCGAGATCGCCGCCACCATGACGCACCCGCTGCACAAGAACGATCTGAGCGTCGACTGGACCCAGCCGCCGGCCCGTATCGTCGACCTGGTGCGTGCGCTCGCGCCGCGACCGCTGGCCCGCGCGCGCCTCGGCGGCGAGACGGTCAAGCTGCTGGCGGCGCGCCTCGCCCGTCCCGGTGAGAGCGACGGTACGACGACCGCCGACGGCGGCGCCGTCCACCACGGCGTCGTGCTGCTGCGCGTCGTACCGCCGAGTCGCGCCGCGATGAGCGGTGCGGCCTGGCGCGGCTCGGCCGCGCACTCGTGAGCGCGCCGACCGCGTCGAGCGCGCGCGAGGTCGCTCTGCAGGTCGTGCGCGACGTCTTCGGCCGCACGCCGCGCGGCGCACGCGAGGCGCTTGACTATCGGCTGCGCAAGACCGACCTCGCGCCACGCGACCGGGCCTTCGCGACCGAGCTCGCCTACGGCGCGGTCAAGATGCGGCGCTGGCTCGACTTCGAGCTGCAGCCGTACGTCGGCGAGCGCCTGCGCACGCTGCCGCCGACGATCGCCGAGATCCTGCGCCTGGGGACCTATCAGCTGCGCGCGATGCACGGCGTCGAGGCGTACGCCGCCGTCTCCGAGAGCGTCGGGCTGGCGCGCAAGTACGGTCACAAAGGGACGGCCGGCCTCGTCAACGCGGTGCTGCGGAAGGTCTCGACGGATCCGCCGCGCGAGGCCGACCTCGCCACCCGCGCCTCGTTGCCGAACTGGATCGTCGAGCACTGGCGCGCGCGCTTCGGCGCCGAGCGGCTCGACGCGATCCTAGCCGGCGTCAACGCGCCGGCACCGGTCGGGTTGTGCGTCGACCTGCGCCGCGCGACGCCCGAGGCGGCGCTGGCCGCGCTCGCCGAGGCCGGGATCGCGGCGCGGGTCAGCGCGTTCGCCCGCGACGCGCTGGTGCTCGAGTCGGCGGCCCCGGCCGGCGAGCTGGAGCGGTTGGCCGAGCATCGCTGGCATCTGCATTCCGAGTCGGCAGCGATCCCGGTCGAGCTGCTGGATCCGCGGCCCGGGATGCGCGTCGTCGAGCTGTGTTGCGGCCGCGGCAACAAGACGTTGCAGATCGTCTCGCGCACCGGTGACGCGGGGACGGTGCTGGCGGTCGACGACGACCCGAAGAAGCTCGCGCAGACCGCCGCGCGCCTGACGGCCGCCGGGATCGGTTCGGTCGCGCTGGTCGCCGCCGATGCGACCGCGCTGCGCGCCGAGGCCGATGCCGACGCCGTCCTGCTCGACGCACCGTGCTCGGGTCTGGGGATCCTCGGCCGTCAGCCCGAGGCGCGCTGGCGCAAGGAGCCGGAGGATCCGGCCCGGATGTCGGCCCTGCAACGGCGGCTGCTGAGCGCGGCGGCGACCGGCGTGCGGCCCGGCGGAGCGCTGGTCTACGCGGTCTGTTCGACCGACCGGCGCGAGAGCGAGGACGTCGTCGACGCGTTCCTGACCGAGCGAACGGACTTTGCGCGCGGTGCGTTGCCGGCGCACCTGAAGCCGCTGGCGACGCCGGAGGGCGACGTCCTCGTCCCGCCCGGGATCGACGGCAGGGACGGCTTCTTCGTGGCGCGGATGCTGCGCTCGGGATGAACGTCTTCGCGCGGATCGAGAGCGTCTGCGCGCGCGTCGTCGAGGATGCCTTCGCGCGCGTGTTTCCGAGCGCGCTCGATCCCGCCCAGATCGGCCGCCGGCTCGTCGCGACGGCGCAGAGCGTGCCGGGTGACTTGTTCCTGGTCCGCGTTCACCCCAGCGACTACGCCCGGCTGGCGGCCGACCGTGACTTCCTCGAAGGCCGCTGGAGTGCGATGCTGCGCGAAGCGCTGCCCGCCGAGCGTGCCGCGCCGCGCGTCGTCCTCGACGAGAACCCCGACATCGTCGCCGGGTCGCTGGCGATCGAGCCGGTCACCGACGACCGGCCGCAGTCGCTCGCCTTCGCGCGCGGCGACGGCGGCCGCACGCCGCTCGCCGACGGGCTCGTCATCGGCCGGGGCGAGAACTGCGCGCTGGTGCTGCGCGACCCGCGCGTCTCGCGCCGCCACGCGCGGATCGTCGCCGACGGCGCGGGCTGGGCGATCGAGGACCTCGGCTCGGCTAACGGGAGCTGGATCGACGGGACGCGGGTCGAGCGCGCGCGGCTCGCCGGCGGGCAGACCGTCACCCTGGGCGACACCTTGCTGCGCGTCGTCGAGGCGCCGTGACCGATCCGCGGCTGGCGACGCTGGGCCTGTCCTGCGCGTTCGTCGCGTACGCCGTGCTGGTGAGGGACCGCCGCGGCGCGCCGCCCGCGCCGGCGCTCGAGGCGGCGATCCCGACCGGGATCGAACTGACCGTCGCGCACGCCGGGACGATCAAGACATATCGCTTCGGACGGCGAATCCTGGTGGGGCGGTCGCCGAGCGCGGACCTGCGGCTGGCGGATCCGCTGATCAGCCGTCTCCACGCAAGGATCGAGCTGCGCGACGACGGAGTTTACGGGGAAGATCTAGGGAGCCGGAACGGAACGCTCGTGAACGGGGTGGCGATCGGTGCGCCGCACCGACTCGAGGTCGACGACGAGTTGACCGTCGGTACGGCAGCCTTGGTCTTCCGAGGAGTGGGAGCATGGAGATAGCGGTCGGGTCGCGACCCGGGGCCCCGCAACGCGGCGAGGATGAGGCGTACGTCGCCGAGATCGTCGCGCCGGGGATCGTCCTGCTCGCCGTCGCGCACGGCTTCGGGCGCGTCCGCGAACGCCCGGTCCCGGCCGTCGCCGCCCACGCCGTTCGCGACAGTCTGCGGCGCCGCGTGCGCGGCGAGCGCCGCGACCCCAGCGCCGCGCTCGCCGCCGCGTTCTCGGCCGCGAACGCGCGAATCTACGCGCACTCCGGCAGCACCGAAGATTTCGTCGCCTCGGGGACCTCGTTGACCGCCGCCTTGATCCTGGGCGACCACGCCGTCGTCGGTCACGTCGGCGGCACCCGCGCGTACCTCGGCCACGCCGGCAGCTTGACCGCGCTGACGACCGACGACGCGCTGGGCGAGGGACCGCAGCGACTGCTGACCCGCACGCTCGGAACGCAACCGGTCCTCGAACCGCGCCTGGCGCATCTGCGCCTGGCGCCCGGCGACGCGCTGGTGCTTTCGAGCGGCGCGCTGCACGAGCTGCTCGGCGAGGACGAGATCGCCGATGCGCTGCAGGCCTCGACCTCGTCGGAGGATGCCACCGCGCGGCTGTTGGCGATCGCCGGGATCCGCGGCGACGGTGCGGGGACGGTGATCGTCGGGCGCGCCTTTCACGAAGCCGGCCCTGCGCCGGCCGGCCGGCGTCCGGAGCGGCGCGAGGCCGCCCTCGCCCTGAGCGCGCTGCTGGCCGCGACCCTGGTCGCACTGGTCGTCCTGCACCTGTTGTTCCACCCCGCGTGACGGTCGCGCTCGTACGCCTGCGGGCGTGCGCGCCGATGGCGATCGCGCTGCTGCTCGCCGCGGCGACGCTCCGGCTG
>Ga0302324_100004539_pt1 | contig 30654 bp, 27 predicted proteins | sample Palsa_T0_1_FD_201949 | JGI IMG/M metagenome (GOLD analysis project Ga0302324, IMG submission 201949) | Peat permafrost microbial communities from Stordalen Mire near Abisko, Sweden - Palsa_T0_1 | ecosystem: Environmental > Terrestrial > Soil > Palsa > Peat permafrost | place: Sweden: Abisko... | reverse complement strand
TGGCTCGAGAGTCTCCCCGCGCCCGAGCGCTGGCGAACGCTGCTGCTCGGGGAGGGTCCGCGTATCGCGACCTGGATCCTCGGGGCAGCACTCGGGGTGCAGGCGGGACTGATCCTGCTCGACCTGTGGGGCAGCGGCCATGCGGCAGCGGTTGGCGCACCGCGCCCCCTGCTGCACTCCCGTACGCTGGACGTCGCCGCCATCACCAGCGCGCATCTGTTCGGCGTATCGGCGGCCCCGCAGGACGGGGCGAACGCCCCGCAGACGAATATTCCTTTGGTGCTAACCGGAACCATTGCCGGCAATGATCCTCAAAACGGCCTGGCGATCCTGGGACCAACCGCACAGACCGCGAAAGTGTATGCGGTCGGAGACAACGTTCCCGGTGGGGCAAAGCTGCATTCCGTGTACAGCGACCGCGTAGTCATCGATCGCAACGGCGAGCTCGAATCCCTCGCGCTGCCGCGGCAGGTCACGAGTACCGCCCCACCGCCCTCGACCGCGATGCTCTCCTCCGAGAATTCCATGGAGCACATGCGGCGCATGATCAGCGAGCAGCCCGCTCTCCTCGCAGACGTCATCCACCCACAGCCGGTGATGGATCACGGGCACATGAACGGCTTTCGGGTCTATCCGGGCCGCAATCGCATGGCCTTCATGCGCCTGGGGCTGCGACCCGGGGACCAGGTGACGGCCATCAATGGCACCCCGCTCGATGACCGCGACCGCGGTGAGCAGATCATGCACACCCTAAGTAGCGCGAGTGAGGCACGCGTCACAGTCATTCGCAACGGCCAGACGCAGGATCTCAATTTGAACATCGCCCAGATCGCGCAGGAAGCCGATAGCCTCGCCACGCAGTCTCCGGCGGCGCAGACCGGCATCGTGCCCCCCGTGGATCCGGCGGTGGCGGCCCCACCGCCGCCTGAGCCGCCGCCCCCAGACGGCGGCCAGTAGCGGCGGCGACTTCATTTTCGCGGGGGAAACAGTCGTAATGTCAGGTTCAGGTCGGTTTGCAGTGTACGCGCTGGCGGGGCTGCTCGGCGCCTCGCTCGCCGCGGCGCAGCCGCCGCCGCAACCCGTAACGCCAGCGCCCCTGGCACAACCCCCGCAGCAGCAGCCGCAGCCCGTGATGGCCCCTCCGCTGACGCAGTCCGCGCAGCGCATCACCCCGAACTTCAAGGACGCCGACATCACGCAGATCGCCGAAGCGGTCGCGGCAGCCACCGGCAAGAACTTCATCATCGACCCGCGCGTGCGCGCGCAGGTGACGATGCTGTCCTCGACCCCGATGTCGCCGCCGGCCTTCTACGAGGCGTTCCTGTCGATCCTGGAGGTCTACGGCTTCATCGCCGTACCCGCAGGCGGCAACGTGGTGAAGATCCTGCCCGATGCCAACGCGCGCTCGATGCCCGGGCTCGACCTGCCCGATCACGTGAATGCGGGCTCGGATGAGATCGTGACCCAGGTGCTGGACGTGAGGAACGTGAGTGCGCCGCAGCTGGTGCCGATCCTGCGGCCCATGGTGCCGCAGTACGGTCACCTGGTCGCCGTGCCCTCGGGCAACATCCTCATCATCACCGATCACGCGAGCAACGTGGCGCGCCTGACGCGCATCATCCGCCGCATCGACCAGGTCGGGAACCAGGACCCCGAGATCGTGACACTCACCAACGCCTCGGCCTCGGAGATCGTGCGCGTGGTGAACTCGCTCTACCAGGGCGCGGCGGCCAGTGAGGGCGTGGCGGTCAAGGTGGTGGCGGATGAGCGCTCCAACAGCGTGCTGGTCGCGGGCGATGAGGCGCAGCGCCTGCGCATCCGTGCGCTGATTGCGCACCTGGATACCCCGCTCGAGTCAGGCGGCGATACGCGCGTGCGCTACCTGCACTATGCGGACGCGGAGAAGCTCGCGCCGAAGCTCAAGGAGCAGATCACCGGCATCGCCCAGGCCTCCGCGAGCCCGACCGCAGGCGGTGGGGCTGCGCAGGGCGGCACGGTTGCCGCTGCGGCGGAGAAGAACGCCATGGTGTGGGCTGACCCCACCAACAATGCACTCATCATTACCGCCCCTCCGAAGATCATGCACGCGGTGATGGACATCATCGACAAGCTCGACATCCGCCGGCCGCAGGTGCTGGTGGAAGCCATCATTGCCGATGTCGACTTCGACAAGGACGCCGAGCTCGGGGTCAACTGGGCAGCCTTCGCCAACGGCTCGAATGTGCCCGCCGGTGCCTTCGTGAGCCCGGTCGGGGGCACCAGCATCGTGGACCTCGCCGGTGCCATCGAGAACCCGGCGAGTGCCACGACCACGCTGCTGCAGGGAACCACGATCGGCATCGGCAAAGTCAACGGCGGCAACGGCCTGAACTTCGCCGCAGTGCTGCGCGCCATCCGCTCCGACACCGACGACAACGTGATCGCCACCCCCTCGGCGGTGACCATGGACAATCAGGAGGCGGAGCTGAAGGTCGCCCAGGAAGTGCCGTTCATCACCGGGCAATACACCAATTCCGCCTCGAACACCGGCGGCATCACGAGCGGCGTCAATCCCTTCCAGACCATTCAGCGCGAGGAGGTCGGCACGATCCTGAAGATCACGCCCACGATCTCCGCGGAAGGCACGCAGGTCATGCTCAAGATCTCGATCGAGAGCTCGAGCATCGGCGTGAAGCCTGCGGGGGCGGTGGACCTGGTGACCAACAAGCGCACCGTCACCACCACGGTGATGATCGAGGACGGCGGCATCGTGGTGCTGGGCGGCCTGATCGAGAACGACTACACCAAGGGTGAGAACCGCGTACCGTACCTCGGCAACATTCCGATCATCGGGCTGCTGTTCAAGACGCGCAGCGAGAGCTCCACCAAGAACAACCTGATGATCTTCATCCGGCCGCAGATCCTGCGCGATGGGGCGCAGGCGGCCTACCAGACCGATCTCAAGTACAACTACATGAGGGATCAGCAGAAAGGCCTCAAGACGAAGGAAATCTTGCCGCTGCTGCCGGGCGTCTCGCGCGGTCAGCTGCCGGACCTGCCGCAGGGCGCCCCCGGTGATCAGGCACCTCCTTTGGGCCAGTCGGGAGCCGCACCCGCCGGTGCCGGCGCCTCGCAGTCCACCGTTGTGGCCCCAGAGGTCGTCCCGCCGAACCCTGCGCTGAGCCCGCCTGCGACCAGCCCGCCCCCGGCCGGCTCGCGCCCCTCCGGGGCGACTGTGGCTCCGGCGCCCGGCTCCCCGGCTCCCCAGAGCACGGCGAGCCCCGCTGCCTCTCCGCCACCCCCGCCGCAAGGCAATCCGTGAGCGCGCCCAGCCCCATCATCTCCGCCGACGCCAACGACAGCCCGCGGCGGCTGTCGTTCGCCTTCGCCAAGCGCCACGGCGTGCTGGTCAAGCGCGTGGTCGACGGTGTGGCCGAATGCACCTACCGCGATACCGCCACCCCGCAGGCGCTCGCCGAAGTGCGCCGCTACCTGCGCCGCGCGGTGCGGCTCGAGCGGGTGCCCGAGGACCAGTTCGATGCGCTCTTGCGCGTGGCGTACGAGGCCGGCTCGGACACCATGCAGGCGGTCGAGGGACTTGACGACACCACCGACCTTGCGCACCTCGCCCAGGATCTGCCCGAGCAGGCGGACCTGCTCGACAGCGAGGACGATGCGCCGATCATCCGCCTGATCAACGCGGTGCTCACCCAGGCGGTCAAGGAGAACGCCTCCGACATTCACGTCGAGCCGTTCGAGAACCGCCTGGTGATCCGTTTCCGCGTCGACGGCGTGCTGCGCGAGGTGCTGCAGTCCCGGCGCGCAGTCGCCCCGCTCGTGGTCTCGCGCATCAAGGTCATGTCGCGCCTGGACATCGCCGAGAAGCGTCTGCCGCAGGACGGGCGCATCAGCCTCAAAATTGCCGGCCGCGCGGTCGATGTGCGCGTCTCGACCATCCCCTCCGGACACGGCGAGCGCGTGGTGCTGCGTATCCTCGACAAGCAGGCGGGCAAGCTCGACCTGAACTCCCTCGGCATGGACGAGCGCACACAGGCGGCGATGGACGAGCTGATCCACAAGCCGCACGGGATCCTCCTGGTCACAGGCCCCACCGGCTCAGGCAAGACCACGACCCTGTACGCCGCTCTCGAGCGCCTCAACGACAACACGCAGAACATCATGACGGTCGAGGATCCGATCGAGTACTACATCGACGGCATCGGCCAGACACAGGTCAACACCAAGGTCGAGATGACCTTTGCCCGCGGCCTGCGCGCGATCCTGCGCCAGGACCCCGACGTGGTGCTGATCGGGGAGATCCGCGATCTGGAGACCGCACAGATCGCCGTGCAGGCGAGTCTCACCGGACATCTGGTGCTCTCCACGCTCCACACCAACACCGCTGCCGGGGCCATCACGCGTCTGCGCGATATGGGCATCGAGCCGTTCCTGTTGTCCTCGAGCCTGATCGGAGTGCTGGCGCAGCGCCTGGTGAGGGTGTTGAGCCCGGACAGCAAGCAGCCGTTCCAGGCTGGCGAGTACGAGCGGCGGCTTTTGAACCTGCGGCCCGATGAGCCCTCCCCGACGCTCTACCGTCCGGGGCGCGATGCCAACGGTGGCTACCGCGGCCGCTCGGGCATCTACGAGCTGATCATCGTCGATGATGCGATGCGCACCATGATCCACGACGGTGTCTCCGAGCAGGAAATCGAGCGCCACGCGCGCCTGACCACGCCTTCTATCCGCGACGACGGCCGCGCGCGGGTGCTGCGCAGCGAGACCACCATCGAGGAAGTGCTGCGCGTCACGCGTGAGGACTAAGGCGCGGTGGGCGCCTTCGAATACACAGCGCTCGATGCGGGCGGCAAGGAACGCCGCGGCATACTCGAGGGCGACACCCCGCGACACATCCGCCAGCAGCTGCGCGAGCAGCAGCTGCTGCCGGTAGCCGTCGCCGAGGTCGCACAGAAGGAGGCCAAGCGCCAGCGCAGGTTCAGCCTCGTGCGCCGCGTGTCCTCGGCGGACCTGGCGCTCTTCACCCGCCAGCTCGCCACGCTGGTGCGCGCAGGCCTGCCGCTGGAAGAATCCCTGCTGGCGGTCTCGCAGCAGACCGAGAAGCCGCGCGTGCAGAGCATCGTGCTCGGCGTGCGCGCACGCGTCATGGAGGGGCACACCCTCGCCGACGGCCTGGCGGAGTTCCCGCGCATCTTTCCGGAGATCTACCGCGCCACGGCGGCCGCGGGCGAGCAGTCCGGACACCTCGACAACGTGCTCGAGCGGCTCGCCGACTACACCGAGGGGCGCGACCAGCTGCGGCAGAAGATTCTGGGCGCCATGCTCTACCCGATCGTGCTGAGTGTGATCTGCTTCGCGATCGTTTCGGCACTGCTGGTGTACGTGGTGCCGCAGGTGGTGTCGGTGTTCCAGGCGAGCAAGGCCAAGCTGCCGCTGATCACGACGATCCTGATCACGACGAGTGACTTTCTGCGCCGCTACGGCATCTACATGCTGGTCGGGGGCATCCTCGTGGCGATCGGCTTCCGGCGCTGGCTGCGCGATCCGGCCGCGCGACGGCGCTTCCAGCGCCTGCAGCTGCGTATGCCGCTGATCGGGCGGCTGACGCGCGGCTTCAATACCGCCCGCTTCACGCGCACCTTCAGCATCCTCTCCGGGAGTGCCGTACCGGTACTGGAAGCGCTGCGCATCGCAGGCGAGGTGGTCACGAACCTGCCGATGCGCGATGCGGTGGGCGATGCGGCCGCGCGCGTGCGCGAGGGAGCCCCGATCGGGCGCTCGCTCGCGGCGAGCCGCCTGTTCCCGCCCATGACCATTCACCTGATCTCCAGCGGGGAGTCGAGCGGGCAGCTCGACAACATGCTCGAGCGCGCCGCGATCAGCCAGGAACGCGAGCTGGACGGTCTGATGGCGGCAATGGTGGGTCTGCTGGGCCCCATGCTCATCATTCTCATGGGCTTGTTCGTCATGGGGATCGTGTTCGCCATGCTGCTGCCGATCTTCGAGATGAACAAGCTGATCCACTGAGGCACCCGGGCGGCGTGGGGGCCGGACCGGAAGCGCTTCACAAACTGCCGCGCACGACGTTGCAGTTGTCACGCGATCTGTTTTAAGTTCGCGCCGTCCAATTCCCGCAGGACTTAAGGTCCCGCATGAGCGAGAAGCCGGAATCAGAGGAATTCGAGGAAGAGCCCGACGAGCCGGTCGTTGAGGACGGTGACGTCGATCTCGATCAGGTCATCAAGGACCTCGACCTCGCCAAACGGCGGGGACAGAAGGCCGGCGATCCCGCGTGGCGCCGGCTCGAGCGGCTGCTCGAGGACAAGCACACCGCCGAGCTCACCAGCGACTTCGAGGATTACGAGATCGGGGATGAGGGCGACACGCCCCGCAAGAGTCGCCGCAAGTCCGGCCGCTGAGTGCTGGGCGAAGGCGCCAAGCGCGTACGCCCTTCAGTGAAAATCCCGCGAGCGCGTCACGAGCTGCCCCAAGAGGCTCGTGCGATCGATCAGGCGGTGCGCGATGAGATGCATGACGCCCTCCTGCTGCTGCAGTTCCCCGTGCACCTCGAGCAGGCGCGACTCGATGAGGGCACGGCGCTGCTCGCGCCCGATGCGCTCCCAGACGATGACGTTCACCTGGCCGCTCTCGTCCTCGAGTGTGAGGAACGTGACCCCGCTTGCGGTGGCCGGCCGCTGGCGCATGAGCACGATGCCGGCAGTGCGCACCCGCCTTCCGTGGGCCACCCGTGCCAGCTCAGCCGCCGGCAGCAGCGCCCCGGCAGCAAGCTGCGGGCGCAGCAGGGCGAGGGGGTGGCGCCCCAGGGTGAGTCCGAGCGCTGCGTAGTCGGCGACGATCGCTTCGCCCTCGGAGGGCATCGACAGCAGCGGCCGCCCCTCAGCGGCCACCGGGACCGGAGCGAGGGGCAGCGGATGCTCGGCAGCGGCCACTTCCCAGAAGGCCAGGTGGCGGTTGCCGCTCAGGGCTGCCAGCGCGCCGGCGGCGGCGAGCGCCTCGAGGTCGCCCCGGTCGAGCGCGGCGCGCTGCGCCAGATCCTGAACGCTCGTGAACGGCCGCACCCCGCGCGCTGCGAGCAGTCGCGCGACGGCCGCCTCCGACAGCGACTTGACCATGCGCAGCCCGAGGCGCAGCGCGGGCTCACGGTCCGCGCCCGGCTCGAGCGTCGACTCCCAGTGACTCGTGCACGCGTCCACTGGGCGCACCTCGACGCCGTGTGCGCGCGCATCGCGGACCAGTTGCGCGGGCGCGTAGAAGCCCATGGGCTGACTGTTGAGGAGCGCGCAGGTGAAAGCTGCCGGCTCGTAGCACTTCAGCCATGCGGAGTCGTACACGAGCAGCGCGAAGCTCGCGGCGTGTGAGTTGTGGACCACAAGGTTGTTCGCAAGGAAGCTGTGATCGCCTTCGATCTGCAGATCGTAGGTCGGCCGTAGCCCAATCCTCTCGATGTCCACAATCCGGTCCCAGTCGAGCTGCGAATCTGCCAGACCTAAGAGATCGTGCGAGTGCGGAGCCGCTGCCACACGCTCACCGGCACGCAGCTGCCCGAGCTGACGCCATCCTGCCATGGTCAGAAAGGGATGCTCGGCCGTGGCGATGACGGCATGACCGAGAGCGGTGCGTAAACGCCATACGGGCTTCAGGCCACTCGGCACGACCGCCAGCACCCTGCGGCGGCGCAGGCGTAGCGCCTCGTCACAGGCGATCGTATGTTCCAGCCGGGCCCGGCCGGAGACGATCTCGTCCACGGTCAGCCAGCGCCCCAGGTCTGCGTCCACCACGCGTGTCTCCCCGACGACGCACTCCGGGAAGCCGTATTCGCCGAACCCGAGCATCTGCTGGTAGATGCGTTCGGCGAACTCCTGCGGATAGCCCCGCGCGCTCATACCCTGCAGCAGCCGCTCGCGGAACGGATCAAGGCCGCCGGTGCGCTTCCAGGCGCCCATGGCGCGGCGCAGTGCATCCGCCTCCCCCGGCGTGAAGCCCGCCGCGACGATCGCGATCTGCATCACCTGTTCCTGGAAGATCGGCACGCCGAGTGTGCGCTCGAGCACCGCGCGCACCTCCTTGCCCGGGTACTCCACCGGCTCCGCGCCGCTGCGGCGCCTGAGGTAGGGATGCACCATGTCGCCCTGGATCGGTCCCGGGCGCACGATCGCAACCTCGATGACCAGGTCGTAGTAACAGCGCGGCTTCAGGCGCGGCAGCATGGCCATCTGCGCGCGCGACTCGATCTGGAACACCCCGATGGTGTCGGCACGGCCCACCATGTCGTACACCCGCGGATCCTCGGGCGGCACGCTCCCGAGCGTGTGGCGCGTGCCGCGGTAGGCGTTCACCAGCGCGAACGCACGGCGCAGCGCGCTCAGCATCCCGAGCGCGAGCAGATCCACCTTGAGCAGGCCCAGATCGTTGAGGTCGTCCTTGTCCCACTGCACCACCGTGCGCTCGGGCATGGCGGCATTCTCGATCGGCACCAGCTCCTCCAGCAGGCCCTGCGCGATCACGAACCCGCCGACGTGCTGCGACAGATGGCGCGGAAATCCCGGAAAGGCCGTGAGCTCGGCGGCGAGGGGCAGCAGGCGCCTGAGCCAGGCACTGGAGAGGTCGAACCCCGCCGCACGCACGCGCTCGGGCAGTGCCGCGCTGCCATCCCACCACTGCATGACTTTCGCAAGGCGCCCGCACTCCTCGGGCGTGAGCCCGAACACCTTGCCAAGATCGCGCAGCGCGCTGCGTGGCCGGTACATGATGACGGTGGCGGCGAGCGCGGCGCGCTCGCGGCCGTACTTGCGATAGACGTACTGCAGTACCTCCTCGCGCCGCTCGTGCTCGAAGTCGATGTCGATGTCCGGCGGCTCGCTGCGCTCGCGCGAGATGAAGCGCTCGAACAGCAGCCCGGCACCGCGCTGCGGGTCGACCGAGGTCACCCCGAGGCAGTAGCACACGCGCGAGTTGGCGGCCGAGCCGCGCCCCTGGCACAGGATCCCCTGCGAGCGCGCAAAGGCGACGACGTCGTGCACGGTCAGGAAATACGGCTCGTAGCTGAGCTCGGCGATGAGCGCGAGCTCGTGCTCGATCGCAGTACGCTCAGCCGCCGGCACGCCCTGGGGCCAGCGCCAGCGCGCGCCCTCCTCGGTGAGGCGCCGCAGGTAGCTGCTCGCGGTCTCACCCGCGGGCACCAGCTCACGCGGGTACTCGTAGCGCAGCTCGGCGAGCGAGAAGTGGCAGCTGTGGGCGAGCTCCACCGTGGCCTCCAGCAGCTCCCGCGGGTACAGCCGCGCGAGGCGTGTACGCTCGCGCAGGTAGCGCTCGCCATTGGCGTAGAGCTGCGCCCCGGCCGCGCTGACCGGCACGTTCAGGCGGATGGCGGTGAGCGCATCCTGCAGACGCCGCCGCGCGCGCACGTGCATGTGCACATCGCCGCTCGCCAGCAGCGGCACGCCGTGGCGCGCAGCGAGCGCGCCGAGCTGGCCCAGGCGTGCCCCGTCCGCGCCATCGCGCAGCAGCTCAACGGCGATGCGCAGCCGCCCCGCGAAGCGCTCGTGCAGCCACTTAAGCTCACAGGCCTGTGCCGGAGTCGATGGCAGCCACAGGATGAAGCAGTTCTGGGGGTTTAAATCCTCAAGGTCGGCGCGCCTCAGGGCGTAGCTGCCCTTGACCGCCGCGCGCCGCGCGCGGGTGATGAGGCGGCACAGCTGCCCGTAGCCACGGCGGTCGATGGCGAGGGCTGCGAGCTTCAGCCCACAGGTGAGTCGGAACTCCGCGCCGATGATGAGCTTCACGCGCAGGTGCTTGGTCGCCATGTGCGCGCGCACCACACCGGCCACGGAGCACTCATCGGTGATGGCGAGCGCGGTGTAGCCGAGCGCCTCGGCCTGCTGCACCAGCTCGTGCGGATGCGAGGCGCCGCGCAGGAAGGTGAAGTTCGACAGGCAGTGCAGCTCGGCGTACGCCGGCAGCACCGCCGCAGACCCGGCGCTCACCCGAAGATGCCGTGCAGGAACCAGCCGTGGGGCGCGCTGCGCTCGCGGAACACCCATAAGCGCACGCCGTGGATGTCGAGCGCGCGGTAGTAGTCGCGTGCGATCTCCCCCTCGTCCCACCAGCCGCTCTCGATGCGCTCCGGCTCACTCACCAGGCGCAGCGGACCGCCACGCCGCGGCAGACCGCCCTGCACGGTGAGTGGCTGCGGCGCCGGCAGAATCCACAACGGGCGTCGTTCCTGGCCGGCGGCAGCCGCCGTGCGCCGTGGCGGCACGACCGGCGGGGGCGCGGTCACCTCCCAGGCACGCTCCGGACGGTGTCCATCACGCACGGCGAGGCCATGCACCGCCTCACTCCCCAGGCGCGCGCGCAGGCGCTCGATGAGCTCCCCGGCCTGCGCGCCGGCCTCCCCGCCATGCTCTCCGGGCTGCCACAGCCCGTGCGCCCCGGCCTGGTACGGGAGCGGCGCATCAGCGCGCAGCTCGCAGGCGCGCACCGGCTCGGGCAGCACAATCGCCTGCAGGTGCTCATCCAGCAGCTCCGCCAGCCGGGCCGCGTTCGTGCACGGAGCCGCCAGGGCAAGCACGCAGCGCGTCGGGGGCGACTGCCGGTGCAGCAGGCGGCACTCGAGCTCCACCACGCCGCACTGGCGCGCGGTTAGAAAGTCATCGAGCGCCTTGAACAGCGGGGCGAGCGCAGCGTGCAGCCGCCCATGATCCTCGAGCTCGTACAGCAGTTCGCGGCGACGGCGAAAGCGCTCGCGCGGCCGAAATGTCGCACGTACCTGCGCCGTGCGTCCGGTGAGCTCATCCAGCATGGTGAGCTGTGCGGCGCCGAAGCGGCGCGCAAAGCCAGCGCGCGGTAGGCGCAGCACCGCTCCGACGGTGCGCACGCCGAGGCGCGCCAGGCGCTCGCAGGTCTCTGGCGGCCAGCGCAGCGCGGCGAGCGGCAGCGGTGCGAGCTGTCCGGTGAGCTTGGCCCGGTCGGTGATCTGCAGTGACTTGCCCGCACGGGCCGCGGTGAGTGCAGCGCGTGGCGTGGGGGCGAAGGCGAGCACCAAGGCCAGCTGCTGCTGCCGGCAGGCGTGCGCGAGCTGTGCACGCAGGCCGCTGAGGCCTGCGAACAGGTGCAGGCTCCCCTGCACCTCGAGCAACAGGCCATCGGGGGGCTCAAGGCTCACGCGTGGCGTGAAGCGCTGCAGGGCGAGTGCCAGCTGCGCGAGCACTTCATGGGAGGTGAGTCCCGGCAGGTGCAGGGCTGCCCACAGCTCACCTGCGGATGGCGCGGCGGGCAGCGGGGGCTGTGCCAGCGCGCGCAGTGCAAGCGGTGCAGCTGGCCTCGCCGGGCGTGCGCCGGGCACTGCGGCGAGGATCAGGCGCGGACGCATGTCGGTTCGTCTTCCAGGGAAAGATCGAGCGCATCGCGTCGCGCACTGCGACCCTTCAGGAGCGTGATGCGCGCCCCGTTGGGGCGCGGCTCGAGTGCGAGCCGCAGCACGGCAGCGGAAGACTCCCGGGCCACGTGTCGCGGACGAAACAGCACCCCGAGCGTGCGGCCGCGCTCGGCCGCCAGCTGCAGGCGGCGCAGCTCGCGCAGTCGCGGCCGGGCGGCCCAGGCGAGCACCGCATCGCAGGCGCCCGAACCGAGGGTCTGCTCGAAAGCCCACACGGGACGCGCGCCGCCCACGACGGCCACTCGCTCGAGCACCACCCCGCGCCTCACAAGTGCCGGCGCAAATGGCATCAGCGGCGGAGCCACCCATATGCACCAACGGGCCGCCGCGGTGCGCGTCAGCGCGGCGAGCGCCGGCAACAGCAGCGACAGCTCACCGCTGCCGAAGCGGGAAACGAGGATCTCGATCAGACCGGTGCGTGGCCAGCCTTTGTCGGGCAGCAGCTCATCCAGCGCTGCAAAGCCGGTGGACAGCCCGCTCTTGCGCGCAGCGCTGCGGCCGCGCCAGATGGCCGGATGCTCGAGCAACCGAGCGAGCTTCGGATCCCCGCCAGCCATGTTGGCGCAAGCGTGTCAGTCACATCAGGCCGCTCGTGCGGCCCCGGCGGACCACTCCCACCACGATCCCTTCGATGAGTAAGGGCTCCTCCTTCAGATCCACCTTGATCGGCTCGAAGGCGGCGTTCTCGGGCAGCAGCCATACGACGGAGCCTTCCTGGCGATAGCGTTTCACGGTGACTTCATTCTCCAGGCGCGCCACCACGATCTGGCGGCTGCGCACCTCGGAAGTACGGTGTACCGCCACCAGATCCCCATCGAGGATCCCGGCATCTTTCATGCTCATGCCGATCACCTTCAGAAGGTAATGCGGCCGCGGCTGGAACAGTCCCGGATCGATCTGCAGCCGCGCCTCGAAGTTCTCCTCGGAGAAGATGGGCTTACCGGCAGCCACCCGCCCGATGAGCGGCAGTCCCATCTGCTCGCGGATGGTGTCCTTCAGCTGGATCCCCCGCGAGGTGCCCGGCACGAGTGCGATGACACCCTTGCGGGCAAGTGCCCGCAGGTGCTCCTCGGCGGCGTTCGCCGAGCGAAAACCCAGCTCGTGCGCGATCTCGGCGCGCGTCGGGGGCATCCCGGTCTGGGAAATGAACCGCTGGATCAGGCGCAGGATTTGTGTCTGTCGGGGGGTGAGGTCGGACATTTCAGCGAGCCTGTTTATATATACAGCTACTGTGATTATATCCAGACCGGCGCATACGGCAAGAGGGCAAATCCGAAGCTTCCGCAATGCCCCAGCCCACGGCTGGGAACGGAACGCACCTATGAAAAGGCCGCTTCCGCGAGCGCCCCACCGAGGCGTCTGCGGCAGATGCGGCTATTAAAAATTCTTAAGAAACGCACCCGCTGCGGGACAAACACGCTCCCGCTCTGCAACAAGTCGTAGCGCGAAGCTGACACAACCGTGAAAAAGTCCCGCCCGCGTGCTGTCAGCTAACGGTGCCTAACACCTCCGCTTACAGCTAAAGCACTGTCGCGGCCAGAAGACAAGAGGGAACAGGAGAGGATGTTTGTAGTTGCATTCCCGAGTCAAATTTGATGCAGTTGCGCGCGGCGAAGACGGCGGAACTTGCCCACCGGACTCGCATCGTTAACAGGACTCCCGAATCAACAACCCAAAGGGGTGTTTATGAAGTGCGCGAGCGTTGTGAAGGCGGCGGCTGCCGTTGTCTTGGTGGCTGGACTAGCAGCCTGTACGGACCTCAAGCCTCTCCAGGCTGATATTGCGGATCTGAAGTCACAGGTCGCCAAGCTGCAGGGCGACGTAGCAGCGGCTAAGAGCTCTGCCGACCAGGCCAACAGCGCCGCTCAGTCGGCGAGCCAGGCGGCCAGTGGTGCGCAGAGCACGGCAAACCAGGCGTTGGCGGCGGCTCATGCCAGCCAGTCGTGCTGCGACGCTACCAACGAGAAGATCGACCGGATGTTCAAGCGTTCCGTGTCGAAGTAAGACCGGATTCGAACTGTTCGAGAACGCCGCGCAAATGCGCGGCGTCTTTTTTTTGTGCGCCGGAAACTGCCGCGCACCCTCGCCCGCTCACGCGGCTAGTAGCGCACCAGCGCCGAACCCCAGGTGAAGCCCCCACCGAAGGCCTCAAGCAGCAGCAGCTGGCCGCTGCGGATGCGGCCGTCGCGCACCGCGACGTCCAGTGCCAGCGGCACCGAGGCCGCCGAGGTATTGCCGTGGTCCTGCACGGTCACGATCACCCGCTCCATGGGCAGGTCGAGCTTGCGCGCGGTGGCCTGGATGATGCGGATGTTGGCCTGGTGCGGCACCAGCCAGTCGAGCGCGCTGCGCTCGAACCCGTTCGCAGCCAAGGTCTCATCGACCGCCTGACAGAGCTTGTTGACGGCGATCTTGAACACCTCGTGGCCCTCCATGGTGATGACGGGCTTGGCAGTAAAACCACTCGAGATGCCGCCAGCGGCGTAGAGCATGTCCTTGTAGATGCCGTCGGAGTGCAGGTGCGTGGAGAGTACCCCGGGGGTGTCGCTCGGCTCGAGCAGTACCGCGCCCGCACCGTCTGCAAACAGCACGGCAGTGGCGCGGTCGGTCCAGTCGGTGATGCGTGAGAGCGTCTCGGCACCCACCACCAGTGCACGTCGCGCCTCGCCGCAGCGTACGTACTTGTCCGCGATCGAGAGCGCATACATGAAGCCGGCGCAGGCGGTCTCGAGGCTGAAGGCCGGTGCGCCGCGGCAGCCGAGGCGCTGCTGCAGCAGTGTTCCGCAGTTGGGGAACACGAGGTCCGGAGTGGTGGTGCCGAAGGCGATGAAGTCGACATCCCCCGGTGCGACACCGGCGGCATCGAGTGCGCGCCGCGCGGCGTGCTCGGCGAGATCGACCGTGGTCTCACCATCGGCGGCCACGTGGCGCCGCTCGATTCCCGTACGGCTGCGGATCCACTCATCGCTCGTGTCGACCATCTTCTCCAGATCTTGGTTGGTGATGACTTTCGCAGGCAGATACGAGCCGGTGCCGGTAATTCGCGAATGGATCAATTGGCCGCCCCTTCCGCCTGCATGGTCTGCATTGCCTGCGCGATGCGTGCGGTCACATCACGACGCGCCGCGAGCGCTGCCGTGCCGATGGCACGTGCGAAAGCAACACCGTCGGCGCGACCGTGACTTTTTACCACGATACCGCCGAGCCCCACCATGCAGGCGCCGTTGTAGCGGCGCGGATCGAACCAGGCGGCGGCACGTCTGAGCACCGGGCGCGCAATCAGGCCGGCCATGCGATCAAGTGGCGACACCCGGAACTCGCGGCGCAGCCGGTCCCCGATGAGGGCGGCGATGCCTTCCATGGTCTTGATCGCGACGTTGCCGGTGAAACCGTCGGTGACCACCACATCGACGTCCCCCGAGAAGATGTCATCGCCTTCCACGAAGCCGACGTAGTGCAGCCCGCTCGGCTGCAGCAGCGCGTGCGCGGCCTGCACCACCTCGTTGCCTTTGATGTCCTCCTCGCCGATGTTGAGAAGCCCGATACGCGGGTTGGCCACCCCGTGCACGTCGCGCGCCACGATCGCGCCCATGGCGGCGAACTGCAGCAGCTGCCCGGGCGTTGCCTTGGTGTTGGCCCCGAGATCGAGCATATAGGTGAGGCCATGCGCGGCCGGAATCGCGGAGATGATGGCGGCGCGCTCCACCCCCGGAAGCGTGCGCAGCACGAAGTGCGCGATGGCGGTCAGCGCACCGGTGTTGCCCGAGCTCACGCAGGCGCTGGCGCGCCCGGCGCGCACCTCATCGATCGCAAGCCGCATCGAGGAGTCCTTCTTGCGCCGGATGGCATCGCGCGGCTTGTCGTCCATCGCCACCACCTGGGTAGCGGGGATCACCGCCGCACGCTGGCGCACTTGCGGGGAGAGCGGGGCGAGCGCTGCGGAAATGAACTGCGGCTCTCCGACCAACCGCACGGTGAGCTGCGGATCGTCGGCGAGCGCGCGCAGCGCGCCGGCAAGGTATTCCCGCGGCTCGTGGTCGCCGCTCATCACGTCGATCGCGATCGGCAGCAACGCGCTAGCCCCTTGCGTCAGGCGCTGCGCTTGCGGGTCAGCCCTTTTCCTCGCTCTCGGCGGGCTTCTCGATCACACGCCGTCCCCGGTAGAAACCATCCGGCGTGATGCGGTGGCGCACGTGCGTTTCGCCCGACTGCGGATCACTCGACAGTGCGGGCTTGGCAAGCCCGTCGTGCGAGCGGTGCATGCCACGCCGTGAAGGTGTCTTGCGGCTCTTTTGGACGGCCATGTATCAGCTCCTGATGCGTACTTTCCAGAACTCTAACGCTTCACCAGTTCGGCGAGGCGCGCAAACGGCTTATGCGTTTCGCCCTCACGCGCCTGCGGCCGCGTGGCCGTACAACTACCTGCCCCCTCGTGCAGCGGCACGATCGGCAGAGTCAGCAGCAGCTCCTCGCTGAGGAGCTGCTCGATGCTGATGCGTCCGCCGCCAGCGAGCACAGGCTCAAACTCTGGCGGCACGCCGGCAGCCTCCTCCTCCGTGGGCACCAGCGCGACTCGCGTGAGGACCTCGAGCGTACGCTCCATCGGACCCATACACCGCTGGCACTCGAGCACGGCGGTGCCGCTGAAACTCAGCTCCGCGACGTTGAACTCCTGCTCGCGCCCGAAGCGCACGTGCCCGCGCACGCTGCCGGCAACGCCCGCGCGCAGCGTGCGCAGCCCCGCAAGCTCGGACAGCTCGATGGCAAAGTCGACCTCGGCTCCCTCGCGGCTGAGGCGGTCGACGTCGAGCGGCTCCCGGGGGCCACGCATGGGGCGCGTATAATAGGTAGCAGGTCCCCCCAAGTCAAAACCGGATTCCGGGCTAAGCCCTTGTTTCTCGAAGATGAATCCCGCTGCCCGTGACAGACGTGTTGCCCCTGATCCTGGCCTCCTCTTCCACTTACCGCCGCCTGCTGCTGGAGCGGCTCGGACTGGCTTTCGAGGTCCATGCCCCGGGGGTGAGCGAAACTCACCTCGCGGGCGAGCCTGCCGCTGAGCGCGCGCGGCGGCTCGCGCTCGAGAAAGCGCGCGCGGTCGCCGCCGAGCATCCGGGCGCTATGGTCATCGGGAGCGATCAGGTCGCAGTGGCGGGCGAGCAGATCCTCGACAAGCCCGGGGATGCGGCGCGCGCTCGGGCGCAGCTCGCGCAGCTCTCCGGCAAAAGCGCACGCTTCTACACCGCCTGCGCGGTGCTCGGCGGCAGGCCTGCCGCCGAGCTCGCGTACATCGACACGACGACGGTCCTGTTCCGAACGCTCACCGCGGCCGAGATCGAGCGTTACGTCGCGCGCGAGCAACCCTACGACTGCGCGGGCGGCTTCAAGATGGAAGGCTTAGGAATCGCACTCCTCGAGCGCATCGAGAACTCAGATCCAACCGCGCTCATCGGCCTGCCCCTGATGTGGCTGGCGAGCGCGCTGCGCGGCTTAGGCTACGAGTTGCCCTAACCGCCCGCCGCATACGCGCGGCGCGCGCCCTGGGATGCGCGGCCCTTGGGACGGGGCTGCGCCGCGAGCGCCTCGAGGACCGTGGCAAGATCCTCGGGCAAGGGCGTATTGACGCTGAATTCCCCACCCTGCGGCCAACTGAAGCTGACGCTGTGTGCGTGCAGGAACATGCGCCGCAGTCCCACCTCGCGCAGCTCGGTGTTGAAGGCGGCGTCGCCGTACTTCTCATCCCCCGCCACCGGGTGGCCGGCGTGGGCGGCGTGCACGCGTATCTGGTGCGTGCGGCCGGTGCGCAGCATCACCTCCATGAGCGTTGCGGTGCGCCCGAAGAACTGCACGGGCCGAAACTCACTCACCGCGGCTTTGCCGGAAGCCCCTGCACGCACCGTGCGCTCACCGCCGACCCGCGTATGGGTGTGCAGCGGCACGTCGATGCGTTTGGCTCCGAGCTGCCAGTGCCCTTTGACCAGGGTGAGGTAGCGCTTCTCGAAGGCGCCCTCGCGCAGCAGCGCATGGAGCGTGCGCAAGCTCGCAGCACGGCGCGCCACGAGCAGGCAGCCACTCGTGTCGCGGTCGAGGCGATGTACCAGCTCCAGGGTTTCCTGCGGGCGCAGCGCACGCAGGGCCTCGATGACCCCAAAGCTCACCCCGCTCCCGCCGTGCACGGCGATGCCGGCCGGCTTGTCGAGCACCATGAGCCGCTCGTCCTCGTAGACGATTGCGCGGGCCATGCTTTCGCACACCTGGGCACCTGGACGGCCCGTCTCGGCCGGCGGCTGCACGCGCACGGGCGGGAGGCGGATCTTGTCGTGCAGCTTCAGGCGCAACTGCGGCTCGGCCCGCTTGCTGTTGACGCGCACTTCGCCCTTGCGGATGACCCGGTAGACGCGGCTGCGCGGCACGCCTCCCAGACGCCGCTGCACATAGTTATCCAGGCGCTGCCCGGCCTCCTCCTCCGAGACCTCAAAATGCTGCACCGGTGTGCGTTTCTCGGGCGGATCCTGGGCAGACACGGCAGCTATGGCGTAAGGCATTGTTTCTACAACGGTCTGTCAAGTATACTCTCTGGGTCGTCCGCAATTCGGACGCGCCAGTGGTTGGCGGCGTTGCCGCCGCCCGTTTAGTTGGCCTCGTTGAGGCCATCGCATTGGGCCGCCAAGATCGCACCAGTTGCGTCGAATCCCGCAAAGACAGGGCTTCCGCAGCCAGTGCCGTCGGTTGAGTTCACCGAAGGTACCTTTTTCATTGCCGCGCGCTAGGACCGCGGTCATCAACGTGAAACCCGAGACTCGCTCTCATACTTCACTCTGGTTCGGGACCCTTCGTCACCGCGGACACCCAGTCCTGCGGCCTCCCGTCGCGTGCTTGCCGGCCCCTCACCGCACAGTAGGGGCACATGAAGAGAATGCTAGTGAATGCAACTCAGGAAGAGGAGTTGCGCGTCGCTCTGGTTGATGGACAGAAGCTGTTTGACCTGAGTATCGATTTACCTTCCCGCGAACAGAAAAAAGCTAACGTCTACAAGGCCCGCATCTCGCGCATCGAGCCCTCGCTCGAGGCCTGTTTCGTTGACTACGGCGCCCAGCGCCACGGCTTCCTGCCCCTGAAGGAAGTCTCCAAGGAGTACTTCCGACAGGGTGCGCAGGGCGGGCGCATGAATATCCGCGAGCTGCTCTCGGAGGGGCAGGAGATCATCGTGCAGGTCGAGAAGGAGGAACGCGGCACCAAGGGTGCGGCGCTTACGACCTTCATCAGCCTCGCCGGCCGCTTCCTGGTGCTGATGCCGAATAATCCGCGCGCCGGGGGCGTCTCACGCCGCATCGAGGGCGAGGACCGCGACCAGATGCGCGAGATCATGGGCCAGCTGCAGATCCCCGAGGGCATGGGCGCGATCGTGCGCACCGCAGGGGTTGGCCGCTCGCTCGAGGAGCTGCAGTGGGACCTGGACAACCTCAAAGTCCAGTGGGAACAGATCGAGGCGGCGGCCAAGGAGCGCCCGGCGCCGTTCCTGGTGTTTCGCGAGAGCGATGCCGTCACGCGCTCCATGCGCGACTACCTCTCCGATGACGTCGGGGAGGTGCTGGTCGACAGCCCGGGGGCGTTCCAGAAGGCGCAGGAGTACATGCAGCGCTTCATGCCCGCCGATGCGCACCGGCGGCTGAAGCTCTACACCGACGACATCCCGCTCTTCACCCGCTTCCAGATCGAGAGCCAGATCGAGTCGGCCTATGCCCACAAGGTGCAGCTGCCTTCCGGCGGCAGCATCGTCATCGATTACACCGAGGCGCTGGTTTCCATCGACATCAACTCCGCGCGCGCCACGCGCGGGAGCGACATCGAGACCACCGCGACCAATACCAACCTCGAGGCGGCGGACGAGATCGCGCGGCAGCTGCGCATCCGTGACATCGGCGGCCTGATCGTCATCGACTTCATCGACATGGAGTCGCCCAAGAACCAGCGCGACGTCGAGGACCGGCTGCGCGATGCGATGAAGATGGACCGGGCGCGGATCCAGATCGGGCGACTTTCGCGCTTCGGCCTGCTGGAGATGTCGCGGCAGCGGCTGCGTCCCTCCCTCGGAGAGTCGAGCCACATCGTGTGCCCGCGCTGCGTCGGGATTGGCAGTATCCGCAGCGTCGAATCCATGACCCTGGCGGTGCTGCGCCTGATCGGCGAGGAGCTGCGTAAGGACCGCACCGCGCGCGTCATCGCGCAGGTACCGGTGGCTGTCGCCACCTATCTGATTAACGAGAAGCGCGAGTGGCTGCGCACGCTCGAGGACAAGAGCGAGACGGAACTCTTCATCGTGCCGAACGAGAACATCCAGACGCCCGAGTACTCGATCAAGCGCGTGCGCGACGATGAGATGGAGCTGCCCGAGAATCGGCAGGCCACTTATCTCATGCCCACTGCTCCCGAAGTCGTAGAACCCGGCTCCCAGGACAAGAAGCCACCGCAGGAAGCCCCCGCGGTGGCCACGCTGCTGCCGGCGACGGCAGCGCCGGTGAGTGCACCGGCCGCTCCCGCCCACGTCCCCGCCGCGGCCGCGGCGGCCGCTCCGGCTTCGGGCGGGTTCTGGACGCGCTTCAAGAAAATGATTGCGGGCGAGACGCCGAGCGCGCCCGAGCCCGCGCGCGAATCCAGCCCGGCGCTGCCGGCACGCGCGCCGCGGCGCGATGAGGGTCAGCGTCGCGACCCGCGCCGCGAGCACTCCCGGCCCGGGCGCTACGCCGACGGTGCGCGGCGCGATCGTGGCGACAGCCGCCGCAACGAGGGTCGCGATCGGGATCGCAACCGCGACAACCGCAATCGCGACGGCGCGCGCCGGCCGGAGCGCTCCGGTGAGCGCAACGTGGAAGCGCGTGGCGGGGCGGATCGTGCCCCTCCCGGACGCGAAGGCCAACAGTCGGACCCGCAGCGCCAGGATGCCGCCGCGGGCGCTGCCCAGTCTGCCTCCCCGCCAGGTGAGCCGCGCGCGGATCGCGGTGAGGGCCGCGGGCGTGGGCGCCGTGGCCGACGCCGCGGGCGCCGTGGCGGCGGCGGGACACGGGAAGGTGCACCGTCACAGGGCCCGGTCGGACCGAACGGTCCTGCGCAATTCAGCGGCGATACCAGTGCCCCCGGCGCTTCGGGTAGTGCGGCGGAACCGCGAGGCAACGGCTCGCCGGAAAACCCCGCGCCCTCTTCCGAGCGCGCGCGCGAGAATCCTGCGCGTGAGATCCCGGCCGAGCCGCGTGAGTCGGCCACGACGCATGAGCCGGTGCCGCTGGCTCACTTCGAGCCGCAGCCCAGGCCCGAACCAGGCTCGCAGCCCAACAAAGCCTACGTCGTTTGGTCGTCGGTGCCGGAGCAGAAAGACACCAGCGGTCGCGGTCCCGAGGAGTAGATCGAGTACGTGCCGAAAGGCACGCGCAGCTCAGGCGGCGCGGGCGCCCCGGCGCAGGTGGGCGATGAGTCCGCGCGCGGCGACTTCGACGAGGTCGAGTACTTCCTCGAAGCCGTTGGGGCCGCCGTAGTACGGATCGGGGACGTCCTCGATGCCACTGTCAGGGGCAAACTCCAGAAACAGCTGCAGCCGCTCGTGCGCCGTCGCAGGCGCCCGGCGGCGCAGCACGCGCAGATTGTCGCGATCCATCGCGAGGATCAGGTCGAAGCGCTCGAAGTCGAGCGGCTCGACGATGCGCGCGCGTAGCGCATTGAGGTCATAGCCACGGCGCGCGGCGGCCTGGCGCGTGCGCGGGTCGGGAGGTTCGCCCACGTGATATCCCGCAGTGCCGGCTGAGTCGATCTCCAGGGCGAGATCGGGAGCCTCGCGCGCGGCCAGTACGCGCAACACACCCTCGGCAGTCGGCGAACGGCAGATGTTGCCCAGACAGACGAAGAGTATTTTCATTCAGCGACTTACCAACGTAACTGCCAAATACGCAAACTCCGCCCGCTCTCGAGCGATCGCTGGATATCCGATTCCTGGGGCAGCCAACTATACCTCCGCGTGCGCCGGACCGGCACTAAGAGCTGGGTGCTGCCTAGGCGCGCACAGGATCGCGCTCGACGTCGCGATCACTGTCTCGACTGCGTCCGAGTGCGTTGTCGGCGCCTCGCCGCTGCCTTCAGAAAGGCAGGGTTCCGTGTGCACTCACCTGAAATGTGATCGCTCTCAGCAACCAATCCCCAGGAGACTCACACCGTGACCACAGTTGTGCTCATAGAATCCCCGTTTCTGGATCGGCTTGATATTCGTGAGCTGGCGGGATCTTTCCGCTGCGCGGTCGTCTCCTTGTCGATCGTGCGAATTTCCTCCCTCCGCTGCCGGCACCTGGCGGGGAGCTCAAAGGCACCTGCTCAGACCCGACAAAACGCCTGCGGAGCCCACGCGGCCAGAGGCGACCGCCCGCGGGCAATTTGACTTTGCTAAATCCGATGTCGTTGTCCGATGCGCGCCGACGGCGCAGGCCACTGGTGTTCACGTCCCACGCCGCGTCGACCCGGACGCAGAGTTTGACGACCGCGAGGAATGGCAAAACGACCAGAAACGCGATGGTCCAGATCAACCAGACTGCGCCCATTGCTAATGATCTCAAGATCAGTCCCCACCTGTTCAGCGCATCGCCAGCGCCAAAGTTCTTCTTTGATTAATGGTAGGCACGCCGACGCCGCCCGCGCTGCGACCTGCGGCACATTCGGCGTAACCATGCGCGTAACCCCATGACTTACAGGCACGAAATGCACGCTGCTACCGCGGAATTATTTCAACATAACAAGCGCTTGAGCAGCGCATTGGCTGATACGAACGGGGGGTCGTAGACCCACACAGCAGAGCAACAGACAGGATCCGCACGGATCTGATTATTACCTCACGCTGTAGTTGCGGCCCTCGAGGCAGGCGCGCATGGCGCGCTGATATTCAGCGCGCTTGTCATCGGCAGGCTGATCCTGCGGCAGGCCGCCGTTGGCCTGGGTGGGATCGTAGCCGGTCTGCGTCTTCGCCCACTGGTGGCATTCGTACTTGTCGGTCGACTGTTGTTCGGCCGATTGGCCGTTCTGCGGGTAGATGAACAGATCGTCGCTCGCGGGCGGCTGCGTGGTGGCCATCGTCGGATCGCTCGGCGGCTGCACAACCTCGTAGCCGTTCTGCGGAGCATTCCACATGTAATAGGTGTCGTTCGCGTAGTAGTACGGCACCCCTCCAACCCACAAAGTCGTGTAGTACGGCGGCAGTATCGGCACGAATACACCGATCGGCGGCCCGATGACGACGAACCCGGGACCGCGCGGTGCGTACCACACGCCACCGGAGTAATAGTAGCGGCCTCCGCCGAGGACGTACGGTCGGCCAGGCACCGCCCCCACGTACGCGCCGCGTGTCGAGTAGTAGTGGTTGCTGCCGTAGCGGGCATCGAAATGTGCCGCGCCGCGCGGCGGCCCACCACGGTACTCCTGCGCCTGCGCGCCGATCGCTGTCAATGCGAGCGCCACGATCAGTGCAGCACGCGCGCCTATATGAAAGCTGCTCTTCATAGACTTCACCGTGTGTACATCACTTCACGCTGTAGCCGCGGGCATCCAGACATGCACTGACCGCGCGACGATAGTCGGCGGCCTTCTGCTCCTGGGCCGCGAGCGCATTGCGATCCTGTGCCGCAGCGATCTGCGCCTGCTGCGCGTTCGCTGCGTTCGCCTGGGCATTCGCGGCATCGCCGACGCTGCCGATGGCGCCGCCGACGATCGCCCCTGCGATGGCCCCGCCGGCAGCCTGCCAGGGCCTGGAGATGGCTGCGCCGATGATCGCGCCGGTCACCGCGCCGATGGCGGTATTAGTGCCCGGGGGCGGACCGGCCGAGACGACGCGTACGCGATCGTGCGGGGGCACCCCTGGGGCGCTCGGGTCAAATCCGGTCTGCTGGGTCGCCCACTGGCTGCACTCATACTGATCGCGGTTCTGCTGATCCGCCGGCTGGCCGTGTAGCGGATACGCGTACACCGTGGTGTTCGGCGGCGGAGGCGGAGGAGGCGGCGGCGGCATCGGCCGCGGCGGCGGCGCTGCGACGCACCCTGCGAGCGCGCCGCCCAGTGAGGTGAGTGTCGCGCATACGAGCACGGCACGAAGGATCGTTTGGCTGCGGTTCATCATCGTAGGGGTTCCATGCTGACGTCGCATTGGTAAGTCGCAGAACGCTGATTGCGGGCTCCGGGTTGACTTTCAAGCCCCGGATCCAACACTGATTTGACGCCCCATGATGGGCCTGAGTTCCTGCGCGCCACGCTCACGGCTTCGACTCGGGAACGCACGGGTCTAATGTGACCAATTGTTACCGCCCTCCTCGCACAGGGGCGACAGTGTAGCGGTTCATGGCCGGGTCGGTGCAAGCAGCGTCCTGACCTGTTCGAGATCGGCCAGGGTGTTCACGTCCGGTCCGGGCCGTTCCAGGGCATCCTCCACACAGATCGACAGGCCGTGCTCGAGCGCACGTAGCTGTTCGAGTCTCTCGCGCTGCTCAAGAACGCCCTCGGGCAGCTGCGCGAGGCGCAACAGCGCTGTCACGCGATACGCATAGATGCCGCGATGTCGCCGTGCACCGGCACAGTCGGTCTGGCTCTCGAGCGCGGTTGCTGCGCCGTCACGGTTCCAGGGAATCGGCGCGCGGCTGAAGTACAGTGCCATACCACGCGCATCGGTCACCACTTTCACGATGTTGGGATCGAGGAGCTCGGAGAGCGCGGTGAGCGGCGTTGCGAGCGTACCGATGTCGGCTTGCGGATGCCTTGCGAGCAAACTCGCCACCTGATCGATGAGCGCGGCGGGAATCAGGGGCTCATCGCCCTGCACGTTCACCACGATCTCGTGCGGTGCCCAGCCGCGGGTACGCGCGACCTCAGCGATGCGATCGGTGCCAGACGGGTGCGCCGCGCCGGTCATCACGGCTTCGGCGCCGAAGGAGCGCGCGGCATGCGCAATGCGCTCGTCATCGGTTGCGATCAGCACTTCGCGCGCACTGGAAGCGCGCGCGCGCTCGTACACCCACTGCACCAGCGGCTTGCCCGCGATCGCAATGAGCGCCTTGCCCGGCAGGCGGCTCGAGGCGTAGCGCGCTGGAATGACCACCCGGAACAGGTGCAGATCTCCGGCAGGGCGCCGCTTCAGCGCTCGAGCAGCGGGTCGTCGGCGGCGAGCTGCTTTGCTTCCTCTTCCAGCATCACCGGCACGGAGTCGCGGATCGGATAGGCGAGCCGGTCCATGCGGCACACCAGCACCTGCGCCTCACGCCGGAATTGCAGGGTTCCCTTACACACCGGACAGGCGAGAATTTCCAGCAGCCGTGCATCCATCACAAACGACCTCCGGCGGGGGCAATCGTGCGAATCTTCGCCAGCACGCGCTCGAGCAGCGCACGCGCATCCTCCGCTGCGAACTCGGCGTCGACCGGGACGTACCACAGCCGTGGGTCGGAGCGGAATGCGCATTTTACGGCATCTTTTTCCGTCATGAGCACCGGCAGCTCATCCCCGAAGGCCAGGTCGGCGACCGTCAGCGCGTGATGATCGGGAAAGGCGTGCTCGGTCACCTCCAGACCCCGCGCGCGCAGCTCCTGAAAGAAGCGCGCCGGATTGCCGGTGCCGGCCACCGCATGCACGCGCACGCCGCGGAAGGAGGCGAGCGGCCGAGCCGGTACGCGCGCATCGACGCGCAGCGCCCTCTCGGCCTTCAAGGACATGGCAAGCGCGGTCCCGGGGGGTAAGCCCTGGAGCGAGGGATGTTCGCGGGCGCCGTTCACGACCAGCACGTCCGCGCGGGCAAGCTGCGTCAGCGGCTCGCGCAGCGGGCCTGCCGGCAGCAGTCGCCCGTTGCCAAAGCCGCGCATGCCGTCGATCACGACGATTTCGCAGTCGCGCGCGAGATGCAGGTGCTGCAGCCCGTCGTCGGCCACGATGACATCCACGCCCGCGGCCATCACACGCGCGGCGGCGAGCCGATCGGTGGAGACTACGGTCACGCAGCCACTGCGGCGGGCGATGATCAGCGGCTCATCACCCACCTCGCGCCACGGCGCTCCGGCCCCGACGGTGCGCGGCGTACGGCCCGTGGTACTGCCGTAACCGCGCGACACGATCCCTACGGCAACGCCAAGCTCGCTCAGCTCGCGCGCCAGCCAGATCGTGAGCGGGGTTTTACCCGTGCCGCCCACGGTGAGATTGCCCACCACCACCACCGGCTTGCCCGCGCTGCCGCTTCGCAGCCAACCGGAGCGGTAGGCCCAGCGCCGCAGGGCGAGCAGCGCGCCATAGACCCAGGCGAGCGGCTGCAGCGGCCAGCTGCGCGCGCGCTCGCCATACCACAGCTCGGTGAGCCAGTGCTCCACGGCGCGTGGTCCGGCCTTAATCGGAGAACTGCAGGCGGTGCAACTGGGCGTACAGGCCGCCGCCGGCGAGCAGCTGCGCATGCGTGCCGCTCTCCACGATGGCACCGGCATCGAGCACGATGATGCGGTCGGCCTGCTCCACCGTTGACAGACGGTGCGCGATGATGAGCGTCGTGCGCGTGCGCACCAGCTGCGCGAGTGCCGCCTGGATATAGCGCTCCGCCTCGGAATCGAGCGCCGAGGTCGCCTCATCGAGTATCAGGATGGGCGCATTCTTCAAAAGCGCGCGCGCGATCGCGATACGCTGGCGCTGGCCTCCCGAGAGCAGCATGCCGCGATCGCCCACCAAGGCATCCAGGCCGCCCGGCTGGCTCTTCACGAACTCGAATATGTGTGCCGCCTCCGCGGCACGCTCGATGGCCGCATCGGGCACATCGCGTCCGAAGGCGATGTTGTTGCGGATGGTGTCATCGAACAGCACGACATCCTGGCTCACTACCGCGATCTGCTCGCGCAAGTTGCGCAGCTCGTACTCGCGCACGTCGCGGCCGTCGAGACGCACGCTGCCGGTGAGCACGTCGTAGAAGCGTGGCAGCAGGTTGACGAGTGTCGACTTGCCGCTGCCGGAGCGTCCGACGATCGCCAGGCTCTCCCCGGCTGCCACCTCGAGGGTGATGTCCGAAAGCGCTGCGGGGCGCTCGCTGGCCGGCGCACCGGCTGCCCCGCTCGCAGCGCCGCCGGCGGGGTAGGAGAACGACACGTGATCGAACTGCACCGCCCCGCTCGCACGCGCGGTGCGAAACGTGCCGCCCTGCGGCTCAGCGGCCTCATCGAGTACCTCGAAGAGACTCTGGCCGGCGGCGATCCCCTGCTGCAGCGGGCCTGCCACGCCCACCAGGTCGCGCAGCGGCTGCGCAACGCTCACCAGCGCGGTGATGAAGCCGGCGAGTGCCGCCATGCTCATACGCCCGTTGACCGCATCGGTGATGGCGATCAGCAGCACGATCGCACAGCCGATGGCGGTCACCTCCTGCACGACGGGGTTGGAGATGCCGCGGGTCAGAATCAGCTTCATGTTGGAGCGGCGGTTGTGCTCGTTGACGGCGTCGAACTGCCCGCCAAGATGCTCCTGGGCGTTGTAGACCTTCACCAGGCGCGGTGCCTCGAAGCTCTCCTTGGCAACGCGCGTCACGTCTCCCATCGAGTCCTGGATGCGGCGGCTGTAGCGGCGGAACTTGCGGTTGATCACCGACACCAGCCAGCCGACGAGCGGCCCGAGGGTGAGCGCAATCAGCGTCAGGCGAGCGTTGGTCCACAGCAGCCAGCCGATCGATCCGAGGATCGTGAGCGTGGTGCGCACCGCGGTGTTGAGCGAGTCGGTCGTGGCCTGGCCGATCTGCTCGCTGTTGTAGGTGAGCCGTGACAGCAGCGTCGCCGAGGAGTGGCGATCGAAGTAGCCGATCGGCAGATGCAGGACGTGCCGGAACACGTCGCGCCGCATCCGGCCCACCATCTGGCGGCCCACGTAGCCCATGAAATAGGTCTGGGTGAAGTCGCCGATGCCGCGCAGGGTAAACAGTCCCACCAATGCCAGCGGCACCCACAGCACGGTGCGCGGATCCTGACGGATGAAGGTGCTGCCCACGACGAACTGGGCAAAGGGTGCAAAGCTCGCCATGGTTGCCGCGACCAGCACCCCGCCGAGCATGCCGAGTATGAAGTGACCGCGGTACGGGCCAAGGTAGCTAAGCAGACGCCGGTACGCCTTGACCCCGCCGCCGTGCACCGGTGGCGTGCTCGCGGTTGCCCGCAGCGCTCGGCTGGTGTCGTTCAAGGCTTGCCCGCCGGCTCTTCCTTGACGGTCGCGATGTTGACCTCGCTGAAGCCGAGGCGCCCGAGCACGTCCATGGCGGTAATGACGGACTGATGGGTGGCATGCGCATCCGCGCGCAAGGTGACGCGGATGGTGCGATTGGTGCCAGCCTCCTTCAGGAGCGCTGCGCGCAGCGTCTCGGGACTGGAGTTGATCAGCTCGCGCTGATTAACCAGGTAGCTCCCCGACTGGGTCACCGACACCACCAGCGGTTCCCCGCCCACCTTTTCCAGCGGCACCGCGCTCGCCTGCGGCAGGTGCACGCGCAGCCGCCCTTCGTCGGTGAACTTGCTCGACAGGATGAAGAACACCACCAGCAGCAGCACGACGTCGATGAGGGAGACGACGTTGATCTCCGGCTCCTCGTGACGACGGGGCTTGAGATTCACGGGTGCGCGTTTCGCACGTCAGGCCGCCGCGGCCGGGGCGCTACGCTCGCGCAGCCGTGCCGCTTCCAGCGCATCGGCCATGCGGATGGCATGCTTTTCCATCTCCACCACGATCGTGTCGACCCGCCCGCGCAGGTAGCGATAGAAGATGAGCGCGGGAATCGCAACGCACAGGCCGGCGACGGTGCAGATCAGTGCCTCAGCGATGCCGCCGGAAAGCGCGCGCGGATCGCCCATGCCCCCTGCCTCGATGGCATTGAACGAGCGGATGATGCCGGTCACGGTGCCAAGTAGTCCAAGGAGCGGGGAGACCCCGGCGATGGTGCCGAGGGTGTTAATGAAACGCTCAAGCTCGTGAACCACGTGCCGGCCGGTGTCCTCGAGGCGCTCCATGAGGATCTCGCGGGGGCGGTGGCGGTTGGCCAGGCCGGTCGCAAGCAGCCGCCCGAGGGGGGAGTTCTGCTCGAGCGCCGCGATCACCTTGTCATTGATCTGGTTGGCCTCGATCAGCTGCCAGACTTTGCGCGGCAGCTCCTGCGGCAGGACGCGCTTGTCCTGCAGCGTCCATAGCCGCTCGAGGATGATAGCCGCCGCCGTGATCGAGCACAGAATGATGGGCCACATCAGCGGGCCGCCGGCCTGCACTATTTCCCACATCCGAAAGCGACCTCGCAGTGAGGCTAAACCGCAAAGGGGGCATCATACCGAAGGGGCGCGCGCGCTCAAGAAAAGCGCCCCGGATAGTGTGCTAGCGCACGTCCGCGGTATTCGGGCCTTGCATGAGGGAGGCTTCTGGTACATTCCCTCGCCCCATGCCGCGCCGGCTGCTGAAAAGGATCCTCCCCGCGCCCCACGCCCTGCGGCAGCGCTGGCTGCTACGCATGTGCGGCGAGCGCCTCGCCGACCCGCAGCTGTGGACGCTGAACCGGCGGGCCGTCACCTATGCGTTCGGCGCCGGGCTTGCGATCTGCTTCGTGCCGCTGCCGGTGCACCTGCCGCTGTCGCTCCTCGCCGCGCTCATCTGGAGGATCAACATCCCGGTCACCTACGGCACGACCTGGCTGTTAACCAACCCCTTTACCGCAGTTCCGGTGTACTACCTGGCCTATCGGGTCGGCGCGGCAGTGCTGCACACCCATCCCCAGCACTTCAGATTCGTCGCTGACTGGCACTGGATCACTCATGGACTGCTGCCCGTGTGGCAGCCGTTCCTCGTGGGTTGCCTCACCTGCGCGCTGGTCGGCGGATTTCTTGGCTGGGCGGGACTTGAGCTCCTGTGGCGTTACAAGGTGCTCAGCCACTTCCGCACGCGTCACGCGGCGCGCCCGTCCTAGGGGCGCCTGGGAGGTTCAGCGGCGCTCGCTGAGCACGCCGCGCTCGAGTTCGTAGAGACGCTCCATGCGGCTCGCGAGGCGCAGATCGTGCGTGACCACGACCAGGCTCGTGCCACGCTCGCGGTTGAGTTCGAGCATCAGCGCCAACACGCTCTCGGCATTGTTGCCGTCGAGATTGCCGGTCGGCTCGTCGGCGAGCACGATGCGCGGCTCGGTGACCAGCGCACGCGCCACCGCGGCGCGCTGGCGCTCACCGCCCGAGAGCTGATGCGGGCGGTGCTCGAGACGTGCGCCGAGGCCCACGCGCTCGAGCAGCCCCTGCGCCGCGCGCCGCGCCTCGGCGATCCTGACCCGGCGGACCAGGAGGGGCATGGCGACGTTCTCCAGGGCCGAGAACTCCGGCAGCAGATGATGGAATTGGTAGACGAAGCCGAGGGCCTGGTTGCGCAGCACGCCGCGCTCGCGCTCGCCCAGGGAGTGGATATCGCGGCCGGCGACCCGTACCTCCCCCGAGCTCGGCCGATCGAGTCCGCCGAGGATCTGCAGCAGCGTGGTCTTCCCCGAGCCGGAGGCCCCGACGATCGCCACCCGCTCGCCTGCGGCCACGCTGAGTGTCACGCCCTCGAGTACCTGCAGCAGCACCGGCCCCTGGCGGAAGCTCTTGTGGACATCGCGCGCTTCCAGAACGCTCTCACTCATGGCGCAGAGCCTGCGCGGGGGCGGTGCGCGAGGCGCGCCACGCCGGATACAGGGTCGCCAGCACGCACAGCAGCAGAGCGACCGCACAGATCCGCAGCACATCGCCGCCCTCGACGTACGCGGGCAGGTCGCTGATGTAGTAGACGCGCGCATCCAGGAACTGCGTGCCGAGCGCCCGTTCGAGCAAGCCGACCAGCATCTCGAGATTGTCTGCGAGCAGTGTGCCGAGAGCCGCTCCGGCGAGCGTGCCGGCAAGCCCGATGAGCACGCCCTGCACCGCAAACACCAGCAACACGTTCTTCGGCGCTGCCCCCAGGGTGCGCAGGATCGCGATGTCGGTCTGCTTCTCCTTCACGATCATGACGAGCGTGGCGACGATGTTGAACGCCGCCACCGCGATCAGCATCAGCAGGATCATGAACATCATCGACTTGGTGATCTCGATGGAGCGAAAGAAGATGGCGTGGTCCTGCGTCCAGTCCGACACATACAGGCCCGGGCCGCCCTGCGCGAGCTCCAGCGCCACGCTGCGCACCAG
>Ga0302324_100004537_pt1 | contig 30659 bp, 29 predicted proteins | sample Palsa_T0_1_FD_201949 | JGI IMG/M metagenome (GOLD analysis project Ga0302324, IMG submission 201949) | Peat permafrost microbial communities from Stordalen Mire near Abisko, Sweden - Palsa_T0_1 | ecosystem: Environmental > Terrestrial > Soil > Palsa > Peat permafrost | place: Sweden: Abisko... | reverse complement strand
GAGCCGATGGGTTTGCGCGCGTGCGATCTCGGAGATCCGGAAGAATGGGCGCAATAGAGTCACAGACCGCTGCATCGAAGTGCCCGGTGACAGGCGGAACCTTGGAGCTCAAGGGCGGCGAATCGCGGCTGGATCCCCTGATCCGAAACAACCCGTTCCCCTTCTATCGCGCGCTCCGCAAGCAGCAACCGGTCTACTACGACCCCAAGCTGGATACGTATCTGGTGACCCGTTACGAGGACGCCCAGACGGTGCTGCGCGATCCGATCACCTACTCGCTCGAGCACGGTTATCAAGATCGCTACGCCAACGGCTTTGTCGATGAGCTCGCCGAGATCATGAATCGCGACGGCGGTGGCTTTATACGTGACATCATCGCGTGCGATCCGCCCGCCCACACTCGGCTCAGAAAACTGATCGAGAACGCCTTCACGGCCCACCGGGTCAAGACCCTCGAGCCGAGGATCCGGCAGATGGTCGTCGAGCTGATCGAGCCGCTCGCAGACAGAGGGCACTGCGACGGCATGAAGGACATCGGCGCACCCCTGACCGCCCGCATCATCTGCGAGCAGCTCGGCTTCGATTTCGACGAGGTCGGCACCGAGAAAATCGCCCGCTGGACGACTGCGCTGCTCGCGCAGATCGGCAGGATGCAGACGCGCGAGCAGATGATCGAAAACGCGCGGCAGATGTGCGAGTTGCAGAACTACATCATCCCGCACATTCGCGCCCGCGAGGCGGAGCCGCGTGAGGACATGATGTCCGATCTGGTTCACGCACGCCTGGACGACGACAAGAATCCGACCCTATCTTTTCAGGAAAAAGTCTCCTGTGTCCGTGCGTTCCTGATTGCAGGGAACGACACCACCGCCGCTGCCCTGGCCAATCTCATGATGATTCTCGCGACCCAGCCGCAGCTCGCCCAGCGGCTTTACGAGGGCCGCGACGACGAACGACTGGTGACGCGTTTCGTCGAGGAGGTCCTGCGGCTCGAGCCGCCGGCCCATGGACTTTACCGGACGACCATGAAGGAAGTGGAACTGGGCGGCACGCGCCTGCCTGCGCACGCTCAGGTCTGCATATTGTTCGCTTCGGCCAACGATGACGATGCGCAATTTGCATGCCCGCGAACCGTCGACGTCACCCGCCCGAACATCACCAAGCACATCACCTTCGGGGCGGGCATTCATCTTTGCATCGGCGCATCCCTCGCGCGAATGGAAATCAAGGTCGCGGCACAGGAGATCATCAAGCGGCTCGACAATATCCGGTTGGCGATACCCGCGGAGGAGCTCACCTATCTGCCCTCGCTCGCCACGCAAACGCTCGAACGCCTGCCGCTGACCTTCACGCGGCGCGCTTGAGGATTCCGATCGGATCGGGATTTCCGGCGCTCGGGAAACTGGGCATCTGGGGCCTTTTCAGTCATCTGAACGCAGACGCCTTCGCTGCACTGGCGCGCAGCAGCGAAGCATGGGGCTACGGTACGCTGTGGCTGCCCGAGGCCTTTGGCCGCGACCTGCTGGTCGCCTCGTCCTTCGCGCTGGCGAGCACCCAGAGACTTTGCGTCGCGACCGGCATCGCGAACATCTATGCCCGGGATAGCGTTGCCTCCGTGAACGCCCAATACGGCCTGGCTGAACAGTCGAATGGTCGTTTCCTCCTGGGTCTCGGCGTCTCGCACCAAGCCTTCGTCGAACAGGTGCGAGGTCACCGCTATCAAAAGCCGTTAGCTGCCATGCGGACCTATCTGCAGGCCATGGCGCAGGTGCAGTACATGGGGGCACCGCCTGCCGACAAGCCGAAAACGGTGCTCGCCGCCCTCGGTCCGCAGATGCTACGCCTGGCTGCGGAGCTCGCCGATGGGGCGCATACTTACAATGTGAATCCTGATCACACGGCAATGGCCCGCGCAATTCTCGGCCCGCAAAAGCTGCTTTGCCCGGAGCAGAAGGTGCTTCTCGAGACCGATCCTGCGACGGCGCGGTCCATCGGCCGCAGAGTCTTGAGCTACTCCTTACCGCTGCCCAACTATCGCAACAGCTTTTTGCGTATGGGTTTTGGCGACGATGACCTGCAGGGTGGCGGGTCGGATAAGCTGATTGACTCGATCATCGCGTGGGGCGACGAGGACACCATTCGCGCTCGTATTCAAGAGCATTGGGATGCCGGCGCCGACCATGTCTGCATTCAAAGCCTGCCCCACGAGGGAATGGCTCTGGGCCCGGAGGACCGAAGACTCTTCGAGCTGCTGGCGCCCGCGACGGCACGGCCTTCGTAGGCCCCACAGGTTGTCGATGACAGTCGATCACAACGCGCGCCGGCAGAGGATCGCCGAAGTGACCGCTGAGGTCATCGCACGCGAGGGCCTCGAAGCCGCGACCATTCGGCGCATTTCTGCCGAGTTGGGCGGACCCACCAAGACCATCACGTATTACTTCTCGGATAAACAGGAGCTGCTGCGCTTCACTTGGGAGCACATGGCCGAGCTGTATTACGAGAAGGTGTCTCGCGAGCCCGTCAACATCATCGACAGTCTGCTGGCCATGACGACGGCCGATGAGAAGAGCATTTTGCGCTGGCGCGTTTACGTCGCATTCTGGGATCGCGCCACCCGGGATGCTGAGTTCGCCCAGGCCCAGCGCACCCACATGGACATGACTCTGAAGCTTCTCGGCAACCTCGTCCGCACCCTCGCCCCGGCGGACACAGACGTGGAACGCACCAGCCTGCTGCTGAACGCCCTGGTCCAGGGGATCTCGTTGCAGTCCCTCGTGGATCAAGAACGCTGGCCTCGCGAGCGGATCCGCTCCGCCCTGACCGAGCAAGTGGCGATGCTGCTGCCCGGCATCAAGCTGCCGTCATAAGTTAGATCCGGCGCGGGAAACGCTTGTTTCACCGAAAATTTCCTCGCGGCGCGCAGGGGCTTGGAGCTAGAGTACGCAACGACGATTTGCCGGCGCCAATCGTTCACCTGGAAAATTGCGCGAACTGAGGAATCTCATATGCAGCCGATCACGGAGCTATCCCTACCTTACCTGCCCATCGGGAGCCCCGAATTCGCCCAGGATCCGATCTCCCGGTTCAATGCCGCGCGCGGTCAGCATCCCTGGCTCGCGAAGACTGATTACGGCTACGTGATCACCGAGTATGCGGCAATCAAAGATCTCCTCGGGATGGACGCGCAGATGCGCCCTCCTCACGAGCTCATCATCGACGCCATGAACGCGAGGGGCTCGCGTTGGGAGCGATTCCAGATGGAATCGCTGCTGGCGATTCACAACGCGGATCACAAGCGTATCCGCGACGTCGTAGCCCCCATGTTCACGCCGCGTGCCGCAAATCAACACCGGGCACTGATGCGGCAAGTGATCTCGCGCGTGCTCGACGAGTGGAGCCCCAAGGGCCGCTTCGACTTCGAAGAGTTCGCGTCCTACTTCCCCATCACGGTGATGTGCAGCCTGCTCGGCGCATCGCCTTCGATCGTCCCGGGATTGCGCTCCTCCCTGGAGGCGCTCGGATTGAGCTTCAACATGATCCCGGGGTTCCTCCCGCAACTCGAGAAAGCGTGCGAGGTGTTGGAGGACGCGCTGGCAGAGCTCATTGCCGAGCGTCGAGCGGGCCGCCGCTTGAATGCCGAACCGGATCTTCTGGACCCACTGCTCGAGGCCAGGGACTGCGGCGGCATGAGCGAAGGTGAGCTGAAGAGTCTGCTGATCTTCCTCTTCGTGGCCGGCTACGACACCTCGAAGAATGTGCTCACCTTCATCATGCACGAGATGCTACAACGTCCCGAGATGTACGCGCGCTGTGCAGCGGATCCGGCCTACTGCCACAAGGTCGTTGAGGAGAGCATGCGCTACCGAAGCCCAGGCACCAGCGCGCGTCTCACCAATGTCGACCTCGTGTATCGCGACGTGATGATTCCAAAAGACAGCATGCTGTTTCTGCCGAACGGCATTGCCGGGCGCGATCCCTCCGCATTCCCCGATCCCGACAAGTTCGACCCCGATCGACAACAGGTAAACAGGCACATCGGCTTCGGCCGCGGGATGCACATCTGTCTCGGCCAATTCATCGCCCGCGCGCAGATCGAGGAGGGTCTTCATCAGATCGCCCAGCGCATCCAGAACCCCAAACTTGCCGGCACGTATGGTTATCGGCCGTTCCCAGGGGTCTGGGGTTTGAAGGGTCTGCCGATCGAGTTCACGCCCGCTCCGCGACCCGCAGTAGAGGCCGCCTGATATGGCCAAGATTACGTATGTCGAGTTCAACGGCACCAAGCACGTCATCGACGTGCAGCCGGGTATGTCGGTCATGGAAGGCGCGGTGAAGAACAACGTGCCGGGGATCGATGCCGAATGCGGCGGAGCCTGCGCTTGCGCGACATGCCACGTGTACGTGGACCCGAGCTGGAGGGCAAAGACGGGCGAGCAAGGGGAACTCGAAGCGTCCATGCTGGACATTGCAAACAATCCGCAACCGAACAGCCGGCTGTCCTGCCAGATCCGGGTGACGGAAGAGCTGGATGGGCTCGTGGTGAACATGCCGGAAAGCCAGCACTCGTAGGCCCTCTCATGATCAAATTAATCAGAGAGTGGCTCGACCTGGTCTCCTCGGGGCCTGCGGAGAGATGGCCCACTTTCGCCGCCGATGATGTCGTGATCCGCCTGCCGTTTGCGCCGCCCGGTGTGGCGAGCGAGCTGCGCGGCAGGGCCCACGCGATCGAGGCGCTCGGCGATCTCTGGAAAGCGAAGAAAAGCTTCGCTTGGCACGATGTGGTAATCAGGAGGACCGATGACCCGGGGCTGTTCGTCACCACGGCGCGATCGGAAGCCGTGTTGATGTCCGGGCAACACTATGCAAACGACTACGTGATCCTGACCCGCTTGCGGGACGGCAAGGTCGTCGAGCACGTGGAGTACTTCAATCCGCTGCCGGTCATCGAAGTCTTCTTGCGGCAACCGGCGGCGCTTTAGAGTCATTGCATGGCGCGGCCAATCGGACTTCATCAAGTAACTGTGATGGATGTCGATCCGCTGCAGCTCGTCGACATTGCAGCTGCCGCGGACTGCGACCGCATCAGCGTTTTCACCTTTTCACCGAAGCCCGTGCTCCCCGGCCAGAAAGCACGACTTCAATTTCCAACCGTCACCCTCGAGATGCAACGCGAGATGCGAGAGCGTCTCGCCGCCCACGGTGTCGCCGCGGTGGGCGTCGAATTTTTCCCTATCACGGCGGATGCGGATCTCGCCGATTACGTCGCGGGGCTGTCGTTGGGCCGCTCGCTGGGCGCCACGCGCGCGGTGACGCACGTTCACGACACCGACAGCGCGCGAGCGGCCGACAAGCTCGGCGCGCTGTGCGATTTGGCCGCGAAGGAAGAGCTTACGGTCGGCTTGGAGTTCACCTCACTCACCCGGGGCTGCGCTTCCATTCAGCGCGCCGCCTGGTTCGTCGATCAGATAAAGAGATCCAACTTTGGAATCGGCGTCGACTGCCTCCACCTCGTCCGCAGCGGAGCGACCGTCGAGGATCTGGAGGGGCTCGAATCGCGCTACTTCAGCTATGCCCAGATCTGCGATGGGTTCGGATTGACGCCCTCCTCGGACTATATGACCGAGTCTCACGATCGTCAGCTCCCGGGCGACGGAGATTTTCCGCTGGAGGCGATTATCCGAGCGCTCCCGGCCGCGACGCCGCTCGAAGTCGAAGTACCATCGGCCCAGCGCATACGGGCGGGCGTAACCGCGCTCGAGCACGCTTGCCGCGCCATGACCCAGGCGCGAGCCTTGGTAGCCCGGGCGGTACCGATGCGCTGACGGCGCAAATTGCTCACGCCAGGGCGCAAGATGCCAGGACGGTCTGAAAGGCGCGCACTTATACTACGAACACTGAGGGACCCTCCCGAATGCTACTTCCGGCCGCGAAATCAGTCACCGATCTGGATCTTCCTTTTCTGCCCCTGGAAGATCCAAAGCTCGCCGAGGATCCCGCCTCCTACTTTGCCGAAGCGCGGCAGCATCATCCCTGGCTCGCGACCTGGAAATTTGGGCCCATCGTGACCCAGTATCAAGCCGTCCGAGATCTCATCCGGATGGAGCCGGACAAGATGCGCATGCCCTACGATCAGTTGGTGAAAATCATGGGGGCGGAGGGAACGCCCTGGGGCCGGTTTCAAGAGGGCCATATCCTCAGCCATTCCGGAGCGGCCCATAAGCGGATGCGGGACATTCTCGCGCCCGCCTTCACGCCGCGCCAGGCCAACCTGCATCGCCCGCTGATGCGCAGCGTCATCGCGAAACTGCTCGATCAATGGGCTCCGAAGGGCGCGTTCGACTTCGAGGAGTTCGCATCCTATTTTCCCATCACCGTGGCCTGCAACTTGCTCGGCGCATCGCCGGACTCGATTCCCACGCTCCGCGCATCGATGGAGGCCATGGGCTTGAGCGTCAGCCTCGAGAAGAAATTCATGGAGGCGATTCAGAAGGCCACTGTGGTGCTCGATGACTTCGTGCACGAGCTCATGGCCGACCGCGAACGAGGCCACAGGCTGAGTGAAGTCCGCGACCTGCTCGACATTCTACTCGAGGCAAAGACGGCGGATAAGCTGAGCGAGCGGGAGCTCGCCGATCTGTTGATCTTCCTGTTCGTGGCGGGCTTCGACACGTCGAAGAACGTGCTCACGCTGACCATGTTCGAGATGCTGGATCGTCCCGACATCTATGCGCGGTGCGCCGAGGATGTCGGCTTCAGCCGCAAGGTCATTGAGGAGACGATGCGCTATCACAGCGTGACGACCACGAACCGCCTCGTCACCGAAGACATCGTCTATCGCGACGTGCTGCTACCCAAGGACACCTCACTATGGTTCCCCTGGGCAATCGCCGCACGCGATGCTTCGGCGGTTTCAGACGCGGACGAGTTCAACCCGGAGCGCAACCAGGTGAGCCCGCATTTGGGGTTCGGGCTGGGCGCACACATGTGCCTGGGCCAGTTCATCGCACGGGCGCAGCTCGAGGAAGGATTGCACCTCATCGCCCAAAGGATCACCAAGCCGAGATCCCGGGGTCCCGCAGGTTGGCGGCCGTTCCCGGGCGTCTGGGGCATCCGCGGCCTGCCGATCGAGTTCGAGCCGGCGGAAGCTCGAGTCGTTTAGCGCGATCTAAAGAAGAGAGGACCTATGCAGAGTGCGAATCTAAAAGGTACAGCCGGCGTCGAAGCGGCGCCTTGCCGCCACGTGACGCCGGAAGAGGTTGCCCATTACCAGGAGTTCGGCTGGGTGAAGCTCAAGGGCTTCGTGCGCGCGGACCTGGTCAAGCTCATACTCAAGAGCGCTCTCGAGCGAATGGGCGAGGATGCCGACAGCAATGCGGTCATCGAGATCATCGGGCCCGGCGTCGAGAAGAAAATCGCCTACTTCAATGCGGAGTACGGCGGGGGCCTCGAGAATCCGCCGGTCCGCTCGTTGATCGAGCATATCGGCAAAAGCGGACAGCCCCTGATGAGCCGCTCGAGGTCTGTGGGAGTCAAATATTTCTCTGATTTTTACGCGCCGAAACTACCCTCGTCGAAGCAGGCGAAACATGGGGGCAATGGCCCCACGAGCTTTCACCAGGACTTCATCAACTTCTCGGTGGATCGTTCGGGCGGGATGACGTTCTGGCTTTCCCTCGAAGACTATGGTCCGGAGTTCGGCACGATGTCCTTCGTCAACGGCTCGCACCGCCTCGGTGTGCTCGGTAACTACCGCACCTACCGGAAGGGCGAGGACCTGCTCGATATTTATCCGAATCTGCGCAACGAGCAGACGATATCCGAGCCGATGTCGTATGCCGCGGGCGATGTGACCGTGCACTCTCACATGACGGTGCATGGCGCCGGAGCGAATCTCACCAACCGGCCGCGCTGGGCTTATCTGGTGCTGGTGCAGCCCGCGGATGCGTGCTGGATCGGCGCACCGGCCGAGGCGTTCGACACGGCCGGCATGCAGATCAATCAACCGCTCCCCGAGGATCGCTTCCCGACACTTGCCGAGCCGCTATGAGCGCGGCCACGATCGCGCACGCGGACCGCTTCTTCATCGACGGCGATTGGGTCGCTCCCTCGAGTGACGCCCAAATCAAGGTCGTCAACCCCGCGACGGAAGAAGTCTTCATCAAGGTCGCAGAGGCCCAGTCGGCGGACGTCGACCGCGCCGTGAGTGCCGCTCGCGCGGCGTTCGACCGCGGACCCTGGCCCAGGATGAGCCACCAGGAGCGCGCGGGATTTCTCCGGGAGATTGCCAAGCGCTTGACGGTGCACGCCGATCGGCTGGCCGATCTCTGGACCCGCGAGGTCGGCATCGTGCGCGGCTTGGCGGGTGCCTTTCTGGCGGGCGCTCCGAGTGCCTTCGAATCCTATGCCTCACTCGCCGACAGCTTTCCCTTCAAAGAGCGACGTACCCCGCAAATGGGCGGCAATGTCGGTTATTTGGTGCGCGAGCCCGTGGGTGTGGTGGCGGCGATCGTTCCCTGGAATTTCCCGCTGCTGTTGGCGGTGCATAAGATCGCCCCTGCCCTGCTGGCCGGCTGCACAATCGTCCTCAAGCTGTCGCCGGAAGCCCCGACCTCGGGGTACGTCATGGGCGAGATCGCCAAAGAAGTGGGCCTTCCGAAGGGTGTTTTCAACGTTCTGACGGCGGAGCGTCAGGTTTCGGAATTGCTGGTGCGTCATCCCGGAGTCGACAAGGTGAGCTTCACCGGGTCGGTCGCGGCGGGCAAGAAAATCGCTGCGATCTGCGGCGAGCGAATCGCGCGCTGCACTCTCGAGCTCGGCGGCAAATCGGCCGCCGTGGTGCTGGACGACTACGACCTCGATACGGCGGCCGACACGCTATCCTCGGTCACCCCGCTCGTGACGGGACAGGTATGCGCCGCGCTGACGCGGGTCATCGTTTCCAGACACCGGCACGATCAATTGGTCGACGCCTTGGCGGCGCGCTTCGGCGGAGTCAAGGTGGGTGATCCGTTCCGGCAAGACACCGCGATGGGGCCTCTTGCCATGGCTCGTCAGCGCGATCGGGTCGAGGGCTACATCGCCTCAGGGGTGAAACAAGGCGCACAAATTGCCACCGGCGGGGGGCGCCCTCCGCATCTCGATCGCGGCTATTACATTCAGCCGACCGTCTTCGCCCACGTGGGCAACGACATGACCATCGCCCGCGAGGAGATCTTCGGCCCGGTGGTGAGCGTGATTCCCGCGAAGAACGAAGCCGACGCGGTGGCCATCGCGAACGATTCCCCGTTCGGTCTCAACGCCTCCGTCTTCACGCACGACGCGGACCGCGCTTACCAGGTCGCACGCGAGCTGCGTTCCGGTACCGTCGCGCACAATGCCTTCCGGGCGGATTACTCGATAGCCTTCGGTGGATTCAAACAATCGGGGATAGGCCGCGAAGGTGGGGCAGAAGGACTCATGCCGTATCTTGAAACAAAGACGGTAATCCTCGATGCCGAACCCCTCAAGTCCCACTAGCGGGTCCGATCCCGCCGCCACCTTCGCAGCCTTCGAAGCCCGCGCACGGCGCTTCGAGACTCCGTGTGGAGAAGGCACGCTGGTCTGGCGGTCGTGGGGGCGCGGCCCGCCCGTCCTGCTCGCTCATGGGTCGCACGGCGCATGGTCGCACTGGATCCGCAATATCGAGGCGTTGGCGGACGTGCGAACTCTGTGGGTTCCGGATCTGCCGGGCTACGGGGAATCGGCGCTGCCGCCGAGTCAAGATCATGCGGCGATCGCTTCCGTCCTCGCTTCGGGATTGCGCCGGCTGATCCCATCCGAGCTTCCTCTGGATCTCATCGGCTTCTCGTTCGGTGGCGTGGTCGGTGCATACTTTGCCGCCCTCCATCCCGAACTCGTGCGTCGGCTGATTCTCGTGGGAACAGGTGGACTCGATACGCCGATGGGCCATGTCGAAATGCGCCGGGTACGCGCGCTCGAGGGAGACGAGCGCCGCGCGGCGCATCGCGCAAATCTGCTCTCTCTGATGCTCCATCACCCGAGGAGCGTGGATGAGTTGGCGCTGCATATCCATGAGACCAATGGTGTCCGTGCCAGGCTGAATCCCACGCCGCTCGTGCTGCCGGACAAGCTCTTGGACGCTCTGCCGCAACTCACCGTGCAAATCGACGCGATCTGGGGCGAGTTTGACCGCCCGCATCCCAATCCACCTATCCAAGAAGCGGTGCTGCGTCGCTTTCAACCGGAACTCGACTTTCGGGTGATCCCCGGCGCAGGACATTGGGCCATGTACGAGCGGCCGGAGGAGTTCAACCGCACACTCATCGATCTTCTCGGCCGCCTGCTCCGGCAGGCGTAAGGGGCGCCTCGTGGAAACGACCACCCTGGCGTCCTTCGCGAATCTTCGCGACTTGGGGGGCCGTGTGGGAGCTGCCGGCCAGACGTTGCGACGAGGCCGGGTCTACCGCTCGGCCAATTTGGCCTCCGTCTGTCCCGATATCATCGCGCAGCTCGCGGCACTCGGCGTCGCGACCATCGTGGATTTACGAGCCAACAAAGAGCGCGAGACGCGCCCCACCCCATGGGCGGAGATGGGCTGCAAGGACTATTGGTTTCAGGATCATTCGAGCAACGCCGGCAATCTCGTGATCAGTATGCGGGATTGCCTGTCGGAACCGGCCGTCGTCCGCGAGCGGATGCTGGCTCTCTACCGCGAGTTGCCATTCGCACTGCGCGAGGGCTATCGGGCGCTATTCTCACGGCTGGCGGAGCATCGAACGCCGCTGTTGTTTCATTGCTCCGCCGGCAAGGATCGCACGGGTGTCGGCGCGGCGCTCTTGCTCGCCGCGTTGGATGTGCCCCTCGAATCCATTCTGCAGGACTATCAAGAGACCAATAACTTCGATCTAAATAGCAAGTTCAAAGGGCATGAGCTGCACACAATGGCCCCGGCAGAGAGCCTTGCTGCGATGTCGGGCGCTCACCCTGAGTATCTCGAGGCCGCTCTCGCCGCAGTCGTCGCGCATTCCGGATCGATTACCGGCTACCTTCAGGACGTATTGAGTCTCAGCGCCGCCGACATCGATCGGGTTCGGGCGCATTTGCTCGAATGAGCAGCCGTGCCCGCGGGGTGCGGATCAATCGGCCTCGATCGTCTCGAGCAAATTGACGACGTCGTGCTCGAGCATCGCTGCGCAGACGCGCGATGCGTTTGCCGTATTCGTCGACTCGGTCTGGAACTGGGATTCGGTCGTCAACCAGATGAAGTATCCGTACACCAGAAATATTCCGTACTGGCGCATCGCCTTATCGAATGGCGGCGCATCGACGCCGTTTCGACCGAGCTCATCCAAGTAATGCTGGACGAGCGAGCGCTCCCAGCGCGGCCGGTCGGCGACATCGATGGAAGCGGAAATATGATAGGAGACCTCCAGCATTCCCGGTCCCCGCGCGGCCAAAGTATCGAAAAACCCCGGGCTGCCGTCCGGGTCGATGTAGAGATTCCCGAGGTGAATGTCGCCGTGGAGAATGCAGTGGGGCAACTGTGCCGAGAATTGCATCATGCGATCGAAGGCATCGATCATCCATTCGTGATCGTGAAAACGCACCGATACCGAGGCGCCCCGAGGCGAGGCGACGAACCGATACCAACGCTCGGGCTCGGTGTACTTGTCGAAAAAGGGACGGCACACCTCGAGAAAGTCGGGGAAGTCGCCCCATCGTCCCCCGGGCTGGAACTGGGCAGCGTCGGGACTGGCCCAAGTCTGAGCGTGGAATTGCGCCAGTGCGGTGAGCCGGCGCGCAACTTGGCTGTGCGTTTGCGGCTTGAGGGCGCTGCAAAAGGTGACACCGCGCGCCACCAGGTCTTCCATGATAATGATGCCCTGCTGCCGCTCGGGCTCGTAGTCGGCAAAATAGGCTTTGGGCGAAGGCAGATTCAAAACCGAAAGCACGTCGCGATATCCCCGGACTTCCCGCCGGTGCATTTCACCGAGATGGCCCACTTCGCGGCCGTGTTGCTCGAAGCCTCCCTTGAGAATGACCAGCTCGGGAATGCCGGCCTGTCGACCTGCATCGTTCAAGTCGAGTCGCACGCGTATTTTGGTGCTGGTGCCGCGGATGATGTCGACGATCTTGAAACCGCGCACCTCGACGCCCGGCGATTGCGAACTGAGTGCAGCGGTGAGCCACTCCCGGGTGATCTCCTCGGGTGTGACCGGCAGAGGGCGATAATTCATGTCTAGCGGGTCCCCGCCTTGGGAATCGTGCTCGCCTCGTCATCCAGGGGCATGCCGAGGCTGTTGGTTGCCATGGACAACATCGTGAAGGTGCCGACGAGAAACACCACCTCGATCATCTGGTCGACATTGTAGGTCTTCGCGAGCGTGCTCCAGGCTTCATCGCTTAGGCACCGGTCGTTGACGAGCTCCTCTGCCGCTCTCACCAACATCCGATCGAACGCAGGCAGCGCCATGCCCTGTCCGGTCTTCACGGCTTCCACTTCCGCCGCCGACATGCCGAGTGTCTGGGCGATGCGTACGTGATGATGTTCCTCGTAGAATTCGTCGCAAAGGACCAATGTACGCAGAATGAGAATCTCGCGGTCGCGATGCGGCAACAATGACCGGCTCATCAGCTTGTCGACGAACGGCACGAAAACCCGGTAAAAATCCGGATGATTCACCAGCATGCGCGTCATATTGTAGACATCGCGGCCGCTGGCGAGCGCCGCCTGATCGGGCGTGTATGCGTCACGCGAAACCAGGGGGATACGCGGCGCGGACGGACGCGTGACCGTCATGTCGAATAGTCCTCGAGGTGAAAGCGCGTGCGGGGCACGGGCTGGCCCGCCACGTCGCTCCGGGCATGAAACACGGCCGCCTCGCGCGGCGGGTTGATGCCCTTCATGAGCGCGTCGATCCCTTCGTTGCCGGCTGTGGTGACGTAAAGGTCACGGTTGTCGACGCCGCCGAAACAAAGGCTGCTCGCCACTTTGTGCGGAATGGGCACATGCCGGTCGACACCGCCGTCCGGCCGATAACGGGTCACCTCGCCAGACGCAAAGTACGCGATCCACACGCCCCCCTCCGAATCCACCGCCAGACCGTCGCAATCCTCCTGCGACGAGAACAATGCACGATTACTCAACCCGCCGTCCGCCCGCACGTCATAGACGAATGTGCCCAACAGGCTTTCATTGTGGTACAGGCGCCGCCCGTCCGGACTCAGCCCGATGCCGTTGGAGAACTTCACTCCCTCGCGTAGCAGCGCGACGCTCCCGTCAGCCGCCAGCCTGTAAAGAGCGGTCAGCGAAGGCGGCTTGCCGTATTCTCCCGCGTGACTCAGCGTGCCGAAATACACGCCGCCCTTGCCGTCGGGATATAGGTCGTTCGCACCTGAAAAAGACTTGCCGCCGACGGTGCTGAGCAATTTTCCGGACTCGCCGGTCGAAGGCTGCAGCCAGGAAAGCCCGGATGTGCCGCCGCAAATGATCGCGCCGTCCTCATTGATCACGACGCCGCCGATGTGCTTGGAATCCTTCAGGAACACGTCGACCTTTCCTCCGGGCGATAGACGGTACAGACCGCCGAGCAAAAGGTCGGTGAACCAGAGGATGTCGCCATCCGAGCGCGGCGCTTCGAGAAACAGGTAGGGCGAAGCGACTGATTTGAATTTCATCGCCGCTACGCTTTGGCCACTTCGTCGAACACCCGCTGCGCCGTCGCGATGGCGGTGTTCGCCACCGGCCAGCCTGCGTAGAAGGCAATGTGCGTGATCATCTCGACCAGCTCCTCCTTCGTCACGCCGTTCTGCAGCGCTCTCTTCATGTGATAGGGCATCTCGTTGGTCCGGTAAAGTGCGATCAGTGTCGTGACCGTGATCAGGCTTCGATCCCGCGGCGAAAGCTCGGATCTCTCCCACACATCGCCGAACAAAACTTCGTCGGTGATTTCTGCGAACTTGGGCGCTATATGGCCGAACGCTTTGCGCGCGGCATCGGGTTTTTTTCCGGACATGTGAGTGCTCCTATTCTGGTGGATGTGAACTACTTGCCGGCTCCGATTCGCGCCGCAACCATGCCCGCTAACTCGAACAGCTTGATCTTTCCCGTCGTGGTTCGTGGGACATCGTCCTGGGTGATGAACACGATTTCCCGGGGGATCTTATAGCTCGACAGCACGGCTCGCAGCGCGGTCCTGATCGATTCGTCGGTCAATGAGGCGCCTTTGGCCGGCACGACCGCCGCGACGACGCGTTGGCCGAGTTCGGGATCGGGCAAGCCGACGACGACCGGCAATTCGACCCCGGGCACGCCACGCATGGCCGCTTCTACTTCCAACCGCGAGACGTTCGCAGCCCGGGTCTTGATCATGTCACCACGCCGGCCGACGAAATAGATGTAGCCATCGGCATCCAGCCGTGCCAGATCGCCGGTCGGATAGAAACCATCGGGCGTGAAGACGTCCTTGCGATTCGTCTTGTAAAATCCAGACATCAACCCGCTGCCTCGGACTTGCAGTTCGCCGACTTGGCCGGGCGGTGCTGCCTCGCCCGTTTCCGGGTTGACGATGCGCCGCTCGAAGCTGTCGACTCCGCGCCCCGAAGAGCCGGCCTTGTCTTCGGGCAACCGCGTGTCGAGCGGCTCCGCGCTATGTGCGGTGAAGGTCTCGCTCATCCCGAGCATGTTCGCTTGCAGGTTCGGCGGAATGGTTTCGCCTGTTTTGTCGCGGAAGGGCCCGAGACCCACGATCTTGTCGACATCGATGCCGCGGGCGATTGCGCCCTCGCGCAACTTCATCATGACGTCGCCCCAACTATTGAGGCGGTTGACTCTGCAGCGCTCGATCGTGTCGAGGACGGCATCGACTTCGGGCGAGGCCGGATAGACGAGCGTCGCGCCGATGCTCAAGACCTGCATGGTCATCCCCAGTCCGCCGAGCCAGAACGTCGGCAAGTGCGGCATCATGCGATCGTCCGGCTTGAGCAAGAAGTGTTTCGTCAGCGCGCGCGGAAAACGGGTCACGTTCCATTGTGTGTGCACCACCGCTTTCGGGAGCGATGTACTGCCGGAGGTGTACACGATGATGGCGTCCTCGCTGGGCGCGATCTCCTGCTCGATGGCGGCGAGCAATGCGTCATCGGGGGCTTGTGGTCCATCGGCGTAACACAGTAGATCCTCCATGGACCGCGCCCAGCGCAAGCCGGACGCATCGTCTAACCAGACGGAACGCAAATAAGGGGCGCCCGGAAGTCTCAACGCCTGCGCCGTTGCGGCGGCGAGCCCCGGCAGGGCCGCCGCGAGCGTTTTGCCATAGTCGTGGCGCAGGAAGCGACGCACACCGAGCAATATCTGCGCGTCCCCGCTGCGCAGCATGTGGGCCAATTCCGGCGGGGTACAGAGGGTGCTCACGAGCGAGACCAGGGCACCGATCCGCAGTCCCGCCAACAGGGCCGTCAGCCAAAGGATGCCGCCGGGCGCCAGCAGCGCGATCCGGGTGCCCTTGCCCGCCCCGAGCGAGAGCAAAGCCCGCGCCATTCTGGACGTGCGCCGCTCCAGCTCCTCGTAGCTCAGCGTTTCCGCGACGGTGGCGATGGCATCATGCTGCCCGCGAGTGGCGACTAGATTCGCCAACAGCTTGGGCACCGTGGTCGCCGGCTCAATCTCTTCCATCACTCCTGCCGTCCTCGTGTTTTCGGGGGGGCATCAGATCAGGCTATCAGCCCGGTCGCCCCGCCTGCTCAACATCTTGCGCCCGTCTATCTGCAGTCCCCGCCATCCGATAGTCGCTCGAGCTCCGTGTCATTCCCAGGGGTATTTTGCGGCAAAGTATCGAGGCGCGGGCGTAAACTGTTGCCACGACTTATCAGGTTGGAGGCGAGAGAGCCATGCTGACTTTGACCAATGCGAGGATCTTCGACGGCGGCGCGATGCTGCCGGGAAAGCGCAGTGTGACGATTGACGCGGGGCGGATCACGGCGGTCGGGTCCCATCCGGGGGCGCCTGCCGAAAAGGTCATCGACATCGACGGCATGACCCTTCTGCCGGGTTTGATCACGTCTCATTTGCATCCCGATTTTTACAAATTCACATTGTCGCAGGGCATGGCCGGAGATCCGCTCGGCAAGGAATTCCCGCCCGGCGTGATGATGGCGATCGGCATACGCACCTGCCGCGTTCTCTTGGAAAGCGGATTCACGGGTTATGTCGGTGCTTCGGCAAGTAATGATGTCGATGCCCAGCTCAAGATCGCCATCGCCGAGGGGATCGTCCCCGGACCGCGCATTCGCGCTTGCAGTCGTCATATCGGCACGACGGCCGATCTCAATGACAGCAAGAAATGGTGGCGGCGTCAGCAAACGCCGGGAACGGATCTATTTATCGATGGCCCGGAGGATCTGCGCAAGGTCGTGCGCGAAGAGATCAGGCGGGGTGCCGAGACGATCAAGATATTTGCGAGCCGGGGGCACGGATTTCCGAACCGTACGGCACGCAACATGGCGAACGATGAAATCCAGGCAATCGTCACCGCTGCACACGATCGCGGAGTGAAAGTGCGCGCCCACGTCGCCGATAAGGGAATGATCCTTGAATGCCTCGCTGCGGGCGTGGACGTCCTCGATCACGGCGACGAGATCGACGAGGAATGCATCGAGATCATGGTGAAAAACGGCACGTTCTGGGTTCCGAGCCTCACCTACCCGCGCATGCTGCTCGAGCTCGGCTGGGGCGATGTGGATGGCCCGGGCGTCATGCAGCGATGCTACGAGCACGTGCGAAAAACGCTGCCGATCGCGCAAAAGGCGGGCGTAAAGATCCTCATCGGGGACGACTACAGCGGCGTCTTTCGCGATGTGGTGAAGGACGATCCGCTCGATCACCAGGTCGGCTGTTATGGTCGTGAGTTTGCCTTCTACGGCGGAATTGCCGGCCTCAGCCCGGCGGATGTGCTCGCCTGGGGCACCAAAAACGCCGGTCAGTTGCTGATGGACGAGCCGGGCAAAGTCGGCGTCATCGAAAGCGGCGCCCAGGCAGATCTCATCGTCATCGACGGCGATCCTTTGGCCGACCTCACGTTGCTGGCGAAGCCCGAACAGGCATTGAAGGCGGTCATTCGCGACGGCGTTTTCGTCATCGATCGGCTGCCGGCGGCACCCAAGCGCAAATCCGAAGTCAATCGAGGTCTGGCCTTGAGTAATTGAACGCGATGGGCAGCGTGCGTAACCCCCACGCCCCGAGGAACGGGCGCCACGTGGCCTCGCCCGCCAACCGCGGGCGCCTGAGCCGTTGCGCAATCAAGTGCAGGCCTTCCTCGAGCTGCGCTTTGGCGAGGTACTGACCCAGGCAGATATGCATGCCGCGGCCGAAGGCCAGGTGCCTGGTCGGCCGGGCGCGCTCGGGCTGGAACTCCATCGCATCCGGAAAGGCCGTCGGATCGCGGCCCGTGAGGGGTGTCGCGAAGCACAGCAGGGTTCCTTTCGGGAACACGATTCCCTCGTATTCGACATCCTCGGTCAACAGGCGATACGGCGTCGTGATTGCGGAGTGTCTGAGGATCTCCTCGACCACTTTGCCGCAGTAGGACTGATCCGCCGCGCAGCGCTCCCACATTTGCGGATGTTGGAGCAGCGTGTGCATCGTGAGGGTGAGCACATTCTTCGATGTGTCGTACCCGGCGAGGAGCAGCACCATCAACATGAACCGCAATTCGGTCTCGTCGAGGCTGCCTGCATTCTTGAAGGCGATCAGTGTGTCGATCAATGAGCCGTCGTCCGCTGCTCCGCGTTTCTCGCGCTCGACCACGAGCGTATCGGCGAAGTCCCACAGAACGTCGTAGCCCGCCACCAAACGCGGCAGCAGGTCGCGGTTCAAGGTCATTGCGGCAACCTGCGTCTCGAGCGCCTCACGGATGGTGCGTATCGGCTCGGCGGAGACGCCGAGCAGCCCGCACATCACGGCAACGGGAAAATAAGACGCAAATTCGGCAAAGTCGAATTGGCCGCGCGGTGCCCACTCATCGAGCAATTCGGATATCACCTTGCGCATGAGCGGCCGCGTCTGATTCGCGCGCCGCGGCGTGAACGCCTCGGCGACGCTGGCGCGCAGCCGCGTGTGCTTGGGGCCGGATTGTGTCGGCAACATGCTTTCCATGAACCTCGCCCAACCCGTTCCTTGCGCACCGAAATACTCCACGATGCCGTCGAAATTGACGCGCATCTTGTCGTCCATGTAGAGCAAATCCTTGGTCGCCTGGTATCCATGCACGACGTAGCCGGCATGGAAGGTGGCCAGCCACGGGTGCTTCAGCCTGGCGGCGTCCACATACGGCATTGGGTTTGCCGCAAACTCGGGCTGCTCCACCGGCAGCTCCGGTAATTCCATGGAACCAACGACCTGCATAGCGCCTCTCGCGCCTTAAGCGGCGTCTTGCTTCCAGAGCGGCGCGCACGCCTCGACCGCGCAGCTCTCATCGACGATCCACTTCACCATGCGGCGCGTAGGCTCGATCGCGTCTTGGGGAAGCCCCGGATTCGCGGTCATCGCATAACCTAAGGTTACGAATCGCTGCGCGCCGAAAAGCGGCAATTCGTCGCGCAGCTTGAGCTTCAAGGACTCGGGATAGATGCCGATCGTTTGGGTGTAGGCATTGACGAACCTCGAGGCATCCGCGACGTCGTCGATCGGCACGAGATTGGCGACCCGTCCGGATAGGCGCGGATAGAAATCCACCACTTCGTCCAGCTTGGACAGGATGATTGCGCCCTCATCGTCCCGGCCGCCGATCACTTCGTAGAAATCGGTGGCCGATCGCAGTGCCTGGATGTCGTTGCGCAACTCCGGATCGAAGCGCTTGGGCTTGGTGCTGAGGTTGCCCGGCAGGGCCAGCATCGCCGCATAGATCATCTCACCCAATCGGCGGAGCTTCGCGAGACCCTGCTCATCGGTGCCGCTCTCGACCAGAATCACCCGCGCCGACGAGCACCCGGTTTGATTCGACGCGCCTATATCGGTGGCGGCTCTGAGCGCCGCGTCACGCATGGTCGTCTCATCGGCAAAGGTCTGCCGGCCGATGATCGTCGCGCTACGCTTCGGGTCGAGAGAGATCAGCTCGAGGCCGGGCTGAATGTAGCGGCTGACGTGCTTCACGGATGCGAAACCGCCCCAGGCGATGATTTTCTCCAGATTCTTGGGCTGGTAGAGCTTCTGCTCGAATTCCTCGCTGCCGCCCTTCCAGTAGGCGACCGAAAGATGCTTCGTGACGGGATGGTCGGGGGCCATTTTGATCATCGAGCGCGCCACGGCTAGGGCGGTGAAGGGGTCATTCGACGGCGACTTGATGATCGCATCGCTCCGGGTCAGCGCATTGCGCGCGACGGAAATGATCGAGGTGATCGGACTGTTGCCGGCGACGATATGCAGCGCGCGAGCACCCATGGCGCGGATCGAAACCACCCGCCCATCGGATAAAGTGGTCTTTTGCCAGCCCTCTACGTAGCGGATGCCGATCGGGACTTCGATGTAGTCCCGGACCATGTCACGGCTGAGAAAGTGATTTATCAGCGAGTACTGCCATCTCAATATCGGGGGCGTGAGATCGGTCACGGCATAAGAGTGCTCGAGCGCCTCCTGCATGAACTCGTTCTTGGAAAGATCCAGCACCTTGCCGAGCTCGACCAGGTAATCGATGATCTCGTCGATCTTGAGCGCGTACAACCGGCGCATGTCGCCCGGGTTGTGTAACGGCAGTCGATTCACGATTTTCATCGGGTCGGGAGCCAGGAATTGCGTGTCCCCTCCCCGCCCGCCGAAGCTCACGAGATCCTCCGCGATCAGCTGCCCACGTATGGCGCTGGGTGCAATCATTGTGGTCATGGTCGCTGCTCCTTATCTCGCAGTGGCGAGAAAATCGATCGCTGCCGCGTGAGCATCGTCGGCCGCCGCGCAGGTGATCTTGTCGTCGGCGCCGGTCTTTTCGCTGAAACGCCGGATGTTTGGGTGAATATGGACGGTCGTCCGCCCGCAGGCACAGGGATTCCAGTCGACGGTCACTTCGTCTCCCGTAGCCATGCCGCCCCAGTAGGTCTGAGGAACGAGATCGAAGAACGCGGCACGGCCGGTCTGCACGCCCTCTCTCGGCAGCTGAGCGCCCGTCTCCGCATCGAGCACGTAGGGCACGACCCAGGGCGGAACGTGATAGTGACCTTCGCTGCATTTCGAGGCGATCATGGTCACTTCGGTCATACCGTAATACTGCCCGATGCGCTTCGCGCCGGTGAAATCCAACACCAGCTCCTCCCAATTCTCGGCGAGCTTGGCGCCCTTGCCGCCGCCTCCGCATTGCACGATGCAACGAGAGCCGAACACATTCCGCTGGCCCCGCTCGAGTCCGCGCCGGGATAGCTCGGTCAAAGCCGCGGTCATCCCGGCGAGGTAGACTTTCTTGCCCTTCAGCGATAAGAGCTTTTCGAATATCTGATCCATGGCCTGCGCCGTACTTTTCTGAATCGCCTCGAACTCCGCCTGGCGCGCCTTCAATTTAGGATCTATCTCGAGACGATCGATCTCACCCCGGGCTTCGGCGCGGCGAATGCGCGCTGCCGTGAACATGACATCCGAGCTCATGTCGATGTCATACAGAGGGTAGAGGTATTCTCTCGATCCGGAGAAATTGTCGATTACCCAGGTGGCCGCTCGACCCGCATGGCTGCGCCCGCCGCGGAAACCCAGATAGAAGCTGTGCCACGGGTCATTTCGCAGGTCGGGGAGAGATTCGATTTCATTGAAGTCGCGGCTCGTCATACCGAATACTTCGCTGACAATGCGGTAGTCGTTGCGGGTACGCGGTAGGAACGTCATCGTGCCGCTCGTGCCCGATGAGTTCACGACCTGAATCCCCGTTGCGTCCTCCAATGCCCGCAGCCAGGAATCGATGCCGTCGCATCGGCTGACATCGGCCTTGCTGAGGTCGGTGGTGGTGAGACGGCCCAGCCACTTGGTGAGTTGGTCGAAACGGTTCTTCTCGAGCAATGAAACCGGGTACGATTTGTAGATCGAGTCCGGGAAAACCAGGTTGGACCCCGCATCGAGATCTGCGATTTGATCGATCCCCTGCTCGGCGGCCGCCGCCTTCAGCACCGGCAGCCGATCGCGTAAGTCCGCAAAGCGGCGCTGAAAGGCGGCCAGCTGCATGGCCTCAACGTGCTCGCGAGGAAGCCGGTGTGCGTTGCGATTCGAGTAGCGGAAGAACTTGGGCGGATCGTCCGCCATTTGCATCGCTTCGGCAGTCATTGCACTACCTCCTCGGGATGGTATTACGGCCCGAATAGCTGAGACGCCAATCGGGCGGAAACTGTCTGTCGTTGTCCTCCACGGCGCCGGGCAGGCCTTTCTCGAACGTGTCCGTTCCGAGGCTTCGTCGCGATGTTCTTGTCGTCGCGATGCTCTTGTCGTAAAGAACGATCTCTTCTGCCGCGGGACGCTCGCTGGTATCGGTCATTTCGCGCTGTCCTGCGGCTGCGGCAATGTATCAGAACGCCTTGTAGCTCAGCCGTAACCAGAGCTCACGGCCGCGGTCGATGAAGCACGACAAGGAGTCGACGCCCGACGGTCCATGTCCTAGCGCATTGTTGCCCTGGAACTGACCCCCATAGAGCCCGTTGATGTTGTTGTAGCTGCTGCAGGCACCCGTGGTGATGGTGTTGCTCAGGTTTCTACCGACGAAGGCCACCTGCCACCGGTTGTCGGGGCCATTCAGTGCGACGCTCAAGTCCGTTTTCACATAAGAGCTCTGCCAGAAATCCGAACGCTCGCCCAGCAGCATCAGATAGCGTGAGGAGAACTCGGTGTTGCTCGCGAGGGTCACGGACATGTCGCCCAGGGGCAGGGTGTAGCTCGGGCCGGCCGAGATTTGCCAGAGCGGCGCGCGCTGCAGAGGCTGACCGCCCAGGTCCTGCGCGGTATAGCCGCCGGCCCCGCCGTTCGAGGCGGCGCTGTATATGGAGTTGCAGCCCTCCGAAAGAGTTTGGCCGCCCCAGCAGGGCGCACTGTTGAAGGAGGTGAAATGCGCTCGGTTCAACTCCAGAGCGCCGCGCCACTGCAGGCCGTGGATCGGGGACTTCCAGTTGGCGTCCAGGTCGACGCCGTTGATGGTGGCGCTGGCCGCATTGAAGGTCGAGACGACCGGAACGCCGCCGGCGGTGTTCTCGGTCGCACCCACCTGAAGACCTGTATAGCGGTACCAATAGGTCGCGACGTCCAATGCAAGCGTGTGGTCGAGCAGCAGTGATTTCATCCCGGTCTCCACGCCCCAGACATTTTCGTCCCCATAAGGCGAGGCTACCGTGCCGTTCGAATTGAGCGGAGAGGCGGTGATGTCATAGGAACCGGACTTAAATCCCTTCTTGGCCGTGAGGTAAAAATTCAGCTCTTGTTTCGGCTTGTAGGAGAGCGTTCCTTCCGGCGAGAAATTATGGGCATCGATATTCGGCAGGTATACCGGGCCCTCGGCCAGGGATCCGAATCCCGGGCCAAACCCCGGGGGCACACCGGGGCCGGGCGGGATGCCGGGTGACCCGGGAACGAACGAGAGCGTCTGATAGCCGACGTCGGAGCGCTTCTCACTCGTGTAACGGCCACCCAGATCGAGCTCCAGCTCCGATGTCATGTTCCAGCGGACTTGGCCAAAACCCGACCAGGTCCTGATGGTCATGTCGTTCAGATACCACTCATCCGAAACTCCGATCGATGGAATAAAGTTGTTGAAGATTAGATCGGTGGAGTCGCGGACGCGGGCGTCCTGATAGTACACGCCCGCGGTGAAATTCACGGGGCCGGCAAAGTCCGAGTTTATCCGCAGCTCCTCGCTCCACTCCCGATAGCCGTAGCCGTTGTCGAGACCGATACCGCTGCCGGCCGGGCCATTGCCAAAGGGCGACGCGAGGGTCCCCTTGAACGCGAGATCGAAGTAGCCCGTGTCGGACGTGATGGTGATGGCGGACGAGGGACGGTAGTTCAGCTCGAGGGTGCCGTAGACCTGGTCGGTGTCCTGAGTCGGTATGCCGTCGAACCAGAGGCCCGGATAAGCAGCCGGGTTGAGATCGGGTTGATAGAGATCGTAGCTTCTCTGGCAGGGGCCGCCGGGGAGGAAGGGAACGCCCGCTATCCCCGTACCCGTCCCGCCGGGACAGGAGATGTTGGTCTCCTCGCCGGATTCCCAGGAATGATCGTGAGCGACCGTGGTCTTAAGGCGCGCGTCAAACTCGCTGAATGGCTTGAACAGCAAGGTGCCGCGAAGGAGCCAGTCCGTATCGCGGGGCCCCGTGCTGTCCGGCGGCGTCATGCCGCCCCGTGCGGGATCACCGTGGCCCACCAAGTTGAGCCAACCGTCGGAATCCGTGAACTGTCCCGCCAGTCGACCCTCGAGCATGTTGCCCCAAATCGGGCCGGACAGGATCATCTGCACGTCATTCTCGTCGGCCTCGAACTCGCGGCCATACGAGACGTTGGCTTCATACTGGTCGGTGGGATCGTTGCTGCGGATCGAGATCACGCCGCCGGGGCTGTTCTTGCCGTAGAACAGCGCCTGCGGCCCCTTGAGCACTTCCACCTGTGAGGTGTCGAACATCGCGCTGGCATAGGCCAAGCCTTGAGTGATCTGCAGGCCATCGACGTAGAGTGCCACCGACTGATCGATGCCTGCGTCCAGGGTATTGGTTCCCACGCCGCGGAGCGTCACCTGGGTACCGACGCTATTCGTCGCCGTCGACAGCTTCAGGCCGGGCACTTGCGTGGCCATATCCGTGAGATTCTGCACCTGAAACGCTTGCAGCTGCGCCGCGCTGACGACGTTCTCGGTGATCGGCACGTCGAGGAAACTTTGCTGGCGCTTTTCCGCCGTCACGATGATCTCATCGAGCTGCCCTTGATTCTCCTGTGAGCTTTGCTGCGGCGCTTGATTTTGCTGCTGACCTGCGGTTTGCGCAAAGGTCATCGCCGCCGGCGCCAAAACGGACATACATCCCGCGGCCGCCAGCAGCACAGATTTAAAACGCATGTTTCCCCCACCCCTTTTTGACGAAATCGTTGTTCAACGGTCACGCACTGTAGCCAGCCAATCTCCGGGCAATTGCTGCGCAACAAAATAGCTATACACCCCTGTAGGAAAATCCTCCTGACATTCCGCGTCCGTTTATGAACAATGCGCGCACGATGGCGGGCGCTTAGCGCGCGCAGTCAAATGTCGTGTCAGCCCGGCCAAGGCGCCGGCGTGAACTCGATCGGCAGGCCCTTCAGGCCCCATGTGCCCGGAAACGGGCGCGCACCGCTTTTGCCGACCAGCCTCGGATTCTTCAGGCGTTGCGCAATCAGATGAAAGCCTTCCTCGATCTGCGCTCGCGCAATGTATTGGCCGAGGCACATATGCATTCCGCGCCCAAAGGCCAGATGACGATTTTGCTGCGGGCGTTCCGGATCGAATTTTTCGGGATCGGCGACCGCGTCGGGATCGCGCCCGGATATGCTGTTCGGCAGAAACAGCATGGTGTTCTTCGGAAACACGATGTCTCGATACACGAACTCCTCGTGGACCAGGCGCGCGCTGTTACCCGGATTGCGGTAGCGCAGGCTCTCCTCCACGACTTTGTGACAGTATTCCTGATCGACTGCGCAGCGATTGTAGATCTCGGGTCGCGGAATCAACTGATCCATCATCATGGTCAGAACGTTTTTCGAGGTGTCGTACCCGGCAACAAATAGAAAGATCAGAAAGCTGTTCATCTCTGCGTCGCTGAGACCGCCCGAATCCCTTGCACCGATCAGCGCATCCAACAGATCGGGCTCCTCCTTCAAGCGCTTGCCGGCGCGTCTCTCGGCGATCAGCCGATCGAGGTAGGTTTCCATGGATTCCACGGCCTGCTCGAGCTTCGGCAGGAAATTCGGGATCAAATTCATGCTGAGGCCCAGCGTCTCGAGCGAGGAGCGCATTTCGGGAATGCCATCCGCGGAGGCGCCGATGAGGCTGCACATCACGGTGATCGGAAAATAGGAGGCGAATTCCTCGAAATCGAAGGCACCTTTCGGAGCCCACTCGTCGAGCAGCCGCGCAATCACCTGACGCATCAATCCACGACGCAGGTTGGCGGCACGCGGTGTGAACATCGGTGCCAGGACGTCGCGAATGCGCTTGTGGGGCTCGCCCCACAGTGCAAGTACCGACTCCTCCTGGAAGCGGGCCCAGCGCGATCCTCTGGCGTTCATCAAATCGAAAACCATCTCGTAGGGACCGCGCATCTTATCGTCCATCAACAGAAGGTCCCTGATCGCCGTGTAACCGGTGACCACGTAGCCGTAGGCGCATTTCGCGAGCCAGGGGTGCTGCGTCCGCGCCGCACTGAATTTGGAGAACGGGTCCTCGCCGAATTGGGGATGCTCGATCGGCAACTCCGGCAAAGTCAATTCGCTGATCTGTGGCATGGCCCGCTCTCCTTTATCATCGTAGATATAATGCATCGCAAATTCGTGCTACAAGGCTCGCACGCACGGCCACGAAAATAGCGCATCTCGGCCGCCGCCACACGCCGCTATTTGATACACACGTTTCAAGGAACCGCGCATGCAGAATGCGATTCAGACGAGATTCGACTTGAATTCGACGGCCGACGATGTGGTCGCAGGCGTCGATCTCTCCGGCAAGCTGGCGATCATTACCGGCGGCGCGGCCGGCATAGGCAAGGAGACAGCGCGTGCGCTGGCCTCGCGCGGAGCACATGTCATTATCGGCGGAAGAAATAAAGCCGCGATCGAAGCGGCCGCCAAGGAACTTTCGTCTGCGGGAACCGCTCAAGCTCGAGAGCTGGATCTGTTGTCCTTGAAAAGCGTGCGCGATTTTGCGGACTGGGTCCTCTCGCTCGGCCGGCCGCTCGATCTTTTAATCCTGAATGCGGGCATCATGGCGGCTCCGCTTTCACGCAGTGCCGAGGGAATCGAGTCGCAGATGGCGACCAACTTCATCGGTCACGCGGCACTCACGAGCAAGCTGGTGCCGGCGCTTCTCGCGGCCACGGAGCCTCGAGTCACCTCGCTCAGCTCGAGCGCGCATCAGATGTCGCCGGTCGTATTCAGCGACATCAACTTCGAGCGTCGTGCTTACGATCCTTGGGAGGCTTATGGGCAATCGAAGACCGCCAATGCGCTGTTGGCCGTGAAAGTGTGGAATGAGCTCGGGCCGAGCGGTGTCACGGCGCATGCGGTGCACCCGGGTGGCGTCTTTACGGGACTCATGAAGCACGTGACCGGCGATGTCGCTGCCGTGCTCTCGAGCCGCTATAAATTCGATACGTCCAAGGTCCAGGTGAAGACGATTCCGCAAGGTGCAGCCACTTCGGTGTGGGCTGCCACCGAGCCCACCTTGCGCAACCGCGCCGCGCTCTATTGTCATGACTGTCGCGTCGCCGAAGTACTGGACACGCCGGTTTATACTCGAGGTGTGATGCGCTATGCGCTCGACAGCGACAATGCCGCGGCACTTTGGGCTGCAGCGGAGAAGATGATCGGCTCGGAGCTGCCGCTCAGCGCCCGGTAACGATAGCTGACGGCGCGCTCGCTCAAGAGAGCCGGCGCACCGCGTCTTTTCCGTCCCAGTTCTTCGCGGCGTCACGGAATTTCGCGAACACGGCATCCGCCACGGGGTTGGCGTCGATCAGTTCCGTGAAGAATCCGAGAGTGCGCACGGTGTCGATCCAGCCGACGCGAAATCCCATCATCAATCCCGAGAATATGAGCTCGGACCCACCCTTTTTATAGGCATCGACGGTCGCATCGTAGTCGCGGCAGTAAACCGCGGCGTGATGGAAGCCGAATTTTCCGCCGGCGGCCGGGCCTTCTTGCCAGATCGAGGGCTGTTTGTCATGCACACAGACAAACTCGATCTGCACATCGCCGGCCTGCGCGATCGCCGCCGTGATGTTGGCGTTGCCTCCCGGCTTGCCGCGATACTGCGGCTGGTCATAGGCGACTTGATCGAACCGGAAAAAAGGGCCCAGCCCGGCGGTGCGGGTCCATGTGGCCATGGCCTCTTCCAGATCGGGCACCAGCCAGCAAAACTGCATGTAATTCCGATCCGGGAAAGGTAATGAGATCATGGCATTGCCCCGTTCTGACCGCAGACGCACGAACCTATCAGCCGGGCTCTTGGGACGCTCGACATTCTGCGCCACTTCATCTGCCTGACGCGCCCGGAGCGGGCGCACGCATTGCCGGGTCGACATGAACCTTCAGGCTCTTCCGTAGCCCGGCACGCAGTGCTTCCAGGGTTCCGGGCAATTGCTCGAGCGAAATCACGTCACTCACCATGAGATCGGGACGAACTTGGCCCGAGTCGAAGGCACGCGCCGTCTCCCCGATCTCATCCACCGTATAGGCATGGGGAAATAGCAGCTGGATTTCCTTGGCCGTGCAACGCGCCGGCACGAGTCGATCGTCGTGGCTGCACATGCCCAACGACAGCACGATCCCCTGCCGCCGAACGTGTTGCGTGGCGAGATCGAGCATACCGGTCTTGCCCACGCACTCGGCGACGATGTCCGGCGGGCCGCCGAGGATCTCCGCGATACGCCCCTGATCCTCGGCATCGAATGTGAGGACCGCATCGCCCCCCATGGTCATGACCATGTCCCGGCGATGCTCCGAGCGTGACAGCGCGACGATCTTGCCGGCACCGAGCGAGCGTGCCCAGTAGGTCACCGAAAGCGCGATGGAGCCCGCGCCGATCACCAGCACGCGAGCGCCTCGGGGCATGTGCGCGAGCCGCAGCGCGTGCAGTCCGCAAGCCATGGGCTCGATCAGCGCCCCGTCCGCGAAGCTGAGACTTTTCGGCAGCGGTCGCGCCGCGGCCGGAGGAATGACCATGTATTCGCCGAACCCGCCGACGAGGAACGTTCCCTTCAAACAAAACAGTGGATTCCCGGTGCGACAGCCTTCGCAGCTGCCGCAGGGAGCCACGGGCAGCGCCGATATCCGGTCGCCCCGCCGGAAGCTATCGACGTTGACGCCCACTTCGAGGACTTCGCCCGCGTATTCGTGACCGAAGCGGCCCAGAGGCAAGGTGAGCGGCGCGTCTCCGGTCATCGAGACATCGCTACCGCAAATGCCGCACCGGCAAACCTTGACGAGCAACTCATCGGGGCCCGGACGCGGATCGGCGATGCTCTCGATGGTGATCGGCCGACCTGGGCCGTTGAATAACGCAGCACGCATGGATCTAGATCTCTGGTGCGGTCACGGGATCGCCATAGGGCTCGAAGACCAGCTCGCCTTCGTTGCGCAGCAGCGCACCGCCGAAGGGGCATGGAAAGTGCGCCGGAATGACGAGCGCGTTGCGACTGAGACAAGTGTCGAGGATCCGACGGCGAGTCCGGCTCGCCAACGGAAAGTTCTCGCTGGTCCCACTGTCGAGATCCGGATGAATCATTTCCAGCGGATGATGGAAGGCATCCCCCACGAAATAAGCCGGCCTCGCTCCGCCGTCAAGATGCAGCAGGGAGTGGCCGATGGTATGGCCCGCCGCGGGCTCTATCTGCAGACTCGCGGAAATCCGAAACGTGTCCGGCACCAACTCGGCGAGCCCGGCCTCGAGGACCGGCAAGACGCTGTTCTCGAACGTTCCGGCATTCGCGGGAACGGGCACGTGATCCGGCCGGCGGCTGTCCCAGCGGTCGAATTCCCGCTGCACCATCACATAGCGAGCGTTCGGGAATGTGGGCACGTATCTTCCCGCCCGCAGCAGCGTGTTCCAACCGCAATGATCCATGTGCAGATGCGTGCAGAACACATAGTCCACGTCCTGAGGCCGGATGCCGGTAGCCGCGAATCGCTCCAAATAAGGAGTATCGAGCATGTGCGCCGGGGGAAAATCAGGAAAGTTGCGGCCGTTGCCCGTGCAGGGATCGACCACCACGACCCGGCCGTCGATGATCACGATCCAGCTCTGAGAGACGATGTCGACCAGTCCGTCGGCGTCAATGAATCTGGGAAACAACCAGCGTGGCAGCCGGGCAATGAGCTCGGTGTCGGTCGTCATCGCGGACAGCGGCTTCTTCTGGGTGATTTCCTCCACCTGCCATATGCTGGCTCCCCCGATCTCGGCTCTCCTCGCCATCTCGAGGAGCCTCAACCCGGGTCGGCGTTCAACTGCCGGAGAATCTGCTCGTGGGCTGCCATAAGCTCGCCCGCATGATTGACGGTATCGCCCGCCGAGATACCGCCATCGACCGGCATCAGGATGCCCGTGATCTGCCGCGCGCGATCGCTCGCGAGGAACAGCGCCGCCTGGGCGACATCGATGGGAAGACCCTGCGTCTTCAGCGGCTTGTACGACATCATCACCCGGTCACTCTCGGCCCGTATGCGCCGAAACGCCTCATCGCTCATCCCCGGCTTGCGATAGTCGGTCGCCGGCGTTTTGATGCTCCCGGGCGCGAGGGCATTCACCCGGATGCCGTATTCGGCCAGATCGATCGCGGTCGACTTGGTGAAATTGATGATCGCCGCCTTTGATGCGCGATAGCAGATGAATGCGAAACCCGGCATCACGCCGGCAATGGACGCGGTATTGATGATCGAGCCGCCGCCGTTCCTGGCCATATGACGCCCTGCGCAGTGACTGCCGTAGACCGTACCCATGTAATTGATCGCCAGAATGCGTTCGTACTCTTGCAGGTCGTCGTCCAGAAACCGGGTGACGGGGCGCCCCGGAAACCCCGCGTTATTGCACATCACATGCAGGCCGCCGAAGCGGTCCACCGCGAAATCGACGGCCGCTTGCACCTGTTCTTGCTTCGACACATCGGTCCTGCGGAAGGCCGCATGGCTGCCGAGTTCCGCGGCAACGGCCGCGCCTTGCTCCTCGTTGATGTCGGCGACGAGCACCTTGGCGCCTTCCGACACGAACAGCTCGGCCATCGCGCGACCGATGCCGCTCGCCGCGCCCGTGACGATTGCCACTTTCCCCGCAAGCTCTTGTGTCATTTCAGACTCGACGCGTGACGATCAAGGGCAGCGCCTTGATGGAATGGGTGGCGACGGTTTGCAGGTATTCCACGCTTTCCGCGGGAATGGTCAACTTGAAATCGCCGAGCCGCTTCGACAGCTCGCGCGCAGCGACCTTGATCTCCATCCGCGCGAGGGAAGAGCCGATGCAGCGGTGCACACCGGCACCGAAGGACACGTGCTTCGCCAGGTTCTTGCGCTCGGGATCGAAATCCCGCGGACAGGCGAATTCCGTCTCGTCGTCGTTGCCTGACTCGAATACCACCAGCAACTGCGTGCCTTTGGGCATGAACTTTCCACCGAGCTCGACGTCGCACGTCGTCGTGCGCGACAACGCGCGGCTCGGCGGCGCCAGCCGCAACAACTCCTCGACGAACCGGGTCAAGCGTTTGTCGTCGTCGGCGCACTCGCGCAGCCGCTCACCGACCTCCGGCCGTGTGGCGAGCAGGAACAACAGATTGGCGAGTGCCGTCGCAGTCGTCTCGTTCCCGCCGATGATCAACGCGCGGATGATGGACACGGCCTCCTTGAAGGTGAGTGTGGTGCCATCCTCCAGCTTGGCGTGCACGATGTCCGAGATCATGTCCTCGCGAGGCTCGGTCTCGCGCGTCTTCATCTC
>Ga0302324_100004535_pt1 | contig 30676 bp, 25 predicted proteins | sample Palsa_T0_1_FD_201949 | JGI IMG/M metagenome (GOLD analysis project Ga0302324, IMG submission 201949) | Peat permafrost microbial communities from Stordalen Mire near Abisko, Sweden - Palsa_T0_1 | ecosystem: Environmental > Terrestrial > Soil > Palsa > Peat permafrost | place: Sweden: Abisko... | reverse complement strand
AATCTCAGTGACGGTGCCGCGAGCTCCGGCGCGCACGGTATTCATCAGCTTCATGACTTCAATGATGGCGACGACCGTGTCCTCCTCGACCTGCACTCCCACTTCCACGAACGGTGCCGCGCCGGGTTTCGGAGCACGATAGAACGTACCGAGCAACGGAGAGGCGAGATCGTGCACGTTCGGGTCAGCCGTTGCCGGCAAGTTTTGGACCGGTGGAGATGGCGGGGGTGAGCGATGCGTTGAGGTCTCCGATTGCGCCGGGGAAGTTGCCGGCGCCGCTCCTCGCCTCAGGCTAAACTTGGTGCCATCCATCTCCAAAGTGAGCTCATCGAAGCCTGATTGCTCTACCAGCCTCATGAGCTCCGCGACCTCCGCGGCCGTAAGACTCATCGTTTGCCTCCAAAGACGGACATCACGTGCGTCAGCGGATTGGCCGCGGGACGCGCCACCGGAGTTGACTGCTTCGTTGACCATACCGTCTCGGGACGGCTCTGAAGCAGCAGAATCGCATTGGTCCGCAATTCGACCGCCCACTCGATGTCCTGCGGCCGGCCGTAGTGGCGTTCGACCTTCCGGGCGATCGCTCTGAGAGTTTGAAGTTCCTCATCGCTCAGACATGCGGCGCGACGCTCAGCCTCAGCCACGGCAACTGTCTCGACTCCGCCCGCGGAAACCGGCTCATGCCGGATGAGCTTTTCCGAGATCTCGCGCACGCTGATATCGCCGGTGATCTTACCCAGCACCCATCGGTCGGGCGTGACTTCGCCGCCTACTACCGCGGAGCCCAGTCCCCAGGAGCCTTCCACGGTCACTACCGAGCGATCGCCGGTGACTGGGCTGCGCGTAAACATCACGCCTGCGGTGCGCGCGTGCACCATCTTCTGCACCACGACCGCCATCGCCACGCCCTCCTCCGGTAGGCCACGCCTGCGGCGGTAGGTAACGGATTCCACTGAATACAAACTTGCCCAGCAGTTGCGCACGCGCTGCAACGTCTGCTTGAGGTCCGTGACCCACAAATAGGTGTCCTGGAGGCCGGCGAAGCTGGCATCGGCCGCGTCTTCCGTAGTTGCTGAGGAGCGCACGGCAACAGGCGTCTGCTCATCGCCACAGCACAGAGCCGCGTGCGCCGACGAGATTTCATCGAGTACCTCCAAGGGCAACTCTTGTGCTTCCACTCTGGCACGAATTTCCGCGCAGCAGGCTGTAGCCGCCGCAAGATCTTCGGCGCTCAACGCCGCAACTCGCGATCGCAGCGGTGACTTGCGCTCCAAAGGGCCAATGAAGCGCTCGAACGCGCCGGTCTTGACTACGAATCCGGGCGGGACGGCGATGCCAGCGCGTTGCAACTCACCCAGGCTGCCGCCCTTGCCCCCGACGTGGACCCTGTCATTCAGTCCAATGTCGGCGAACCAGCCGATCACTTGCGTCGACGGCATCGCCTACTCCAGGATGGTGACGATGCCGCGTCCGCCGTCGACACGAATGCGCTGACCGTCCTTGATTCGCGCCGTCGCGTTGCCAGTGCCGACTACCGCCGGCAGTCCGTACTCCCGCGCCACAATCGCCGCGTGACTCATGGAGCCGCCGATGTCCGACACGGCCGCGACAATCATCTGAAATATGGGTGCCCAGGTCGGATTCGTGATCTGGCAGACGAGGACGTCCCCCTGCTGCAGGCGTGAGATATCATCGACCGACTTGACTATGCGGGCAGGCCCTTCGACCACGCCGCTGGAGGCGGCAAAACCCCGCACTTCGTTGCTATCCGCGCCGCCGTCCGCTGCCAGCCAGGTGTCGAGGCTCTCGCGGGTAATGCCCCAGAGCATGACGATGGCCGGATCATCGATGACATCGGGAACCGGGCCGAGCGCCGGCGGCGTCACGTGCTTCGTCCACTCCACGATGGCCGCGCGACGCTCGGCCACAATTTTTGGCCAGTGCGCCGGCCCCCGGGGCGGGGAGCCGTTGGACCAGGAGGTCATGAGATCGATGATCGCCATTTCCAACTCATAGTGCGTGAGCTGGAACACGTCCTCGGTGGCCGGGAAAAAACCATGAGCAGACAGCAGCGCCCCGAACTCCCGGATCTTGTTGAAGAAGAGATTCGTGTACCAGTGTTCGCAATAGAATTTGTGTCCCTCGACATAGGGGAATACCCGGTGTGCCAGCGTGATCATCTGGTCGTAAGCGGCGCGATCCTCGTCCGTGTTCAGCAGTTCCCTGTAGCCTTCGATGAGATCCTTGCGCTCGGCCTGTAGTTTCTCGATCGGCCGGAGCAGAGACTCTCCGGACTTCACCCGTTTGATGTATTCGGGCAGGCACGCGAAGGGCATCGAGAGGTCATCGTTCCACGCGCGGTGATAGTGGTAGAAACCGTCGCCGACATTGATATTGAACCAGGGGTCTCGCGAGACCTGCAACTCTTCGAGCCACGAGCGCCCCGGTTCTCCTGACTGTTGCAGCGTCCTGATGATGTCATCGGCCGGCACCTGCCGCTGAAACGTCGCATCCACCCCGAGCTCGACGGCGCGGCGTGCGAGGCGCCTCAGCTCGTCGTCGGGACGGAAGATCTCTGCGTCCATGCCGGCCACCATACGCGCGATCGTCTGGTCTGTGATCTCGGGAAAGGCTTTCTTGCAGAAACCAAAAAACGTGAGATAGGCGCCATATCCCAGCAACAGGAACTCGAAGTGGTGATGCCACATCCTGAAGTACCCCTCCAGGGTCTTCTGGTACGTCTCGAGCAGGTAGTGATTGGAGGCCACGCCTCGTCCGGCGTGGACGTGGGCCAGCGGCTCGAATTCCGGCAGCTCAGGTCTGGGCAGCGCCTGCGCGTCCTGGATGAGCTTCATCATCTTCTCGCGCCACTGCGCGTACAGCCGTTCCCAATTGGCGTAATAGTAGAAAGCGCGTTTGTGAAACTCTTCCGTCCGACGTGCGATCTCTGCCGGGTCGGTGACGGCGTTGCCGCCGATGTATACGCGTCCGTTGATGATGCGGTGATCGATCCCCAAGGTCGTGGGCAGACAGTGAACGCGCGTGTTCGATGCGCCGAGCGCGCAGTACGCCGCCTCCGCGGTTACCATATCGAACGCAGACATGGGTTCCGGAAAGTGCATCGAATTGTAGAACCAGAAACGATCGTCGTCCGACTCGCTGAATTGAGTGTGGTACGGGTATGCTGCCTGAGCGCGCTCCGTTCCCGGAATCACCTTCAACGAGCTCGGAAGCGGGAATCCCCGAGGACTGACCGGCGTGTTCATCTTTGCCCTCCTGACCCAGGCGCAGCGTACCTACCGGAAGGACCGGCTGCCGGGATCGCGGTGCAGAACTGGTGCGAATGCGCCTCACGGGCCGGCGCCCGAGATCATGTGGGCAGATTCTACAGCAGTAAAGCGGCGCCGCCCCTGGTCGGCCAGAGCAGAAAACACAGGCCGCGAGTGCAATCCGCGGCTCGCGCCCCGGCGAGTTGCCTGTCCCGGGCGCACAAGACAGGTGCCCTTGCGCGCCGCAACTGCCTCGGCGCAGTAAAAGTGGCCCTGCGATCCGGGTTTCTGGAACCCAGCCACTTCGCGCGACGATTCCGCAAGGCGTTTGGCTCAGAACCCATGGAGTTTCAAGCCGTGCGTGTGCACGGCGGAAAGTCTGCGGTATAGACTCGCAATTCTGATGCCGCCTATCCTGACCACCCACGTAGGTAGCCTCCCGCGAGGCAACGAGCTGGTACCGCTGCTGCTCGCCCGTGACCAGGGCGACGCGTATGACGCTGCAGCGTTCGATCGCATCGTTCAGGCAGCGGTCGTGGATGCGGTTGTCAGGCAGGAGAGGTCCGGCGTGTCGATCGCCAGCGACGGTGAGCTGGGCAAGGTAGGCTACTCGACTTACATCACCGAGCGTTTATCGGGCTTTGGCGGAAATGTGACCCGAAAGCCGGCGCTGGATCTGGCGGCACTGCCTGAGCTCAGAAAGAAGCTCACCGCGATCATGGGCGACCAGGAGTTCGTACGCAGGAGCTGCGTCGGACCCGTCAAACTGCGCAATCTTCAACCCTGCCTGGATGACATCCGACGCTTCACGCAAGCGATGCAGGGACGAAAAATTCAGGGCTTCATGAATGCCGCCTCGCCGGGCCTGATCACGGCATTTCAGCCCAACGCCTTCTACCCCAGTCATGAGGCATACCTGGCCGATCTCGTCGCCGCGATGCAGCCGGAATATGAAGCCATCGCGGCGAGCGGCTTTCAGCTGCAACTCGATTGCCCCGATCTGGCCATGTCGAGGCATACCGGATATCAGGACATGTCGGAGCAGCAGTTCCTGCAAATTGCCGCGGCCAACGTCGAGGCGCTGAATGCCGCGACCGCAAGGATTGCGCCGGAGAAGCTGCGGATGCACGTCTGCTGGGGCAATTACGAGGGTCCGCACGATTTCGACATACCGCTGGAACGTATCATCAACATCATCCTGCGGGCACGACCGGCGACGATTCTGTTCGAAGCGGCCAACCCCCGGCACGAGCACGAGTGGAAGGTCTGGGCGCAAGCAATAATTCCCGACAACAAAGTGCTTGCGCCCGGTCTGATCGACACCTGCTCAAACTACATTGAGCACCCGGAGCTCATCGCACAGCGAATTGAGCGCTTCGCGGCTATAGTCGGTGTCGAACGCGTGGTGGCCAGTACGGACTGCGGTTTTGGTACATTTGCCGGCTACGGTAAGCTCGATCCGGCAGTCACGTGGAAGAAACTCGTCGCGTTGCGCGAGGGAGCCGATATCGCGACTTCGAGGCTCTAGCACTCTGAGCCCGATTGCTGTGCACTGGCAGGTGAGTCCGGCCGCCCTGGCCGGCATACTCTTACCTGATGTCCGCACGGAGCCTCAGCGCGGCGCACGGCGGTGATTACAATGTCCGGCGATTCGAAAAGGTTGCCATGATCCCTTTGAACCCCGAACAGGTTTCGCGTGAAGCTCTGCTGGACATGTACCGCATGCTATGGCGGATCCGGACGTTCGAGGACCAAGTGCGACGGCTCGCGGCAGCCGGAGAAGTACCTGGGTTCCCGCATCTTTCGACGGGGCAGGAAGCCGTCGCGGTCGGCGTCTGCGCGCATCTATCTCAGCAAGACTTACTGTTCACGAGCCATCGCGGACATGGTCATGTGCTCGCCAAGGGCAGCGATATCGAGGCGATGTTTGCCGAAATTCTGGGGCGGGAGACGGGCTTGTGCCGCGGGCGGGGCGGATCGATGCACCTGGTAGACGTCGCTCACGGTGTGCTCGGCGCTACCGGCGTCGTGGCCGGCAACCTGTCACTTGCCGCCGGCGCGGCATGGGCCATGCAGGCGAGGAGCGTAAAGCACATCAGTGTGGTGTTCTTCGGCGATGGTGCCACCGGCGCCGGCGCATTCCACGAGACGCTCAACCTTGCCGCGCTGTGGAAGTTGCCGGTCTTTTTTGTGTGCGAAAACAACGGCTACGCTGAATTTACAAGCCGAGAAGAGCACTCAAAGGTGGCGTTCGTGCGACGCTTTGCAGAACCCTATGAAATGCCCGCAGCTACTATCGACGGCAACGACGTGTTGGCAGTGCTCGCCGCGGCGGGCGAGGCCATTGGCAACGTGCGCAGCGGTGCCGGCCCGTATCTGCTCGAATGCATGACCTACCGCATGGCAGGGCACTTTGTCGGTGACCCCCAGCATTACCGCTCGAAGGAAGAGATCGCCGCTTGGCATGCCAAGGATCCGATCGAGCGTTTGAAGCGCCACATCCAGCAAAGCGGAATCGCGGCAAGCGAACTGGACAGCGCTGGCGAAAGTGCGAGGCAGGAAGTGCAGCGCGCGGCGGATAGAGCGCGCGGCGCTCCGCGCCCAAATCCAGCCGACGTGCTCGCGGACGTGTATTCAGCCAAGTGCCTCAACGCGACTGCTGGCTGAGGGCTGCATGAGCCAGACTTTCATCGAAATCGTCCGGCGCGCCCTCGATGAGGAATTGGCGCGGGATCCGGCGTTACATCTGTTGGGGGAGGACGTTGCAGCGGGCGGAGCATTTGGAATTACGCGCGGCCTCGCGCAGAAATTCGGCGCGCAAAGGGTTCGTAATACACCCATCAGCGAGGCGGCCATCGCCGGGCTTGCGACCGGAGCTGCGTTGTGTGGATTGCACGCCGTGCTTGAGATCATGTTTATCGATTTCGCCACATTGGCGATGGATACTTTGGTGAACCAGAGTGCCAAGTATCGCTACATGTCGGGCGGACAGCTCGCCGTGCCGATGGTCGTGCGAACGCAGTCGGGCGCCGCGGGGGGAGCGGCGGCACAACACTCGCAAAGTCTCGAGGCATGGTTTGTCCATGTGCCAGGGCTGATCGTGGTCGCACCCTCATCCCCGGCTGAAGCGTACGGACTTTTGAAAAGCGCAATACGCCTCGGCGATCCGGTGCTCTTCATCGAGCACAAGCGCCTCTACACGATGAAAGAATCGCTGGTCGAGGGCGCCGAATTGCCCCAGATCGGCCGCGCGCACGTAGTCCGGGCAGGCGAGGATGTCACTTTGATTGCTTACTCGGCAATGCTTACCTGTGCGCGGGATGCCGCAGAGCTACTCGCACGCGACGGTATTTCGGCTGAGATCATCGATCTGCGCACACTCGCGCCGCTCGATATGGTCACTATCGCCGAGTCCGTTACCAAAACACACCGCGCGGTGATAGCGCATGAAGCGGTTAGAAACGCAGGCCTCGGCGCGGAGATCGCCGCCCGTATCGGCAGCGACTTGTTCGATGAGCTCGATGCGCCGGTAATGCGTGTCGGCTGTCCCTTTGCGCCCATTCCGTTCGCGCCTGAGCTGGAGCAGGCTCTTCTGCCCGGCACCGTGGACATTGTGCGTGCCGTGCGTTCGCTGCTGAACTAAAGGATGGAAAGCAGGTGGCCTTAGTCGCACAGGAAATTCCCAAAGTCGGATTAGTGATGGATAGTGCTCGCCTTGTTCGCTGGCTCAAGAAGGTTGGCGACAGCATCGAACAGGGCGAGCCTTTGCTCGAGCTCGAAACGGAAAAGACAGTGATCACTATCGAGGCCACCGTGAGCGGGCGGCTGGTTCAAGTGTTGCTCGTGGACGATCAGGAAGCGCATGTCGGTGATCGGATCGCCTGGATAGAGAGCGCGGTGGCCAGCAACACCGACACACCCTCGCTGGATCAATATTCCACGGCTCGAATCCATGACTTTTCAACCGAACCACTCGCCGACGAGCCGCCACACACTGTAGGCCCGTCAGTCGAAACCCCTCACACCGCACGGATCAGGAGCTCCCCCATTGCGCGCAGGCTTTCAGCAGAGCAAGGGCTCGATCTTGCCGCCATCGCGGGCACCGGACCACGTGGCCGCGTGCAACTCGACGACGTGCGTCGGGCGGTCACGGCGCATGCGGCACAGCATGTGAGCCTATCCGCAGCTCCCGGAGGGCAGCAACTTACCAGCATGCGCCGCGCCATCGCACGCGCCATGACTTTGAGTAACGCCACGATTCCACAGTTCTCGGTAACGAGAGCCGTGGATTGGACGGCTGTGCGGGTGGCACGTTCGGAGATCAGCGCGAGTCTGCCTGCGGGCTCGCGCAAGCTCTCGGTTAACGACTTTCTCCTGCAGGCTCTGGCCGGCGCACTGCTCAGATTTCCCGGAATGAACGCTACTTTCTCAGGGAATCCGGAACTGGCCGAGGCGCGCATCGTCCAGGCGAGCGGCGCGCATATCGGTCTAGTGGTTGCTTTGCACGACGGACTGCTGGTGCCCGTACTACATGGGGTCGAGAATTTGGGCCTCACTGAGCTCGCGCGTCGCCGAAGCGACTGCGTTGAGCGCGCCTTGACGAACGGCCTGAAGCGCGAAGAGCTCGAGGGCGGGACCATCAGTATCTCGAATCTCGGCGCTCACGGACCTGACCGCTTTACGGCGTTGGTCAATCCGCCACAGTCGGCCATAATTGCAGTGGGGGGTCAGCGCGATTGTGTCGTGGCGGCGAGTGGTGTAATCCAAGTCCGACCGATGTCCGAGCTTTGTCTTAGCGTCGATCACCGCGTCGCCGATGGCAGGCTCGCTTCGAAATTCCTCGCTCGTGTGGTGGAATTCCTCGAAGGTGGCGAGTGGCGTACATAATAGGGGGGGATCGTGCAGAAACCGATCGAGATTCTGGGCTCCTACTGGACTCTGGGTGTCGGCGCGGACCCACTCGGCGATCAACGCTGCCTGCACGACTTTCGCAAGCGGGTGGAGATCGCCGCGAAAGCGGGTTTCAAGGGCATGGGCCTCTGGCATGCAGACATTCAGCAGATCCTGGGAACCTACAGCTTCCAGGAAATGAAGCGCATCCTGGATGATAATGGCATTGTTCACATTGAAGTCGAATGGCTGCTCGATTGGTTCTGTACCGGCGCCAGACGCGATGCGTCGAATAAGATTCGGGCGCTGCTGCTCGATGCGGCCGAGATCCTCGGCGCGAGGCACATCAAGATCGGCGATCTCGGCAATGATTGCGCCGACGTGCCGAAGATGACGGAGGAATTCGCCCTCCTATGCCGACAGGCAGCCGAACGAGGCGTCCCTGTTCTGATCGAAATGCTGCCGCGCCAATTCTCCCGCGCGCCCTCGCTTGATGACGTGCTTACCATCTGCAAAGGTGCGGGCGCCAGGAACGGCGGAATCATGCTGGATAACCTGCATGTGCAACGCACCGGTACCACCCCGGAGGACATCGTTCGCAAAGTCGGTCGCGAAATCCCGCTGGGAGTCGAGATCAACGACGGGTCTCTGGCGACGCCGGTGAAATTCGAGGATTCGGTCGTCAACAAGCGACTGCTGCCGGGCGATGGCGAATTCGACATCGCCACATTTCTGCAGGCCCTCTGGTCCATCGGCTACGACGGGCCTATCGGCGTCGAGGTGCTGAATGAGTACATGCGGAAATGGTCGCTGGAGACCGCAGCATCCGAAGGATTCAACAAGACGCAGCAGGTTGTGACGGCAGCGCGTCAGCGGTTTCTTGCAAGCAACGCGAATTGAAATCAATCGTAAGATCTGGGGGCTAGCCAATGAGCGTGCATACACCTGATGCTGGACGGCAGATCTGGATTTTGACCCAGATGCTGCGCATTCGTGAGTTTGAGAACCGCGTAAAGAGGAGCTTTACCGATAACCCGGGTGTGATTCGCGGCCATACGCATCTTGCGGACGGCGCGGAGGCCTCGATCGTCGGTTCACTGGCTCATTTCCAGGAGGGCGATGCAGCCCTCGCCACCTATCGCTGCCACGGCTATCCACTGGTACTGGGCAGTGACCCAAAGGCGCTTATGGCGGAGATCTACGGCCGCGCGGACGGCATCTGCAAGGGCCTCGGAGGTTCAATGCACCTCGCTGACGTGAAGCGGGGATTTCTTGGAACATCCGGCATTGTCGGCGCGGGTATTCCGCATGCTGCAGGTGCCGCCTGGGCTGCGCAGATCAGGAGGAAGGGCGAAGTCGTGCTCTCCTTCTTTGGTGACGGCGCCTCCAAACAGGGCGCCTTCCACGAAACCATGAACATCTCATCGCTGTGGAAACTGCCGATGGTTTTCGTCATGGAGAATAACGGCTACAACGTCGTCACGACCTCAGCGCAGGAAGATGCGAACGCGGCGGCGGGAAAGCCGCTCGCAGTAAAAGCCCAGGCGTACGAGATGCCGGGTGTCACCGTGGACGGCACCGATCCGCTAGCGGTTCACAAGGCCGTGGGCGAGGCGATCGTGCGAGCGCGTACCGGCGGCGGCCCGACTCTTGTTGAATCTAAGGTGTACCGCCTCTCGGCGCACGGGAACATCATTGCGCCTCCCGGTGTGCCGTTGCACTACCCCGAGCACGAAGCCATCACCGTGTTCGGGAAGCGCGAAGAATACGAAGCCGCCTTGCGCGGCGATCCGGTGCCTCGATTCCGCGGCGTGCTGGTTCAGAGCGGGGTACTCACGCCGCCGAAGGCGGATGCCCTGGCCAAGCAGGCCGCCGATGAAATGCAGGCAGCAGTTACGTTTGCGCTCAACAGCCCGTTTCCAAAGAATGAGAGCGCGCTCGAATACAACTACGCCTAGGTCGGCGAGGAGTCATCCATGGCAAATCTGCCTTTTATCGCTGCGGTCGATGCGGGTATTCATCAGGAGATGAAGCGCGACTCGCGAGTGCTCTATTTCGGACAGAATATGGCTACCACCGAGAACCACGAGTTCGTCGCCGCGTACGGTCCCGATCGGGTCCGCGTCACGCCCATCTCCGAAACCGCCGAGATTGGCATAGCGATCGGTGCGGCCATGGCCGGCCTGCGTCCTGTGGTCGAGCTATACATGGCCGAATTCATGCTCGTGGCCATGGACCAGGTGGTCAACGAAGCGAATCGGTTTCGGTATATGTCCGGCGGACAGGTCAAAGTACCGCTGGTGCTCAAAGCGGGCTTCGGATTTACGGCGGGTTGGGCAGGCCAGCACACCGGGTCGCTGACTTCGCTTTTCATGGGAGTGCCTGGGCTGAAAGTGGTCGTGCCTTCCACTGCCGCGGATGCCAAGGGGCTCATGGCATCCGCTATTCGCGACGACAATCCGGTCGTGTTTTTGCATCACTACATGCTGACACTAGAGCACGGCGATGTGCCCGATGGCGAGCATCTGGTACCGCTCGGTGAAGCCGTCGTTCGCAGAGCAGGCGGCGACGTGACGATCGTCGCTACCGGCTGGATGGTGCATCGCGCACTCGCCGCTGCCGAGAAACTTGCCGGCGAGGGTATCCATGCGGAAGTCATCGATCCGCGCACTGTAGCGCCGCTTGATCTGGAGACCATCTTCAGCTCCGTTGAAAAGACCAGACGAGTCGTGCTCGTTGATCAGGGCACGCGTCACGCGTCCGTCAGTGCCATCATTGCAAGCGAGATTGCAGAACAGCGTTTTTCCGCGCTCGCTGCGCCCATCGTCCAGGTTACTGCACGTGACACCACGATTCCATACAGCGAGCCACTCGAGGCCTACGTGATTCCGGATGTGGAGAGGATCACGTCGGCCGTTCGAAATGTGCTGAAACGATGATTAGCACCTCCCGGGCAGGGAACGGGCCGGGCTATCAGCTGCTGCTGCCCATGCTCCTTAGCATCAATTTCGGCATTGTGTTCTTCGACCGCAACGCGCTGAACTTCCTGATGCCATTCGTTCAGCCGGAGCTCGGTCTGAACAATACCCAGGTCGGGGTGCTTGCCGGAGCGCTCTCGCTGACGTGGGCGAGCGCGGCATTTCTGATCGGCATGGTATCGGATGCCTGGGGCTCACGCAAAGGCTTGCTGGTGCTGGCGACGCTAGCGTTTTCGGCCTGTTCGTTTGCTTCGGGACTGGCATCGTCGTTCCTCATGATGCTGGGCGCCCGGATGCTCATGGGTGTATCCGAAGGCGGTATCATGCCCATCAGCCAGTCGCTCATCGCCAGCGAAGTCGCCCCTCGTCACCGTGGACTTGCGATGGGTGTAACGCAGAACTTCGGCTCCAATCTTTTCGGGTCTTTTCTGGCCCCGGTGTTGCTGGTCGCCGTTGCCAGGTCGTTCGGCTGGAGACACGCCTTCTTTCTGGCGGGCGTGCCCGGAATCGTGGCGTCGCTACTGATCTGGCGCTACGTACGTGAGGATCAGCCGGACAATACGCACGTTGGCAGCACCGAGGCGCAGTGGTCGTTGCGGCAGGCGTTGGCTGAGCGGAATATCCTGATATGCGCGCTGCTGGGCATTGTGCTGGTTTCTTATCTGGTGACCTGCTGGGCGTTCATGCCGCTTTACCTAACCCGCGTACGTCACTACGACGCGCAGACCATGGCGTGGCTCATGGGTTCTCTTGGCATCTCAGCGACGGTGGGCGCCTTTGGCGTCTCGGCGCTTTCCGACCGAATCGGGCGCCGCCCACTCATGATCGCGACGCCGTTCGTCGCGGTCATTCTTCCGCTTGCAGCCATGTATTTCCAGGGCTCCCCGTGGGTGCTGGCTGGCATATTCTTCGTCGGTTGGAGCGTGAACGGTATCTTCCCATTGTTCATGGCGACCGTCCCGTCCGAAAGCGTTGATCCGCGCCATACGGCCACTGTTCTCGGAATCTGTATGGGCACGGGAGAAATCTTTGGCGGAGTGCTGGCGCCCTTCGTGGCCGGCATTGCCGCCGATCGTGCCGGGCTTGCAGCACCTCTACTGATGATGGTCGGGCTCGCGCTCTGTGGCGGTCTGCTCGCACTCGGACTTCGGGAAACGGCGCCGCGAGTGCTGGCGCGCAGAGCGGCGCAGGTCGCGCCGCTGCTTACATAATTTCTGCGCCGCAGTCTCGGCCGCGAACACTGGAGACTTATGCCAGCCTTAACTACTTATGAGGTGTTCGCTCTGCGCTATGCTGAAAATCCGGCACAGCCAGCTGCAAGGAACTTCATCGACGGTGACGCGCACGACAAATTGATGCCCTTGGATTATTTCATTTGGCTCATCAGGGGACCGGACCGGGCATACGTCGTAGACACGGGTTTCGACGGTCAGGCGGCAAAGCAACGGTCGAGAGTGCTACTGGCTTCGCCCGGGGGACTGCTGTCCTCGCTCGGTGTTGACAGCGAGCAGGTGAGCGACGTCATCGTGACGCACATGCACTACGATCACTGCGGCAATCGCGAACTGTTCAGCAGGGCTCGATTCCATCTGCAGGATCGGGAAATGGCGTACGCGACGGGCCGATGCATGTGTCATCCGGCATTGTCCAGCCTGTTTGATGTGCGCGATGTTGCAGCGATGGTAGAGCGGGTGTACGCGCGGCGGGTAGTCTTCCACGATGGCGATTACGAGCTGGCGCCGGGGATCTCGCTCCATCGGATTGGGGGTCACACCGCCGGCCTGCAGGTGGTGCGTGTCTGGACGCGGCGCGGTTGGCTGGTACTGGCATCGGATGCCAGTCACTTCTATGCCAACATGGAGCAGGGCCGAAGCTTTCCCATTGTTTACAACCTCGGGGACATGTACGAAGGGCATCGCCGCTGCTACGAACTCGCAGACCGGCCGGAGAACGTGATTCCCGGACATGACCCTTTGGTCATGCAACGCTACCCGTCCCCGCAACCATCGCTGCAGGGGAAGATTGCGCGTTTGGACGCAGACCCGTGCTGATACGCGGGTTATTAGCAGGCTGCTGACACCGCAATGTCCGCCAGCCTATGAAAGCGGACGATGTTCCGGTTGCTGGACAGCAGGCCCGTCGTGAGGCACACGAAGGTCAGATCCAGTTCAGGATCGACCCAGTACAGCGTGCTCCCAGCACCATAGTTGCCGAAAGTCTCGGGTGAAGTTTGTGTGCCGAACATGTGATGGGTCATCTTGGTACCGCGCAGCGAAAAGCCGAGGCCAATGTATCCAGGGGATACCTCCCACTGGTCCCTGTGGGCCAATGTCTTGTACAGCTCGTTGGGCTTGTCATCCGTGTAGCACTGGCGCGCCTTTTTGAGCATCGCGGGGGAAAGGATTCGGGCGCCATCCAGGCTTCCCTGCTGCCGCAGCATCTCTGCCAACCGATAGATATCGGGCCCTGCGGAGACGGCACCAACCCAGGGCATTTCGGCGAACTCCTCGCGGAACGCACCGTTGTCACCGAGACCGCTGCTGCCGATGTGATTGACCGGAGAATTGCCGCGAAAGTCGGGAAAGAGGTGGCGCGGCTGCAAATCCCGACGCAGTCCGAGCGAGCTTCCGCTCATCTTCAGAGGCTCGAACAGATCCTCGCGCATGATGTCGCGGTAGTGTCTGCCCTTCGGATCGGTTCGCCGTATCATCTCACCGAGCAGCAGATGGTTCAGCAAGGGGGAGTACTTACACGATAAGCCCGGCGGTTCTTCCGACCGCACGATCTCGCAGGCCGTGCGCACCATGTCATCGAGCTTGTCGATCGGCATAGCGGGCTTGAGCTGAAAGAGCATCGGCATGCCGGACATATGGGTAAGCAGATGGAAGACAGTGATGTGCTCGCGCATGCCGCCTCGAAATTCCGGAATGATCTCGGAGACTTTGTGTGCCAGTGAGAATCGTCCAAGCTCCACCGCTCGCAGCGCCAGCACGTTCGTCATGGCTTTGGTCATCGAAAAGATCGAGAACACGCTGTCAGGTTCTACCTGGCGCGTGCGCTCGCCGTCGGCATAGCCGATGCAGGCGTCAAGCGATAGGCGCCCGTGCCGCGCGAATAATATCCGGGCGCCCCAATATTCACCACGCTCGGTGCTCGCGCGGATGGTATCGGCCAGATGCTGTACGCGATTGCGGTCGAGCCCGGGGACTTCTGTCACTTCGTTCATGGTGATTTGCCTTTGGATTGACTAGCCCGATCAGATCGCGATCAGTGGGCATGCGGTAACGGAAGAGCCGCGGGCGCCGGTCTGCCGAGTATAAGATCGGCGGCCTTTTCAGCGATCATCACGACGATTGCATTGGTATTGCCCGCCGGCAAGGTGGGGCAAATCGACGCATCGACGACCCGCAAACCCTCAATGCCGTGCACCTTAAGATTCCAATCGACGACCGCACCGGCATCATCGCCCATGCGGCAGCTGCTCGTCGGATGGTGCACGATCGCGCAGGTCTGGCGGATGTGCTGGTCCAATTGTTGATCGGTATCCGCGTGGCTCCCGGGTTTCAGTTCGGTGGCGTGGTAACGCTCAAAGTCCTTGCCGTTCAAAATACGCCGTGCCAGGCGAAGGCCGGTGCGGATGCGTACGACGTCGTCGAAGTCCGCCAGAAGGTTCAGATCGATCAGCGGCTTATCGCGTGCATCGGGGGAAACGATCCGGATGCTGCCGAAACTCTTCGGGCGCACCAGCGCTGCTATGACGCCGTATCCGTGTCCGCGCGGCAATGCCAGGGGCTTTTCATTGCGACGGGCAGGCACCATGATGATCTGCAAATCCGGCCGCGGCAGAACCGGATCACTCTTGAAGAACCCGTGAGCTTCAAACAGGTTGCTGGCGATTGGGCCATTGCGAAAAGCAAGATAACGCAGCAACGTAAGTGCATTGGCGAACATCTTGGGCCATGACACGCCGTAGGAAGTCGTGTCGCGGGTCACCATCTGAATCTCGGCCGAGGGGTGATCGCGCAGCCCCTGCCCGACACCGGCAAGCTCATGAATCGGCTGAATGCCCGCGGATTTCAGGTGCCCCACCGGTCCAATGCCACTGCGCAACAATAGCGCAGGCGAACCGTAGGAGCCGCCACAGAGGATCACTTCGCGCCGCGCCGTCAATGTCAAGGGCGATCCGTCCCGTTCGATCTGCAGCCCGATGGCCCTGTGTTGTTCCAGTAGCACACGATGAGCCAGCGCATTGACGATGACTTTCAAGTTGCGTCGTCGCTCGACAGGACGTAGAAAGGCGGACACTCCCGATTCCCGCCGGCCGTTGCGTATAGTGCCCTGTCTGGCTCCAAACCCTTCGGGGTCGGCACCATTAAAATCAGCACAATCCTTCAGACCCAATGACCGTATCGATTCCAGAAAGGCGGTGGCGAGCGGATTGACTTGCGGAATGCTGCTAACGGCCATTGGCCCACCGACATGATGGTAGGGTCTGTCGGCAAAGGACGGATTGTGTTCTGAACGAAGAAAGTAAGGGAGCAGCTCGGCGTAGCTCCAACCGCGATCGCCGGTCGCGGCCCAATCGTCGTAATCGCCAGGGTGGCCACGAAAGTAGACCATGCCGTTGGTGGAACTCGATCCCCCGAGCACGCGTCCCCGCGGCAGCACCACACGACGATTGTTGCAGTATGGCTGCGGTACGGTCTGGTATCCCCAGCCGAGCTTTGGATTGAGAACCGTAAACGCAACGGCGGCCGGCACCTTGATGAGCGGGTAGCTATCACGGTCGCCGGCTTCGACGAGGCAAACGGTCAGACCGGGACTTTCACTGAGATGGTTGGCCAGCACGCAGCCCGCGGTACCTGCCCCCACGATGATGAAGTCGTAGCTCTCCGATGGCACTGCGGCTGACCTACCCTGACGCGACAATGCCACCGTCGACGCACAGCACTGCGCCGTTAATGAATGAGGCATTTTCGCTGAGAAGAAATCTGGCCGCAGCAACTACGTCGTCTTCATGACCCAGCCGTCGCAGTGGAATGGTCGCGGCGCGGCGTTTGTATTCTTCTGCGGTCACGTACTTGAGCGCTCCTGGAGTGGGCACGGAGCCTGGCGCCAGCGCATTGACCCGAATCCCCAGCGGGCCTAACTCCGCAGCCAGCGTCCGGGTTAAACCGGTTGTGGCGCATTTGATGGCACTGTAAATGGAAGAGTTCGGGAAACCCTTGAAAGCCACCGGGGAGCTGAAGTTAATGATGCTGACCTGCACATTCGGTTTGCGCCGGCGGATCAACAACTGGCTGCCCCATACCGCCGATTTGAATCCCGCACCGAGCATACGATCGAGCGTTGCCTCCGAGACGTCGGCGATGGGTTCATACACCAGCAATGATGCGTTGTTGATGACCGCATTCAAGCCGCCGACTTCACCGGCGAACTGGTCACCGATTCGCTTAAACTCGTCACACACGGATAGATCGCCGACATACGACTGAGTCGAGCCGCCGGCCTCCGCAATTTCGCCGGCTGTTGACTCGAGTGCTGCCGCATCTATGTCAGCGATGCCCACAGTGGCGCCATCGGCGGCAAGGCCCAGCGCCAGCGCCCTGCCCAAGCCCTTAGCCGCGCCACTGATGAAGATATTCTGCCCGGCGAAGAGTTTGCTCACGCGGGCTAACCTATCAGAAAGGCAAGCGTGTGCAACTGGATGATCGGGGTCGGCCGTCGCTGGACGACACGCGATGACGGCGGTATGTTTGGAGGCTCACAAATGTATTCGCACATGTGGACCGCGAATGAACGCGGATGCCCGTACCACCCGGCCGATCGAAGAGTATCAGATGACTGAGCAGATTGGATTCATCGGGCTTGGGAATATGGGCGCGGCGTTTGCCACGCGTCTGCTAATGGCCGGAAAAAGACTCCGGATCTGTGATGTTCGGGCTGAGGCTGTGACGCGATTCCCCGCTCCGAGCGCAGTTGCGTGCGCCAGCCCACGAGCGGTCGCATCGGCGGCGGAAGTCGTATTCATGAGCTTACCCACTCCCGCGGTTGTGGAACAGGTGGCGCTGGATGTCGCGAGCGCAGCAGGAGATCGAAAGCTGCGCTGCTTGATCGATTTATCGACCACGGGTCCCGCCATGGCGAGGACACTTGCGGAAAGGTTGGCCGAGGTGGGAGTTGTCTACGTGGATGCCCCGGTCAGCGGCGGTGTCGCCGGTGCGGTTGCGGGGACCGTAGTGATCATGCTCGCCTGCACCGATGAGATGGCGAGGTCGCTGACGCCCTTGCTGTCGCTATTGGGGCGCGTGTTCCACGTCGGGGAGCGCGCCGGCCAGGGGCAAGTCACCAAATTACTGAATAACCTGCTCTCCGCCGGGGCCCTCTTGCTCTCTGGCGAGGTCGCCGCACTTGGCGTGAAGGCAGGGATTGATGCTGACACCATGATTGCAGTGTTCAATGCCGGAAGTGGCCGCAATAGCGCGACCCTGGACAAATATCCCAAAGCGATCTTGCCTGGGACGTTTAATCTTGGGTTTACCAATGCGCTGATGCTCAAGGATGTCGAGTTATGCCTGCAGTTGGCGCATGACATCGGAGTCGCTATGCCAGTGGGCGATGAGATCAGGCGGGAATGGCGGGCTGCCACTGAAGTTACCGGCGCGCAAGCCGACTTCACGACAATCGTTCGACGAAGCGAAATTCGTGCCGGAGTCGAAGTGCGCAGTAAGCTGGCCCAGCCCAAGACCTAAGGCAGAGTCCGCCCCAACCCATGAATTCCCAAACCGTAGCGCGAGTGCCGGCAGGCAATCTGGCAGGTTGCGGCGTCCTGGTGCTCGGGGCGACCGCAGGTATCGGCAGGGCGACGGCGCTGGCTTTTGCCGCGCGCGGTGCGCGGGTGTGCTTCGCCGGACAAGGGGTCAAGGAAGGAAACGCCGTCGCCGAGGAGGCCAGACGCCTGGGGGCAGCCGATGTGGCGTTCATGGAAATCGATGTCCGCCGCGAACCGGATATTCGTGCGGTAATCGAGCTCGCGACTACCCGTTTTGAGCGAATTGAAATTGCGATCAATAATGCGGGCGTAGAAACACGCCTGGGCCCCGTCCAGGAGTCCACCGACGAGGAATTCGAGCGTGTCATGGGAGTCAACGTCCGGGGAACGTGGCTGGCCTTGAAGCATGAGATTCGGCATATGCTGCAGCACGGAGGCGGCTCCATCGTCAACACAGCTTCCACCGCAGGTGTCACGGGCATTGCAGGGGTGGCGCTGTACACGGCCAGCAAGCATGCGATCGTTGGACTTACTAAGTCAGCAGCCTTGGAACTGGCATCGTCGAAAATCCGCGTCAATGCCGTGGCGCCCGGGCCGGTTCGTACCGGATTGCTGTCGAGAATGCTGGACGGCAAGTTGTCGATCGAACAAGTCGCGGCTCTAGTGCCGATGGCGCGCGTGTCCGAGCCGTCTGAGATTGCGCAGGCCATTCTTTGGCTCGCGAGCGACGCCGCCTCCTACGTGACCGGCCATACTCTCATCGTTGACGGTGGACTTACTGCGGCCTAGTCGTGAGCCGATACCTAAGCGTTGCCCAGAACACGTAGCTATCGAACGGCTCATCCAAGAATGGCCCTGAAATATGGAGCATGCAGATGATTTACCCCGACAACGACAACGAGCGCTTAGTTCTGCGTTTCTTCGAAGTCCTGAGCGCCGGGGATCTTGAGGCGGTACGGGATCTGTTACACGAGGAGGCTACCTGGAAGCCACAGATTCGGGATGTTCCGGGCGCCGGCATGCATCGTGGTAAGAAGGGAATTGTCGATGATTTTCTGCGGCCGATTCGTGGGCTGTTCAAGCCCGGCGATCCGAAGGTCATTGTCGATACGATAGCGTCCAAAGACAGCCTGGTAATCGCGGAGGCACGTGGTGTCGGCAAAGTTGCAGACGGGCGCGACTACGAGAACCTCTACTCCTGGGCCTTCGACCTCAAGGATGACAAGATCTTCGCGATTCGAGAGTACATGGACAGTCACTATGTGATCAACCTCCTGGGCAGTGCGCAGTCCAAGCCCGGTGCGTAGCATCAGTGCTGGAGCCGAGATGAAGCAGCGGCAAGCGTCACGTAGCTTCGATGTCATCGCGGTGGGTTCCGGGCACAACGGTCTGGTCGCCGCCGCCTACCTCGCGGTGGCCGGTAAACGAGTGCTGGTGCTCGAGCGTAATGGCTGGCATGGAGGCGGTGTTGTCACGCGCGAACTGACGCTGCCTGGCTTCCGGCACGACCAGCATTCCATGACGCACATTTTCATTCAGGGCAATCCTCTGCTGTTAAATGATGAGCTGGGGCTCAAGTCAAAGTACGGCCTGCGCTATGTGTTTCCCGAATCCCCCATGAGCTCAATATTCGAGGATGGCGAGACCCTGGCGATGTACAGCGATCGCGCCCGGACCAGCGCTGCCATCGCCCGGTATTCGCCCGCAGACGCTGCCTCCTACGAGCGATTGTCGGAAAAGGCGACCGCCTGGCTGCCGATGATCGCCACCTCGCTTTTTACTGCGCCCATGCCGCTGGGAGCGTCGACTGCAGTCCTTGATCAGAGCCGTGAAGGTCGTGAGCTGTGGCGCACCATGCAGATGAGCACGCATGAATTGCTGTGCCAATACTTTAAGAACGAACGGGTCAAGACGCACTTTGCGCGAGTGGCCGGCGAGAATCTCGTGTCGCCAGACGAAAAAGGCACCGGCATCGGATTGTTCGTATTTCTGGGCTTTCTAGAGCATTACGGCTTTGGCGTTCCGATCGGCGGCAGCGGCGCACTGACCAGTTCGCTGATCGCATGTATCGAGGATCACGGCGGAACTGTGCTCTGTGAATTGGACGTTGACCGTGTCACGACCAAGGGAGGCCGCGCTACCGGGGTTGTAACCAACGACGGACGGCAATTTGACGCCACGGATGGAATCATCGCCGCAATACACCCGCACCATCTGGGGCGAATGGTCGAGGGACTGGACGCCGAGGTGGCATCGTCCGCGGCCGCGACCGAGATTTCCCAAAACGCTTGCATCACAGTCCATGCCGCGCTTGACGTGCCGTTGCGCACGCTGCGCGGGGCTGCTCTGCGCTCGGTCATGACCGAACTGCTGCCGACGGAGTACGAGACCTTGCGTCGATCCTTCGACGAGCTGCGCTATGGGCGTCTCGCGAATTACCCGTTGGTAGGCCTGGGATCACTGTCGGAGTTTGACTCATCGCGCGCGCCCAGTGGCAAGGCAACCGTGCAGGCCTGGGATTACGTGCCGTATCAACGCGCCGACGGCCGCCCTTGGGATGAAGCCAAAGGGGATTATGCCGAGAAGATGATCCGTCACATGGGCGAATTTCTGCAGAACATGACCCACGAGAATATTCTGGGCTATCACTGCGACAGTCCAGTGGACATGGAACGCACGTCATCAAGCTTCGTGCGCGGGGATCTCCACGGCGTGGCGATGTCTTCGTACCAATTGGGAGCTCACCGGCCCACACCGGACCTGGGACAGTATACGGTTCCGCATGTCGCACGCCTCTATCTCGTCGGTCCGTTCCAGCATCCCGGGGGCGGCGTATTCGGGGCGGGTCGAGCGGCGGCGCAGCGGTTCTGTGAAGACCTCGGTATTGAATTCGATAACCTGCAGAGCTAGGGATTGCACTGCGGATCGATGAGTGGTGCGCGCTCATGACAGCATGAATGGTAGCAGTTCAGGTACATTGAGCTTTGAATCCAGAGCGCGAGCGGGAGGATGCCTCGTTGAGAACGAACGCAATGATGGACCGCCGGGAGTTCCTGGGCGCAACGGGCGTGCTGACCGGAGTGCTGGCAGCAGGTAGCCCTCTGGCGCTACTCGGGCCCGGCCGTGCCTGGGCATTGGACCTCAAGGCGCTGACCAGCGCAGAAGGTGCGGCGCTGCTGGCCGCGGCTCGTACCGTCGCTCCGCACGACAAGCTCGACGATGCGCCGTATGCGCTGGTGGTTCAGTCGCTCGACGGCAATGCGACGCGCGAAGCTGCGACGTTGGCCCTGCTGCGGCAAGGCATACCAACACTCGGTGCCGGCTTCGCCACTGCTGCCGAGAGCGAACGGGTCGCGGCGTTGCAAGCTATCGACACGACCCCGTTCTTCAAGTCGGTTCGGGCGACGACGTTGATGACGCTATATGCCTCACCACTCGTGTACTCCTACTTCGGCTACGAGGGCGAGGCTTTTTCGAAAGGCGGTTATCTGCTGCGGGGCTTCAACGACTTGCGCTGGCTGCCCGAGGTACCGCTGGCGGACAGCGGACCGATATTCGGCGCGAAGTCGAGCTGATTGGGACATCGGGCTCACCAGGGGATCGGGCATGGCAAGCATTTCACATGACGACACGAATGCAGTCGTCATCATTGGTTCAGGTGCCGGCGGCGGAACACTGGCGCACGAGTTGACGCGGCGCGGCATCCGGGTGGTACTGCTGGAGGCTGGAGCGCGTCAATCGCTGGCGAGTTTCTCGCAGGTTCCCGGCGAGGCCTTCGCGCAGCTCACGTGGCTCGAACCCCGCACGCAGTCCGGAAGTACGACCGTGGTCGAGGACTATCCGACCTTGCCATCGTGGACCGCCAAGACCGTGGGCGGAACGACCGTGCACTGGACGGGCATGGCGCTGCGTGCCAGTCCTTGGGAAGTCAGCGCCCGCACGACCTACGGTACGGTCGACGGCGCCTCATTGATCGACTGGCCGGTGGACTACAAAGAGCTGCTGCACTACTACCAGCTCGCCGAGAAACGGATGATGGTCACGCGCCGCAATGGAAACCCAGGTCTGCCGGCCTCGAACCACTTCAAAGTATTCCATTACGGCGCCAAGCGTCTCGGCTACAAGCAGGTACACACGGGGTACATGGCGATCAATTCGCGGCCGGCAGACGGCCGCGGCATGTGCATCCAGCAGGGCTTCTGCGTGCAGGGGTGCAAGACCGGCGCCAAGTGGAGCACTCTGTATACCGAGATCCCGAGAGCCGAAATCACCGGCAACCTCGAGCTGCGTGCCGAGTGCCGCGCGGTGCACATCGAACACGGCGCAGACGGCCGGGTGAACGCTGTCGTCTATCGCGATCCTGCAGGCAATGAGCAGCGACAGAAGGCACGCGTCGTCTGCGTGGCCTGTAACGCCGTCGAGACCTCGCGCCTGTTGCTACTATCGGAGTCGGCAAGGTTTCCCAATGGGCTCGCGAACTCCAGCGATCAGGTCGGCCGCCATTTTTGCCACCACACCGGCTGCTTTGTCTGGGGCGTATTCGACAAACCGATCGAGTTCTGGCGCGGCGCGACGCTCGCCGGCTTGGTCCTCGACGAAACCAGGCACGATCCGAAGCGCGGCTTCGCCGGCGGCTATCATCTCGAGATGGCGGCACTCGACCTGCCGAGCATAGCGATTGCGGGGTTCCCGCAGACGCTCTGGGGACGCGAGCTCGGCTTCGTGATGGAGCAGTACCGTAGCATGGCCGGGATATACGTCAATGGCGAGGACCTGCCACGCTCGACCAACCGCATTACCCTTAATCCGGACGTCAAGGACCAGTTCGGCCTGCCAGTCGCCAACATCCACGTCGACGACCATCCGAACAACGCCGCTATGCGCCGCCATGGTCAGCAGCAGTCGAAGGCGTTGTTCGAGGCCGCTGGCGCGATCAAGGTACTGATGTCACGACAGACACCAGCCACGCACAACATGTGCGCGGCGCGCATGAGCCGGGAACCGAAGGACGGCGTGCTCAACGCTCACGGTCAGGCGCACGATGTCGCGAATCTGTTCGTATCGGACGGCAGCGCGATGAGCACGCCGAGCTCGGCTAACCCGACCCTGACTATCGTGGCGCTGGCGCTGCGTCAGGCGGATTTCATCGCCCGGCAGATGAGCATGCGCGCCATTTAGGCTCGCGGGGAGCGATGCGACTTCAGAGAGCGAATGAAATCAGCGTCGGGGGCGGCCGGTATGTCTCCCGTATGCCCAGAAGGTTCAAGCTTTCCTTAACCGGATTGACATGCTCGCGCGTCAGCGCCTCGACGCGCGCACCCTCCCCTCGCTCGAGCGCGTCGACAATGTAGTGATGCTGCCGATGCGCATATACGAGGCGGTGGTACATGTAATCGAGGCTGGACTTGTCGAACGCCAGCGCCTGTGGCGCCGCGAACGGGACGTGCGAGATGCGCTCCAGGGCCTGTCCGATCATCGGACTACGCGCTTCCTCCACGATCAGACCATGCAGTCGCCCGTTCATGTCCGCGTAGAGCGCCTCATCACTCTCTTCGATATGGCCTTTGCCTAGAATTCGATCGCCATCCTTCAGCACCTGACGCAGGGCGTTAATCAAGGTTTGCGAGGCTCCTCCCTCGGCGACGCGTCTGGCCGCTAACCCCTCGAGTACCCCCCGCATATCCAGCGCGTCAAGAATGTCGGCGGTGCTGAAGCCTCGCACGATATAGCCGCGAGTCTCGTGTTCCTGTAGCAGTCCCTCGCGAGCCAGCACGGGAAGCGCCTGACGTATCGGCGTACGCGACATGCCCAACATTTCGGCCAGCGGCGCTTCGGCCAGCCGCTGACCAGGCGAAAGCGTGCCGCGCAGGATCATTTCCCGGATACGCACCAATGCGCTGGTTTGTTGAGTATTCATGCGCGACGAAAAGCCACAGACATGCGGAACATTGTTCTTGACGGGATCCTGACTGTCAATTATCGTTCTGTGGGCGAAGTTTTGGACGCGGCCCGACCTAGGGGGAATCTTCAAGGAAAGCAGCACCAAATAGAGCAATTATTGATTGCTTTCGGTGAACAGAGCGAGTGGGTTACCAGACCGATTAAGCGTTTGGGATCCCATGTAGTGAAAATCGCACACAGTTAAGCGATAACTCTGCACCGGTGCTACTAGGAGATGAGCCCTCTGGGGCGGTTGCGGATGTACTCGATCAAGCCGCGACAATCGCCGTGCGCGAGGGGTGGATTGGTCTAGGGGGGTGACATGACATTGCTTCTGCAAATCGATGCGCGATCAAATGCGCACGTGGCGCGCGTTAGCGCACTGTTCAAAAATTCCATCGCAAGTGGCGCGTGCGTGCTCCTGTTGGGGGCTGCTTTGAGCGCCCACGCACAACAGGCGTCGAACACACCGGCCGCGAGCGATACGTCCAATGGCCTCGAAGAAATCGTGGTCACCGCCGAGCGCCGCGAAGAGAATATTCAGAGCGTGCCGATCGCGGTGACGGCATTCACTGCGGATGCCATGCAGAGCCGCAATCTTGTGGATATACACGCCTTGGGCAATCTGACTCCAGGCGTCAACCTGGATGCCGGTGCACCATTCTCCGGCGATAGGTCGGTGCTATCCGCATCCATCCGCGGTATCGGTCAGGATGACTTCGCGTTCAACCTGAATCCAGGCGTCGGTGTATATGTCGATGGCGTATTTCTAGCGCGCACCATCGGCGCCAATCAGAACCTGCTGGATGTGGATCGGGTGGAGATACTCAAGGGTCCGCAGGGAACCCTATTCGGCGCCAACACCATTGGTGGCGCCATTAGCATCGTCACGCATACACCGGGCGACGAGGAGCGTTTCATCGCCCAGGCCACCGGCGGCAGCTTCGACCGACGGGATTTCGGATTTACGGCGGACATCCCGATCATCAAGGACGTCCTGCTCTCCACCATCAGCGTCTCCTCGCAGGAGCAGACCGGATGGATGAAAGTCGTCCCCTATCCAACGAACTCGCCATATGCCCAGACGCCCCTGACCTTCGATTCGATGAACGACTATCCGCAGTCGGCCTATGCGACCTCCGATAATTACGGCGGCAATGGTCTGCAGGTCATCCGCGGCAAGCTGCTGTGGAATGCCTCCGACAAGCTCAGCGTCACACTGAGCGCCGACTGGTCGCACGAGGATACGACGGCACTCGGGTACCAGGTTCTGGGTGCCTACAACGGGGCGGGCTCGACATTCACGAGCGTCTACAACACATGCATCAGCAACAACGCCGCCACCTTGCCTACAGCACCGCTGACAGCCTTTGGCATCACCGGCGTGTGCTCGCAGCTGCGTGCGCACGTTCCGGCGCTAGGGTCGCTGGGCTCGCCCGCTCTGCTCGGAGCGGGATACGTCGGTGGACCGGTGGGCCCATTCAACTATCTCAATACCGGCGGCGTGCCTTACTTGGGTTCCAGCTCCCCGCGTCTCTGGTGGGGTGCTCCGGGGTCGTACAATACCGGTGACATCGACACCACTTATGCCGGAGACGCTCCGGATTTCGCGCGCTACGACGTGTACGGTGGTGCGCTCACGGGCGTCTACAACCTCGCCGATGACTTGACGTTGAAATCGATCACAGCCTACCGCACGATCTCGTGGAAGATAGGCACCGCGCTGGATGGCGTACCCGGTGACACCTTCCAGAGCGTCACCGACGCCCAGCATCAATGGCAGATTTCGCAAGAGTTCCAGCTGCTCGGCAAGGCCTTCGACGACAAACTCAACTACGTCACTGGTCTGTATTACTTCAACGAAGGCGGCTACGTGCATGACTTCGTGCCGTTCGAGGGTCTGCTGTACGTCTACGATGTTCAGAACAATGTGAATAACAAGGACATCGCAGCCTTCTTTCACGCCGACTATGCACTCACGAAGCAGATCAGTTTCACCGCGGGAGGGCGCTATACGGACGTGATCGCCGACTTCATCGGCGGCCAGAGCGATCTCAACTCATTCCCGTTCGGCTCCGTGTGCTATCAGACCTCCTGCGGCGGCGCTCCGCCTTTAAATACCATCGCCCCGGGTGAGTCGGCGCCGGGAACCCCATACTATCGGTACTTCCCGAATACCCCGGACAGCCAGTCGTGGCACATCTTCGATCCCACGCTCGGGGCGCAGTACCACTTCAACGATGACGTCATGGCGTACGCGAGCTGGGGCAAGGGCTTCAAGCAGGGCGGCTGGACCACCCGGCTATCGGCCGCAATTACAAGTCCGGAGGCTGCGCGGTTCAGCCCGGAGTACTCCAAGACCTATGAGCTGGGCTTGAAGTCCCAGTGGTTCGACCACCGCGTTCAGGCTAACGCAGCGGTGTACTTCACCAATTACGACGGCATCCAGCTCAACATCCAGCGAGGCATCTCGCCGGTGTACACGAATGCCGGCAACGCCGACATCAAGGGTGCCGAGCTCGAGGTGCTGGCGAACGTTGGCGGAGGCTTCTCGCTCAATTTCAACGCCGCTTTCATTGATGCGTACTACACGTACGTGAACCCCCAAGCCAACATCCCGCAGTATGCGTTGCCGGGCAGCGGTCTGACGGTATGCCCTGGAGTACCGGCCTTGACCGGCTGCGCCATACAGGGCCCCGGCAGTCAGCTCGATGCCAAGCTGCCGAAGACGCCCAAGTGGAAGTTCACGTTCGATCCGAGTTACGATCTCAGACTGCCGAACGATGCTTTGCTGCGCGTCCTCCCGGCATTCACGTACACATCGGACCTGTACAACGATGCGTTGAACACGCCGGAGCTGCACCGCCCTGCAACCCGCATTCTGGATGCGTCGCTTCACTACGTGTCGCCGACCGGCAGGTACGATTTGGCATTCGGCGGTACCAATCTGTTGAACGATCGCTTCATCACGGCCGGATCGCCGAACTACGGTGCGGGTGAAGTGGGCGGGTACTACAACGATCCGGCTGAGTGGTATGTCACCCTGCGGTTGAAGCTCTAGGCAAAGCGGCCACCACCGCCGTCTGCGAGGCATCACCGCGGCAGCGTTACGTGTTCGAGCTCAGGCCATGCGTCTGAGTTCGAGTACTTCTTAAGTATCGTCGGTCAAGTTCAGCCGCTGACGCACAATTCTCTCCGGTATGCTCGCACCAGCGTGCATTCACTTGTGAGGGGATATGACCATGACCAGCGAACTATTTGCCAAGGGACTGAAGATTCGCACCGAAGTGCTCGGTGAAGCCTATGTGCAGAAGGCTATGGCATCGATGGACGATTTCAATCGACCGCTGCAGGAACTGGTGACCGAATATTGCTGGGGCGCGGTTTGGGGGCGGGAAGGGCTCGATCGCGGTCAGCGCAGCATGCTCAATCTTGCGATGATCAGCGCACTCAATCGACCGCACGAACTCAAAGCTCATATACGTGGCGCGCTGAACAATGGACTTTCGCGGCCGCAGATCGCGGAGATTTTTCTTCAGGTCGCCATTTATGTCGGCGTACCCGCAGCAGTCGATAGTTTTCGCGTAGCTCGCGAGGTGTTCACGGAGATGGATGGGCAAGCGGTAAACCCGTGAGCAGCCCTATTCCTCAATATCCCGTCGACATCTTCAGCCGTGAGTCAGTGCGCCAAGCGCGCGCTGTCGATGACGCACTACGTGAATTCTCGCCCGTCGTGCGACTTCAAGACGGGACGGTCATGATCGCCCGGCATGCCAGCGTGACATCGGGCCTCGCGGACTGGAGGACTTTCTCCTCGACTTCGCGTCCTTGGCATGATCCCAAATCGGTGCGGCCGGAGATTCTTCTGACCGACGACCCGCCGCGCCACACGCATGTACGCGCAGCCATGGCCAAGGCGCTGTCGCCCGCCATGCTCGAGCGCATGCGTGCCTCCTTCGAGCGCGACGCCGTCACGATCGTGCGCGACGTGCTCGCGCGCCAAGGTCGGGTGATTGACGCGGTCGCAGACATCAGCCAGCGTTTTGTCTACAAGGCACTTCCGGATGCCTTCGGCATGCGGCTGCAGGGCCGTGAAAATATGTATGGTTTCAGCCATATGGTGTGGGCCACGTTAGGGCCGGAAAACGAGCTTTTCCGTGAAGCCATGATTGACATAGAACCGGTTCTGGCTTGGATCGGGCAATGCTGTAATCGTGAGAACCTCGCCCCCGATGGAATTGGGATGGCCGTATACAAGCTCGCGGATGAGGGATTGATCACGCAGGATGAGGCGAAACTTTTGGCACAAACCGTACTCGCAGCGGGTGCCGATACCACCGTGCTCACCATGGCGAACACCCTACGTGCGTTCGCACTGTTCCCTGATGAATACCAAAAGCTGCGCGCCGATCCCCAGCTGGTGCGCAATGCGTTTGATGAGAGTCTGAGGTGGGACTCGCCATCAAGAATGGCCGGTCGAATCACGACGCGAGATGTTGACATCGAAGGTTACAACGTTCCTGCAGGCCAGCGGGTGGGGCTGATGTTTGCGGCAGCGAATCGCGATCCCCGTGCCTGGCCCGATCCGGACCGTTACCAGATATCCCGGGATCTTAAAAAGCAGATCGGCTGGGGATACGGGGTGCACGCTTGCGTCGGGCGCGCGTTCGCCCAGCTCGAGGCCCATAGTCTGCTCACCGAGGTTGCGCGCCAGATCGACCGGTTAGAAATGGCCGGGGAGCCGGAACCTTGGATGACCACGATTGGACACGGGCCGGCCCGGTTGCCCATCCGGGTCTATGGCGCGCGGCACGATCGCTTCGCGAATACCGCTTGAGGCGATCTCGCGACACTTTCATAGGCACTCGTACAAGGCGTCGATCAACCGCTTGGCGCGCGGGCCATTAGTTCCGACGGCGTGAAAACGGTTCACGACGTAGGAAAAGCCGATATGAGCGTCCGGATCGCCGAAGCCGATCGACCCGCCAACGCCGTGGTGGCCGAACGAGCGTGGATTAGGTCCCATATATACCGCATCCGGGGAATTGAGCAGAACCCCAAGACCTTGGTGGTAATGCCGATCCTGGACGATTTCGATCTGATCGTGCTGCTCCGTGATCATATTCTCGATCGAGGCTGCCCTCATGAAGCGTTTGCCGTTAGCTTCACCGCTGCTGGCGAAGACGCCATAGATGCGTGCGATAGCGCAGGCGGTGCCGTGACCATTGCCGCTCGCGATCTCGCTTTCGCGCCATGGCCGAGAATTAAGCAGCATCGGCCAGGGCTGCGTCGGGTATTGAAGCATTGTCTTAGCGCGAAGCGACTCCTTTTCGTTCTCCTTCGCCGCCAGCAGCTTGGCGTCGAGGTTGGGCAGTACCTCGGCGCAACGCAATTGGTCGCGGAGGCTCAAACCCCCCATCAGGAAATCGGCCTTCAGGGGGCCTGCTATCTCCTGCTCCACGAAAGCCTGAAAGGTATTGCCTGTCACGCGGCGCATGATCTCGCCCAACATGAAGCCCTGCGTGGTCACTTGATACGCCGCCGTGGTTCCCGGTTCCCAGAGCGGTGCCTGAGCCGCGAGCGCCTTGACCATGGCCTCCCGATCGAAGATCGCGCCTGGCCACATCGGTTCGGTGATGATAGGCAGTCCTGAGCGATGGTCGAGCAGATAACGAACCGGCAGCCGCTGCTTGCCATTTTCGCCAAACTCAGGCCAATAGCGAGCCACGGGCGACTCGATATCTACGAGACCCCGATCGATGAGCATATTGAAAGCAAGGGCCGCGATGCCTTTCGACACCGACATCACGCAGACGAGAGTATCGCGTTGCCATTCCCGTGTTTGCGCGCCGTCGCGCCAGCCACCCCATATATCGACGATGCTCTCTCCGTCGCGAACAATGTGGAGGCCAGAACCGACTTCGTCCTCTTCACGATAGTTGCGCATGAATGCGTCGACGACGCGTTCGTATTCCGGAGCGAACATGCCGGTCAAAGGCACAGCGCGCGTCTGCGCGGTAAACGTCTCGCTGACTCTCAATGTGCGGCCCTGCGTCGCGCTATTTTGTGTGAGAATACTATAAGAAACATTGAGATGTGGTGATGGCCGGCGAATCGCGGCGCTTCGATTTTATCGTCGTGGGCGGTGGCACGGCAGGCTGTGTATTGGCCGCGCGCCTGTCTGAAGATCCAAGGCTGCGTGTGGCACTTGTTGAGGCGGGCGGTTCCCATCGCACTCTCTCTGTCACCACCCCGGCTGCGGTGGCGGCTGTGGTTGCAAATCGGGAATTCAACTGGGGTCTGGGCACGGTCCCTCAGGATGCTTTAGGACAACGTTGCATTCCTCTGCCGCGGGGCAGGTTGCTGGGTGGAACCGGTTCAATGAACGGAATGGTCTACCATCGTGGCCACCCACGTGACTACGAAGACTGGGCAAACCAAGGATTACCGGATTGGCGCTGGGCGAAGGTACTGCCCTACTTCACCCGCTCCGAACACAACGAAGACTATCCCGCGTCGGCCTATCACGGACAGACGGGACCCCTGCGCGTCTCGTATGTGCGCAAGCCCAATAGCATGACGCACAGGTACATCGAGGCGGTGCACAGCCTCGGCTTTGCGCTGTGTGCGGATTTTACGGGGCCGAATCCCGAAGGTGTCGGGCTGCGTCAGGCGACCATTCACCGCGGTCGGCGCGTCTCCACGGCGACCGCTTATCTCGAGCCTGCGCTGGCACGCAAGAATCTCGCGGTGTTCGCGAACACGCGTGTGCATCGTGTTCTCTTCGAAGATCGGCGGGCCGTGGGTATAGAGGCGGTGCTGGACGA
>Ga0302324_100004534_pt1 | contig 30678 bp, 21 predicted proteins | sample Palsa_T0_1_FD_201949 | JGI IMG/M metagenome (GOLD analysis project Ga0302324, IMG submission 201949) | Peat permafrost microbial communities from Stordalen Mire near Abisko, Sweden - Palsa_T0_1 | ecosystem: Environmental > Terrestrial > Soil > Palsa > Peat permafrost | place: Sweden: Abisko... | reverse complement strand
GGATCTGCAACTGACGCTGCAGTTCCTCGATCACCGCCACCTTGCCGTAGCCGGCGGGAACTCGTTTGATTGCCCGCACCTCGCCGGAGATCTCGTCGAATTCGAGCTCCGTGCCGTAGATGTGGTCAGGGGCCACGACGCCCTCGAGCGCCGACGTCACGATTTCGCGCGGCGCCGCGGAGATGACAAAGAAGGAGAAGCGCAAGCCCTGCAGTCCCTGCTCGAGAAATCTGACCAGGGCAGGGATCGCGCTCTTCAGCCGCACCCGGCGGCCCGCCTCGATAAGCTGCGCGTGGCGCACTCCGCGGAACTGCGGGTCATGGCGGATGAGGTAGGCGAGCTCTCCGCCCTGCTGCACGAGATTGATGTCGGCGAGCCCCGTTACCCGGTCCTGGAAGCCCTGCACTCCAAGAAGCTGGCTCAGGACCAGACCTGAATCGTTAAAGCTCAGCGTCTGATCGAAATCGGATGCGACCAGGTAGTGTCGGCTGACCATCGGGGCCACCGGGCGCTAGGCGTCCGGAGTGATCACGAAGCCCGGTGTTTGACCGCAGGCGGGAGACGGAGAACCGGCTCGAGGGGGATCGATTTCGACACTCCGCCTCCCGCTGCGATCATTTGCCGTGCCAACTCCCGGGCTCGAAAGACCCGGAGGTGCGGTGATGGGTAGGTTGCGCGCGGCGAACTTGAGCGGGCAGCAGCACAAACGGTGTCAGCGACCCGAACTTGGACCAGACGCTGTAGTCGATGTCGAACGGCTTCAGGCATTCGATGAGCACTTTGCCGAGACCCCGCTTCAGAGCACTTCCTGCCAGCACGTGTAACTCCTGCGCGATAAGACGCTGCGGGGATACCCAATGCAATGCGTGTGCCACGGAGGGTAGGGCGCTGAGGCAGCGAACCGGATCAGGGACTTGCTCCTGTACATCTCGAATTCTGCTGAAGACGGATGCCCGTTTCGTGCCCGATATGCGGGCGATCTGAGCGCGCTCGCACGGCTTTGGTGCGTCTCAGGCCCTGTTTGCTGTGGGTGTCGGATCATGCCGCCACACGTAAGAATATTCCTACACGATGTGGGGGCCCTCGCCCGAGCGTCGTGCCGCCGGTGCAAGCTCAAAGTACCAGCGAAGAAAGAGCGAACCTGATCGCCAACCACCGACCCACAACAACATGGACACGAATATGGATCGTGAGGAGCTGACGGGCGGAGCGGATGCGCTGCAGACTCTGATCATCGACATTGAGGATCTGGTGGACTGGGCGAGCGAGTCGACCGGCCCGAAGCTCACGCGGGAGTGGCGCGATGCATGCACTGAGCGCTGGGCTGCATTTGGGATCCTTGGCGTTCTGACGGCGACCGTGGCCCTCGCGTTGCGCGGGGGCCGCCGATAACTCGCCCCCAGTAGGAGCCCGCGGTCACCGCGAGCGACAGCCGGGAGCGCTCGAACTGCGCCCGCGCGCGGGGAGTTCCAGGCGCTTCCTCTCGTGCACATGAAGGCCGCAGAGCCGCGCATGTTTCGGCCGCAGCCGCCCATATAGCGGGCGCTTCTGAGTTCAGGCCCCGAAGGCCGCAAGTGCTGTCGCGATGCCCACTACCATGTGCGCATCGCATGTCCCGGAGAGGCGTTTTGGCGGCTATTGGAACCGAGCGGGTGCTCGCGGTGCGGCACTGGACGGAGACGCAGTTCTCCTTCACCACTACGCGCGATCGGGGCCTGCGCTTTGAGAATGGGCAGTTCGTGATGCTCGGACTCGCTGCGGGCGCACGTCCGTTGCTGCGTGCCTACAGCATTGCCAGCGCCAACCATGAGGAGAACCTCGAGTTCCTGAGCATCAAGGTTCCCGGCGGCCCGCTGACTTCAAGGTTGCAGCACGTGCGCCCGGGGGATGAGGTTCTGGTCAGCCGCAAGCCCACTGGGACACTCGTGCTGCAGGACCTGAAGCCCGGCCGGCGGCTGTATCTGCTCAGCACCGGCACGGGCGCAGCGCCGTTTCTCGGCGTGATCAAGGACCCCGCACTCTACGAGCAGTTCGGGCGGGTCGTGTTCGTTCACGGGGTGCGCTGGGAGCGCGAGACTCAGGTGGTTCGCGAGCAGATCACAGCGCTCGCCGCGCACGAGCTGCTCGGCGCACAGGTGCGTGCGCGGCTCACCTACTATCCGGCCGTGACGCGCGAGCCGCACGCAAACCGCGCGCGCGTGAGCTCGCTCCTTGAAAGCGGACGACTCAATCGGGATCTGGATCTGCCAGCGCTCGATCCGCGCTGCGACCGTCTCATGGTGTGCGGCAATCCGCACATGCTCGCGGATATCTGTGCGCTGCTGGATGCACGTGGCTTCGTCATTTCGCCGCGCATCGGCGAGGCTGGTGACTACGTGATCGAGCGGGCGTTCGTCGACAAATGAGGCTGGCTTCGGGGGCTGCGAACCCCTCAGCGATCCGGTAGATCACGGGGATAAAACACGCTTCCCTGATGTCAGCAGGCGACGACAGGGTGGACACCACCAAACGCGGCCCTAGAATGCCGCGATGTTTGCACTCTTCAGCCTGAAAACCAAACGCGCACTCGCGCTCATGCTTGTGCTCGGCTTCGTGGCGGCGGGGGCGGCTTCCGCCGACCCGGCTCCTTTCGACCTTACCGGCCCGCCGATCGAAATGACGGTGACGCGTGGGGCTGTCACGCTGCCTGTCGCACAGGTGCCGAACCTGGCACCCGGCGATAAGGTCTGGTTGAAAGCGGATCTGAGCGCTTCCCAGTCCGCGCACTACCTGTTGGTGGCGACATTTCTGCGCGGCTCGACTGACCCGCCGCCGACCAACTGGTTCTCCCGCTGCGAGACCTGGAGCGGCAAGTGCGCCGAGAAGGGGCTGACGCTGAGCGTGCCGAAGGACGCACAGCAGCTGCTGGTGTTCCTGGCACCTGAGACCGGCGGGGACTTCAAGACACTGGTCGATGCGGTGCGCGGCCGTCCGGGGGTGTTCGTGCGCAGCTCGCAGGATCTTGATCAGGCGCAGTTGGATCATGCCCGCCTGGAAGCCTACCTGGCCGCCATACGAGCGCTCGGGGAGTCCGATCCCGCGCGGCTCAAGGAGGCCGCGCCGCTCCTGGCGCGCAGTCTCGCCATCAAGGTGGATCCGAAGTGTCTCGATCAGAATCCGCAGCTGCAGGCTTCCTGCCTGATGCAGGGACGCGAGTCGCTGATCCTGTCCGACGGTCACAGCGCCTCGATCACCCAGGAGCTGACCTCGGGCGCGGCGAGTGATCTGGCGATGGAGGCCAGCAACACGCCGCAGATGAAATCCGGCTTCTACGGTCCCTATATCGGTTCGCTTATCGATATCGCGCGCCTGTTCGACTCGTTTCATACCGCGCAATATCAGTACATCCCGGCTCTCGCCTCCGTGCAGGGGCAGCGCCTGGCACTCGCGCTAAACGCGCCGCCATCGTTTCACGATCCGAAGTCGGTGCTCGTGCTGGCGCTGCCGGCCATCGCTCAGCCGCAGTTTCCGCCCCTGCACGCGGTGGATCCCAAGGAGACCTATTGCGCGCGCAAGGAACCGCTCGTGCTGCCCATCGACGGCGCACCGCTGGTGTTCGCCACTGACTACGCTCACGGGATGACGCTCAGCGTAACCGTCCCGGGCGCTAAGACCCTCGAGCTGCCCGCGACCGCGGACGCCGCGCGCGGTGGATTCGTGATCGATACCTCCGCGCTGCACGGCGCCAGTCTCGGCAGCAGCGTGCATGCATCGCTGCACGGCACCTGGGGATTCGACCGTTATGATGGCCCGGGCTTCGAGCTGGTCGACACGCGCGAGCAGGGATGGGCACTCGCATCCGGAGAGGAGTCGGCCCTGATCGTCGGCCGCGAAGATACCGTACACCTGCGTGCCGGCAGCGCCAGCTGTATTGCGGACATCACGCTGCAGAACGCTGCCGGCAAGCTATTGAAACTCGACTGGAAGGCCCTCAGGCCGGATGGGGCGGAACTCAAGCTCTCCCTCGAGAACGCGGACCCGGGCGAGCTGACGCTGCTGGTTCAACGGTACGGCAGCAGCCAGCCGCAGCGGCTGGCGCTGCGCGCCTACTCCGAGGGAGGCCATCTCGATGCCTTCACCCTGCACACCGGGGACCGGCAGGGGATTCTGCGTGGCACACGCCTCGACAAGGTCCAGAAGCTGGTCGTGAACGAGGTCGAGTTCGTGCCTGCCACCTTGGCCAACAGCGCAGGCCACGATGAGCTCACCATGCAGATGAGCACAGCGAGCGCGGCGACGGGACTTACCGCCGGAGAATCCGCCACCGCACACGTCACGCTCCAGGACGGTCGTGTTTACGATGTCAGGACACTCGTGGAGTCGCCGCGCCCGAGCGCCGTGCTGATCGGCAAGAGCGCGCACGGTTCGATCTCCGGTGCGGCCGGCAATATCCGTCTCGGCAATCAGGACGAGTTGCCGCAGGACGCGCAGCTCACCTTTGCCCTGCGCGCGCAGTCCCCCGCCTCCTTCTCTCACGATGACAAAGTGGAGGTCGCGACGAGCGATGGATCCTCCTCCACCGTTCTCGACTTCAGCAACGGTGCGATGACGCTCGAGAGCTCGAAGGTTGCCGTTGCCACGCTCGACCCCGCCAAGGGGTTGGGGTCGTCGGCCTTTGGACCCTTGCGCTACCGTATGGTGAGCAGCGGGGTGGTTGGCGACTGGCGCCCGCTCGCGACGGTGGTACGCCTGCCGGTGCTGCAGCGGCTCGAGTGTCCGGGCGGCGCCAGCAAGGCCTGCAGGCTCTCGGGCGCAAACCTGTTCTTGCTCGAGTCTGTGGCTGGTGATGCGCAGTTCACGCAGCCGACGCCCGTTCCGGACGGCTATACCGAGCAGTCCCTGTCGGTGCCCCGACCGACCGAAGGGCAGCTCTTCGTGAAGCTGCGCGATGACCCTTCAGTCATCAACGTGGCGACGCTCGATGTCCAGATTGCGGCCCCCGCGGCTGCAACGACACCGACCGCGCCGCCACCTGCCCAGGGCGTGGCACCGGGCACCAGCTCCCCAAGCCCACCCGTCCCGCCGCCGACTGATGTGAAGGCATCGCCACCGACCGGCTGATCGCTGCGGCGGGTGGCAGGCAGCGAGTGTCGCCAAACCACGACCCGCGAGAGCCATTGCACAATCCGTGACGCGGTGAGTAGTTCTGTCCTACCCGGCGCAGGCGCTCGCGCCGGGCGACTACCATGGCGGCACTTTGGCAGCTGGGATTCGCGTGGACTCACTGCGCTTTGCCGCAAGGCACTCAGGTCGCCCACGCGCTCAGGCGAAGTACGCAGTGCGCCTGGCCGTTCTCGTATCGATTGTGGCTCTGACGAGCTGCGGGGGCTCCTCGAGTCCCGGCTCCACAGCAACTGCGCCAGCGGGTGCTCCGCCGACGATCACTTCCTTCAGCGCCAGTCCGGGCAGTATCAGTTCCGGCGCCGCCGCAACGCTCAGCTGGGTGAGCAGCGGTGCGACCGACATCGCGATCATGCCGGGCTCACTCACCTCGACTTCCGCGAGCGGCTCGGCGAGCGTGCATCCGAGCTCGACGACGACCTACACGCTGACAGCCACCAACGCCGCCGGTTCGACGAGCTCCACGGCGAGCGTCATCGTGACGGCGGCCGGCGGGGCGGGCCCGCTCACCGTCACAACCACTTCGTGTCCGGCCGGAACCCAGGGCGCCGCGTATGTGGGCTGTACGATCTCCGCCAGCGGCGGCACGCCGCCGTATTTCTTTGCAGTGAGCACGGACTCAAGTTATCCACCCTTGCCCGAAGGGTTGTCGCTTAACGGCACGACGGGGCAAATCAGCAGTGCCCGGATCGGCGCTCAGGGGACTTACGGCACGCTGTTCACTGTCAGCGACTCGAAGGGCGTTCAGCTCACGCAGCAGATCAGTTTTGCGATGACCGGGAGCAACGCATTTCTGGCGGGTATTTTTCCCTCGACCTCGATCTTTCACCATCGGGTGGATGCAGCGTCCACGAGTCTGCCCGTGGACACCTCCGTGGCGGCGCCCATCTATAGCGCTTATCTGTCCGAGACGGTCAAGCCGTTCTTCGGAAACCAGTCGAACGCGCCGTTTCCGAACGGCATCCCAGCCATAGAGGTGCCCTACGACCAACCCGATGTCGCGGTGACGACCACCGTGTATCAGTCCTATTTCACCTCCGGCCCTGTCCCGGCGAACGCTCCGGTGGAGGGCACCAGTCGCTCGAATGGCGATCGGCACGTGCTGGTCTATCTTGAAGGTGGCAGTGCTCACAATCCTGCGCTTTACGAGATGTGGCAGGCAATCTATCAGGCAGGACCGTGGACGGATTCGTCCAACGCGCTGTGGCCTGATGCCTCTTCGAACGCACTGACGCCACAGGGCAACGGAACCTCGGATGCCGCGGGACTTCCCGTCGGACCCCTACTGGTGAATGCCGACGAGGTCATCGGCGCCGGGACACCGGACGCTCCGACCGGCGCGGTGCTGCACCCAATCAGGTTCACGCTCAACCATATGCTGAACTACTGGGTCTGGCCGGCGACGCAGACCGCCGGCGTGGGCAGCTGCACGGCAAGCGGGGGAGGCTCGATCCCGACAGAGAGTGAGATCTCCCAGTCCGCACCGCCGGTGACCTGTTCAATGAGCGGTCCTGCCGGTGAGATCTACCGGCTGAAGGCCTCGGTGGCCACTCCCGCCTGTGCCGCCACGAGCCCGCAGGCAGCCATCATCATCACGGGCTTGCGCAATTATGGGATTATTCTGGCCGATAACGGCATGAGCGGGTGGCCTGATCGGTACGCCGGATGCGCGTTGGAACGACAGCGATCTTGCGTGCCTGACCAGTCTCACGTTGTCGGATTTCGAGCCGGTCAATGTCTCGGGTCTCATGGTCAGTAACGACAGCGGCGCGACCAGTCACTGACCGGGCCCCTGTAGGTGTAGTCTGACCGGACAAAGTTCCTTTCGGGGGTGCCCCGCGGGTGCGGTGAATTCTTAGGATGCGGCTATCGTCGCAGTTGGAGGAATGTATGGCGAAAATGAAACGTCGTCGGCCGCGCAGCAGCGCAGCCAGCAAGATCGCGAGTCGCCGCGCCACGGCGCGCAAGTCCCTCGCCAAGAGACGCCTGTCGGCCGCAACCTCTGCGCGTGCCGCGGCCAAGCGCCGGCGCGCACGTCGTACTCCCACGGTCAAAGTGGCAGCGAAGCGCGTGCTCGTGAGCGCCGGTCGCGTGGCCAAGGATCTGGCCGTGATCGCTGCCGGGCGCGCAACCCGTGCCGGTCGCAGCGTCGTGGCGCGCGGCGCCCGCTCGGCGGCCAAGGGGGCGCAGCAGGTCGCTCGGAGTGCCGGAAACATGACTTCATCGGCCTTGGAATCAGTCGCCGATCGCGTGGAGCCCGAGGGCGGCTGAGCGGCATTTGCGCTGGCTTAGAGCGCCGCGGCAGGTGGCGGTGCGCTAGCCCTCTGCCGCGGCGATTTTCTTCTGCTGTTCGATTTCTCGCGCGACATCGGGATCCGCCGGCGGTGGCGATGCGGCGACCGCCGCGGTCGTCGCCTGTACACCCTTCATGCCAGTGCGATCGGCCAGTCCCTGATCGATGGTCTCGCGCATATGGTTCTGCATGTCCTGCAGGTCGGTCAGCGCGATCGTCACTTGCGCTGCGCGCTCGCATTCTCCCTGGCCCTTACTCGCCAGCACCTTCGCTTGCGCGCTGGCCGTGGCGGGATCCGGTCCGGAAATGGCCTGCACGACGTCACCCTCACTCATCGTGCAGCGCCGCGCCTGGTCATCGACGAGATCGAGATCTGATGCAACCACGAACACGTGCTCCTCGCCCCTCCGGCTGAGTTCGGCGACGATTCCGACCGTCCCGGGTTGGGGTTCCTTGTGCTGAGCATTCTCCCGGCTTTCGGCGGATTCCTCGCTGATTTGCCGGCTAACTTCCTCGGTGACCTTCTGCTTGGTCTCTGGCGTGACCTCCGCAGCCGCGCTCGCGGCCGGTGCGGCCGGTGCCTGAGCGTTGCCCGCGGCTGCGCTCTGCGCGCTGGCAGGTGGGGTTGGCGAGTTCGCCGCGACGGAGGCGGGCGCAGGGGCGAGCGGTGTTGAGGACGCTGGGCCGTGCGCGTTCCAGGCTGCGACCAGGCTGTTGGCGATCAGGTAGTCCGTCAACCAGGTGAGCGCATTGGTGTAATACGGCTGGGGAGTGAAGTAGCTCTTGTAGTAGTTGAACCACGGAGTCGGTGTGGCCACGAAGTTCCACGAGGGAATCATCGGCTCACGGAAGTTCGAGTTCAGCGCCCACTGATAGATTCTGGGGTCGTAGAAGCGTTGGGGCACATAGGCATCGAGCGTTGTGCCGCCGTACGTATAGCGCCGGTAGAATTGCTGGGTGATCTTGCCGCCCTGGTAGTAAGTGCGACTGTCGAAAGTTGACTTCTGGAACTGATACGGATGCTGCACGTAAGAGGCGCCGTGCGAGGCGGCGAATATGCGCGAGCCGTCCGGTCGATCGACCGTGATCTGCCGGCTGCCATCGGGAGCGTGATGGATCGACATGTTGTTGCGCGGGTTGCGCACGTCCATGACCGCCCCATCCGGGCCGGTACGCACAATGTTGCCATTCGGTGCCTGCACTTCGCGGCTGCCCGGGGGGGCCGGATGGCCCACAAACATCTGCGACTGCACCGCCTTCTGGCTCGCGTTGGATCCGGAAGGGCTCGAATCCAGCTTCGACAGAGGACCTAACCCGCCTCCCGAATGGGGTAATGGCGCGGGATGGGGTAATGCGGGGTGGGGTACCGGTGCGGGACTTGGTCCGGGGCTGGGATGGTGGATCTTGTTCCACATGTTCTTGAACGGGTTGGAACTCTCCGTCCCGGGTCGGGTGCCCTGCATCGTGTTGTTGCCGCCGGGGTGCATCATGCGATTCCAAATGCTCGGCTTGGGCGCAGAGTTAGGCGGCATCTGCGAATTGTGCGCAGGAGTCCCGGAGTTGTACGTGCCATTCTGATTCGTACGTCGCGGGACTTGCGTTGGCGCCGGGGTCGTCGGCCGCCCCGCCCCGGGATTCTCCGGTGTGACGGGCTGGTTCTGCGAGTGCGCGCTCGTCATCGCCTGCATGAGCGCCAGCACCGCGAGCGCACAGCGCAGACACCCGGAGCAGGCTAGCCGTCGAGTCGTTGGTTGTAACTGCGCAAACATAGGCGTGTCCTGACTATCCCTCGGCGGCCGCGATCTTTTGTTGTTGCTCGATTTCGCGCGCAGCATTCGTATCCGGCGGCGGAGTGGACGCCGCAAACGCCGGTGTAACTGTCTGAGCCTTTTTGCCGGCGGCGGTGTTAGCCATTCCCTGATCGATGGTCTCGCGCATGTGGTTCTGCATCTCCTGCAGGTCGCTGACCGTGATCGGCACCTGCGCTGCGCGCTCGCACTCCCCGAAGCCCTTGCTGGCAAGCACCACCGCAAGTGCGGTGCTGCTGCTGGCGTCAACCGCGGACTTGACGTCCACCACGTCACCCTCGCTGATCATGCAGCGACGGCCGGTTCCGTCGACCAGGTCGAGGTCGGACGCCACGACGAACACGTGCTCCTGGCCGTCGCTGAGCTCCTGCACGATGCTGCCGCTAGCGGGTGGAATATCGCGGTTTTGCGCGTTCGCCTGGGCCTCGGCGGATTCCTGCTTCACTTGCCGGCCGACCTCATCGGCCAGCATCTGTTTGACCTGCGGGGTGATTACCGGCGCTGCGTCGCTTGCGGGTGCGGGCGGTGCGGTCGGGGGCTCGGTGCGATAGGAAATCGCAAGACTGCTCGCCAGCATGAAGTCCGTGAGCCACAGCAGCGGGTTCGTATAGTTCGCGTCCGGAACGAAGTATCCCCGGTAGTAGCCGTACCAGGGCGGCGGATTGGTGACGAAGCCCCAGGAAAAAGATGTCGCGGCCATGCGGCTCGTTGCCCAGCGGTAAAACTGCGGTGAGTAGAAGCGCGTGGTGGCGTACGCATCCAACGTCTGTCCGCCATAGGTGTAGGGGCGGTACACCTGGTGGAACAGCTGACCCTGGACGGCAAAGGTGCGATGGTCGTAGGTGCGGCCGCCGACGGTGAAGGGGTGCTGGACATAGCTGACGCCGCGTGAGGCGGCGTAGATGCGCGAGTGGTCGGGCTGCTCGACCATGACGTGCCGGCTGCCATCGAGCCCATGGTGGATGACCATGCCCGTGCGCGGGACGCGCACGTCGATGATCTGCCCGTCGGCGGATTTGCGCACGATGCTGCCGTTGTGCGTCTGGATCTCGGTACTGCCCGGGGGTCCGGGATGGCCGATAAAATTCTGCGATTGCACCAGCTTTGCCTGGTTCGTGGTGAGCAGCGCCAAGTGGTTCGGCTGTGTGTGCACGCCGTTCTGCAGCGGATGCTGCTGTATGCGCAGGTTGTTGTTGTTCTGCTGGGTCTGCGAGCTGGCGACGGCTGCGAGCGTCAGGCCGAGCGTCGCCACGCCGACGGTGAGAGGGCCGTGGTGAGCATGCGGTCGATGTGCGGTTGGTGCTTGGGTGGGCATGCTGTCTCTCTGGTAATTCGCCACTAACGGCTGCTGGCAATCTGGAACGATTGCCCGGCATTGTGCAGGTCTGGGTTCTGTGAGCGTTTGAAGACCGCGAGGGCGATCTCCGGTACGTGATCGTCCACGTAGAGGGCAAGGTCGAGGTTCTTGATATAGCCGTGCTTGCTGGCATCTGCCTTGCCGTTCAGCCCCTGCAGCAGTACCCACGTGAAAACCCCGTGTCCGTCCTGGCCCTCATTCGCTTCCTGGTCGCTGGTGGTTGCCGATATCACCGTGCTGCCGACTGCGCCGGAAAGCATCTTGACGTTGGCCTTCTGTTCAACGGCCAACTCCTCGAGCATGGCACCCCCCATGGCCCCGGCGTGACAGGTATCGAGCAGCAGCAGCTTGCGGGTCGCCGGAACGCTGCTGATCATCTGCCGCAGCTCCGCCTCGCTCACGGCGTCGCGTTTCACCCCCTCTTCGGTGCTGGTCGTGAAGTTGGAAGTGATGAGGAAGTACTGTGGGTTCTCGAGGTCAGGGGTTACCACGCCGTGACTGGCGACGTAGAATACGAATACGTCCCCGGGAGCGATGTCGTGGTAGTGCTTGAACGCATCCTCCAGTGCCGCCCTGGTGGTGGCCTTCGGGGAGGTGAGTGTCTCCACGTTCACCTTGTCGAACAGCGGGGCCGATCTCTTCTTCAGAACCTCCGCAATGGCAGTGGCGTCCGCAACCGAGAAGCGCAGATTGAAGTGCGGATTGTCGAAGTCCTGGATGCCGACCACCAGGGCATAGAGCTGCCCCTTGCTGGGGGGGAGGCTCGCGGTCACCGTGGTCTGTGCGGGATTGGATTGCACCGAGCCGTCGGCATTGAAGGCCACCACCTTGACTTCATTCTTGTCGGGCACCAGACGCACATGGATCGTGCGCGTCGGAGCGCCCGCAACCGGCACGACCTCGAGCGCACGCCCCGGGCTCGCATTGACCGCGGCACCGTTGATGTAGGTGCGCACCTCACCGATGCCGCCACCGCGGTCGGTGATCCTGACATGCAGATCAAGCGCCTCGCTCGTGACGGTGGCCGGCGCATCCACGAACTCCACATCCGGGGCGGTTTTAACGCTCGCAAGCGTCGGCAGCGTCGCTGGAATCGTCTGCCCACCCAATGCGCGCCGCACCAGATCAGGACGGTAGAACCTCTCGCGGTAGGCGCTGATGCCCTGCACCTGATTGCCGATGCGCACGTTCAGATTCTCTTCCGCCAGGTCGCCGGTGCAGTCGTAGTATCCCTGCGGCGTAAGCAAAAGCGTGCTGCCGTCCTGGAAGGTGACCAGGCGCACCCTCTCGGTGCCATTTGCGACATCCCACAGCCGGATCGTTGAGTCCTCGCTGGCGGATGCGAGGATGTCTCCGTCAGCGGAGAAGGAGATCGACTCGACCCCATCGGTGTGTCCGCGCAGCGTGCGCAGCTCTTGCCCGCTGGTGAGGTTCCACAGCTTGATGATTCCGGCTTCGTCGCTTGAGGCCAGCACCGCCTGCTTGGGGGCGAATTTGATCGCGGTCACCGCCGACTGATGACCCTCGAGCGAGCGCCTGGGGTTGGCGCTTGCGAGGTCCCACAGGCGCACCGTCCGGTCCCCGCCCCCCGAGGCGAGCGTGTGCCCGTCCGGTGAGAACGCAAGCGCATCCACCCATTTCGTGTGGCCGGTGAGCGTGCGCAGCTCCTGTCCGCTGGCGAGGTTCCACAGTTTGATCACGCCGTGCGAGTCGCCGGAGGCCAGCGTGAGTCCGTCCGGCGAGAACGCCACCGCCTCCACAGCGGCCTGATGTCCACCAAGCGTACGTGTCACGGTGCCCTCGGTCATGCTCCAGAGCCTGACCGAGTTGTTCGGGCCGCCCGCAGCGAGTAAGCGGCCGTCCGGGGAGATGGCGATCGAGGAGCTGCCGGCATAGGTATTGCCTGCCGGAAATTCGCGCAGCTTGACTCCCTGCTGCACGTTCCACAGCTTGATCGTGTTGTCCCCGCCCCGAGAGGCAATGATGTGATTGTCCGGCGAGAACGCCAGCGCCCCAACCCAGGGGATATGAGCCGCCTTGAGCGTGCGCAGCTCCTCGCCATCGGCGGCCAGCCAGAGCCTGATTGCCTGGTCGGCGCCGCCGGCTGCGAGCTCCAATCCCTTGCGATTGGAGAAGGAGACGGCCTTGACGAAAGCCGCGTGGCCTTCGAGGACACTGAGGCAGGCATGCGTGTCCGCGTCCTGCCTCAGGCACGCCCCGCTCGGCGCGCTCCACAGCGTGACCGAGTGACTTCCGCCCGCCGAGGCGAGCAGGCGACCGTCGGGGGAGAACGCCACGGACTGCACGCCCTTGGGGTCCGCCGCAAGCGTGTGCAGCTCCCGAGCGCTTGCGCTATCCCACACGCGCAGGCTGTGATCGTAGCCGCCGCTGGCCACGGTGCGTCCGTCGGGTGAGCAAGCGACGGACCACACCTCGCTGGTGTGACCGCGCAATGTGCGCAACTCACGGCCGGCCGCGCCATCCCAGAGCTTCGCAGTGTGGTCCCAGCTTGCCGAAACCAGGGTCAGGCTGCCTGCGCAGAAGGCGACCGAGACCACGCGGTCGGTGTGTCCGCTCAAGGTGCGAAGCTCGCGGCCCGAGGTGGCATCCCACAGCTTGATGGTCTTGTCCACGCTTCCGGAGGCGAGCGTGTGCGCGTCGCGGGCGAACGCGACGGCTTGCACCGCATCGCGATGGCCGGAGAGGGTGCGCAGCTGCGCGCCCGTGGCAGGATCCCACAGCTTGATCGTGTGATCGGCGCTGCCGGAGGCGAGCATCCGCCCGTCGGGGGCGAAGGCGATGGAGGTGACCGCTGCCGCGTGTCCCGTGAGCACCCGGAGCGCACGGCCGGTGGCCAGCTCCCACAGCACGACCGTCCCGTCGTGAGCGCCGACGGCGAGCGTCGCACCGTCGGGGGAGTAGGCCAGCGCGTTGACGGGGCTGGCGCTGGCACTTGTTCCGAGCCGCAACGTGCGCAGCTCGCGCTCGGCGTTGACGTCCCAGAGCTTGCTCGTGCCGTCCTCGCTCGCCGTCGCGAGCGTGCGGCCGTCCGGAGAAAAGGCGACCGCATGGATGGCGTTCGAATGACCGAGCTGCGCGAATACGTCTGGCGCCTCGGCTGCCGGCGCGTACCCCCAAGCCACAGCGGCGCAAAGCACCATCAGCACGCGTGACGCGCTGCAGCAATCCGTGAGGCGCAGCTTACTTCCCCTATGGAAACCCCATGAGTCCACGAGGTGAGATCCTTATTCTTCTCACGCAATCATAGCCGATAAAGGCGCCTGCGTGACCCGGCCGCCGGCGGGGTGAAGGCGCGCCGCGCGCGTGCGCCTTATGTAAGTCGCGAACGCCGGCGCGTTCGAAAGGTACTTGGCGCGGCAGCGAGCGATTTAAATTATTGAATCGGCGCAGGACTTCCCGCAGGTCATCGCGAGCGCTTCAATTCCGCATGCCGCGCGCTCACCTCCGCGAGCGCCGACCAGTCCAGATCACCCTTGCCGGCAGCGAGTGCTTCCAGGAAATGATCGCGCAGCACGCTCGCGAAGGGCAGCGGGACGTGTTCGGTTTCGGCGGCCTGTAGCACGAGCCGTACGTCCTTGAGCCCGAGCGCGAGCTTGAAGCCTGCCGGCTGGTAGCGCTCCTCGGCGATGAGCCGTCCATAGATCTGATACACAGGGGAGGCGAACAGTGAGCTCGTCAGCACCTCGAGAAATTCCCCGGCGCCGATGCCATGAGCCCGGACCAGGGCTGCAGCCTCGCCCATGGTCTCAAGTGCACTTGCGATCATGAAATTGCCGGCGAGCTTCACCACGTTGGCGCGCTCGGGTGCCTCACCCATTCTCCAGGTCCGCTGACCGATCGCCGACAGCAGCGGCTCGATGCGCGCGATCGCCGTTGCCGCGCCGGCGACGACGACATTCAGCTTCGCGGCCGCAGCGACCTCCGGTCGCCCGAACACCGGAGCGGCCACGTAGGCGATACCGTGCTGCTGCTCGAGCAGCGTGAGCTCCCTGGCAAACCCCACCGACACGGTAGCGAGGTTCACGTGGATGAGGCCGCGCGCTGCGCGCTCCAGTACCCGCTGCCCGATCAGCACGGCGCGATGGGCCTCATCGTCTGCCAGCATCGTCATCAGCACCGGGGCGCTCGCCGCCTCGTAGGGTTCCGAGGCAAGCCGCGCGCCGAGCGCAACCAGCTCCTGCGCCGCCGCGGCGGAGCGGTTCCACACCCGCAGCTGATGTCCCGCGCGAATCAGGTTGGTCGCGATGGCCTTGCCCATGCTGCCCAGTCCGATGAATCCGACGTCCATGGGTGCCTCCAATGATGACGGTCGCCGCACTCAGATCGCGGTCTTCTTCAGCGTTTGCTCCAGCAGTGCCAAGAGCGTCTGCCAGTGACGCTCGCTGGCGGCGGCGTCGTACACCGGCGTGTCGCGGAACACCCAGCCGTGCCGCGCCGGATAGGTTTCGATCTGGTGCGCGACGCCAGCCTGCGTGAGGGCGGCCTCGAGTCGCTCCTTCATATCCTCGGGGAAAGAGGCATCCTCGATCGCGCCCGCCACGTACACCCGTGCGCGGATTCGTGGCGCGAGCCGGTGCGGACTGTCGGGTGCATCCGTCGCGAGGCGCCCGCCGTGGTAGGAGGCGGCCCCGAGGATGCGCTCGGGATAGGTACCCGCAGCGCTGAGCGACATGAAGCCCCCGAGACAGTAGCCGGTCGTGGCGATGCCGCCTGCGATCACCTCTGGCTGTGCGGCGAGATAGTCAAGGAATGCGCGCGTGTCCGACATGATGTTCGCCGCTGTCGCGAGCGCGAAGTATTTCTCGCTGAGGACACGGCGCGCCTCGGCATCGGCAAACACCGCACGCGCATCCATCGGTGCGTAGGGTCCGGAGCGGTAGTAAAGGTCCGGCAGCAGTACGAAGTAACCGTGACGGGCAAGGCGCTCCCCGATCTCCAGCATCGCCGGACGGATGCCGAGCCCGTCCATGAACACCAGCACCGCCGGCCAGGGCCCGGCGCTGCCCGAGGGGCGATACACGTAGGCAGGGCAGAGCCCGTCGCGCGTGTTGATTTCGGTTCGCTGCATTGGCCCCGAAAGCGTATCACGGCTTATGTTCAGTGCACGCACCGGCGCCATGGCGATTGTTCTGCGACGCGCTGCATCCTGAGCGCCTGATCGGGCGTGTTACCGTGGGCTGGTGCCAAGCGGTGGCCAACGCCGCGGCGCGCAGGAGCACTCTTAAGCGTGCAGGCGTCAACCGTGCAGTCGAGCTCATGAACACGAATCTGCTTTCCGGTGGTGTTCATCAACGCTCAGGCGACAGCCAATCCTGGCGCCGAGGAAGTCGTGACCCATACCCGAAAGAGCAGTAGGGCGCGCTTTCCGCCCTGGCTGCGCAGATGTTGCATAATTCATCGGGTAACCGACAAGCGGCTGCAGCCGCCCCCAGGACTCTTGCATGCGTAAACTGACGAACGCGGAACTGAAGGCCGAAAACGCGCTGGGCATGCTGCAGCCGATGACCAACCCGGGCACCGCGCGCGAGAACCCGCCCGACATTATCACGCGTGGCGAGGGCAGCTGGATCTGGGACGTGGACGGACACCGGCTGATCGACGGGGTGGGCGGGCTGTGGTGCGCGAACCTCGGCTTCGGCCGCAAGGAAATCCGCGATGCGATCGTCGCACAGCTCGACGAGCTGCCTTTCTACAACACCTTCCGCGGCGCGACGCACCCGCGCGCCATCGAGCTATCGCAGCGGCTGGTGCGCCTGATGAAGCCCGATGGCGTCGGTGCGGTGCACTTCAGCAGCGGCGGATCGGATGCGGTCGAGGGTGCCCTCAAGCTCGCGCGCCAGTACTGGAAGGTGAGGGGTCAGCGCGATCGCACCAAGTTCATCTCGCTCCGTCAGGGCTATCACGGCGTGCACTTCGGCGGCATGAGCGTCAACGGCAATACGCCGTTTCGCCGCGCCTACGAGCCCTTGCTCCCCGGATGCTTCCACGTCGACACGCCCTGGCTGTATCGCAACCCCTACACGCAGGATCCGGAGGAGCTCGGCAGGATCTGCGCGGAGCTCCTCGAGCGCGAGATCATCTTTCAGGGACCGGATACCGTGGCGGCGTTCATCGCCGAGCCGATCCAGGGTGCCGGCGGAGTCATCGTGCCGCCGCCGAACTACTGGCCGCGGGTGCGCGAGGTCTGCGACCGCAACGGGGTGCTGTTGATCGCCGATGAGGTGGTCACCGGCTTCGGACGCACCGGGCACATGTTCGGCACGCGTCTGTGGGGCGTGAAGGCGGACATGTGGTGCCTCGCCAAGGGCATCTCATCCGGATACATCCCGCTTGGCGCCACGGCCATCTCGAAGAAGGTCATGGAGGCCTTCGACGGCTCCGATCCGGTGCTGGGGACCGTCAATCACGGCTACACCTACGGAGCTCATCCGGTCGCAGCCGCCGCCGCGCTCGCCACGCTGGAGATCATCGAGAGTGAGGACATCCCGGCACGCGCGGCGCGCGAGGGAGAGTACTTCATGCAGCGGCTGCAGGCGATGCGGCGCTTTCGCATCGTGGGGGATGTGCGTGGTGTGGGACTCATGGCGGGCATCGAGCTGGTTGCGGACAAGCGCTCGCGTACGAGCTTCGTGCGCGGGGCGCCGGAGCTCACCCGCGTACACCGCGAAACCTATAAACGCGGGGCGATGATCCGGCTGTCCGGGGGCAACATCATTCTCTCCCCGGCGCTGACCATCGAGCGCGCCCAGACCGATCTGTTGTGTGATGCGCTCGAGGGGGCGTTCGCACTGTTTGAGACCTAAGGCCGACCGAGCGTTCTACGAGGCACGATGAAGGGTTCGAGAGGTGATTCCGCGATTGACCCGCCGCCTGCGGCGCTGTTTCCGCCGGCTGCCGAGCGGCAGGAAATCGATGATTACCTGACGCGCGCGCTGGCGCGCGCACAGCAACGGGTGTGTGCCGGTCCGGCGACCCCGACGCTCGACATCGAGGCCTTGCGCGGCGAGCTGGCGCAATTTGACTTCCACACCCCGCGGCCGCTGGCGCAGCTGCTCGACTGGTCGATCGACATGCTCGAGCACGGCATCACGCATCTCACCCATCCGCGCTACTACGGGCTGTTCAATCCCGCGCCGACCTTCCCGGCGCAATGCGCCGACCGCATAGTCGGCTCGTTCAACCCGCAGCTGGCAAGCTCGGCGACCTCGCCTGCGGCCGTGGCGCTCGAGGCGCACGTGATCCGCAGCGTGGCGCAGCGCGCCGGCTTCCCCGCAGGCACCGGCGGGCACTTCACTTCCGGGGGCTCCGAGGCGAACTACACGGCAATGGTGTGTGCGCTGACGCGCGCGCATTCAGACTTCGGCAGCGAAGGCGCGCGGGTCTTTTCCGGACAGCCCGTGTTCTACGTCTCGCAGGAATGTCATCGCAGCTGGGTGAAGATCGCGCATCAGGCCGGCATCGGCCGCTCAGCCGCGCGGCTGGTGGCGACCGATGGTCGCGGGAGGCTGTCCATGCCTGCACTGGAGCAGGCGATCGAAAAGGACCTCGCCACAGGAGCCGTGCCGTTCCTCATCGTCGCCTCCGGCGGCACGACGAACGCCGGGATGATCGATCCGCTGCCGGCCTGCGCCGAGATCGCCCAGCGCCACCGGCTCTGGTACCACGTGGATGCGGCCTGGGGCGGAGCGATCGTCGCCTCCGAGCGGCTGCGCGGGGCGATGGCCGGTCTTGAGCGGGCTGATTCGGCGACCATCGATGCCCACAAGTGGTTCGCGACGACCATGGGATGCGGCATGTTCATCGCGCGCGATCCGACAACGGCCACGGCCGCTTTCCAGGTGGCAGCGAGCTACATGCCTTCGCATGAGCTATCCATCGACCCCTATATGAACTCCGTGCAATGGTCGCGCCGTTTCCTCGGGCTGCGGCTGTTCCTGTCTCTGGCGGCGGGTGGCTGGGCCGCACATGCCGCGCACATCGAGCGTGCGGTTGCGCAGACCGCCGCGATTCGCGGGGAGCTCGAGCGCCGCGGCTGGACGGTCGTGAACGATTCACCGCTCGCGCTGATCGCCGTGCTGCCACCGCCCTCACTGGGCACTCCGCGCGCCATCGTCGAGCGGGTGCTGAAATCCGGGCGTGCCTGGGTGTCGCTCGCGCGCTTCGAGGAACAGGACGTGATCCGCATCTGCGTGACGCACGGGGAGACCTCGGATGCAGACCTGGCGATCCTGGTTGAGACACTGCATCCGTCCGCCAGCACCTAGCGCGCCGCCCCGCCTGGTCCGCGGCGTTTCAGGCAGCGCCGATGCGGCGCGCCGCCTGGGGTCGCCGCGCCAGCATCGATAGTAGGAACAGGCCCGCGCCGGCCGCCACAAACAGCATCAGTCCGTAGGGCCGCAGCAGCTGCATGCAGGCACTGCCCAGCAGCGGACCGATGAGGCTGCCTGTGCCCCACAGGAATCCGACGACGGCATTGGCGGCAATCAGCTGCGCGCCGCGGAAGCGATCGCCGATGCGCACGATGGCGAGGGTATAGAGCGAACCGGCCGCTCCCCCCATCAGCAGCAGTGCCGCCCACAGGGCAGGTGAGCCGAGCCGAATCGAGGGCAGCGCGAGAGCCATGAGGCAGGTCAGCAGTCCACAGGCCGCGTGCACCCGGGAGCGACCGAGCCGGTCGGCGGCCCAGCCCGTCGGAACCTGCAGAAAGGTATCTCCGAGCAGCACCACGCTCACCATCAGGACCGCCAGTCGTGCGGAGAGCCCGATGGCGAGTCCGTACAGTGGCAGGAGCGACAGCACCGTACTGTCGAACATGGCGAAGAACAGCACCGCGACCGCGAGCGGCAGCGAATTGCGCAGGAACTCGCGCGCCGGCAATGGTGGCTCGCGCTCGGCGGGCGCGCGTTGCCAGCGGACGCTGCCGAGCAGTGCGATCGCAAGCACGTGCATGGCGGCGGCGATAACGATGGGGGCCCGGGACTGCGGCCCGAGAAGCGCAAGCAGCGCCGGACCTGCGAGCTGACAGCCGGTAAGCGTGCTCGCGTACAGGCCCGTCCACCGGCCGCGCACCTCGTCGCTGCTAGTTTCGAGGATCCGCGACTCCCCGAGCGCGAACAGGATGCCCGTTGCGACCCCCATGGCGAGCCGCGACGCCGCCCAGGGGAGCGGCGCGTAGGGGCTTGCGAGCATGAGCACGCTGGCGCACGAGAGCGCCAGCGCCGCGATGAGAAGCGCCTGCGAGCCGAACGCACGCGTGAGCGAGCTCAGGCACAACGAAATGCCGAGCGTGCCCACCGCAGGCAAAGCCGCCATGGTGGCGATCGTTGCGGCCGAGACCCCCTCGTGCGTCAGTCTGAGCGAGACCAAGGGCAGCGTGACCCCGGTCGCCAGGCCTACGACGGAGATGCTGGCGATTGCCGTGATCAGGGGCCACGGCATCCCTCGCGCTGCCTCGGTATTCAAGTCGCCACCGCGCAGAGCTCTCGGGCGCCGCGGTCGCACATGCGCTTTCGCAGGAGGCGGCGGGCACGATGCACAGCCGGCTTCGCAGCCATCGGGAGCGTGCGGCCGCCACGGCCACTCGCGCAGCTCACCACACGCGGCATGGATCCTGTTTCGCAAGCGGCGCGCCGGCCGGACACGAAAATGCGCGCGCGAACTCCGGCATGTTGACCACGACGCCGTTGACCCGGTAGCGACCCGGGGAGTGCGGATCAGTCTTCGCCAGCAGTCGCAGGTTCTCGGGACGCTGGTTTTCGCACGCCCACTGGGCATAGCCGACGAAGAAGCGCTGCTCGGGGGTCAGTGCGTCGCGGGAGGCGAGCTTCTGGCCTGCCGTCTGCGTGAGCCAGGCCATGCGCGCGAGGATCAGGCCGCCGAGGTCCGCCACATCCTCCCCGAGAGTCAGGCGGCTGTTGATGTGGATGTCGTCCACTACGGGATACTTGCCGTACTGATCGACGATGCACTGTGCGCGGGCTTTGAAGCGCCGCGCGTCCTGCTGGGTCCACCAATCCTTCAGGTTCCCCGCTGCGTCGAACTGCCGGCCCTCGTCGTCAAAGGCGTGCGTGAGCTCATGTCCGATGGTGCCGCCCGTGTTGCCGTAGTTGGGAGCATCATCGAGCCGCAGGTCGTACAAGGGCGGTTGCAGCACTGCGGCGGGAAAGTTGATGTCGTTCATCTGTGGGTCGTAGTAGGCGTCCACCGTCTGCGGTGTCAGCTGCCACTCGGTGCGATCGAGCGGCTTGCCGATCTTGGCCAGCTGACGGTGCGACTCGAACTCGCGCGCACGCTGTGCGTTGCCGTAGTAGTCGCCGCGCTCGATGTGCACACTGCTGTAGTCGCGCCAATGTTCCGGATAGCCGATCTTGTTCACCACGCTGGCAAGCTTGGCGAGTGCTTGCTGCTTGGTCGGCGCGCTCATCCAGCTGAGCCCCTCGATGTCCCGACGCATGGCCGCCTCGATCTGATGCGTCATGTTGAGGCTCGCCTCCCTGAGCTTCGGCCCGAAGGTGCGTGCCACAAACTCTTGTCCGAGGGCCTCGCCCAGGAGTCGATCGACCTGCAAGACACAGCGCTTCCAGCGCGGCTTCTGGGCGGGCACGCCCCGCAGCGTGTGGTCGAAGAACGCAAAGCGCTCATCCTCGAACGCGCTTCCCAAATAGGGCGCGGCGGCATGCAGGGCATGCCAGCGCAGGTAAGTCTGTACATCGGCGAGCGAGGTGCTCGCGAGCAGCTGATCGAGCGCGGCGAAGAATCGCGGCTCCAGCACGTTGAACGTGTCGATGCCCGTCAGCTGCAACGCCTTCAGATACGGCGGCCAGGAGAAATGTGGCGTCAGCCGTGCGAGCGCTGCGCCATCCATCTTGTGGAAGAGCTTGTACGGATCGCGCCGCTCGACCTGCGTGAGCGAGGCCTGCGCCAGGCGCAACTCCAGTCGCAGTATCGTCGCCGCGTGTGAGCGGGCCGCGGCCGGGTCGTCCCCGAGCAGGATGAAGCTGTGTGCGACATGGTCCTGGTACTGGCGGCGCAGCTGGCGCGCGTGCGGGTCCTGGTCGGTGTAGTAGTCCCGGTCCGGCAGGCCGAGGCCGCCGGCATCGGCGAAGGCAATGACCTGCGAGGAGTTGGCGAAGTCCTGACCGGACTCGAAGTCGAACAGGAACTGCCCGCTGCCGCTCTGCTGCTGCAGATGCGCGAGCAGCTCGGGAAGCTCCGCGAGGCTGTGCAGCGCTGCGATGGCTTGCAGTGTCGGGGCAAGCGGGGTGCTGCCGCGACGCTCGAGGGCTGCCTCGTCCATGCACGCAGCGAAGTAGTCCCCGATCTTCTGCTGGTTGGCCGAGCGGCCGGGGCCTGCGCGCCCGAGGCTCTCCAATATGCCCCACAGGAAGCGCTGATTGTCCTGGATCATCTTGCCATAGACGCTCCAGCTGGCCTGATCGCTCGGGATCGCATTGCGCGCCGTCCAGCCGCCGCAGGCGTACTGATAGAAATCCACGCAGGCGTTTGCCGAGCGGTCCATGGCCGACACGTCGAGACTCGGAATGTAAGGCAGCCGCTCGAGCGGCCCCGGTGCCGGGGCGGCCGCAGCCCCCGCTGTAGCGCCCGGGGCGGCGGCGTGCGCCGTGACGACGCCGCACAGGGCCGACAAACACAGCAAGCTGCAGATAAGGCCACGCATGATGATTGATGAGATAGTAACAAAGCATCCCGCCGATGCTCACCCAACCGACTCGCGCCACGCGGCCCGGCAGCAGCAGCTGCGCTACACTGCGCACCAAAGAGCGCCGCGCGCGCGATAAGGGGAGCCCTCGAAAATGAAATCGATCGCAATCGCGCTGACTGGCTTTCTGGCCATGGCCTCACCGGGAGGCTTCTCCGCCGAGCCCGAGCCGGCGATGACCGCCGATGACCTGCAGCAGCTGTGCGGCGGCACCGATCATGTGAGCCGCAACGCCTGCCGCATCTACATTCTCGGCGTCACGCAGGGAATGAGCATCGGATTTAAAATTGCCGACGGCAAAATCAGTGGAGGTCGCCCGTGCGTACCAGCGGCCATCTCCGCGGAGTCCCTGGAGCAGACCATGAAGAAGAAGCTCGACCAGGACCTGGCGGCCTCCCCGGGCGATCGCAGTCTCGATGCCTCCGCGTTCGTCGGCCGGGTGCTGCTCGCGGCGTACCCCTGCTCGAACTCGGGTCGCTAGTATGAGCGCCGACACGATCCGCCGGGCAGCGGTCATTGCCACGCTCGCGGTGCTCGGCTCGGTTTCCTCCGCCGCGCGCGCTCAGAGTGCCGCGTCCATGCAGCAAACGCTCGACCAGCAACGCGCCTGGCGTGCCAGCACTCCCAAGCCCGCCAAGGCGGCAACGCCTGATAAGTCCGCCAAGGCCACTAGCACATCCTTCGCGGTCAGCTTCCCGGCCGAGCGCAGCGCGACGGCACTTGACGGGCGGATCATCCTGCTCCTGAGTCCTGATCTGACGGGCGAGCCGCGCAGCCACGTCGACCCGGACGAGCCGCTCTCGAGTCCTTACATCTTCGGCCTCAACGTCGAGGGCCTGGCTCCCGGGCAGCCGGTGGTTGTCGATGACAAGGCATTCGGCTGGCCGGCGACGACGCTCTCGCAGGTTCCTGCCGGAAATTACCTCGCACAGGTCGTGCTGAACCGCTACGAGACCTTCCATCTGGCCGACGGGCGGGTTTTGAAGCTGCCGCCGGACCAGGGGGAGGGCCAGCAATGGGCCACCAAGCCCGGCAATCTGTACTCGGCACCGATCGCGCTGCACATCGATCCCGCGCACCCGGTCGGGACCGCACTTACTCTCGACAAGCAGATCGGGCCCATTCAGCCGCCGACGGACTCCGAGTACATCCGGCACATCCGCATCCGCAGCGAACTACTCTCAAAGTTCTGGGGCCGGGACGTGTATCTGGCGGCTCACGTGCTGGTTCCCAAGGACTTCGATCGCCACCCCGAGGCTCACTATCCGGTCATGGTGTTTCACGGACATTTCCCGGACGACATAACGGGCTTTCGCACGATCCCGCCAGATGCGGATCTGAAGCCCGACTACTCGCAGCGTTTTCACCTTGCTGGCTACAACCGCATACAGCAGCAGGAGAACTATGCGTTCTTCGAGAAGTGGATCTCGGCGGATTTCCCGCGTTTCCTGGTGGTGGAGATCCAGCACGCGAATCCGTATTACGACGACAGCTACGCGGTGAACTCGGCCAATCTCGGACCCTACGGTGACGCCATTAATAATGAGTTGATCCCGGAGATCGAGCGCCGCTTCCGCGGCATCGGCGCCGGCTGGGCGCGCTTTACCTATGGAGGCTCGACCGGCGGCTGGGAAGCCCTCGCCACACAGGTGTTCTATCCGGACATGTACAACGGCGCCTTCGCGGCCTGTCCCGACCCCATCGATTTCCGTGCCTATTCCGTCGTCAACATCTATGCGGATGCCAACGCCTACACGCTCAAGGGGCAGGCCGCCAGCGTCGAGCGCCCGGCGCAACGTAACTACCTCGGGGAGGTGTTCACCACGCAGCGCGATACCAACTACATGGAGCTCGCGCTCGGGGACAAGGGGCGCTCAGGAGGGCAGTACGATATCTGGACAGCCGTGTTCGGGCCGGCCGGCAAGGATGGCTATCCGCAGCCGCTGATCGACAAGCTGACCGGCACCATCGATCGGGAGGTCGCTGCCTACTGGCGCGAGCACTATGACCTCTCGCACATCATCGAGCGCGACTGGGGCACGCTCGCGCCCAAATTGCAGGGCAAGATCCACATCTACGTCGGTTCGGCGGACACGTTCTATCTGAACGATGCGGTGTATTTTACGCAGGAGCGGCTTGAGGCCCTGCAACCGCCGTATAAAGGCACAGTGGCCTACGGCCATCGTGCCGAGCATTGCTGGAACGGCGATCCGAATCTCCCCAACGCCTACTCGCGGCTGCACTACAACACGCAGTACCTGCCCGTGATCCTCCAGCGCATCAAAGAGACCGCTCCGGCGGGAGCTGATCTGAAGAGCTGGCGTTATTGAGGGGTCGTGCGCCGGCAATCCAGCTCATCAGTCGGCAACATCGCCCGCTCCTCGTGTGGTCTTGCCAAGAGCGTGGCCACCAGGCCGCACAGCCCCGCGAGCGCGAGCCACAGCCCGGGTACCGCACGGTTGCCCGAAAGATGAATGAGCCAGGTGCTGAGTGCGGGCGTGAACCCGCCGAAGAGGGCCGAGGCGAGGCTGTAGGCGAGCGCAAAGCCGCAGGTGCGCACCGCCGTGGGCATGATCTCCGTCAGCAGCACCACCATCGCACCGTTGTAACTGCCGTAGAGCACCGAGAGCCATAACCCGGTCGCAAGCAACCGCGCGAACGAGGGTGCAGCGCTCAGCCACAGCAGTGCCGGATAGGCCGTGAGGATCATGAGCGCGGTGGATGTGAGCAGCAGGGGCTTGCGCCCGATGCGGTCGGACAGCGCCCCCATGACGGGGAGCCAGAACAGGTTCGAGGCGCCCACGCACAGGCTCACCAGCAGGCTGTCGCGCGCAGGAAGGCGCAGCACGGTCGTGCCGAAGGTGGGGGTGTAGGCGGTGATCATGTAGAAGGTGACGGTGGTCATGGCCACGAGGAGCGTACCGATCAGCACGATGCGCCAGTTGGCGAATACCGAGCGCAGGATCGCGGCGGGCTCGGGATGCACGCGGCGTGCGAGGAACGGGGCGGTCTCTGGCAGCGAGCGCCTGAGCACAAACAGCACCGGAACGATGGCGCAGCCGAGCAGCAGCGGCACGCGCCAGCCCCAGTCGCTCATCTGCTGCGCTGACAGCGCCGAGCTCAGCAGCACGCCGACCAGGGCCGCGAACATGACGGCGATCTGCTGGCTACCGGATTGCCAGCTGACGTAGAAACCCTTGTGGCCGGGGGTGGCAATCTCGGCGAGATACACCGAGACCCCGCCGAGTTCCATTCCGGCCGAGAACCCCTGCAGCAGGCGGCCGAGCAGCACCAGTACCGGGGCCAGCAGGCCGATGCGCGCGTATCCGGGCACGCAGGCGATGAGAACAATTCCGGCTGACATCAGTGCGAGCGTCAGCAGCAGTCCCGCGCGCCGTCCATGGGTGTCGGCATAGCTGCCGAGCACGATGGCTCCAAGGGGACGCATCAGGAAGCCTGCCCCGAAGGTCATGAGCGAGAGCATCAGCCGCATGAACTCGCTGCTGCCGGGAAAGAAGGTGTTGCCGATGGCCGTAGCGTAATAGCCGAACACCATGAAGTCGTACATCTCGAGGAAATTGCCGCTCGCGACACGAATCACGGCCCCGATCTTGGATCCCCGCGCGCTTGGCATGACGGCCGGCAGCAGCCCCTGAGGCGTGCGCCAACTAACTACGCAGCCGCGCGCCCTGCGGGTCGTAGAGCGGCTCGAGACGCACGGTCGCGGTGCGCATCTCCCCGAGGATGTCGATCTCGAGGCGTGCGCCCTCGCGCGCGAGCGCTGCAGGTACGTAGCCGGCGGCGAGACTCTTGCCGATGCAGTGGCCATAGACGCCGGAGGTCACGTATCCGACGGCCGCGCCGTCCTTCATGATCGACTCGTACCCGACCACCTCGCAATCGGCATGCGCGACTTCCATCACCACGAAGCGCCGCGTGGGACCTCTGGCGCGCTCGGCGAGCGCTGCGGCGCGTCCGACGAAGTCCGGCTTCTCGAAGTCGATGAAGCGCTCGAGCCCGGTCTCGCCCGGGGTGTAGTCGGGCCGGAAGTCCTTGTTGAACGACCCGTAGCCCTTCTCGAGGCGCAGCGATGAGAGCGCACGGCCGCCGAAGTGCGTGAGCCCCAGCTCACGGCCCGCGTTCCACAGCTCATCGTAGAGCGTGGCGAAGTAGTCCGGCGTGGTCCAGATCTCATAGCCGAGCTCGCCGGTGAACCCGGCGCGCGTCAGGATCGCGGGCGAAAAGCCAACCGCAATCTCGGTGAGGCGGAACAGCTTGAACGCTTGCGCTGACAGATCGGTGCGCACCAGGGGCTGAAGCAGCTCGCGTGCCCTCGGTCCTGCGATGGACACGCCGGTCAGAGTCGAGGCGATCGAGCGCACCCATACGTTCGGCGGCGGCTCGGCGAGTGAGAACCAGCGCATGTGGAACTCCTCGGCAAAACCTGAGCCGACGATCATGAAGCGGTCCTCGGCCAGGCAGGCCATGGAAAGGTCGCCCATGATCCGTCCGGCGGGATTGAGCATTGGCGCAAGCCTCAGGCGTCCGGGCTGCGGTACGCGGCAGGCGAATACGCGGTCCAGCCACTCGCGCGCACCGCGGCCGGTGACCTCGTACTTGCCGTAGTTTGTGGTCTCGTAGATCCCGACGTCGCTGCGCACCGCCTGGCACTCGGCCCGTACACACGGGAAGGCTTCGGAGCGTCGGTAGGTCGGGGTCTCGGTCGGGGGCATGCCGGTCGGGGCGAACCACAGCGCGTGCTCGAGACCGAAGTTTGCGCCCATCACCGCCCCGGCCTCGCGCAACTTGTCGTAGATCGGGGAGCGGCGGACGGGGCGTGCCGCGGGCAGCTCCTCGTTGGGATAGGCGAGCCGGAAACGGCGAGAGTAGTTCTCCGGCACCTTGATGGAGGTGTATTCGGGGGTCGCGAAGCTCCCGAAGCGCGCCACGTCCATGGAGAGGATGTCCTGTCCGGGGTCGTTCTCGGCCATCCAGCGCGAGAGCACCAGCCCGATGCCGCCGCCCTGGCTGAAGCCGGCCATCACCGCACAGGCGACCCAGTAGTTGCGCGCGCCGCGCACCGGACCTACGAGCGGATTGCCGTCGGGCGCGAAGGTGAACGGGCCGTTGACCGCTTTGCGGATGCCGACGCGTCCGAGTGCGGGGAAATGCTTGAAGCCCACCTCGAAGTAGGGCGCGAGCCGCTCGAAGTCCTCCGGGAGCAGCTGCATGGAGAAATCCTCGGGCGTCTTTACGGGCGACCAGATGAGGCCGTTGGGTTCGTAGGTGCCGATGAGGGCGCCGCCGCGCTCCTGGCGCATGTAGATCTCGCCGGAGTAGTCGGTGGTGTTGACGATCTCCTGCGCGCGGCCGGCGAGTTCCGGGATGTCCTCGGTGAGAAGATAGTGATGCTCCATCGCCAGCACCGGCAGCTCGACCCCCACCATGTGGCCGACCTCGCGCGCCCACAGCCCCGCGCAGTTCACGATGTGCTCGGCGTACACCGGGCCCTTGTCGGTCTCGAGGTCCCAGCAGCCGTCGCGCCGCTGGCGCAGCGACAGCACACGCGTGAAACGCTCCACCGAGGCGCCGAGCATGCGCGCGGCCTTGAGGTAGGCATTGGTGGTGCCGGAAGGGTCGCAATGACCGCCGTCGGCGCGCCACAGGGCACCGATGAAGTGGCCGGTATCGATCAGCGGATTGAACTCCTGCGCCTGCTTGAGCGAGATCATCTCGGTCTCCATGCCGAGATAGCGCGCGCGCGAGCAGATGAGCTTCAGGCTGTCGAGCTCCCCGGGGGTCGCGGCGAGCATGAGCCCGCCATTCGGATGCAGGCCGCAGGACTGCCCGGAGAGAGCCTCGATCTCGCGGTACAGGTCGATGGTGTACTTCTGCAGGCGCGAGATGTTGGCCTCACCGTTGAAGGTGTGCATGCCGCCGGCGGCGTGCCAGGTCGAGCCCGAGGTGATCTCGCTCTTTTCAAGCAGCAGCACGTCCGTCCAGCCGATCTTGGCGAGGTGATAGAGCACGCTGGCGCCGACCACGCCGCCGCCGATGACCACGGCTCTCGCGGAAGCCTTCATGCGATGAACTCTCCGGAAAAGGTCTCAACAGTAGCACCGTGCGCAGCATCGAGCCCGAATGGCCGGGCCGTGGACACGAGCCACTCGCGCAGATGGGCCGCGGTGGTGGCGGGCGTCAACAGCAGCATGCCCGAGCTGAGCGCTGCGAGGAGCACCGTCACCTGTGCGATCACCGTCGCGGCGGCGCTGCCCACCGGAAAGCTTGAGGGATCGATATCCACCCGGCAGCCGCGCGAGAGCATCGCACGTGTCGCAGGACCTGCGAGATGCAGCGCGACAAGTGCCGAGGACAGATCGAGCGCGGCCGCCGTTCCCGCACACTCCGATTGCCAGCTCGCCGCGGCCGCGCCGGGAGCGCCAGGTGGGGACAGCAGCAGCCAGCGCCCGGGCCGCACGCACAGCGCCACGCCGTGTGCGCCGCGCGTCAGGCGGCCGTGCCCGGGCAGCGTCCATGCGCGCCGTGCTGCAAGCTCGCGAACGGCCGGCTCGCCAATTCGGAACGCTGCGATCTCGATGATGTCGGTGGCGCAGCCGGCGAGTGCGACGCCGCAGCTGGCAGGTGCCGCTGTGGACTCAGGCACGGACACGCAGGTTCTCGCAATCGAGCATGCAGGGGCTCACGACCTGCACCTCGGTGCGCTCCTCGTGAAGGGGCGAGACGGCCGTCAGCTGCTCGCCCATCCGTTGCCGGCCGCCGGACAGGAGCGCAAGACCTACCCAGCCGGCAAGCTCCGTGGAGGGCGTCGAGGAGGTCACGTATCCGAGGCTCGCGCCGCAGCCCGCGCGTGCGATGAGCTGCAGACCGTTGCGTAGACGGCCGCTGCGCTCGAGCGGTCGCACGCCCACCAGTTGCAGCCGTTCGGGCGCGGTGAGTCCTTCGCGCCGCGAGAGCGTGCGGCCGATGAAGTCGCCGTGCGGCTTCAGCATGCGCCCGAGCCCCAGGTCATCGGCGCTGGTGCTGCCGTTGAGCTCGGCCGTGGTCACGTGACCTTTCTCGATGCGCAGCGTGTTCAAGGCGTCCAGGCCGTAGACACGGAGCCCCAGGGGCGCCCCGGCGGCGAGCAAGGCCGACCAGAGCGCGGGGGCGTGTGCGGCCGGTACGGCCAGCTCGTACGCGAGCTCCCCGGAGAACGAGATGCGGAAAATCCGTCCGGGTATCCCGGCGAGGGTGGCGCACGCGCCGGCCATGAAAGGGAATGCCTGGTTCGATAGATCGAGGCCGGCCACCAGCTGCGAGACGAGCTCGCGTGCGCGCGGGCCTGCAACGGCGAACTGCGCCCATTGATCGGCGACATCGCTCACGAGCACGTCCAGGTGCGCACCGGAACTCTGCACATGAAACTCCAGGTGCTCGAGCGCGGCCACGCTATTGGCGGTCGTGGTGGTTAGCACGAAGTGTGTGGCTGCGAGGCGTGCCACGGTGCCGTCGTCGAACACCATCCCGTCCTCGCGCAACATGATGCCGTAGCGCGCGCGGCCGATCGCGAGGGTAGAGATCAGGTTGGCGTAGATGAAATCGAGGAACTGCGCGGCATCCGGGCCCTGCACGTCAATCTTGCCGAGCGTCGAGACGTCGGTGAGGCCGACGCCGCCTCGCACGGCACGTGCCTCCTGCAGCACCGGCTCCCATCCGGCGGCTTGCGAGTAGACCAGCGGCCGCAGCCACAGCCCCGTGGGCACGAAGCGTGCGCCGTGTGTCGCGTGCCACTCGTGCAGTGGCAACTGTCTCTTGGGTCGGTAGTGCGCGCGGACCTCGGCGCCGGCGAGGGCGGCGAGGGGCACCGGCTGCGCGTAAGGGCGCGGTCGCGGCTGCCCGACCGCCGCAAGCGTGACCCCGCGCGCCCGCGCCAGCACCGCACTGCCGAGGAGCGAGCCGATGCGTCCCTGATCGGTCGCCATGGCGTGGGTCGTGAAGCGCTTCATATGCTCCACGTCCTCGTAGCCCTCGCGACACGCCAGACGCACATCCGAGGCAGTCACATCGTTCTGCAGGTCGACGAAGCCCTTGCCGCGGCCGCCGATCTCCCACACGGCCGTGATCGGGGTGGTATCGGCATCGGGGGGCAGATCCTGGCTGGCATCCGCAGGCAATCGTGCGCGCCCGAGCGCATGGAGGACTTCGGAGGCGACGGCGGCGCCATCGCGCGCCGCGGCCGCAAGCCCGTACACCCCCCGGGCAGCGCCGGCCACCTGCCCGCTGACAGCGGGTAACACCGGCGTGAAGGCCGTGAGCGAGT
>Ga0302324_100004533_pt1 | contig 30679 bp, 27 predicted proteins | sample Palsa_T0_1_FD_201949 | JGI IMG/M metagenome (GOLD analysis project Ga0302324, IMG submission 201949) | Peat permafrost microbial communities from Stordalen Mire near Abisko, Sweden - Palsa_T0_1 | ecosystem: Environmental > Terrestrial > Soil > Palsa > Peat permafrost | place: Sweden: Abisko... | reverse complement strand
CGACCCGAGCGCCGACTCAAGCGCCGGAATGGCGGGGGCGGCTTCGGCTGCCCCATAAAAATCAGACCCGCCAGTCTATAACTTATTGAACCCGAATTTTGGTCTTGACAATGGGGTCCACTTTAAAAGAGGAGAAATTACATGCAGATTCGTTGGCTTTTGCCGTTCTTAGTTGCCATGACAATTCCGGCAAGCGCGCAATTTTCCTCATTCAACGTAGAGGGGAGTACTGGGACCAGCCCCTCTGGCATCAACGCTAGCGGCGCCATTTCGGGAACTTACTCTGATGCCAGTTTTGCATTCCACGGATTCGTTCGAGATCCGCGGGGAAACATCACCTCATTCGACCCTACCGGGAGCGTAAGCACTATCGCGGCAAGCATCAACGCTAACGGTGCCATTACGGGGAATTACGAGAGTGCAACTTTTTCATACCACGGCTTCGTCCGGAATGCGCAGGGGGACATCACACCGTTTGACCCGGCGGGGAGCGTTGATACCCAGCCCTTCAGCATCAATGCTAGCGGTGCCACTACTGGATATTATCTGGGGACGCCCGGGGGCTACCACGGCTTCGTCCGGGATGCGCAGGGAAACATCACCTCGTTTGACCCAGTCGGGAGCATCTCCACGGCGCCTAACAGCATCAATGACGGCGGAGCCATCGCCGGGAGTTATCAAAACGCAACTTCTACTATGATGCACGGCTTCGTCCGGGATGCGCAGGGAAACATCACCTCGTTTGATCCGCCCGGTAGTACAGAGACCGAGCCGGCAATCATCAATGCTAGTGGCGTCATTGCGGGGTCATATTTCGATGCAGCCTCTCTGGTCCACGGTTTCATCCGGGACGCACAGGGAAACATCACCTCGTTTGACCCGGCCGGGAGTACTCTCACATCCGCGAATGGCATCAATGCCACCGGCGCCATTACGGGTTGGTACATTAACGCCGCCTTCGCTCAGTACGGCTTCGTTCGAGATCCACAGGGAAATACCACCTCATTCGAGGTGCCCGGGGGACCCTATCCCGGCAGCATCAACGATAGCGGCGCCATTGTAGGAGGGTACCAGGGCGACGAGGATCATATGACCCACGGCTTCGTTGCGAGAATTCCCAATACTATGGACATATCGAATGGTACCGGTGCTGTCTCGACCGCCGTTTGGCAAAACGCTCAGCACGCCGGCGTATCGAACGTCCTTGTTCAGGCGTGGGGCGGAGGTTCGCAGAACTCGCTTGCGGAAGCTCAACTTCTCGGAGCGCAGAGCGCTGGTTTGAACACCGGCGCGTATATCTTGCTCAACTATTTTGCAAAAGATTCGGCGGCGTATCAGATCGGTCAAGGGATTGACGCCATCGGATCAGCAATATCGGATTTGAAGTTCATCGTCGTGGATGTCGAGATCTGTTGCGGGGAGTTCATGAGCTGGAAGGCGTTTACCACTTACGCCTTGAACAGCGTGATCATGGACCCAGCGAATCATATCCAGAAAGCGACGACGGCAGGTACGTCCGGACCCACGGCCCCCGCGTGGAACGACGCGAACGGCACTCCCGCAGACGGTACGGTGGTGTGGCAGGATACCGGCAAGGTGGTCATCGGCCAGGCGGACCGCATCGCCAGGATCTCGGCGGCGGTTTCTGCTATTCGAGCCTATAACCTGCCACATGGGGCGGTAATCTACACCGACCCGAACAAGAGCTGGCAAACGATTACTGGAAGCTGCGGCACCGGTTGGAAGAACAATTGCGCCTCGCTAATCGCGCTGCCTTTGTGGGATGTCGAGTACAAAGCATTCTACGGCGGTGACGGGCTACTGCATTGTGGCGACGGCGTCGCGGGATTGGTTCCCTTCACTCCGTTTACCTTCACCACTTGGCAGGCGCGGTCGGGCAACCAGTATGATCTTGGTCTTTACAATCCCGCCAGTTCGACGGTTGCTCCTTCGTGGGACGAATACGAACTGGGATTGCCGCCTGCGGCGAAGAGGGCATGCGGCGGCGAGACCAATTTATTTGGGCTGCCCGCAAGCTCCTTAGGCTTGGACTACTTCGATCCCACCCTGTTCCAGTAGGCTGGAGCGCTGCTGGTAAGGCCCAGTCTCGGCCAATTGTCCCAGGCCACCCGGGCTTTGATATTGTGGTCAGTCACAAGGAGAAACGTTTGGATGAAGAGCCTCCGATGCCTGACGCCGCTGCTGTTGCCGATTTCGATGGCCATCGGGCAGCAGGCGCGGCGTGTTGACGACGCCGCGCTGAAAAATGCCGGCAAAAACGGGGACGATTGGCTGACTTACGGGCTTACCCCGGGCGAAACACGCTACAGTCCTCTCGATCAGATCAACGCAGGTAACGTGAAACGGCTGGGCCTCGCGTGGTGGTACGATCTCGGCGCGGGCGGCGGAGGGCAGGAAGCGACGCCGCTGGTCTGGAACGGCGTCCTTTACGGCATCACCAACTGGAGCGTGGTGTTCGCGGTGGATGCGCGCACTGGAAAAGAGCGCTGGCGCTGGGATCCGGAAGTGAATCAGAACGCCGTGCGGCCGGCCCTTTGCTGCGGCGTGGTGAACCGCGGCATCGCGATCTATCGAGGCCTGATTATTGCGCCTGTCATTGATGGCCGGCTGCTGGCGCTCAACGCCGAAACCGGGAAACCGGTCTGGGAAGCGCGGGTGGCGTATTCGCAGGACGAGTACACCATTACCATGGCTCCGCGCATCGCCAACGGCAAAGTGATCGTCGGCATCAGCGGCGGCGACCATCCCAAGCGCGGTTTCTTCGATGCGTATGACGCCCTGACCGGTAGCCGCCTGTGGCGCTTCTATACCATTCCCGGGGATCCCTCCAAGCCGTTTGAAAATTCAGCCATGCGCAAGGCCGCTGAAACTTGGGACCCGGAGGCCTGGAAACTGGGCGGCGGCGGCGCGGTATGGGACGGAATCGCGTACGATCCGGAGACCGATTTGGTTTACGCCGGCACCGGGAACGCCGAACCGTGGCCCGAGGAATTCCGCGGATCGAAAGGCAAGGATGGCCTGTACGCTTGCTCGATACTCGCAGTGCAAGCTTCCACGGGCGAATTGAAGTGGCATTACCAGTTGGTGCCGGACGATACCTGGGACTTCGATAGCGTGCAGCAGATGATGCTGGCGAATCTCCCTATCAACGGGAAGCAGCGCAAGGTGCTCATGCAAGCCAGCAAGAACGGCTTCTTCTATGTGCTGGACCGCCTCACCGGCGAGTTTATTTCGGCCGGGCCGTATGCCAAGGTGAACTGGGCGAAGGGCATCGATCCGAAAACTGGAAGGCCCATTGTGAACCCGGAAGCGCGCTACGGCCGCGAGCCCGTCACGATTTTTCCGTCGGCGGGCGGAGCGCACAATTGGTCGCCCATGTCGTTTAATCCGGCCACTGGATTGGTTTATATTTCCGGCAACACGGGCAGCAGTTGGACGTTTGCGAGCGTGGATAAGTTCGAAGCCAAGACGGACCGGACGTCGAACAACGGGTTGGTGCGTCCCATGCCGGCGCCGCGCGAGAACAACATTCCGGTTATTGGTCCGGAGCCGTTGCCGGGAACCGGAAGCCGTGGCGCGCTGATCGCGTGGGATCCGGTGGCGCAGACGTTTCGCTGGCGGATGCCGGGCGGCGGGGGGATCGGCGGAGGAACTGTCAGCACTGCCGGCAATCTGGTGTTTCAATCCATCAACGACGGGCGGCTAATGGCGTACAGCGCGGACATCGGAGAGAAGCTGCTCGAAGTGCAGACCGGCTTGAAGAGCGGCATCGGTCCGCCGATCACTTATCAGTTAGATGGCAAGCAGTATGTGGCGCTGATGGGCGGAATAGGCACTGTGATCGGAAGCGCGGGGCCGCAGAACACGGCGACCGCGATGCCTCCGAAGCTGCTGGTGTATGTGCTGGATGGCACAGTGTCGCTACCGGCGCCCGGGAAGACGGATACCGGGAAATCGGACGCGGCCAAGTAGTTCTTAAGGCGACAATTAAACATAGCGCCGTAAATATTAGCGCATCCGCTCCCTGACGGCCGCGTTTCTGATACTTACGACGTTTGTCGCGGCGCTCGCTCTTGCCTTTGCCGCCTGTATCCGGCTACGGGCTCTTCAGCAGCGCTTCCGATTGCGGTCCGGCCGTGCCATATCGGTCGATGAGAACCTTCCGCGCATCAGTGTCCTTGTCTACGATAACGGCAAACCAACCTTCCACCATCTCTTCCCAACTCTGGTCGCCTTGAGGCACCGCAACATTGGGGTTCGGGTTGTATGGGTTATTGGGCGAGTTGTCCATATGGGCGATGACCAGCATCTTCGTGCCCTTGGGTATCGGCAGCGGTTTCTCTTCGTCATAACCCAGTTGCCACAGGAAGCTGTAGTGGGGCACTTTGAGGATCGTTTCCGATCGGCCATCCGGATAGATCAGGCGCATCTCCATGTCTTTGCCCCGGAGATGCATGTGCGGCTGCAGCCACACCAGTTGAGTGTCTACCGCGAACGTCGCCTCCGCTGCGATTTCGTAGTTCGGATCGCCCGCCGGAATCGTAAACTTGCCGTTGGAGTCCGACATGGTCAGGTAGCGGTACTTCGTCGGATGCTTCGCCAGCACCATCCCGACCTTGGAAAGATCGCTTCCTGGATTGCCATTGGTGGTATAGTGCACCTCGAGCACGAGATCCGAACCCGCCGGAATGAGTAACGCCGAATCGCTCAGTGCGAAGTTCTGCGGCTCGATGCCGGGCACGTAGACCGCAAGCTGCCAATACCTCCTGGTGGGATCCTCCTGCTCCCCCTTGTCCTCCTGATTCTGCTGGCCGCTATTTAACGCGCCGACTGGAAACCCGTTTTCGTCGCGTCGATACACCGTCGGTACGTAAAACTCGCCGGGCTTGGCCTCCTTCAGCCAGGTCGACCCCGGCGGACGGATGTAGGCTTGCATATGGTGGACATAACCGCGGCTGCCGGGAAGTATTTCCGCCGCCGACACCCACGTGTCTTTTGTAAAGCCGGTGGGAATCACGATCTCGGTATACTCGATTGTTCCCTTGGCTGGGATGGGATACGCTTTCGGCATGGCGAACACGATGTCGGGCTGGATGCTCCAGCCACCCGCGGAGAACTCGCGGGGCGCCGTCTTTTCGTTGGGATCCCCTTCCGGAGCGCCGTTGTCGGCCCAGGCTTTGATGGTCTCGATTTCGGTCTGCGACAGCTTACGCGCGCTCTCTTCCGAAAAATGCCCGTAGTTCGGGTCCGCAAACCAAGGCGGCATCTTCTTTGTGAGCACCGCGGTCTTCATCGCTTTCGCCCAAGGCCGGGTGTCCTGGTAAGTCAAGAACGCCATGGGCGCGGTTTGATTGGGGCGATGGCATTCCTGGCAATGCGCCTGAATAATGGGAAGCACATCCTTGTTGAATGTAACCTGTTTTCCGGCTGCTGTGGCCGCCGCGGCAAAGCACAGTAACAGCACCAATTGGCGCATTTTATGCCCTCTTATTGACGCTCGCACAATACAATCGCTCCCTGACGGTCGCGGCTCCGTTACGAGGCACACTGCCGCACACCGAGCCGCGACCGTGAGGAAGCGGTCTTGTCACTGTATTGGGCGAAGCTCAATAGGATAACTTTAGTGGATGCTACGGGACCTGTCAATCGGAGAGGTTCAGATCGGAGAGGTTCAGAGGAGAGCTTCAAAGTATGTCGCGGCGTCGGGCTTCGTCTTTGTCTCCACCGTCGTCATGCTACTATGTTCGCTCGTGGTCTGCTCAATGCCAATTGCCATCGCGTGGCTGAGTTTGGCGGTCGCATTCACAGTGTCGGGCCAGATAGTCGGTTTCAACGGAACATGGAAGTTGGATCCCAGTAAGACGACGGGGCCGCACGCCAAGAGTGAGGTTTTGATTTTCCGTGTCACTGCCGGCGAGGAGCACTACACGGTTGACGAAGTGGAACCCGATGGCAGCCTTTTCAAGACTGAGTACACCGCCAAATTCGACGGTAAGACTTACCCAAACAAGAATCTCGTAACGGGCGCAATAACCTATGTTTCCCTGAAGAAGATCGACGATCGCACCGAAGTGCTCGAGAGCAGGAACGAGCCGGGAGGCGCGGTGACTTACAAGTATCGGCGGGTCCTGTCGGGCGATGGCAAAACCCTCACGTCATCCATCATCGACGCCGACGGCACCATCTATTCCGTCCGGGTATTCGAAAAACAATAGCACCGGCACAGAACGACCAGGCTGAGATTGGGGGGACCCTGGCGTCCCCTCCCCATTCATGAGAACATCTCTTAAGAACTCTTAAGAACCGGAAGGAGAGTCACATGCTTCGAAACGCCGAGGCTTTCGGTGTTCTCATCGCGGCCCTGGCATGCGCGATCCATCCGCCCGTGGCGTTTGCGCAGACCACCGGACCCGCTGCCTGGCAAAACGATCTGAAGCCCATCGCGTCCGCGGATTGGAATTACGATTTTGCCGCCCATTTGCTGGAACGCGCCGGCTTCGGCGGTACACCGGACGAAATCCAGGCGCTCGCGAAGCTAACACCCGCCCAAGCCGTAGCGCGTCTGGTGCGTTTCGAGGGAACCGACGCGAGCCATTTGCCGCCCTTCGATCATTCGGGCATTCGCGACCCCGGGCTGGAACCGTTTCCGCCCAGCCGCCCCGCCGTTACCGATCAAGCCAAGAAAACCGGCGAGGCGCTCGGCATCCAGGTGAAGCCGGAGGGCAGCCGGCGGCTCCAGCCGGTGGTCAACGAATTTTTCTATTGGCTGCGCGCCAGCGCGCTCGAAACTAACCGCGTCGCGTATTGGTGGGCCAACCGCATGATCGCGAGTCCGCAGCCGCTGCGCGAGAACATGGCGCTGTTCTGGCATGGGCACTTCGCCGTGAACGAAGCCAAGGTCCGCGATTATCGCAAGCTTCTGGATCAGTTGGAACTGTTCCAGAACCAGGGGACCGGCAACTTCCGCGACTTGATGGTGGCCGTTGCGCAGGATCCCGCCATGCTGACCTTCCTGGACGCGGGCGTCAACGTGAAGGGCGCCGCGAATGAAAATTTCGCGCGCGAAATCATGGAAATGTTCACCATGGGCGTCGGCCATTACACGGAAAAGGACATTCGCGAAGCGGCGCGCGCCTTCACCGGATGGAATTACGTCGATCTCAAATTCGTCGTCAACAAGGATCGGCACGACGACGGCGAAAAGACGTTTCTTGGCAAAACTGGCCGCTTGGACGGCGTCAACGTGATCGATATCATCCTGCAGCAGCCGGCCACGGCCGATTTTATCGCGGGCAAGATCTATCGTTACTTCGTGCGCGAAGATCTCTCGCCCGAGCTTCAGAACAAACTGGGTTCAGTCCTGCGCGATCACGATTACCAGATCGCTCCGTTGCTCGAGACAATTTTCCTGTCGCGCGATTTTTATAGTCCCGCTTCGGTGGGCACGCAGATCAAGAGTCCAGTGCGGCTGGCGGTTTCCACCTATCGCAAACTCGGCCTCGGTGGCGTCCCCGGCGTCCCCGATTTCAATGTAGCAACGGGCGCCCTCGGCCAGCGGCTTTTCGCGCCGCCTACTGTGGCAGGCTGGGCCGGCGGCACCAGTTGGATCACGCCGGGCCTGCTGTTGGAGCGCGCCAATTTTGGCCGCGACGTGCTGTTTCCCGACATCAACTTCCTTCCGCCGGATCGGTTCGCCGGCGATCCCGAGGTGCGCCGCGTCGCCGACCGCATCCGCCAGGGCATGGACATCAGTGCTGCGACCAAGCCCGAAGGCAAGAGCGGCGACATGGCCGAATCCAACATGGCGGCCGATCGCGATGAAGATTTCAACACCCGCTACGGCAGTTTTCGCGGCTGGCAAACGGCCATCGAACGGGTGAAGCCGATCCCGCGCGACACCGCGCAGATTAATCTGTCACGAATGGTCCTGGATCGGCATCTGAGCGACACCACGCAGGTGGTGGACTACATGATTCACCGCTTCATGCGGGTTGCGCCGGGCGAAGATGCGCGGCAAAAAATGATTGCCTTCCTGAACAAGGAATTGGGCACCACGGACATCGCCGCCGCGCAAACTTATCTGGAAGATCCGCTGCGATTGGTGTTGCACCTGATCATGAGCCAGCCGGAGTATCAATTGGGTTAGCGGCATGGGTTAGCCGCCATGGAGCCAGTTATGAAGAAGAATCATTTTTCCTTTTCCGAATCCAGCCGGCGCGACCTGTTGCGCCTCGGCATGTACGGCATTGGAGTGAGCGCGGCTGCGCTCCCCATGCCCCTATTCGCGCAGGCCGCCGCCGCTGTCGCAGGCCAGTCCAAATCGACCGGAAAGACGCTCGTGGTCCTGGAGCTTTCCGGCGGCAACGATGGGCTCAACACATTGGTCCCCTTTGGCGACGACGCGTATTACAAGCACCGCCCGAACATAGGCATTCCGCGCAAGGACGTGCGGCCGATTGACGACCATTTCGGATTCAGCCGCGGCATGGCCGGTTTCGAAAGGCTATACAAGAGCGGCAAACTCGCCATAGTTCACGGTTGCGGTTACGAGAACCCATCGTTCTCGCACTTCACGTCCATGGCCTATTGGCACACCGCCGCGCCCAACAGCGGCGAGCAGTACGGATGGGTGGGACGGCTGGCGGATGCCATGGCGCCCGAAGCGCCTCCGAACTTCCTGGTGAATATCGACACGCGGCAATCGCTGGCTGTTCGCAGCCGCCGCCATGTCCCGGTAGTCTTCGACGATCCCAACAAGTTCTCGCAAGATGTTTTCTTCGACGAACGAGAGGCGCTGCCTTCCACCGCGGGCAACCAGCCGGTCTCGAATGCATCGCGCAAATTCCTTTTGGATACCGCCCAAAGCGCCAAGCAGGCCTCGGCGCTGGTTCGCGAGGCGTGGTCGAAATATCATTCGCCCGTGGATTACGGTGTCGCCGGCCTGGATCTGCCCAAAGTGGCGGCGCTGATCGATGCGGGCATGCCCACGCGTCTCTATTACACCGCCTATCGCAACAATGCCTTCGATACCCACGTCTTCCAGAACGACACGCACAAGCGTCTGCTCACCTATGCCTCCGATGCCGTCGCGGCCTTCCTGCAGGACCTGGAGCGGATCGGGCGCGCCGACGATGTCGTCGTGATGGTGTTCTCGGAGTTCGGCCGGCGAGTTCCCGAGAACGTCAACCTGGGAACGGATCACGGCGCCGCCAACCTGATGTTTGTCGCCGGAAAACAGGTGAAGGGGGGACAATACGGCGCCGTGCCCAGCCTCACCCAATTGGATGTGGGCGACAATCTGATCTTCACTACCGACTTTCGCAGAGTCTATGCGACCATGATCGCGGGCTGGTTGGGACTCAAAGACACGCGCCCGCTCCTCAACGGAGAGTTTGAGCCATTCGACATGTTTAAGAGTGTCTAAACAGAAGGCCGCCGGCACTTCAATGCCGGCCGAAGCAGCGGAGGATGGCGATAGCGCCGATTCGGGAGTGATTGGCCAGATGAAATTGCCGTCGGCGATTGGTCGTTCCGAATGATCCCGCTTAGTTTAACTAAGTAAGCGAGATGGGTGACGGGCCCTTCTGCTGACAGGCGCAACACGGGTACGGTTCGCGGACGGTGGGATACCTGGGCGGTCAGGGGGCGTCGGATGGCATCGGGATCGAGCCCATTATTCGCGCGTTCCATTCATACGGCGAAAGACTCAGGTTCTCACAGGCCGGCCTGGTCGAATTGGAACCGCTCCCGCCACCTTGCAGTTGCTGGAAGCTGCCGGAAGAATCGAGTGTCACCACAATATGCGATTCAAACCAGACTTCTTTTGGCTTATTCATGGATCCGTAGAGCCGCATAATTTGTTCCTTGGTGTTGGGCGCAAATCCGCCCAGGAAGAGCTTCTTTCCGCTGGGGTCCTCGATGAAGCTCTCGCACGCCGGAAATTGATCTCCCGTGATGGTGGCGTCGATGGTGAGGCTCCCCGAACCTGGAGTGAGCGTAAATTCGCCATTCGCATCAATGTCAGGAGCGACCTTCACCAACGGATTGGATGCCCCATAGTCGATTACCGCATTCACCGCGGCGCCATTTCTCGAGGCCGAGAACTTCACCGTCGCCTTGCCGACAGCTTTGTCCTGGGGGCCGAACATCTGCCATGGTCCCCGGCTCTCGTCACACCAGGCTTTGCTGGTAGGGCTCGCAGTTCCGGTGGTTAGATCGAGTTCTAGGCTAGAACCGCGTTCACTCTGGCCGTTACGGAGGAATCGGTGTCCAGCGAAAATCCCCGGCCATCGCCATGATAAGCACCTCCAAAAGTGATCGCCGCGGTGGGAGGCACGGGATAGGGAAATGGACCTGTTGGAGGGACCGGCACGTAAACCGTTTTTGGATCTGCAAACGATCCAAACTCCCGCGAAGGAGCGCATATAGATCTTGTAAATCGCCATGCGGATGGGCAGTTCGACCCTAGTTTAGCGCACGACGTGGACCCCGATATTCCGACTCCGCCCTGTTAGGCGGAGGATACGGCCCGGCTCGCATCCTCAGGCTGAATTTCCATCAATATTTTATTCTCGCGGCAGCGCGAACACCCAAACCGCCCCGCCTTCGGGAACTTCGGGGTACTCGCCCGGGAAGGCGCGATTCAAGTTCGCTTGAACGCCGCGCGTATCGCCGCCCCAACCTACGTGAACTGCGATGTACTGTTGTCCGTCCACGGTGAACGAAGTGGGCGGCGCCAGGATGCCGGAGTTGGTGGGAAACTCCCACAAAAGTCTGCCCGTCGCCGCGTCAAACGCGTGGATTTTCCGATCATTGGTCCCGCCGCTGAACACCAAGCCGCCGCTGGTTGCCAGCATGGCGCCCCAGTTCGGACTCTTGGCATAGTCGTGCTTCCACACCTGCTTGCCAGTGTCGACGTTCCAGGCCTGCACCTCGCCGAAATGGTCGGCGCCCGGTACGATTTTGGGGACGTCGATCTTCACTCCCGTGAATCCCTTGCCGGCCAAATATTCCACTTCGGTTCCCGTCGACGAGCCGCAGATATTGTTGTTGGCGGGAATATAAATCATGCGTGTTTTTGGACTGAATGCGATGGGGGGCCAGTTTTTTCCGCCATGCAATTCCGGGCAATAGTCGGCGTGCTTGCCGGTCCCCGGCTTGTGCGCTTCATCCACGTCGGGACGCCCGGTCTCGGGATCCAGACTCTTGAATACGTTCTGATAGACGTAAGGCCGGCCCTCGATAAATTTGATACGGTCGCCTGTTGTCGCATCGCCCCGATCGAGGAACCAGAGGTAGCCGTCGCGCGCGACATCGATCAATCCGGGGATGGTGCGTCCGTTGCGCTGAAAGTCCACCAGAATGGGGGGCGAGACTTCGTCCCAGTCCCAGGAGTCGTTCGGATTGTACTGGAAGTGTCCCTTGATCGCGCCGGTGGCGACATCCAGGGCGATGGTGGAAGAAACGTAGAGATTGTCTCCGGGGCGCTTATCGCCCATCCAAGGGCCTCCGTTGCCGACGCCCCAGTAAGCGAGATTGGTGACGGGATCGTAGTTGCCGGTCACCCACACCGAGCCGCCGCCTGTCTTCCACTGGTCGCCGCCCTGGGGCCAAGTCTCGCTGCCAGGTTCTCCGGGCGCGGGTATGGTGTACGTCCGCCATTGCTCGCGGCCGGTGTCGGGATCGTAAGCGGCCACGAAGCCGCGGATACCGAACTCGCCGCCAGACGCGCCCACCATAACCTTGCCGCCGGCGATCAGCGGCGCCAGCGTGATGTAATAGGCAGCCTTGCTGTCCGCAACCTCGGTGGTCCATACTTCCTTGCCGGTGCGGGCGTCGAGCGCAATTAAAACGGCTTCTCCCGAGGCGTAGTAAACCCTGTCGCCGTAGAGAGCGACGCCGCGACTGGTATCGTGCCCGACGACGGCTCCCGCGGGATGCGGCCTTTTGTATCGCCAGAGCAGGTTGCCGGTGCGAACATCGAGCGCGATCACCTGGTTGTTCGGGGTGGACACAAACATAACGCCGTTGTTGACGAGCGGCGCGGATTCGTGGACTTTGGTCTCGCCAGTGGAGAAAATCCAGACCGGGCGCAAGCTTTTGACGTTGTCGGCTGTGATCTGGTCGAGCGGACTATAGCCCCATCCATCGTAGGTGCGGCGGATCGAGAGCCAGTTGCCGTCTTCGGGATTTCCGAGACGCTCCGCGGTTACCGGCTGGTAATTCCGCAGCACAGGGGGCATCGGCGCGGGCGGGGTTGGAGGTTCCGGCGGTCCTTGGCTGAGGCCGACGCCCGCTGTCAGCACTAACAAGACGGTTGCGATGGAAGAAAGTCCGATGCCAAGCATGAACGTGCCAGCCATCATACATGATACAGGGCGCAAGAACACCTTCGGAAGCTCCCTGAAAAGGGGGTGTGCGACGTCGAAGTTGCAGAGACAAACATGCCTGACACTCTCGACGTTCTGGAAGCAGAACGGTCCGGATTCCTTGAAGATTCCTTCGTCTCGGCGATCTGCGCCCCGGTTCGATCACGGCCGGTACGGCGCTGCGACAAGCCAACCGTTACAGAGCCGAGACCGTGAGGGGGCCAAATCACAGGATGTTCACCGCACGAGCCGCGAGCAGCGCCACGGTGGCTAGCGAGATTAGGGCCTGCAGCATCATCATCAGCTTGGCCCAGCGCGAGAGAACGGGAACGTCGGTAGGCGAAAAAGCGGTGCTGGTGTTGAAGGCGAGGAAAAGATAATCCACGAAGCCCGGGTGCCAGTTTTTATCGCTTTCCCAGGGGGTAATCATTTGAGGAAAGAGGAACGCGCCCTCGTCATGAGCGTCCCGGAGGTCGCGCTGATTCGGGCCGCCGGCATCCAGCCGCCAATACCAGGAGGCAAAGACCAGGACGTTCGCGATCCACAGCGCGGCGGCGGCGCGCAAGAGCACCGCCGGAGGATCGAGATGCTGGGGCAGGCGGAGAATCAGCAAGGTCAGAGACCACACCATTGACGCTGTGACTACGCCCGCCGCCGCGTGGCTGAGGACCCGGTTGAGCAGCATTTTGCCCACCCGGTGCGCCACCACCGTGGGGATCAGCAGCGCCGTAACCACGGCCAGCAAGAGCCATTCCTGGCCGAAGCGGAGCGGCGCCGGGATGACGAAATGCAAACCGCCCGTCGCCACCAGGGCCAGCAGGGCCGGCCAACGTGGTTCGGCGGTTCTTGGCTCCCGCGGGCCGGCGGTCCCGGGCCGGAACTTAAGCTGCGGCATATGGGACAATGTACCAAGTCACTTCCCCATGAAGGTTGTGGTACAGAGTTCGTCGTTGATCTTTACGTTGCTCTCGATCATCCTGAACGTTCCTATCTCGCGCGTCAAGCGCAAAGAGGCCGATCGGGAAGAGACTGGCCGGGAGCCTGGCCGGGCAACCGGCTAGCGTCGCCATGGTTTCGAATACCTGACGACATCGCTCGATTGAAGAAAGATAGTCATGGCCATCTCGTCCCCGTTCCAACTGACAACCGCCGGCGGCCTTGACTTTTCTCACGATTCTCCGATTTGTGTTTACTCCTTCGACCTGGGCGGAAACGTGGTGGAAATGAACGCGGCCATGGCGGGCATCCTGGGCTACGCGCGAGAAGAAGCGCTGTGCATGAATCTCAACCAGTTGCTCGAACCGGAGTCCTGGATCCGTTCCCGCGAGCATATTGTCACGCAGTTGGGAGGCGGAGGTCCGCAGCCGGTGAATGTGACGGCTATCGCCAGGGATGGCAGGCTGGTGCCGCTGGCCGTGGTGCGGCGCTTGCTATTCGAGCGTGGCCGTCCGCTAGCGGTTCAAGACACCGGTCGAGCGCTGGCCGTCGAAGCCCGGGCGCCGTTTCTCGTCGAATCCCAGAGCCAGAGATCCGGCGAGTGGACGCGGCTGGCCGAACAACTGAAAGAGTTGCACCGGCTGAGCACTACCAGTTGCGCCACTCTGGAGCAGGCGCTCGAAGATCACCTGGCAACCGGTTGCCGCCTTTTTCGGTTGCCGGTGGGCGTGCTGCTTCAAGTGGAGGGCAACGACGCCGTGGTGCAAGCTTCGCACGGCCCAGCGGAGCTGAACGGCGGCGTCCCGATCCCGTTGTGGCAGACCCGCGCGGCTACCGCCACCAGCCGGCTTCGAACCGTGACGGCCTCCGAGCCAAGCCGTCCCGGCAGCGGTCCTCGCGCCGAATTTGAAACTTACATCGGAACGCCAGTATGGCTGGGATCCGACTTGTTTGCGACCCTTAGCTTTTCGGGTCCATTCACCGGTATGCCTTGCAGCTTTTCGGACTCGGACCGCGAACTCATCGAATTGACGGCGCGCAGCATTGGACGCGTGGTGCTGGAGCACCGGATTCAGTCCGAGCGCGACCGGCTTCAAAGCCTGGAAAAAAACCGCAACCGTGTGCTTGAGATGGTGGCCGAGAACGAAAGTATCGATACCATTCTGGCGGAAGTGGTGTACCTGGTGGAATCCCAATGCGCGGGAGCGCTGTGCTCCTTGCTGCTGCTGCGGGATGAGATGCTCACCTGGGTGGCCGCTCCTGGCTTTCCCCCGGAGGGGTTGCGCCTCTTGAAACCGTTCCGTGTCCTGCGCGATACAGCGGGATTGCCGGCCGCCGAAGTGGCTCGTAGCACCGTATTTTGGGACGACATACGCTGCTGCCCGTTTTGGGCGGACCGCGCACACCTGGCCGGGCAGCTCGGCATTGAGTCCTGCCGGTCCACGCCGATTCTGTCCGCGGACGGAATCCTTTTCGGAATGCTGGCGCTGCATTATAAAACCAGGCAGCCGCGCGACGACAGCGATTCGGAGTTGTTGCAAGCCGCCAGCCGTCTGGCTGCGCGGGCGCTGGAACAGCGCGGGTTCACGGAGCGGCTGGAGTTCCAGGCGCGTCACGACTCACTCACCGGGCTGCCGAATCGGTCCTACTTTATGGAGCTGCTGGAGGCCGCCCTGCGGGACGCGAGCGACCGTTCCGGAAGCCTGGCGGTTCTATTCATCGATCTCGACCGCTTCAAACAGATCAACGATATCCTCGGCCACGCCATGGGCGACCGGCTGCTGAAGGAAGTGGGCCAGCGTCTGAAACGGCTGCTGACGGAAGACGATCTCGCCGGGCGCATGGGTGGCGACGAGTTCACTATTGTGCTGACGCGCCAGCCCGATGTCCAAGCGGCGGTGCTGGCATCGCAGGAATTTTTGAACGCTTTTCGAGCGCCGCACCAGATCGAGGACAACGAACTGTTTGTTACCGCCAGCATCGGCGTGGCGCTCTTTCCCCAGCACGGCCAGACGGTCGCGGAGTTGCTGCGGAACGCGGATCTGGCGATGTACCACGCTAAGAATAGCGGAAAGAACGACGTGGTGGTATTCCGCGAGAAGGATCATGCCGCCAGCCTGGAACGCCTGCGCCTGGAAAACGCACTGCGGCGCGCGCTGGAACACCAGGAGTTCGAGTTGCTCTATCAGCCTGTGGTCGGTATGAACGGCAAAGTGGAGGGCCTGGAAGCGCTGCTGACGTGGAGGCATCCCATTTATGGGAGCATCTCGCCAAAGCAGTTCATTCCCATCGCGGAAGAGACCGGACTGATCATCGACATCGGATCGTGGGTGATTCAACGCGCATGTTTAGAGGCTGCGAGCTGGCACAAGGCCGGCCATCGCGCGGCGCGGATTTCGGTGAACGTGTCCGCTTTGCAGTTCGAGCGCCGGGATTTTCTGGAAACCGTGGCTGCCGCGCTCGCGCTGAGCAAGCTGCCTCCCGACCGCCTGGAACTGGAGCTGACCGAGAGCTACATCATGAAGGACCTTCCGCAAGCCGCTGCCCGCTTGACGCAGATCCGGAATCTGGGGGTCAGCATCGCGATCGACGATTTCGGCACCGGCTATTCGTCCTTGAGCTATCTGAACAAGTTGCCGGTGGATTCACTCAAGATCGATCAGTCGTTCTTGCGTAACCTGCATGAGCCGGAAGGATCCCTCGCGGTGATCCAAAGCATCGTGCGTATGGCCCACAGCATGAACCTGAGCGTGGTGGCGGAGGGCGTGGAAACGCGCGCCGAGCTGGACCTGGTGCGCGTGCTGGGCTGCGACAAAGTGCAAGGCCACGTATACGGCCCCGCCCGCAGGCGCGATGAGATGGAAGCGTTACTGGCCAATAACGATTCGTTGCGGCCGGTAGAGACGTTGCCGCCTCAATCCGGGAAGATATTAGGCCAGTAGCCGGGCGGCGTCTTTCGCAAAATATGTCAGCACGAAGTCGGCGCCGGCGCGGCGGATGGCGGTGAGCGATTCGAGAATGGTCCGGTCGCGATCCAGCCAGCCGTGGTTGATGGCCGCCATCATCATGCTGAACTCGCCGCTGACCTGGTAAGCGCCCAAAGGCAGCGCAAAGCGATCGCGAGCCTCACGAATAATGTCGAGGTAGGCCAAGGCCGGCTTCACCATGATCATATCCGCGCCTTCGTCGATGTCCAGTTGGATTTCGCGCATGGCTTCGCGCGCATTGGCCGGATCCATCTGATAGCTGCGCCGATCGCCGAATTGCGGCGTGGATTCGGCAGCCTCGCGGAAAGGCCCGTAGAAGACCGAGGCGTATTTGGCCGCGTAGGAAACGATGGGGATGTTGATGAAGCCGGCCGCATCCAGCGCCTGGCGAATGGCCGCCACGCGCCCGTCCATCATGTCGCTGGGCGCTACGACGTCGGCCCCGGCCCGCGCATGAGACACAGCCGCTTTCGCCAGCCACTCGAGCGTCGGATCGTTCTGCACTTCGCCTTCGACCACCAAACCGCAGTGGCCGTGGCTGGTGTACTCGCAATTGCACACATCGGTCATCACGAGCAGCTTGGGAACCTCCCGCTTGAGCGCCCGGAGGGCCTGCTGCACGATGCCGTCGTCGGCGTAGGCGCCCGATGCGATTTCATCTTTTGTTTCCGGAATCCCAAACAGAATGACGCCGCCGATACCGAGTCCGAAGGCCTCCGCGCACTCGGTCACCAGCCGGTCCACCGAAAGCTGCGCATGCCCCGGCATGGAGCTGATTTCGCGCCGGATGCCTTCGCCTGGGCAGACGAACAGCGGGAGGATGAAATCTGCCGGGTCGAGCAGCGTCTCGCGAACCAGGTTCCGCAACGCTTCCGTGGCCCGCAGGCGGCGCATTCTATGAATGGGAAAGGCCACGTCGTCAGCCTTCCTGAATGGTCACCGATGTCAACTTGTCACCCTGTTGCACTTTGTCCACCACATCCTGCCCGGAGGTCACTTGGCCGAAGACCGTGTGCTTGCCGTTCAGCCAGTCCGTGGCGATATGGGTAATGAAGAACTGGCTGCCATTGGTATTCGGACCGGCATTGGCCATCGAGAGCGACCCGATTTTATGGCGGTTGGGATTGCCTTTGGTCTCGTCCTCGAATCTATAGCCCGGACCGCCGCTTCCACTGGCCGTCGGGTCGCCGCCCTGAACCATGAAATCTTTGATGACGCGATGAAATTGCGTGCCATCGTAAAAGCCCTCGCGGGCCAGGAATACGAAATTGTTCACCGTCTTGGGCGCGTCTTTCGCGAAAAGATCGCAGACAATCTTGCCCTTCGATGTTTCGAACGTGGCCGTGTACTTGGCGGCCGGATCGATCGACATGGACGGCGGTGCTGCATATTGTTTGGACATGATTTTAGTGTATCGGTCTCCGCTCCCCCGTGGCCGGAGGGCAATCGGATATTTTGTGGTTGATTACGCTACGAGCAGTCAGCGCGACAATCTTCGCCTGACAACATCGTTGAAATCGGAGACGGAGACTTTGACGATACAAGATGCCGCCCTGCGACCTGAAATTGCCATTGTAAGTGGGTATGCGCGGAAGCACTACGGGCTCGAAGTCCGGCGGAGGATAAAATAGAAGCATGGTGCTCAGTCCGCAGGAAGAATCATTAATCAGTGTGGTCCGGGCGCTCCCGCCGGATGAAGCTTGGAAGGTGCTCGACTGGGCGCGCCAACTGGCTGATCTTGCGGGCGGGCGCACTGTCCAGTGGTCCGACTCTTGGACCGACGAGGATCAAGCCGAGGCTACGGCGGCGGCGGTGCGTCGCTTCGAAGATCAGGAGCGGGAGGATCGTTGAAGCCGGGCGATATTGTCGTGGGCGCGTTTCCCGGCGCGTAGACGACAAAGACTCGCCCCGCAGTAGTGCTCTCTACGGAGGACTACCATCGACACTGGCCCGACGTCGTGGTGGGGCTGATCACGACGCAGGCTCCGAAGCCTTTGGCTCCAACCGATTGCGTTCTGGCCGATTGGAGGCAAGCTGGGCTGCACGCGGCGTCGTACTTTAGGTTGTTTCCCGTCACTCTCCCGCAGCGGGAAGTTCGCTTAATCGGGCGACTCTCAGACTCGGACTGGCAGTTGGTGCGGGCGTGCCTTAGGGCCGGATTTGGCGGCGGGTAGCGTCGCCACGCTACTCGGTCGCGGTTAGAGGCGCAGGTCGCGGCCGGTCATCTCCTTGGGCTGCTTTTCGTCCAGGAAACCCAGCACGGTGGGCGAGATATCCTGCAGCGCGCCGCTGGAACGCAGCATGACGCGGGAATCGCTTACCAGGATGAACGGAACGGGATTGGTAGTGTGATAGGTGTGCGGACCCTTCGTAACCGGATCGATCATCATTTCGGCATTGCCGTGGTCGGCCGTGATCATCCATGTACCGCCCGAGCGGCGCAGCGCCTCGTAGATCTGGCCAAGCCCCGCATCCACGGCTTCCACCGCCAGTATGGTTGGAGCCATTTTTCCTGAGTGTCCCACCATATCGGCGTTCGCGTAGTTCATGACGACCATGTCAAACTCGCGCTGTTCGATGGCTTTCACCACCACGTCGGTAATGCCTTGCGCGCTCATTTCGGGCTTCAGATCGTAGGTGGCCACTTTGGGCGAAGGCACCAGTTCGCGGCTCTCGCCGGGGTAGGGCTTTTCATTGCCCCCGTTGAAGAAGTACGTTACATGCGCGTACTTCTCAGTTTCGGCCACGCGCAGGTTCTTCCAGTTCAATTGGGCCATGACGTCGGCCAGGATGTTGTTGGGATGCTCGCGCGGCAGCACGAAAGGAACGCGGAAGGTCTTGTCGTACTCGGTCAGGGTGGTGAAGTGCAGATTCTTCGGCGCAGCCGACCGCGACGGTTTTTCGAGCGTTGGATCCATCAAGGCCATTGTCATCTCGCGGCCGCGATCGGCGCGATAGTTGAAAAAGATGCAGGCGTCGTCGTCGCGAATCAGACCAACCGGGTGCTTTTGAGCATCCACGATGGTGACAGGCTCGATGAACTCGTCGGTGACGCCGCGCTCGTAGGATCGCTTGACCGCCGCGACGGGATCGTCGGATTTTTCGCCGCCGCCGAGCACCAGGGCGTTGAACGCGCGCTCCACGCGATCCCATCGCTTGTCGCGATCCATCGCGTAATATCGGCCGGACACGCTGGCGATTTTGCCCGCGCCGATTTGTCTCATCTCTTGCTGAATTTGTTCGATGAAACCAGCACCGCTCTCGGGCGGGGTATCACGGCCATCTGTAAAGCAGTGCACAAACACCTGCTCCACGCCCTGCTTCCTGGCCATTTGGAGCAAGGCATAGAGATGCGTCAGGAGTGAATGCACGCCGCCGTTGCTGCACAGACCCATCAGGTGCAGCCGGTGCGCTTTGGCATGCCGCATCGAATCGAGCAGCACAGGGTTGTTGAAGAATTCCCCCGAGGCAATCATGCGGTCGAGGCGCGTCACATCCATATAGATCACGCGGCCGGCGCCGATGTTCAAATGGCCCACTTCGCTGTTCCCCATTTGTCCTTCGGGCAATCCGACCGAGGGACCGGAAGTTTGCACCAATGTGTTGGGGTACTGACGAAGCAACAAATCATAGGTGGGCTTGCGCGCGGCGGCAATGGCATTGCCTTCCGTAGCAGGCGCAAAACCCCAACCATCCAGGATGGTGAGAACCAGCGGTTTCTTCCGGCCGTGCATTATTGGTGGAAGGCCTTCCGCCCGGCGAACTTGGCGTCGCTCCCCAGTTCTTCCTCGATGCGCAGGAGCTGATTGTATTTCGCGATGCGGTCCGTGCGGCTGGCCGATCCGGTTTTGATCTGTCCCGCGCGCGTGGCGACAACGAGGTCGGCAATGAATGCGTCTTCGGTTTCGCCGGAGCGGTGCGACACGATGTTGGTATAGTACGCGGAGGTCGCCATCTGCATGGCCTCCAAGGTTTCGGTAACCGTGCCGATCTGGTTCACCTTAATGAGAATCGAATTGGCGATTCCCTTTTCGATCCCCTGCGCCAGGCGCTCAGTGTTGGTGACAAACAGGTCGTCCCCCACCAGTTGGATCTTCGATCCCAGCGCTTCCGTCAGAGTCCGCCATCCTTCCCAATCGTCTTCGGCCATCCCGTCTTCGAGCGAAATGATCGGATACTGGTCCACCCACTTGGCCCAGAATTTCACCATCTGATCGGAGGTGCGCTGGCTCTTGTCGGACTTCTTGAAGACGTATTTGCCGCTGGCCTTTTCATAAAACTCGCTGGCCGCCGGGTCGAGCGCGATACCGATTTGCGTTCCGGGTTTATACCCAGCCTTGGTGATGGCTTCGAGCACCACTTCGAGCGCTTCTTCGTTGGATTTCAGATTCGGGGCGAATCCGCCTTCGTCGCCCACCGCAGTGGAATAGCCGCGCTTTTTCAGGACACCTTTCAGCGTGTGAAACACTTCGACGCCCATGCGGAGCGCCTCCGAGAATTTGCTCGCGCCGTAAGGGGCGATCATGAACTCCTGCGGGTCCACCGAATTGTCGGCGTGCGCTCCGCCGTTGAGGATGTTCATTAGTGGAACCGGCAGCAGATTCGCTCCGATACCGCCCAAATAGCGATAAAGCGGCGTCATCTGCGACTGCGCGGCGGCACGGGCCGAAGCCATGGATACGGCCAAAATCGCATTTGCGCCCAGTTTGGCTTTGTTCGGCGTGCCGTCCAGCTCGATCATCTTATGATCGATAACGCTTTGATCTTCCGCCTCCATGCCCATTACCGCCGGGCCGATTTTTTTTAGAATGTTTGCGACCGCCTTGCGCGTCCCCTTCCCCAAGTAACGTTTGGGATCGTTGTCACGCAGTTCCACCGCTTCGTGCTCACCGGTGGATGCGCCGGAGGGAACGGCGGCGCGCCCAATGGAACCATCCGCGAGCTGCACATCGGCTTCCACGGTCGGATTGCCTCGTGAATCCAGAATCTCGCGGCCAAGCACCTTGACAATTTCCATACCTATTCATTCTGCGGGACGGGCGGAGGTGTTGTCCAACGGAAAGCGAAGGCGATCAGGGTCAGGCAGGAGTCGGTGTTCCGTCCGGATACGACAGCGCCAGATTGTATTCTAGAAGCTCTTCGTGTCCGTCACGGTGGAAGATCTTAACGTACATCGTAAAGCCACCCCAACTGGAACTCTTTATCTGGAAGTTCGAGGTACGATCTCGGATTTCGCGAACAGGATTGTGAAATGTGGGATGCGGGACGTAAACAACGTGATCGACGTCGTCGAGTTCCGCGGGCGTTCCGTTCAGTTGCAAGGACCACGTCCACCGATCATGGCCCAGGTAGCTGGCGTCTTGTTGGATCGAAAGTGCCACAGTCACTCCTTAAGCTGTATATCCACAGCATCCACCGATTCATACGACGAGCGCCACGCGCGCCCTCTGGCGAAGACCGAAATACGAACGACTTCATCTCGGCGAGGCCTCGGAGCTGAACCAGCAGCGCCCCTTGCACGGGGAACACTGGAATGGGACGCGCGGGAAGCTGGCGCCCGCCGCGCAGCGTTTCGCAGGTGCAGCGGAATGAGGCATGTCTAAAAGAGCGCTGATCTCGTCCGTGGCCGTCGCCGGACCGAGCCTGACAGTCGTGATCTTAGTCTGCGCCTGAAAACGCTGGACCGCTTGTGCGATCCGCACCAAGCATCCGGCGCGATCGGCCTCTTTGTATTCGATACGTTGAGCTCCGGCGCCTTCGAGGATTCCACCGGGTGAACGGACGCCCTCTTCGCGTACCTCCACCCAAGGGATTGAAGGATCGCGGGCCGTTGCGGCGGTTGTCAATTCCTGGACCACCCATTCGTGCGTGTGAAATTCGCCATTGTCCGCTGCCTCGCGGCGCGTGGTGAATCCAATCATTGCGTCTGAGGCTCGGATCGCCTTAATGATTTCCTCCGAAAGCGCTCCGCCATAGACGGCCTTTCCATGGCCTATTTCACAATCCATGGCAGCGATCAGCGGAAAAACATAGTCTTCCACCCATTTGTCGCGCTCGTTGTAGCCGTAGCCGATAAAGATACGCATATACCTGGCACGCTGCGATTATATCCGGTTATTTGGCGGCTCATCTTATTTGGATCTCAATTTTCTTGGATCCCAACTTTGGAGCTCATATTGGCGACCGTGGTGTCGGGTGCTTAACCGTTCCGGGTTTCGCGGGTCTGGAGCGGGAATGGCGCTAAGAAGCATTGAAACATGTCGCGTACACACGCTTGTGTACGGTGCACGCAGGAGTGCGTGCGCCACGGGTTTGGCTAGTACATTCAATGGGTTGGGAGATGATGGAAGAGGTCGGCGACAAATTGGCGTAGTGGTGCCCGAATTTGGAATTGGGTTCGTTTGGTAATTTGGGGTGCGCGCGACGTTCAGAATCTGGATAATGCCGGCGGTGGCTGAGTTTAAACAAACCGGGAGGCGAGCCCAGCAAAAGGAAAGGGAAAAAGAATGACTGGCACGTGACCGGCGTCAACGGCGGTTTCCCATAAGAATTAACCTTTCGCTTTCTTGACTTCTTCGACTAATGCCGGAACCACTTCGAATAAATCGCCCACGATACCGTAGTCGGCCACTTCGAAGATCGGCGCGTTCGCATCCTTGTTGATGGCGACGATGGTTTTGGCGCCCTTCATGCCAACCAGATGCTGAATCGCTCCCGAAATTCCCACAGCAAGGTACATTTTGGGAGAGACGGTTTGCCCGGAACTGCCAACTTGCCGCTCCATGGGAAGCCAGCCGCTGTCGCAGATCGGCCGGGAGGCCGCTAGTTCCGCGCCCAGGGCTTTCGCCAGCTCTTCGACGATCGGAATATTGTCCTTCTCTTTGATCCCGCGGCCCACCGAAACGATAATGTCCGCCGATGTGAGATCCACCGCGCGAGCCGACTCGCGAAAGGGCTCCCGCGGTTGGGCCCGAATGCTGGCCGCCGAGAGCTCCGGCGCAAAGTGCTCTACCTGCGATGCCCCGTCTTCCACCTGATCCGCTCGAAATGCACCGGCCTGGATGGAAGCAAAGTGCGGCTCAGGGCCGCCAAGTTTAACGTCGGCGTTTAATTTGCCCTGAAAGAGCTGGCGGACGAATATGGGTGCGCCGGCTTCGACGCGGAAACCCACTGCGTCGCTTACTAAAACTTGATTGAAGCGAGTGGCGAGCTTGGGCGCGAAGTCGCGAACCTGATAAGTATGAGGAAAGAGCACGATGGAGGGGCTTATCTTGCGAATCAATTGTTCCAACGCCGCGGTGAAGCCATCCGCGGTGTAGGCCGCAAGCAGTCCGTGCTCGATGGCATAGACGCGATCGAGCCTTTTGTTGGCGAGTTCCCCCGCTTCACCAACAACGGCTGCCGATACGGTTTGCCCGATTTGCGCGGCGAGCTGCTGTGCGGCAGCCAGGGTCTCCCAGGACATGCGGTGCCACTCGCCGCTATTGCGTTGCATGACGACAAGCACGCCGCTCATATAACGCGAACCTCGAACCGCAGCTTTTCCACCAGTTTCGCAGCCGCTTCCTTCGCGCTGCCTTCGATCAACTGGGTCTGCTTGGTGCGTTGCGGCAGATAGACGCGGTCGATCGACGCGGTGGGCGCCGCCGCGACGCCCAGTTCGGCCGCGCTAAGCCGCCTGACTTCTTTGGTCTTGGCTTTCTTGATACCCATCAGAGTTGCATAGCGCAGCTTGTTGATGCCGGACTGAATCGTCAGGACCGCCGGGAGCGGCATCTCGACATTCTGAAACCAGCCGTCTTCAAGCTCGCGTTTCACCCGGATCCCCGAGTCGATTTTTTCGACGGCCATGATGATCGTTCCGTGCGGCAGTCCGAGAAGCTCCGCCATCACGACGCCGGTCTGGCCGTAGCCCAGGTCGTCGGACTGCAACCCGGTCAGGATCAAGTCGGGCTTCTCCGATTCGGCGGCTTTAGCCAGCAGCTTAGCAACGCCCAGCGTGTCGAACGCCGGGAGATTCTCTTCCTCAATGTGGATGGCGCGGTCGGCGCCCTTGGCCAACGCCTCCCGAATGGTCTGCGACGCGCGCGCCGGTCCAGCGCACAGGGCGACCACTTCGCCTCCGTGCTTTTCCTTCAGACGCAACGCTTCTTCCAGCGCGTAGGCGTCGGGTTCGTTGATCTCGAAGCTGAGATCGTTCTCCTGAATCCAACGGCCGCTCCCGTCAATACGGAGCTGGGAATCGCGCGAGGGGACTTGCTTAATGGAAACCAGAATTTTCATCGGGAACCTGGATCACTCTGTGTAACGCTTGAAAATCAGGCAGCCGTTGGTGCCCCCGAACCCAAACGAATTCGACAGCGCATAGTCGATCTTCATCGGGCGGGCTCTGTGCGGCACATAGTCCAGGTCGCACTCGGGGTCGGGAACGTCCAGATTCACTGTGGGGGGCGCGATCTGATCGCGCAACGCGAGCACGGTGATCCCGGCTTCCAAACCGCCCGCGCCGCCCAGCAGATGGCCGGTCATGGACTTGGTGGAGCTGACGGCGAGCTTATATGCGTGTTCGCAAAAGACGCGCTTGAGCGCGGTGGTTTCGATGCGGTCGCCCACTTCGGTGGAAGTGCCGTGCGCGTTCACGTAGTCGATCTTCTCGGGCTCGATGCGGGCGTCGCGAATCGCCAGCCGCATCACGCGAAATGCGCCATCGCCGTCTACAGACGGGCTGGTGATGTGATAAGCGTCGCCGCTCATTCCATAGCCGACGATCTCGGCCAGAATGTTCGCTCCGCGCCGCCTGGCGTACTCCAACTCTTCCAGCACCAGAATACCGGACCCCTCGCCCACCACGAATCCGTCGCGTTGCACATCCCAGGGACGCGAGGCCTTCCCGGGTTCGTCATTGCGCTGCGATAGCGCGCGCATGGCGGCAAATCCGCCGATGCCCAAGGGAGTTATACAAGCCTCCGCGCCGCCGCAAATCATGACGTCGGCATCGTCGCGCTGGATAATCTTAAACGAATCGCCGATGGAATGAGCGCTCGTGGTACAAGCGGTGGCCGTAGCTGAATTGGGCCCCTTGGCCCCGGTGCGAATGGAAACGCAGCCCGCGGCCAGGTTGATAATGGTGGCCGGAATAAAAAAGGGCGAAATGCGGCTGGGACCTTTCTCGAGCAGCGTCCGGTGCTCGCGCTCGATGACCTCGAACCCCCCAATGCCGCTGCCGATGACCACGCCGACGCGCTCGGCGTTTTGCGAATCCACCTTAAAGCCGGACTGCTCCAGGGCAAATCCGGAGGCCGCGATAGCGAACTGGATAAAGCGGCCCATCTTCTTGATCTCTTTGCGTTCGATGAATTGGGCGGGATCGAAGTTCTTGACCTCCCCGGCGATGCGGCACGCATACGCCGCGGCGTCAAACTGTTCGATCCCGGAGATGCCGTTCCGGCCGTCGCAAATGGCTTGCCAGCTCTCTTCGGTGCCAATGCCCAGCGAGGTCAGCAACCCCACTCCTGTGACTACTACTCTGCGCGACAACAATAGCTCCCGGCGCTTTACTTCTTCTTCTTGTTCTCGATGTAATCGATGGCGTCTTTCACCGTGGCGATTTTCTCGGCGTCTTCGTCGGGAATGTCAATATCGAAAGCCTCTTCAAACGCCATCACCAGTTCCACGATATCGAGCGAATCCGCGCCAAGATCGTCGACGAACGAGGCGTTATTGTCCACTTGGCCTTCATCCACGCCCAACTGCTCGACGATGATCTGCTTCACTCTTTGTTCAACCGACATGAATCCTCCCCACGATGCCTACAAGATATCTACAAACTCATTGATTCTAGCGATGGAAGCGGCTAGCCGCAACTGCGCCGACCGCAACGCTTCCGGATGAGGGGCTCGGGTACGCTCCGATTTCTCCGCTTACGACTAGATCAAGAAACCCCGTTTCTTGTCAACCCAATTGTAGCCCAGTCCCGTCTGTGCATGGTTCTTGGAATGCCTGAAAGGTGCGTTGATTGGGATACTACCTGCTGCTGGAGGAAACCATGAAACCGTACCTGTTATTGCTGCCACTTACAGCATTATCCTGTGCACGGCATATGCGCAAGCCCCGACGGGCGAGGTCACCATTGACATCAGCAATCTAGCGAATCTGCTATGGACACTTGAACTTTCATCTGGGGCAAATCGATTACCTGCGGCGAATCCTGACGGAAGGCCCGGCGGTCGCATTCGTGGGACTTTAGCGCGCGCCAATCATGAGCCGATTCGTGTATCTACTCGGCTTCGCAAGCAGTCCGAGCTCGCGCTAGCTCGATTCTTCGAAGAACGCTTCCGCGAGTTGGGGATCGGTCTGGAAATTCCCGACTTGGCGGAAGGCAACTTCAGGAACTTGACGCTGACAGCGCAATTCAACGTGAGTTCCCGGTAAGCGTGCCTGACTCCAGTTTGCGCTAGCCCACATTTCTCACAGCCCTACTAACCAAAGGCCGCTCGCGAACGCCTAAACATATGTATCAAGATATGTTTTGGTGAGAAAGAGAACGGCCCTTGCTATGACAGAGTGTAACGAAGAACGGTTCGAGTTTGAAAGCACGTCCGGAACCCGCCAGATCGTGGCGGAGTTTAGCGGCGGAACGATTACATCGGACGCGGGCAGTCTGTTGCTGAAAGAAACCGACGCGAAAATGAATCTGCCGGCACGGTTGGCCGACTGTTTTACGGACCGCCGCAGCCCAGTGCCGATCGAGCACACCTTGGAACAAATGCTTCGGCAGCGAGTGTACGGTTTGGCGCTCGGCTACGAAGATCTCAACGACCACGACTTGCTCCGCCAGGATCCCTGGTTGGCAGTGCTGGCGGGCAAGAGCACGCTGAACCGGATGGAACTCGGCACCGGGACTCCCTCGCGCTACAAAAAGATCACGTTCTGGCGCGACAGCGTGGACGAACTGTGGTGGACCTATTTCTGGAGGCGCATCCAGTGGCTCGTCCGCAGATCGTGTTGGACATCGGCACGACGGACCTGGCGCTGCACGGCCATCAGGAAGAGAAGTTTAATCACGGCTACTACCAGCACTAGCGCTATCTGCCGCTCTATATTTTCTGTGGCGATCATGTGCTCTGTGCTCGCCTGCGGCCCAGCAACATCGGGCCAGCGGTGGGGAGCCGTAAAGAAGTCGAGCGTATCGTCACACAGATTCGCCAGCGCTGGCCGGATGTGGGGATCATCCTGCGCGGCGATTCCGGATTCTGTGCCGACGAACTGTTGACGTGGTGCGAAGAAAACCGCGTGGATTACGTCGTGGGAGTGGCTCGCAACCGGAGATTGGAAGGCCTGATTGAGGGCCCCTTGGCAGAGGCCAAACAGCAGTTTGAAGCCACCCAACAGCCGGCCCGGAACTTCGTCGAGTTTGAACACAAAACACTCCAAGGCGCCTGGAACAAGGACCGCCGAGTGGTGGCCAAAGCCGAGCACATCAACGGCAAATCCAATCCCCGGTTTGTGGTGACCTCGTTGGACGCAGAACGCTGGGAGAAACAGGAGCTCTACGAAGGACTCTATCGCGGACGTGGCGATATGGACAACCGGATCAAGGAACAGTTCGTCCTGTTCGCTGACCGGGTGAGCGTCTCGACCATGCGAGGCAACCAACTGCGAATCTATCTATCAGTGATCGCCTACACGCTGATGAACGGCCTGCGCCGGTTGGGACTGAAGGCGACGGAGATGGCAACGGCGCAGATGGGTACGATCCGGCTCAAGGTACTCAAAATCGGCGCACTGATTCAAGTCACCGTTCGCAAAGTATGGGTTCGCTTGGCCAGCAGCTATCCTTACCAGGCGCTGTTCTCTCAAGTTCTCCAACAACTCCGGTCCTGACCCTCGCGGCTCCTTTTGGGGCCATCGATCTTTGACAACTTGATTCGACTCCACACGCCTCCCGCCAGGTCAGAATCGGTGCGTTTCTACGAGCCAATTTGCTGCCATTCTGCGCCATCGATAAAGTCAAATCCACCTTAGCCTGTCGATTGCGCCGCAAGTTGAGGATTGTCAGGTCTGTGAGATATGCGGCCCTAGGGTTTTGCCTGGCAGCGCATCGCGATATACTGAATCCTGTCGCCCCAGAAAACTCAAAGCGGACGAATTGGAGATCACAGAATGAAACGCATAGTACCGATCGCTCTCACTTTATTGGCGGCTTCGGCCGGCGCATTCGCCCAGGCGCCCAGCGACCCCGTTCAAAAGGCCCTGATGGCCGCCCCCGCCCGGATGAAAAAAGAAGAAGTCACAGTAATCAAATGGAAGCCCGACTTCACTTACGATACCCTGCAGAAGGGCACCAGCACCTTGGTCTGTTACGACCTTTCAGGCTGGCCGAACCACCCGCCATTCATGTTGGAGTGCACCAGTATGGCAAACCTGGATCGGGTTGCTCAGAACCTGAAAGCCGAAGCGATGGGCGACAGGAAGGCGTCTGAGGGCGCCTTACAAGCCGAGGAGAAAGCCGGAACACGCATCAAACCTGAATTCGGCTCGGTGTGGATTCACTTGATGGGTCCCGATCAGGAGCACGCCCGTCCGCACACCACCGTTGCCGTGCCGGGCGCCACCGCGCAGTCCCTTGGATTGCCGGACAAGCCCAGCCAGGATACCGTGTGGATCATGAACGCCGGCACCACCACCGCTCACCTGATGACGCCGGGTAGCTAAAACGCGCGGCCGGCGCCGTTATGAAAATTCTCATTTTGAGTCTGCTTGCAATTGCGGTGTTGTCCGGGGCGCCGGGCAGGCAGACTTTTACCGGCGCCATTACGGACAGCATGTGCCCGGACGCCAATCATTCTTCCATGCGGATGGGACCCACAGATGCCGAGTGCACAATGGCGTGCGTCAGCATTCACGGCGCTTCCTACGTGCTCTATGACGGCAAGGAGACCTATACGCTGAGCGATCAGAAGACTCCGGAGAAGTTCGCGGGCAAGAAGGTCATCGTAATTGGCACGCTGAACAGCAAGACCAAAACGATTCAAGTGGACTCCATCACAGCAGGAAAATGAGCGCTCAGTAGCCCACCACTTTCCGAGCGGCGCCCATTCCTTGCCGTCGAACTGAGTCAGAAATAGCTGGTTGACAGCCTGATAATCCCGACCAGTTGGACTCCGTTCTGCTCCCCGCTTCAAGAAGCTCGCCACCGGCGAAGACCGCGCAATGATTTCGCCTGTCGAGATCGCCAAAGTCTGCCGTGCGGATTTAACTATAATGCTTAGCGATGGGGCTTACACGCGCGCCGGCTATGATCCTCGCGAGTTGGAGTCCGCTACTGGCCCAAAGCTACTCGATTAGCGTCCCGCATGACTTCGCGGGCACCGAGGGCCGCGACCCCGTCGCCCTGATGGCCTTTGGGAGCTTCAGATGATGAACACGGCGACAGGTGCATTGAAACCACCTGGGGATAAGGCTCCCGTACCTTGCCTCGCCCTCTTTTAACGCAGCGGGCGATAAGATCGACTACGTCGGAAAATCCCCTGACGGTGAAACCAGATCAGACTACGAGTTGCCAGTCAAGCGCGGGGTTCCCGTGACAATCTTCGAAAAGTCGGAGGGAGGCATTTGGGATTATTCTCCGGATGGAACCTGGCTCCTCACGCACGGCAAGGACCGGCGTTCCACGCCGAGGAACAACTACAATGAGGCGCTCGATCGAGTCACCATAGACATGGCGGATCGCAGTACGCTTCGAACGACAGTGTTTCTCTCAGATCCGAACAGCGACCTGTTTCAGGCCCACTTTTCTCCCGACGGCCGTTGGGTGACGTTCAACGCTAATCAAAATTCCGATTCCCGAATATATATCGCGCCGTTCAGCACGCACCCGGTTCCCAAGGAAAACTGGATCCCTATCACTGACGGGAGCGCTTGGGACGATAAGCCGCGTTTCTACCCGGACGGCAAATTAATCTTCTTCATATCGGACAGAGATGGGTTCCGCTGCATATGGGCTCAGCGCCTCACCTCTGATATGCACCCCTTCGACGCCTCGTTCCCGGTGTGTCATTTCCACTCGGCCCGACGTTCCCTTTCCAACGTTCCAATCGGAAGGATGGATCTCGCAGTCGGTCCGGGGACCCTGATTTTTAATCAAGTGGAGTACAGCGGAAACCTTTGGCTTCTCGATCGCAAATAAGCCGTCTCCATTAAGGACGGAGCCGCGAAATGACGCGACCCTAAGGAGGTTCGAGTAAAAACCACCGCCTGGAAGGCGGTGGCTGTAGTAACGGACTATAAGTCCTGTTCCGGCCGAAGGCCGGCACAATGGGCCCCGCACCAAGCGGGCTTCAAGAAGTAGATGGACTCAACCATCTA